>OWIN01000266.1_pt1 | contig 33390 bp, 44 predicted proteins | sample 1732771 | NCBI WGS metagenome assembly OWIN01 (sample SAMN05065752, study PRJEB22554) | human gut metagenome | biome: ENVO:2100002; feature: ENVO:00000062; material: ENVO:00002003 | host: Homo sapiens | place: USA | reverse complement strand
TCTGCGGACAGGCTGGGGCGTGCGGTTGGAGGCCATCACGCTGGCGGCGTGGAAGGAAGAGAAGGAACGGTGGCGACGCACGTTGCGATCCTTTGACTGGCAGGCGAAGCAGTGTGCGGCCCGCAGGGTGTTTCCCTATACGGTGCGGGCGGAGGTCACGGCTGGTTATCACTTGTCCGACTACAAGGAGGTTTCGGATGTGCGTATCACGCGGAGCGGGAAGCAAGGTTATAATGCTTTCGTCTATGACGTGATGGAGCAGCGGTGGAAACCGACGGGGTCTTATCGGGAGATATTTCCTCCGGCCTATGGGTTGCGAGTGGTGCGCAACTGGGAGGGGAGGTATCTCCTGCGCACGCAGTATTTTGAGAAGATCGGTGTGGGTGAGGACCTGCTGTTTGACTATGCGGAACTGCTGGACGACGCCTATCTATATATCAAGGAGAAGAGGCGTGCGTGTTATGTGGATCTCGAGAGTGGGGTCTGCTTTGACAGCAAGCCGCAGTTGGTGCGGATCGGTTTCGTGCAGTTTCAGAAAGATGGCGACCTCTATTTCCCGTTTGACCCTCGACTGACTGGACGCACACCTTATAGGCGGGGAGAGATCGTGGGGGGTGAGGAGATCTGCTTCGTGGGGGATAGTCTGGTGCTACTGAGGGATCATGCGGCGGTCTATTATATCCGCCAACGGTATAGCGATGGTTGTCGTTTCATCGTCAGCGAGCGGCGGCAGGAGCGTGCCTTCGATGCCACCTACGACTTGTACTATGATGGTAGAGGGCCGGTGGTGTTGCAGCGGCGGGAGGCGAAATAACAACAATGCTTCCTCATTATAGTCTGCTTATAGGGAAAACAACTTGAACAACTTTTACAACTAGTAACAACTCTTTCGGTAAGCCATGAGCAGAACAGAGCTTGCTCAAGTTATGCCATGTGGAGAACCGAGAATTGGGGGGTGAGTCAGAACAATGGTTTTGGCTCACCCCCAAGTTTTTTATGGGATATTGATGCGCTTGGCGATCACAGATTATTGTTTGTCGCTACGCTTGACCACTACCTTGTTGTTTTCTACCGTCAGGGTGAGGGTCACGTCGGAGTTGGAGCGTCCCTGGGCGAACTCGGCAAGGTGCTTGCCCTGGATGCCGGAGTATTTGAAGGCGTGCTGGTAGCTGGCAAAGTTTTGGTTGGTGTTGGTGCTCACGCCGTAGGCTTCGACGAGGGTGACGGTGTAGAAGTCGTTGTCCTGGGCCTGGTAGCCATCCTTCACCTTCCAGTTGAGTTTCACGTTGATGGTCATGGGAAACTCCGGCACGCGCAGGGGGACGGAATAGAAAACGTAGTCGTGGAGACGGCCGGGCAGAACCATGGTGGAGGGGTCGAGCAAATACATCTCGTACTCCAGCATCTCGTCCAGTTTGCGATTGAAGGGGTCGTTGAGCGAGGTGGTGACGGGCGATCCCTTGCTCGGCGTGAGCGTAAGGGAGAAGTCAGACCACTGGAGGATGTCCTTGTTGAAGGCAAAGAGATAGGTGAACGTGCCCGAGGTGATAGGCTGCTGGGGCGTGTCGTCGTTGTCGTCATCGCTGCAGGCGGTGAGCAGGCAGCAGAGGGAGGCCATGGCAAAGGCCATGATCAGGGTAAGGAATGATTTCTTTTTCATATTGATGATTCTAAATGATAGTTCGTTGTTGCTATGGTAAGCGGCCTCACTCGCTGATGCGGAGGACGCGGATGCCCGTATTGTGGGCCCGGGCGGCAAGGTAGGCGAAGAGCGTCTCCTTGGGTTCCACCACTTGGTGGCCGTTCTTCTTGAGGCTTGATGCGTTGAGAAGGTAGAGGCCGTCGTCGTGCCAGACGGCGATGCCCAGATGGCTGGCGTCGAGTCCGGGTTTGTTGGTGACGAGTCCGAGGATGTCGCCGTCGTGTACCACCTGTCTGAGTGCCGGGTCTTTGAGGCGCCCCTTGGGAATGTAGGTGACGGTCTTGCCAAGCCACGCCTTTTCCTGTTGGGCGATGGTTTTCACCCGTTCGGGATGTTGGCGGAGCATATCGTAACTGTCGGCATGGGTACTCATATAGTCGATGCGGAGGCGCTGGCGTCCCGTGAAAAGGGTGGACGGGGCGTGTATCTCCTGGAGCAAGCCCTTGCGCTCGTTGTCGCTCACCCACCACTGGAAATAGTGTAAGCGACCACAGTAGTCCACTTTTCCGCTCATATAGCGAATGAGTTGGGCCTCGTGGCAATAGTCGGCAAAGGAAGTCTTGCCCGTAAAGGTACAGCGGGCCAGGGCGAGAACGGCCTCGACATAGGTGGTGCAGTCGAGCTCGTGGAGGTTGATGACCATCTGCTCGGTGTCGGACCGGTCGAGGGTATGGGCCACATAGGGCACGCCGATAAACTGGCGGGCGATCCAAAGGATGGTCTTCTCCTTGCCCCAGGCGGCATAGTGGTCGTGGGTGGTGCGGAGGATGCGCTCCACCAGTTGGCGGTCTTCTCGCGTGGCGTCGGGCATCGGAGCGGCGACGGTGTCGTGGACCTGGTTGTTGTGGGCCACCGTGTCGGTAGCCTGGGTGGAATCGGCCTGTTGAGGCGTGGGGGCGGCCTGTTCCTTTGCTCCCGAGGCATGGCCGCATCCGGCGAGCGAGAGCGTCAGGCAGAGGGTGGTGAGGAGAATTCTCATTTTTTCTTTCCTTTGCGGTTCTTTTTCTTGTATTTGTGGCCGAAATTGAACCCCACATAGACATTGAGCGTGCCAAAGAGGTTTTCGGTCTCGAAATTTTCGCAGCGGTACTTGAAGGCGTGGGTGACGATACTCATGCCCGAATACCACCTCATGTTATTATAGACCACGGCGAAACGGAAGGTGCCGTCGAGGTTGAGGTTCTTGGCCGTGAAGTCGCGGAAGGACAGCCATTTGCCCTGCACGTCGCTTCGCGTCTTCTTGTAGGAGAGGCCTATGCAGAGCGAGGCGTCGAGGAGCCAGTTGCGGGCGAAGACCCAGTTGTAGGCATAGCCGCCCGAGATATTGATGTCGTCGTAGTGGAACGTGGAACGCTCCCGCGTAGAGTCGTATTCCTCGGCAATGATACGGCGGCCGGTGCGGGAGGCGATGAGGTCGTCGAGAGCCCGCCAGTCCACCGTGACGTTCTGGTTGCTATAGCCGATGCCGATGAGTGGCGATCCTGCCGAGCGGCGCTGCACGGTGCTCTGGCTGAAGGCGGCGGGGTAGGAGAACTTGCGGTGGTTGAAGATATAGTAGGCGTTGAAGCCCTTGTTGCTTGTGGTGACGCCACCAAACTTCACGTCGCGCAGGGGTTCGGTATTGAAATCGTCGCCGAAATAGCTGCTTCGGATATAGTAGCCATCGCCCGTCTTGCGGTAGTAGAGGTCGAGGCCGATCTTGTTGCTATAGAGGCTGAGGTTGAAGTCGGTGCGGTCGTTGACCTCATCGTAGAGGTGGGTGACGTCGATGGTGTAGCCGATGAAGATCCAGCGGTAGCCGAAGTAGGGACCGACACGCAGCGACATATTGGGAGCGAAGGTGACGGAGTAGCCGAGGTTGGACTGGATGCGGTACAGCTCGTAGGTGTTCGTGTTCTGGATCATGAACGCGTAGTTGTATCGCTGCGGCTCGATATAGGTGGTATCGACCTTGTTGAGTTTGCGGATGTTGTGCTTCAGCCAGCTTTTTTCCCTTTTCTGCTGTCTGCTCAGGTCGGGGCGCATCCATGTGACGGTGTCTCTCCTCGGAGTCTCACAGAGCGTGTCGGCAGCCCACGATAGGTCTGTCCCCCTGGCGGCAATGGTGGCGAGGGGGAGCAGGAGGCAGAGGAGGACTATGATGCGTAGCGGGCTCGTGATGGGGAAGGAACGTTGGTGGTGGGTTAGAACTTGCCGAGGATGCGGTCCAAGGCCCAGTTGGTGGGTGTGGCGCTGAAGCTGTCACAGTCGCAGGTGCCAATGCCCTGGATGTCTTCGACGACGCTGCGGATGATCGGCAGTTGGACCAGGGACGGGCGGGGAATGTCGATCTCCTGCACGCCCTCGTTGGTGTAGAGGTGGATGGGCTGGGGAGTGAAGACCGAGAAGGCCAGGCGCCCCTTGGAACCGAAGACCTCGATGCGGTCGTCGCGTCCGCTCTCGTGGGCGCAGAAGCACCAGGCACCACTGGCGGTGAGTCCGCTCTCAAACTCCATCACGGCATTGACCGTGTCCTCCACGGCATAGAGACCGCCGCGGTTGGCCTTGTAGCCGTGGGCTTTGGTGATGATGCCGAAGTAGTCCTGGAGGAGGTCGATCTGATGGGGGGCAAGGTCGTAGAAGTAGCCACCACCGGAGATGCTGGACTGGAGACGCCAGGGCAGCGAGCCGGTCTGGGCGTCTTGGGGCTTGGGGGGAGCGATGAGGCGTACCTGCACGGTCATGATCTTGCCCAGCACGCCGCTGTTGATGAGGGTCTTCACTTTCTTGAAATAGGGGAGGTAGCGGCGGTAGTAGGCCACATAGCAGCGCACGCCTGTCTGCTCGGAGATATGGTTGATGCGGATGCAGTCCTCATAGCTTGCGGCGAGGGGCTTCTCGACGTAGCACGGTTTGCCGGCACGCATGGACATGATGGCAAACGTGGTGTGGGCGGCAGGAGGTGTGGCGACATAGATGGCATTGATGTCGGGGTCGAGGATCAGCTCCTGCGGGTCGGTGTACCACTTGCGGACATGGTGTCGCTCCGCATACGATCGCGCTTTGGTCTCGTTGCGGCTGAAGACGGCCTCGACATGAGAACCTTCCACCTCGTTGAAGGCGGGGCCGGACTTCTTCTCCGTCACCTCGCCGCATCCTATGATGCCCCATCTGACTTCTTTCATCTTGCCTAAGTATTTGTTCGTAGCGTGGCGTGTGGATAGGAAGGAAGAGGTGGGGTGCTGCATGGAAAAGACCCCTCTCCTCGTACCGTTGGCCACAGAATAGGTGCAAATTTACACATTTTCCCTCAATCAGCCACGCGTGGCCGTAATTTTTTGTAACTTTGCAGAAGATAGGCTGCATTCGGCCATTTGAAAACACGTTTTCATAGGCTCGTTTGCGCTACTTCTTATATAAAAATAGAACGCAAGATGATAATAAAGAAAGCCGAATACACGATCTCCTCGCCGCGGGAGAGTATGTGTCCGAAGGACACCAAGCCCGAGTTTGCCTTTATCGGACGATCCAATGTGGGCAAGTCGAGTCTGATCAATATGCTCACCAACCGCAAGGCTTTGGCCAAGACGTCGTCGAAGCCGGGCAAGACCTTGCTCATCAACCACTTCATTATCAACAACGAGTGGTATCTGGTGGACCTCCCGGGCTATGGCTACGCCCAGGGGTCGAGCACGAAGTCGTCGCAACGCCGCCTGGAGCAGATGATCGCGGGCTATATCCTCCAGCGCAAACAACTCGTCAACCTCTTTGTCCTCATCGACATCCGCCACGAGCAGCAGCGCATCGACCGCGAGTTTGTCGATTGGCTGGGCGAGAGCGGGGTGCCGTTTTGCATCGTCTTCACCAAGTCGGACAAGTTGACGGCTGGCAAGGCGCGGGCCAATGCGGAGCAATGGATGCACGCCCTGGAGGACCGCTGGGAGTCGCTGCCCCCTTACTTCATCACGAGCTCGTCGAAGCACGAGGGAGGCGAGGCCGTGCTCGATTATATCGAGCAGTGCATCCACATGGATGAGGCTGCCGCGGAGGACGCTCCTGATGTTGCTGCTGATGTTGCTGCTGATGTTGCCGCGAAGGACGCCGTGAATGATGCAGCAGAGGACGCTGCGAAGGACGCTGCCGAGGCGGAGAACGCGACGGAGGCAGAATAATCATACGATCATCAAGAACCAGTCAGACTATGGAATCATATTTGGACGTCCAGCATCTCACGAAGAGTTTTGGAGAGAAGGTGCTTTTCGACGACATGAGTTTCTCGGTGTCGGAGGGACAGAAGGTGGGGCTTGTGGCGCGCAACGGCACGGGCAAATCGACCCTGCTCTCCATCCTCCACGGCGACGAGGGCTACGACGCGGGACAGATCGTCTATCGCAACGATATCCGTGTGGGCTATCTGGAGCAGACGCCGCATTTCAATCCTACGGACACCGTCCTCGACGCCTGTTTCAACCACGAGGGCAATCCCGAGAAGGTGCTGCGGGCCAAGCAGGTGCTGACGCAGTTGCGCATCGAGGACCTGGAGCAGAAGGTGGGCGAACTGAGTGGTGGACAGTTGAAGCGGGTGGCCCTGGCCAACGTGCTGCTGCTGGAGCCCGACTTTCTGATCCTCGACGAGCCGACCAACCACCTCGACCTCGAGATGATAGAATGGTTGGAGGGCTATCTGCGGCGGGGCAACAAGACGCTGCTGATGGTGACGCACGACCGCTACTTCCTCGACGAGGTGTGCAACCTGATCCTGGAGATCGACGACGAGACGATCTATACCTACCGCGGCAACTACTCCTACTATCTGGAGAAGCGCCAGGAGCGCATCGATAACGCGCGGGCGGAGATAGCAAGGGCCAACAACCTGTACAGAAAGGAACTGGACTGGATGCGCCGGCAGCCACAGGCGCGCGGACACAAGGCGCGCTACCGGGAGGAGGCGTTCTACGACCTGGAGGCGAAGGCAAAGCGCAGGATCGAGGAGCGCCAGATGCGTCTGAAGAGCTCGAGCGTCTATATCGGCAGCAAGATCTTTGAGTGTCAGTATGTGTCGAAGGCCTTTGAGCGGGCCGATGGCACGCAGAAGGTGATCCTGAAGGACTTCTACTACAACTTCGCGCGCTTCGAGAAGATGGGCATCGTGGGCAAGAACGGCACGGGAAAATCGACCTTCGTCAAGATGCTGCTGGGCAAGGTGGAGCCGGACGGAGGACGTTTCGACATCGGCGACACCGTGCGCTTCGGCTATTTCTCTCAGGAGGGACTGCAGGTTCGCGAGGACCAGAAGGTGATTGACATCGTCAAGGACATTGCCGACTACATCGACCTCGGAGGCGGACGCCACATGACGGCATCGCAGTTTCTCAACTACTTCCTCTTCCCGCCCGAGATGCAGCACACCTACGTGGCGAAACTCAGTGGTGGCGAGCGGAGAAAGCTCTATCTCTGCACGGTCTTGATGCGCAATCCCAACTTCCTCGTGCTCGACGAGCCCACCAACGACCTCGATATTCAGACGCTCCAGGTGCTGGAGGAGTATTTGCAGGACTTTCCAGGCTGCGTGATCGTGATTTCCCACGACCGCTACTTCACCGACAAGGTGGTGGACCATCTACTGGTCTTCCATGGCGAGGGCGACATCCAGGACTTTCCGGGCAACTACACGCAGTATCGTGACTACCAGAAGCTCAAGAGCAAGGAGGAGGACGACCGCCGTCAGGAGGAGAAGAAGCCGAAGCGCGAGCGGGCCGACTACCGCAACGAGACGCGCCGGAAGATGACCTACAAGGAGAAGATGGAGTTTGAGCGGCTGGAGAAGGAGATGGGCGAGCTGGAGAAGGAGCGCGAGCAACTGGAGGCGGCTCTCTGTTCGGGAACGCTCTCCATCGACGAACTGACGGAGAAGAGCAAGCGGCTGCCCGAGGTCAAGGAGTTGATTGACGAGAAGGAAATGCGCTGGCTGGAGCTGTCGGAGATCGGCGGCTGAGCAGCACGGACAACGCTTTGCAAAAGAAAAACCCGTCGCGCGGTACTCTAAGGGCCGTGCGACGGGTTGTTTTATCTATGTTTTGGGGTCATAGGTTGCATTCGTATGAAAAGGGGAGGACTCTTTAGCGGTGTCCGCCAAAGGATCCGTGGGATCCGCCAGAGTTGCCGCCACCACGGGGGCTGCCACTACGCGGACTGCTCGGCGTGGGGCGAGAGGGACGGGTCGGCGCAGTGAAGGTGGAACGCGGCTGACTGGGGTTGGATCGGGAACCACCAAAGGAGCGCGGCGAACTGGGAGAAGTGCGCTGAACGCCCGTGGCGGGACCATACTGACCGCTGCCGTTGTATCTTCTCGACGCTGAGGGCCGCTGCTGCGAAACATTGGGGCTGGGGCGTCTCACCGTCGTGCGGGTGCTGCTCTCGCGGCGACCTTGTACGCTGCCGTAGGGCTGGCTGCCGTTGTACGGGCGATGGTCCTGGCCGCCGTAGGAGGGACGGTCGGTCTGACTGCCAAAGGAGGGGCGGTCGTGCTGATTGCCAGCCACCATGTGGCCGTCGCGATATCTGTAGCCATGGCCGAAGTCGCCACGACCGAAACCGTCGCGCATTCCGCCACGAGGACCGGGACCGCCATAGTGGCGACCGAGGTACCAGCTGCGGCCTCCGTTGTGATGCCAGGCGTGGTCGCCACGATAGACGCCGTAGAAGGTGGGGCGGCCGAAATAGTAGTAGTCGCGGTGGGGATAGCGGGCGTAGATGGCGAAGTGCCAGCAGCCGGTGTCCCAATAGAGTGGGCGATAGAAGTAGGCGGCGTCGCAGAAGGCGCGATACTGCCACTCCAGGAGGACGTAGCTCATGTCGAGGTTGCGCCACCGCCAGTAGTTGCCGGCAAGGTCATCCACCGTGTTGATGCTCATCAAGTAGTCGAGGTTGATCTCGTAGGCGGCTTCATATTGCGCTTCGCTGAGGTTCAACTCGTAAGCCATCTTGTCGGTCAGGAACAATGCCTGCTGGCGTGCTTGCTCGTAGCTCATGGCGCTGGACGGCAAGGCGAGCAGGAGCAGGGCAGCCATGGTGAACAATAACTTCTTCATCTTTATTCCTTGGTTAAAATGTTAGACTTCCGTTTGATGTGACCCTTTCTTTGGGTTCACGATGCAAAATAACGAAGAAAAAACGAGCCTTGCAAAGGATTTTCCCTAACTTGGCGGGGATTTCCCCTATCGTTGTCAAGAGCGCGGGATGTGGCGTGGAGGCTAAATAAGGTGAAATGGGCAGCGTTTATTTGCCTATCTCGATGAAATAATGTAATTTTGCAAACCGTAATCAGAGAATCAGGAATCGCATTTTAGTATGAAACTATCCAACAGATTGGCTTTGCTCGCACTTCTCCTGCTCCTTCCGCTGACGCTCTGCGCACAGAAGAAGCAGATACAGACTGCGCGCGACCAGGTGAAGTCGGGCAAGGACCTCGCCAAGGCCGTCGCCTCGATGCAGGGACTGCTGAGCGATTCCGCCAACCGGCAGAACCCGCGTATCTGGCTGGTGCTCTGCGACGCGCTGAAGGCGCAGTATGAGCAGAGCAACGAGCGCCTCTACCTGAAGCAGGCTACGGACACGACGACGATCTTCTCGCTGACGATGCGCCTCTTTGAGACGCTCTCGGCTTTCGATAGTCTCGACGTGAGGCCCGACAGCAAGGGAAGGGTGCGCGCAGAGCACAGGGAGCGCCATGCGGCCTTCCTCCACTCCATCCGCCCCAATCTCTTCAACGGCGGCGTCTTCTACACCCGCAAGCGCCAGTATGCCGAGGCCTACCGCTTCTACGAGACCTATATCCAGAGCCAGGACTGGCCCATCTTCACGGGCTACGACTATGCGGACCGCGACCCGCTGCTGCCCCATGCTGCCTACTGGGCGATGTACTGTGGCTACAAACTGGGTTCGGCGGATCAGATCATCCGCTACCAGGACTTGGCGGAGCGCGACACGAGCATGCTCAACTTCGTGCGGCAGTATCAGGCCGAGGCCTACCTGCTCCAGGGGGACTCGACGCGCTATGTGGAGGCCCTTCGGGACGGTTTCGACCGCTATTCCAACTTCTCCTTCTTCTATCCGAGGCTGATTGCCTACTATGAGCGCCACGGCGATCACGACTCGTCGCTGGTGGTGGCAGACCGGGCGCTGGAGGCCGACTCCACGAGTGTGCTCTTCCGGTTGACGAAGGGGTCGATACTCCTCAACCTGGGGCGCTACGACGACTGCATCGCGATCTGCAAGGGACTGCTGGAGCAGAACGACTCGCTGGCGGACGCCCATTTCTATATCGGACTGGCCTACTTCAACCAGGCCATCGACTTGGACATCGTGGAGCAGCGGCACCGAGAGAAGCGACAGGAGATTACGAGGCTCTACAAGGAGGCGCTGCCCTACCTGGAGCGCTACCGGGCCTTGGCCCCCGACCAGCGAAACCGCTGGCTCCAGCCGCTCTACACGATTTATCTGAAGCTCAACATGGGGGAGGAGTTTGACGAGATCAACAAACAATAACCGAATCAGAACAACAGAACAAAGATGAACAAGATACATACGCTGGCCGACCGTATCGGCATCACGCTGACGCCGATGCAGGAGACCGTGGCCGACCGATTGCTCCATACGGACCGCAACATCGTGGTCCTCTCGCCGACGGGATCGGGCAAGACCTTTGCCTATCTGCTGCCGCTGGTGGCCATGATCGACGCGACGCGGCAGGAGGTGCAGGCTGTGGTTGTGGTGCCGGGACGCGAGTTGGCGCTGCAGTCGCAGCAGGTGCTGGAGTCGATGCGCACGGGACTGCGCTCGATGGCGGTCTATGGCGGCCGCCCCACGATGGAGGAGCACCGCAAGATGCGCGAGGTGCGCCCGCAGGTGGTCTTCGGCACGCCGGGCCGTCTCAACGACCATATCGACAAGGGCAACCTGGAGGCGGAGACCGTGGGCGTGCTGGTCATCGATGAGTATGACAAATGTCTCGAAATGGGATTCCAGGCCGAGATGAGCCGTCTCGTGGCGAGTCTGCCGGCAGTGCGCCGCAAGGTCCTACTCTCGGCGACAAAGGCCGAGGAGGTGCCAGCCTTCATGCGCAATGCCTTGAAGGGCGCCCCCGAGGTGGTCGATTTCCTGCCTGACGACGAAGTGGTGTCCGATCGCGTACTAATAAATAAGGTGAGAAGCGAGGAGCGCGACAAGTTGCCCGCCCTGCTGCAGTTGCTCTGCCAGTTGGGCGAGGGCAAGACGGTGGTCTTCCTCAACTACCGTGACGCCGTGGGCCGCGTGGCCGACTACCTGGCCGAGGCGGGTTTCGACGTGAGCAGCCTCCATGGCGGACTGGACCAGCGGGAGCGCGAGCAGGCGGTCTATCGCTTTGCCAACGGAAGCGCCAACGTGCTGGTGAGCACAGACCTGGCGTCCCGCGGACTTGATATCCCCGACATCAGCCATATCATCCACTATCATCTGCCCGAGACCGAGGAAGCCTATATCCACCGCACGGGCCGCACGGCGCGCTGGGACAAGCAGGGCGCTACCTTCTTCCTGCTGGGTCCCGAGGAGGAGTTGCCCGCTTATGTCGAGGCCGAGATCCACGACTACCAGCTTGACGGCGGTCAGCATCCCGTGCCTCGGGCCACGATGGCTACCTTGTATATAGGAAAAGGTAAGAAAGACAAGGTCTCGAAGGGCGATATCGTGGGTTTCCTCTGCAAGAAGGGCGGACTCAAAGCCACGGAGATCGGACGCATCGACGTGATGCAGCGCTATGCCTATGCCGCAGTGGCAAAAAGTAAACTCTCTGCGGTTCTCAAAATGACAAGTGGAGAGAAAATCAAGGGAATCCGTACGGTAGTGGAGGAAATCAAGTGAAACGCGTGACCAAATGTAAACTGTGCTGGGGCGCAACACGGCCTGTCCCCATGTCGCAGCTTACAGTTTGATTGATAAAAAACGCTAAAATATTTGGCCGTGTGGAAATAAAGCAGTAAATTCGCAGTCGAAACATCAATCAATTCAATTAATACTTTAGAGATGAAGAAGTACAATTTCTATGCAGGCCCGTCGCTTCTGCCGCGCGAGGCCGTCGAGAACACTGCAAAGCAGATCCTGGATTTCAACGGTATGGGCGTATCTTTGATGTGCGTTAGCCACCGTAGTCCGGCTTTTCAGGCCGTTATGGACGAGACCGTCGCTCTCATCAAGGAGCTGCTCGACATTCCCGAGGGCTACTCAGTGCTCTTCCTTGGTGGCGGTGCTTCTACGCAGTTCATGCAGATCCCTGCCAACTTCCTGATCAAGAAGGCTGCCTATGTCAACACGGGTGTGTGGGCAAAGAAGGCCCTCAAGGAGGCTAAGCTCTTCGGTGAGGTGATCGAGGTTGCCTCTTCAGCTGCCGACAACTACAGCTACATCCCCAAGAACTACGACGTTCCTGCTGACGTGGACTACCTCCACGTCACGTCCAACAATACGATCTACGGTACGGAGCTCCTCAAGGACCTCGACGTCAATGTGCCGATGATCGCCGATATGTCTTCTGATATCATGAGCCGCCCGGTCGATGTGTCTAAGTACAAGGCTATCTACGGTGGTGCTCAGAAGAACATGTCTATGGCCGGTGTCACCTTCGTGATCGTCAAGGACGACGAGCTGGGCAAGGCTCCGCGCGAGTTGCCTACGATGGTTGACTATCGCACCCACGTGGACAAGGGTTCTATGTTCAATACGCCTCCTGTGGTGCCTATCTACTCTCTGCTTGAGACGGTTCGTTGGGTGAAGGCCCAGGGTGGTGTCAAGGAGATGGAGCGTCGCGCTATCGAGCGTGCTGACATCCTTTACGGAGAGATCGACCGCAACAAGTTGTTCCGTGGTACCGTCGCCGAGGAGGATCGTTCTCGCATGAACATCTGCTTCGTCATGAACGACGAGTACAAGGAGCTGGAGAAGCCGTTCTTCGACTTCGCTACCGAGCGTGGCATGTTGGGTATCAAGGGTCACCGTTCAGTCGGTGGTTTCCGTGCTTCTTGCTACAACGCTATGTCTGTCGAGGGTGTTCAGGCACTCGTCCAGGCTATGAAGGACTTCGAGGCACAGCACTAATTTTTAGAAACATGAGTGAGACGGGGGAGCAGCAGTTTCCCTGTCTCCTTATTATAACAGACTTATATAATCAATACATTCAATGAAAGTTTTAATTGCAACTGCCAAGCCGTTCGCAGCCGAGGCTGTACAGGGCATCAAGAAGGAATTTGAGGGCACGGGCCATGAGGTAGTGCTCCTGGAGAAATATGAGACCAACGAGCAGCTCCTCGACGCTGTCAAGGACGTGGACGCCATGATCGTTCGCTCCGACAAAATCACCGCTGAGGTCCTCGACGCTGCCAAGAACTTGAAGATTGTCGTTCGCGCTGGTGCCGGCTTCGATTCTATCGACTGCCAGTATGCCAAGGAGAAGAACGTCGTCGTCGAGAACACGCCGGGTCAGAACGCCAACGCCGTGGCTGAGCTCGTGATGGGTATGCTCGTCTATGTGGCTCGCAACCACTTCAATGGCAAGTCAGGCCATGAGCTCATGGGCCGTCGTCTCGGTCTGCTCGCTTTCGGTAATGTCGGTCGCAACGTGGCCCGCATCGCCAAGGGCTTCGGCATGGAGGTGTCTGCTTACGACGCTTTCGTTCCCGCTGAGGCTATCGAGAAGGAGGGTGTACACGCTTGCAAGGATCAGAAGGAGCTCTTCGAGATCAGCGACGTGCTTTCTCTCCACATCCCCGCTACGCCGGAGACCATCAAGAGCATCAACTATGACATGGTCAACCTGATGCCGAAGGGTGGTATCCTCGTCAACGCTGCCCGCAAGGAGGTGATCGACGAGGAGGGCCTGCTGAAGCTGATGAACGAGCGTGAGGATCTCCGCTACATCGCCGACATCATGCCCGACATGGACGAGGAGTTCAAGAAGTTTGGCACACGCTACTTCGCTACGCCGAAGAAGATGGGTGCTCAGACCGCTGAGGCCAACATCAACGCTGGTATCGCTGCTGCCCGTCAGATCAACGCCTTCTTCACGGATGGCTGCACCAAGTTCCAGGTAAATAAGTAATCATCTTTTTTTAATAGTCCCCTTTTCCCTGTTCTTGCGAGCGGGGGAATGGGGCGTTTTTTTTCAATATTTTATATGGCAATTATTAAACCGTTCAAGGGCGTTCGCCCACCGAAAGAATATGTAGAGCGTGTAGAGTCGCGTCCTTACGACGTCCTCGATTCAGACGAGGCTCGTGCCGAGGCTGGTGACAACGAGATGAGTCTCTACCACATCATCAAGCCGGAGATCAACTTCCCCGAGGGCACCTCTGAGTACGACCCGCGCGTCTATGAGAGCGCCAAGGAGCACTTCAAGATGTTCCAGGAGAAGGGATGGCTCGTCCAGGACAAGGAGGATCACTACTACATCTACGCTCAGACGATGAACGGCCACACGCAGTATGGTCTCGTCGTGGGCGCCTATGTGGAGGACTACATGAATGGCGTGATCAAGAAGCATGAGCTCACCCGCCGTGACAAGGAGGAGGACCGCATGAAGCACGTTCGCGTCAACGACGCCAACATCGAGCCGGTCTTCTTCGCCTATCGCGACAACCAGACCCTCATCGACCTCTGCAACCGCTACGCTCAGACGGAGCCGGAGTATGACTTCATCGCTCCGATCGACGGTTTCCGCCACCAGTTCTGGGTGATCAGCGACAAGAACGACATCGACACCATCACCAAGGAGTTTGCCGAGATGCCGGCTCTCTACATCGCTGATGGTCACCACCGTTCTGCTGCTGCTGCCCTCGTAGGTGCTGAGAAGGCTAAGCAGAACCCCAACCACACGGGCAAGGAGGAGTACAACTACTTCATGGCTGTCAGCTTCCCCGCAAGCCAGCTGACGATCCTCGACTACAACCGCGTCGTTCGCGACCTCAACGGTATGTCTTCTGAGGAGTTCCTCTCTGCACTGCAGGTCAACTTCACGGTAGAGGACAAGGGCACGGAGATTTACAAGCCGGCCCGACTCCACGAGTTCTCACTCTATCTCGACGGTCACTGGTACGCCCTCAACGCCAAGGAGGGTACCTACGACGACAACGATCCTATCGGCGTGCTCGACGTAGATATCTCCAGCCGTCTGATCCTCGACGAGCTGATGAACATCAAGGATCTCCGCTCTGACAAGCGTATCGACTTCGTTGGTGGTCTCCGTGGCCTCGGCGAGTTGAAGCGTCGTGTCGATAGCGGCGAGATGCGCTGGGCTCTGGCTCTCTATCCTGTCTCAATGAAGCAGATCATGGACATCGCCGACAGTGGCAACATCATGCCGCCGAAGGCTACATGGTTTGAACCGAAACTCCGCTCTGGCTTGGTTATCCACAAGTTGGAGACAGAGGATTGATCATCTTTTTGATGATTAATGATTATTAATAGATTGTTTAGTCCGCAGTCCTCTCTCTTGGGGCTGCGGATTTTTCCAATCTCTAATTTTATAGAATGGCAGATACCTACAAGACCGTTTCCAAGGAAGTCTGCGAGGGATTTTATTCCGAAAAGCGGAGCAAGTTTCTCGCCTTTGTGTATCATGTTGACTCTGTCGATGAGGCTATGGCCATCGTCAAGGAGTATAGGAAGAAATACTATGATGCGCGCCACTGTTGCTATGCCTACGTCCTGGGATCGGACCGTGCTGATTTCCGTGCCAACGACGACGGCGAACCTTCCTCTACGGCGGGCAAGCCCATCCTTGGCCAACTCAACCGGCTGGAGCTCACCGATGTCCTGGTCGTGGTCATCCGCTATTATGGTGGCGTCAACCTGGGTACGGGAGGACTTATCGTGGCCTACCGCACGGCGACGGAGGACGCACTTTCCAAGGCCGTCATAGAAGAAAAATTTGTGGAGGAGCGCATCACCTATCGTTTCACCTATCCGATGATCAATGCCGTCATGCGGGTGGTCAAGGAGACGGGAGCGCGTATCGTCAGCCAGTCTTTCGACAACGACTGCGAGATTGTCCTCTCCATTCGCCAGAGTCTGGCCGAAGGCCTTCAGGCGCGATTGGACAAACTCTCCTTTGAATAAATCGCAATAATCATCAAGTATGGACAAGTTTTCTCTATTCCCTCTTGTATATCATCGTACAGGTGGTACTCATTGCGATCTCTATACCCATTATTGGCACGATCTTGGGCATCTTGTTGGTGTTCTTCGGCAGTTGCTATGACGATTTCACGGGGTCGCACGATTTCTTTGTGTGGTGGTTCTGTTAATTTCTTCATTTTTTTGCCCCATGCATTTGGTCGTTACAAATAAAGTGTTTACCTTTGCATGAGAAATAGATAGTTAGTGGTTGCGAAGTCTAAGAGTTTTACTCTTATTGACCCGCAAGCATTATCAATCAAAGGGGTGACTTCTCCTTCAAAAGGGTTTGGCTTCTCCTTCAAAAGGTGTTACTTCTCCTTCAAAAGAGTGGACTGATCTCTCATCCAGGTTGACTGATCCCTCGAAGAGGTTGACAGAACTCTCAAAATGGTTGTTGACAGATCTCTCAAAGAGGTTGTTGACAGGATCTAACAAAGGGCTGGCGACGGTTCTGTCTTAATGAGCAGAAAGAGTTTCCACCCGTAGTTTTTTGGAAAGTTGGCAGAGTGACCGAATGCGCTGGACTCGAAATCCGGTATACCCATTACGGGTATCGGGGGTTTGAATCCCTCACTTTCCGCAGAAAAAAGGAAGGTTTTTGACTTTCCTTTTTGCGTTTTTGGTGGCTTAAACGATTGGTCTTTAAGCGTTTACAAATTCTTTTCTTTGTCGGATTGGGTTCGAATTCTGTATAAGGGGATAGTGTTTTGTCTTCGATATATTGCTATATATTGCGATATTATGCGATGTATGGCGGTTAGTGGCATACATTTGTTGTACACGAAAAATGGAAATGTTGTACACGGAAAGATAGAAGAAGAACGAAAGAAAGAAAAAGCAAAGAAAGAAAAAAGAAATCAATCAAGAAAGAAAGGATAAGGATATGGAAAAATTACCGAGTTTTAGCTGGTGTTTTGACCGGCGAGGAACGCTGGCGACGACGGGTGTGGCCAGTGTGGAGATTCGTGTGTCGTATATGCGCAGGTGCAAGGTGATGGCTACAGGGGTGAGGCTGGGCCGTGGCGAGTGGCGTGACGGTCGCGTGGTGAAGCGGGGGGACGCTCAGGTGCTGAACCGGATGCTGGAGCGGATGCGCGGGGAGGTGCTGCGCGTGCTGGATGAGATGATGGAGGAGGGGATGGTGGATATCATGGCCATCCCGGATAGGATGGCGAGGATGAAGGGGGAGGGTCGGACGTTTCTGGAGTGGTGCCGGGAGCGGGCCGAGGTGAGAAAGTACGGACGGGCTGCGGACAGCCAGGAGCGTTATGACAGGTTTCTGAGATGGTTCACGGCGTGGGGCGGGATTCGCTATTTCTCGGACGTGACGGACCATGGCGTGCTGGCGATGGATGCGGCGCTGAGGGAGAAGGGGATGACGGATTACTCGAAATGGAATAATTACCATCGGTTTCTGAACTCGTTTATCATCGACGCCATGGATGCTGGGCTGCTGAGGCGGAATCCGTACAAGTGGCTGAATATCGAGCGGGACAAGGAGAGCAAGAGCTTGCATAAGTACCTGACGCTGGAGGAGCTCCGACGGGTGGAGGCGGCACGGATGGGGACTGAGAGCCTGGAGCGGGTGCGGGACCTCTTCGTGTTCCAGTGCTACACTTGCCTGTCGTATCATGATTTGGCCTACTTCGACGCTGGCAGGCTGGTGGACGTAGGCGGCGGCAGGTGGTCGTATAGTGGTGAGCGTGGGAAGACTGGGAAGGAATACTCATTTTTGCTGCTGCGTCCCGCCGTGGCCGTGCTGGAGAAGTATGGGTGGCGGCTTCCTGTGCTCTCTAACGTGAAGTACAACGAATATTTGAAGGTGGTGGCGCAGACGGCGGGGGTCGATAAGCCTATCACGAGCCACTGGGCACGCCATACGGGGGCCACGGTGCTGCTGAATGCTGGGGTGGACATGGAGACGGTGGCGCGGGTGCTGGGGCATAGCTCGACGAAGGTGACGCGCTCGACGTATGCGCGGCTGCTGGATGATACGGTGGTGAGGAAGATGCTGGAGGCCGAGCGGGCGATAGAGCGTTAAAAGACACTAAACATAATATTTTCTTTATGCTTTTCTTGTGCATAACAAATATTTTATGTACCTTTGCATTGTGATAAATAAATGATGGTTTAACATTAAAAATTCAAGTATGAATGAAGAATTAGAAAAGGCAATCAGTCGCAAAAAGAAAGAGATTTCCGACTATGTGAGAATCGCAAAGAGCCTTCACATTGAGGAGGCGGAGATTCAGAAAAGAGTCGATTTGCTGCTCGGAGACCTCTCAAAGTTGCTGAGAATGCGAAAGTAGAACCCACCTCCCCTTCGGGGGAGGCTTAAAACTAATCAAAAATGAATAAAGCTACAGAACTATTAAACGAGTACGCTACTCTTGCTGGAAAAGAGGACGCGGCAAGTGTTGCCAGGAAAGAGGAGATTGTCGGCTGGCTTCATGACCATGCTGACGCGGCAACAAAAGAAGAGGCTGGCAGGTTCGTTAAACAGAAGCTCGGGGAGATGGAAATCACTGTTGATAATCTTCGCGCACAGATTGACGGTGAGGCGTATCGCCTGCTGCCTCTGTCGTATATTGCTGAGCGTTATTTCGAAAAGAGCGCGGCTTGGCTTTCTCAACGTCTCAACGGCACGCTCGTCCGTGGCCGTTCCTATACGCTCAACGAAGAGCAAAAGAAGATTTTCAACGATGCGATGCAGGATATTAGTCTTCGTATTGGCTCGATACATTTGACTTGAAGGTTTTAGTGTAAACCTTCGTTGTTTATCACGCTCCCCCATACTGCATAGTTTGGGGGATTTTTTTGTTTATATGTAAAAATATTCGTATATTTGCAGGAAAGAAAAACCGAGTATATGAGTAAGAGAGAGTTCAGGACGCACCGTGTAAGCTTTAGGATTTCGGATAGCGATTTTCAGGTTTTTTGCCAGTTGAGCGAGCGCGGCGGGTTTCATTCGCTGAGCGGCTTCCTGCGGTATCTGGCCTATTGCGCCGTGCGGGCCGCTGGTGGCGACATGACGGACGAGATACCCGAGAGCGTGCTCTGGGTGTTTAAGCGGACGTATGACTACGACGTGCGGACGCTCGCCGAGGCTGTGAAGCTGGTGGAGGCTGGCCGTGTGGACATGGGTGATGGTGAAGAGCTGCCATCGGTGGAGGATGAGGTCGGCGGGATGTTTCGGGAGTTGGCCGACGAGGGCGCTGAGCGGATGTTTCCGGGCGATGTGAATTGGCGAAAATAGCTGGCGGGTGCCTATTCTCGACGGCTGGGCCTATCTATATGAACAGGAAAGGAGATACAGAGAAGGCAGGTCGTCGAGGCGGTGGTGGACACTGGCGGGGCGGCAAGCGCAGGAAGGAGTATAAGCGCATTATTCACTCCAAGCGGTGGCACGCGCTTCGGTCGGCGTATATCGGCGCCCATCCGTTCTGCGAGGAGTGTATGGCCCGCGGCATCATGGACCAGCCTGCCGAGGAGGTGCACCACGTGCGGCCTATCGGTACGGGCAGGAGCTGGGAGGAGATGTGCGCGCTGGCTTTCGATGCTCATAATCTGCGAAGCCTCTGCCACGACTGCCATGTGGCGGCCCACCGTCGGCAAAGGAAGGAGGGGAAGGAGCCGAGCGAGGACGTGAAGGCGTGGTTGGAGAGGTTTCTCCACGTCTGAAAGGGCGCATGGCTGGGCGTATGGTGTGGGCTGAATATGCGCTAAAGCGTGCCGATAATGGCGTTTTTTGTGCGAATATGGCCGAAAAACGACCAAAAACGACCGAAAACGACCGAAAACGACCGAAAACGACCGGGAAATGTCTGAAAAATGGGCGATGAACGGAATGCGGGATGGCCGATGCTGCGCCATCGTGAATCATTAAAACGACAAAGATATGGGACAGATCGAGGAGAAGCGGCACTATGTGCTGGAGATTCGGGAGCGCATGGAGGCTCGCGGGCTCTATGATGAGAGCCTGGAACCCGCCATCGGCGTGCTGGCTGGTCTGCTATGCCGTCTCGACACCATCCGGGAGAGTATAGCCGAGGAGGGCACGATGCTGACCGTGGTGAGCCGTGAGGGCAATCCGAGGACGATTCTGAATCCTGCCGTGTCGGCTGAGATACAGTGTACGGAGGAGATACGGAAGTATTTCCGAGACCTCGGTCTGTCTGTGGCGAAGCCTGCGGGATTCGTGAACCAGGAGAAGGACGCACGGCCACGGACTGGGGACCGTCTCGTGAGCCTCATGGAGGGGCTCGGAGGGCAGAAGCCGACGCTCTATCGGAAGAAGGAGAAGAACTAAGTGCTGGTAAGTGCTGGTAAGTGCTGGCACGGATAGACAGAGACAGAGAAGAACAGATAAGGACAGGCAAGGACATGACCGAGGACGAGAAGCAGCGGGAGCGGGAGGCGAAGGCCGCGTGTGCTGGCTGGTTGCAGGACTGCGACCTGCCGGGCTATCATCTAGGGCGCATCGACCGCCGTCTGCTGGACTATGCGAAGAGCCTGGCGGGGCATCCTGAGCGGCATAATCTCTACGAGCTGCTGGGGCTTCGTCGGTTTTTGCTGATGCTGGAAAAATACGACTTTCGGATAGACAAATACAAGCAATTCGCGGCTTTTTATGAGCAGCTGAAATTCAGCGGCGTGAGGGGTAGGCAGAGCTATCGGCTGACGCCCGTGCAGGTGTTTCAGTTTGCCAACATCATGGGCTTCTATACGGACGAGACGCACCGACTGTTTCACGACGTGCTGCTCTTCGTGCCCCGTAAATTCTCGAAGACCACGGAGGTGGCCAGTCTGGCCGTCTATGACCTATTGTTTGGCGACCGGAACTCGCAGTGCTACACGACGGCCAACACCTATCAGCAGGCGAAAATCTGCTTTGATGAGATCAGGGGCGTGCTGAGGGGCATGGACCCCGGGCTGGGTCACTTCAAGCTCAACCGAGAGTTGGTGAGCTGGAAGGACAGCGGACTGCGGGAGAGCTTTATCCGATGTTTGGCGAGCAACGCCGACAAGCTGGACGGTCTGAATGCCTCGACCGTCATCAATGATGAGTACAGTCAGGCCGACAGCGCTGACCTCTACAACGTGCTCACGACCTCGATGGGCATGAGGGAGAACCCGCTCGTGGTGACGATCACGACGGCGAGCGACAAGGTGGAGAGCCCCTTCGTGTCGATGCTGGAGCACTGCAAGAAGGTGCTGCGGGGCGAGGCTGACGACGACAGGACGTTTGCCCACCTGTTCATGCCCGATGTGGATGATGAGGAGGGCGACGTGCAGACGTGGAGGAAGGTGCAGCCACATCTCGGCATCACCGTAAAGGAGGGGTTCTACGACGACATGTGGCGGAAGGCGCAGAGCAGCGCGGACGACATGCGGGCCTTCCGGACGAAGCTGCTGAACGTCTTCGAGACGGGCACGATGGAGACGTGGATCAAGGGCGAGGTGGTACGGAGCCACTACAGACGCGTGGAATTAGGGGCGCTTGGGTATCGGCCCGAGTGTCAGGTGGCGGTGGATCTGAGCGTGCGTGACGACTTCTCCGCCGTCTCGTACTTCCTGCACTTGAAGGACGCCGAGGGCGGCCACATGATCACCGACTACTATATCCCGCGGCAGACGCTGGAGAGCCATGTGAACCGTGTGATCTATGCGAAATGGGTAGAGGAGGGGTATATGAACGTATGTGGGGAGGAAACGATCGACTACGAGCAGATAGCCCGTGACATCTTTGAGCGGGGCGGCCAGCTCCGGATTCTTCGTATCGGCTTCGACCCGAATAGGGCGCAGACGTTCCAGAACACGCTGCGGGCGACGGGTGGCGGGCCGTACATGCAGGCCTACAAGCAGACCAACTACTATTTTACGCGGGCCGTGGAGGGTACTGAGGAACTTTTGTACAACGACAAACTGACCTTTGACCCGAATCCGATCAACGCTTATTGCTACGACAACGCCGTGCTGGACGTGGATAAAATGGGTAACAAGAAGCCGATGAAGAAGCAGCAGAAGGCGAAGATAGACGGGTGCATCACGGGCACCATGGCGATCGGGCTGAGCATCGAGCAGGTGAGGGGCGCCATGGAATAGGAAAAGCCCCCATTAACGGGGGCTTTGCTCTCTCGGCCATTTGGCAAATGGCCGTTACTTGTCGAGATCTTCCAACCATTTCTTGCCCGACTTCGTGTGGAGCCATGCGTAGAATGCTCCTGCGATGATCGACCCTAAACCGAAAACCAAAGTAAGTCCGTTCATGATGTTTCTTATTTAAAAATTCTGTACCCGATGGCAGCTAAAAGCGTCGTGAGGACGGCCCCTAACACTATTGCTATTATGCTGCCAGTATTTTGATTGACGACGGCAGGGGAAAGTCCGCCTACGACAAAACCTGCAAAAGCCAGTTTTGATAGGTCGAGGAAATAGCAGCCTATTTTCTCCCGTCTCGTTTTAGCCCGTTCTTTTCCTTCTTTCTGTGTTACCATAATTCTCGTTCTATTTTGCAAAGATAAGTGTTTCGTGTTGTCTTCGCAAATGTTGTGGCGTACTTTTTGGATTATTTTACAAAATAGGGGTAAAATGAGGGGGAAATGGGCGAGAAGAGGGGGAGAAGGTGGTGGCGGCGCCTATTTAGTGGTATTTTCCGAAATGGAAAAACCCAGTAAAAAAGAATGGGAAAAAGAAAAAGCACCCTGTGGGGAATGTTCCGAGAGGCCGCCGTGTCCGTGCTGAGAGACGTGACGGGCGGTGGTGGCGGCACGATAGAGCGTGCCCCCGGGCTTCTGCCTGTCGGTACTATCCTCGGACTTGATGATATGGTCGATGCCTATACGGCGAGCAGCGTGGCGTGTGTGAAGCGCTGCGTGGAGATCAAGGCTGGCAGCGTGGCCAGTCTTGGGCTTCATGCTATGCGCAGGCGCATGGAAGACGGGCGGACGTGGTATGAGGATGCTGAGGGCACGGTGGCCGACCGCTTGCTTTCGGAGCGTCCGAACCAGCGGCAGACGGGCTTCGACCTGCTTTGGCAGGTGGTCTATCAGCGGGAGATGTACGGCAACGCCTATATCGTGCCCGTGTATCGTGGGGGCGTGCTGAGCGCTCTGTACTGTGTGCCATCGGACTGCTCGGTGAGCTACGACCGCCTGCGTGGCGTCTATACGGTGAACGACATCTACGACGGCATCGAGGGCGAGTATATGCCCGACGAGATTATCCATGTCCGGAGCTATTGCCGGGACGGCTTCATGGGCACTCCCGTGACTGAGCTCGCCTCGCTGGTGCTGAGCAACGCTCGGAAAGCCTACAAGCAAGAGGGGGAGATGTTTACCCCAGGCAGTACGCTCCGCGGCTTCATCACGGGTGAGGACACCGTGCAGGTGGGCTACGGCGGCGCCACTGACAAGCAGCTGAAAGGCGTGACCCAGCGCATCCGTGAGGCCATCGGGAACGGCCAAAACCTCAACTTTCTGCCGGGTACGATGAAGTTCGTGCAGACCGGCATGACGCCCAGCGACCTCCAGTTGCTCGACAGTATGAAATTTATCAACATGGAGATTTGCCGATTCTTCGGCGTGCCTCCGATGCAGGTTTTCCAGGACACGAACGCCAACTACAGTAGCACGGAGAGCAGTCAGACCATTTTCATGACCAGCACGCTGGCGCCGCTGATGCGTCAGATCGAGAGCGAGGTGACGGAGAAGCTCTTCGGCGGCGACGGCCACATGCGGGCCCGCTTCCGCATCGACGACTACTATCAGACCGACCCGTCAGCTCAGGCGACGGCCCTCTCCCAGCTCATACAGACGGGCGTTCTCACGCCCAACGAGGCGCGCGCCCGCATGGGCTACCGTCCGCTGGAAGGTGGCGACGACCTCGTGGCCAATGGCAGTCTGGCGAAGCTCGGAGCGGGCAACAGTAAGGAGTAGGCGGCAGGGGTGGTGCCTATTTTTGAAGAATATACCAATAAGAAAAAGAAGACAATGGAGCAATATAGATACTACACTCGGACGGTGCTTCGTGCACAGGCCGACAGTCGGCAGATCGAGGGGCGCGTGTTCCTGTACGGTTCACGCTCGGTGTTGCTTCCCGACTGGGACTATGGCAGCGTGTTTGAGGAGATCACTCCTGGCGCTCTGAGCGAGGACGTGATGCGGAGCAGCGACATCGTGGCCTGTCTGAACCATGACCCCGGCCAGATGCTGGCCCGCAGCATGGACGGCAAGGGCAGTCTGCGGCTGGAGCTCGACGAGGAGGGCCTTCTGATGTGCTTCGACGCTGCCAACACATTGTGGGGCGACTACGCTCTGGAGAGCGTGCGGCGTGGCGACTTTGCCGGGATGAGCTTCGGATTCTATGCCGACAAGGACACGTTCTCCTACTCGAAGGAGAAGGACCAGGACGGGAAGGAGTACTACGTCCGCCACCTGGACAAGATCAGCAGGATGTTTGACGTGAGCATCGTGACCCATCCCGCCTATCCCGCCACGAGCGTGAAGCAGCGCAGCGCGGGCGTGAGGGACGGTCTGCTGGCCGCCGGCCTGATCGAGGCTGAGGAGCCCGCCCTGGTGCGTGGCGACTATGACACTATCGGCGCATGGCTTCGCCGTACTACATAAATTCACCAAAACCAAAACAAAGACAGAAATGACAAGAGAAGAGTACATGGCGGCCATCCGCCGCCGCAGTGAGATCCGCCAGGAGATGGAGACGCTCCAGCAGACCCTGGCCCGCGAGAACCGCGACATGACCGACGCCGAGCGCCAGCAGTTTGCTGCACTCAGAGCCGAGGACGACGCGCTGATGGTCGGCTGCGTACAGTATGAGAGCGAGCGCAGCAGCGAGCGCAGCCGCCAGTTTGAGGAGCAGCGCGCGCAGGACAGTCAGGAGGCCAACTTCGGCCGCCTGCTTCGCAGTATCGCCAGCGGTCGCGGCATTCCCGAGGACTTGGCCGCCTGCCGTGACGAGGAGGGTAACTTCCGCTTTGCCTACAACCGCGCCGACGAGCAGTTGCGCGCCGACACCATCCAGCAGGCCGCCAGCACGAAGAACATCACGCCCGTGTATATCCAGGACTACATCCGCGAGCTGACGCCTCGGACCATCATCGGCCAGGTGGGCGCCCGCATTCAGAGCGGCATCACGGGCCAGTGGAACTTCCCGACGGTGAAGGGCCTGAAGGCGACGTGGTATGGCGAGAACGACGCCGTGACGCCTCAGACGATGGAGTTTGGCGTGAAGACGATCACGCCGCACCGTCTGCCGATCCGTGTCGATATCTCCAACCGCGCCATCAATCAGACGGCGGGCGCTATCAGCAGCCTCGTGGTGGAGACGATGCGCCTGAAGCACACGCTCGCCCTGAACGAGGCCTTTGTCGCCGAGACCGCCGCAGCCAACGCCCCGACCAGTCCGCTGGCCAGCATCCCCGAGGACAACACCATCGCCGCTACGGGTGGCAGCTCGACGCTGACGCGCCAGCTCTTCCTCGACCTTCGCTCGAAGGTGAACGAGGCCAACGTGCCGGTGAACGCCCCCTGCTTCATCATGGACTGGAAGGCCTACGCCGAGTTGGCCAACACGCCCATCGACAAGGGTAGCGGCCGCTTCCTGCTCGACCTCTCGACGAACACGATCGACGGCGTGCCCGTGATTCCGACGAGCCTCTGCAAGAAGGGCACCATCTACTACGGTAACTTCGGCTACGCCCTGGTGGGTCAGTTTGGCCCGATGACCATGGGCATCGACACCACGTCCGTGAGCGTGCTCTCGACGAACACGGTGGCCATCGTCATCAACTCCGAGTGGGACTTCTTCGCTCCGTATCCTGAGGCATTCGGAAAGATCACCTACACGGCAGCATAGACCAGACAGGGCCCGCGGAAGGCGGAGCGCATAGGCCGCGGGCCCGCTGGTTTTTTACAAATATATTAACGAAAAAGGAAAAAGAACATGGCACAAACGCAAGAATATATGAACGGCAGTAACGTGCTGTTTTCCGTCGGAGGCAAGGCCCTGGGGCATAGCACCACGCACTCCGTCACCTTCAACACCGAGACGAAGGAGCGCGGCGTGAAGCCTCCCATGAAGGAGAAGACCAAGAAGGCCCTCTTCAGCGGCAAGGGCGTGACGAAGATGAGCATCAGCGTGCATGGCGAGGGATTCCGCTACAAGGGCGAGGAGGAGCTCAGCCTGGACGAGGTGCGCAAGCTGTGGGGCGCTGGACAGAGCGTGGAGCTCTCCTGCTTCGAGCGCGAGGGCGACGCTACGCCCTACTTGAAGGGCAAGTTTGTCATCACGAAGGTGGAGGAGACGAGCCCCGCGCAGGACGACGCCACCTTCATCGCCTCTTCGTCCTTGGCGGCTATCTCGGCCAGGGTGCGCGTGCCGACGATCTTCACCAACAGACGGTACTGCTGGTCCATCGGCAGCGAGGGGAAGTAGTCGGGCGTGGTCAGCGCGCGGAAGAGCTCCTCCTTGACGATCGTATCGACGTGGGAAGAAAAGTCGGAGGACGGCAGCGGGCGTCCGTCGATGTAGCAGGTGGTCTGGTGGCCGTCGAGCTGCTCGCGGGTCATGCCTCGCTTTTGTACCCACTTCTCCTGACGGCGGCGGCGAAGCGTGGTCGGCTGCCCGTCGATGAGCATCTCCAGCTCCACGCTCACGTCGAGGTTGTGGATGATGCGGCCCTCGTCGTCCACGGGGTCGATGGGGAAGGCGGTGCGCCGACGGCTGTCCTTGCCGAAGAGCACCCACGTGATGGCGTCGGCCACGGACGACTTGCCCAGGCCGTTGGCACCCGAGATTCTGACGGACCGTCCTTCGAGGTTGGCCTCGAAGCTGACCAGTCCGCGGAAGTTGCGGATGCGGATTTTCTTAAACTTGATTTCCATAATTTTTCTTATGCTTGGTTGGTTTAGATTCGTACATAGACCGAGAGGCCCGTCTGGCGCTCGTAGAGCTCATGCACGCGGCTCCAGAATCGGGAGAAGGTCTCGTTGCCGTCGTGGCGTTTCAGTATCTCGTCGTAGTTCTGACGCTTCCACCTGATGTAGGCGGGCGACTGCACCCGTCCGGAGCCGTTGCCGGCGTGCTGGAGGGTGTGGCCCTGCGGGCGGTCCTCCTGGGGTCCCAGCGGGTCGTAGCCCGGGCAGGTGGGCAGGTCGGGCTTCAGCAGCTTCTGGCAGCGCCGGGCGTCGTCGACGCGGTCGAGCGTCTTGTGCTGGCAGGTCGCGCAGCAGCATCGGATCGTGATGCCGTGTGGGTTGCGGATGTATCTTTCCATGTTTTCGGGGCTTGTTTCTTTGCTTAAAAATTACCACAGACGGGCCTACGGTCGCTTTTGCGGGCGTTTCTCCCCGTCAGTGGGCAAATCTATCGCCTTGCTTCATTTTCTTCGCTCCACGGCGTGTTTCTGCGCTTTTTGTCGAAATGGCGGCGGATGGCCTCGCCCAGATAGGCGGCTGCCTCCCGCTCGGAGGCGCATCGGATGGCCTGGCGCACGTTCTCGGGCGTGAAGACTTCGCAGAGGCCGACGCGCAGGCCGCCGTAGTAGGTCTCGCCCACGGCTTCCACCTCTTGGCGGTCCCGCTCCTCCTGCTCCCGCTCGGTACGGCTGTCGGGGTCGCCGGGCACGCGCCTCACGAAGTGGCTATCCCTGCAGAAGCCATGGACGAAGAGCGGGTGCTCCGTGGCGGCTCGGCGGACGTAGCGGGCCAGCGCGATCAGGCCGTCGCCCTTGCCGCCTTCGGGATGGTCTCGGGATGCGTTCGGGACGGTGGCCCTGTCGGCGGCCTCGTGCCATTTCTGGGTGAACCGCTGGAAGCCCGTCGTCACGTCGTTGAGGTCGAAGGCCGACAGGCTCCGCTTGTAGTCGGCATAGTTGGCCGCGTAGGTCATGAGCTGGTAGAGGGTGCAGCGGCGGGAGTAGCGGCCCATGAACTGACCCACGGCCAGCTCCACGGCCTGCTGCGAGACGTTGAAGGAGGCCGACGAGAGCGAGGCCAGTCCGCTGATGGCGTTGCGGACAATGGCCCTCGGCAGGTCGGCGTCGTGGTAGAGCGTCGCCACGTCCTGGAGCGTCGGGCAGGGTCTCACGGCCACACGCCCGTCGATAGGACCGGCGAAGCGCTCCCAGTGGGTCGGAGCGAACCAGGCGTAAACGCTCGCGCCGTCGGGAAACTTCATCAGGAACGTGCTCCACTCATGACTTTCTGGAGTATTTTGCACGGTCGGCTTCGAGGACGGCTGATAGGTCTGAGTGTCGAGCATGGGCGGTTGTTCTTTGTTGGTTCTTCTTATTCATGGCGACGTGGATCCGTGCCCAGTCGTAGAAGTGCTGACGATAGTCGGACGCGCTGGTGTGGGGCTTCTTCTTCTCGTTCACCTCAGAGGCGAAGATCCCCAAGAGGGTGAGCACGGTCCGCTCGTTGATGCGGAGGCTATCCTTGGCGTACTGGATGAAGTCGGCGTCGTTGGCTATCTCCACGCGGTAGCGGTTGTTCTCAACGTCTGAAAATTCTGAAACGACTTCACGCACACGCGGGGGAGGGGAGGAGGGAGAGAGTAATGAGGTATTATCCTCATTACTTCTTCTTCCCTTCTTGTTATTCCTATTATTATAGGCTTGTTCAACCTTCGGACCACGAAGCGGTCCACTTACTTTTTGCTTACTTTGGTAACTATCATAGTTACAGATAGTTATAACCGTTCCGTGCTGGTCCACTTTAAGGTCCACAAAGTGGTCCACCTCAAGACGCCTCAGTCTTCTCATTACGGAAGTCTCTGACATGTTGAGAGCCTCGGATAGTTTTTTTTTACTCGTTACCACTTGCCCCCGCTTGATAGTCAGTCCTTTATATTTCCGGTCTTCATGCGCGGCGGTCAGCAGCAGATGAACAAGCAGGTGCACCATGTGGGCGTCTCCGTACCACTCCCACTCCAGCAGCTTCCTGTGGAGCTTCACCCAGCCGCCGCCCGGCCCTGTCGGATGCTCGGAGGATGGTGTGCGCATGATGTGAGGGAGTATTTATCGCAATAGCCTTATCGTCGCTGTTGCTATGAGTGCTACTACGTTGATTACGAGCGCGACCCACGCAAGTATCTCAGAGTTGCGGGCGCGGTCGTCGAGGTCATTCTTATCCATGACTATTTCCTTTCTTTTGGGTTATGGTTGTAATGATGTCGGACGCTTCCGCCCGGCCACTCTGCGTTCGTGGTGGCTTGTGACACCCAGACCGTGAAGCCTGGCCGCATTAGCCGGACTTTGATATAGGAGCTACACCGCGCCATTGCCCTGGCGGGTCGCCTCAACCTACGTTCATCCATCGTCGGCTATGTCGTGCCCGCTCTTGGCGGACTGCTCCCGATGCTACTTCCTACGCTCACCGACGACCTGTAGTTAGCCGCCGACCCTTGCGGGCGGTAGTACGACCTCATCTCGTTGTGGATGGCTTGCTCCTGCGCCAGCAAGCGGGCGGCCTGTCTTCGATGAGCCGACAGGCGGGCTCTATGGGTTGGGGTGGCTTATTCGTGGGCTACTTCCCGCGCATCTCGCGCCACAGCTGGGCGATCGTGCTGCCCATCATGCCGAGCAGGAGGGCGAGGAGAGCCGCTAAGATGATTGTATGTACCATTGTTAACACATTTTTTCAACACTGTTGAGCCGTTTAATACTTGTTAATTTTTCGAGAGGGGGTCGTCAGAAAAAATGACCCCGTCGAGGATGATACCCACCCTCCGCACCTTTCGACGCGCAAAAATTCAATTTCCAGCCCCCGTGGGGGGTGCCTCGTTCTTGCGCGCTGGAGGTATGCGCCGCCGTTCTGTCTGAGATCGCATGTGCTCCTCGACGAGGGTCTCCTTGCGAAACATCACGCGGCAGGCTTTCGCCTTCCCGATCTTGACGTGGGTGAAGTAGGCCTTCTGTCTGAGTAGGTAGTTTTTCGTCAGTCCTACGATCTTGGCGGCTTCTTCGGCGCTCACCCACGTCCATTGCTCCTCGGGCTTCTCCGCCCGTCGCTTCTTGACGAAGGGCAGCACCTTGGCCAGTACGGCCTCCGCTACGTCCTCCACCAGTCGGCGATATTCAATTCTTGACAGTTCCATCGGCGCCCTCCTTCCTCTTGCGGGTGATCGTCATCCGCAGTTGCTCGTAGTCGCACCGGACCGTGAATCGGCAGCCCAGCACATGTTGCGACCGGTATATGAGCGACGTGGCGTTGATGATGTCCCGGGCCGCAGGCAGCTCGAAGGTCCGAGCCTTGCCGAATGGCAGCGCCCGGAGCTGCTCGCGGGTCATCTTCTCTATGGTTATCGTTTTCATATTCTTTTCTTTTGGGTGTGGGTGGGAGCGGGGCGGACGTTCCGCCCCTGGGGGGAATCACGCTAAATTCTCATAGATATAGTCTCTTTCATCCGACGAAAAGCTGTCCTCTGATTCTATTTTTTTCAAAATCATCGCCCTGATCCCGATTTCTATCTGTATGTCAGCCAATGCTTCATAGAAAGGCCCTGCTTTCTTTTCTTTGAGGCCCCTCAGACAATCCCCCGCTACGTTTTCGAGACATTGCTTACAGCTTTCTTTTTCTGTCTTTTCACGTTCTAAGACATTCGCCATCGTGCTGAGCAACTCGGGCTGGTTGTTGACGTAGAGTTCGCAGAAGGTCTGCTTGTCCATATCGGGGACTGACATGTAGGCGTGTTCCACCTTTTCATAGTCGGGGTCGCTCATTTGTCGGATCCCCGTCAGCTTTAAAAACTCTTCCTTTGTCATAGCTTTATTTTTTTGATGTTACTTTTTTGTACTGATTTTGTTGCGCAGACGGCAGGAAATGCCTATCTTTGCAAATGTGTAGTCAGTCATATGACCAACCACGGGTGCAAAGATAGACCTTTTGGTCTTTCGTGCAAGCTTTTAGGTCTTTTTCGGTCTATTTTTTAATGTTTTTAACGGTTAGATTATGGAGAAAACTATGTGTTACACGGAAGAATTGCGTAAATTCTTTGATAATCAAGGGATTACACAAAAAGCCATTGCGCAGCGTATGAATGTGGACCCAGCCTACATAAACAAGCTGCTGAATGGTAAAAAGGCCTTTGGAAGGAATACGGCGAAGCAGTTTCAAGACCTTTATGGTCTATCTTCTACATGGCTCCTGACTGGCGAGGGTCCTATGCTGACCTCTGACTTGTCCGGCTCGGTCCATCAGCAGAGCTCGGGCGACAACTCCCCGAACGTGAACGGCTCGGGTAATGTGGTGGGCGGTGTTGGCGGTGGAGCGGTGGAAGACATGGCCACGGCCCTGCGAAAAGCCCTCGGAACGATAGAGACCCAGAGCAGCACCATCAGCACGCTCACGGACCTCGTAAGAGACCTCAGGAAGCAGATAAAGGAACAAAAGAAGAAAGGATAAGTATATGAAAACAGTAATAATAGAAGAATGGGAAGATCTTCCCGTGGAAGAGAGAAAGAGGAGAGTGGCCATCAGGATGGCTAATCTCGGGAAATATAAAGGGCTCGTCGAAATCAAGGACCCTCGACTTCTTGGCGCATGAGGTTATTGATTGATACGAATATATTTATATACATGGCTACAGATCCTGACAGTCTTAGCCATGACGTGCGCACTCTTCTCGAAGATTACGAGAATCGCATCTGTATAAGCGTTGAGAGCGTGCGGGAGCTGGTTGTTTCTTTTAATAATGGCGGAGCCGTCTCACGGCATTGGAGTACATCAAAAAAAGATGCTGGACGACATCAAAAACACATACTTTGTCGATGTGCTCCCATTGCAAGAGTCCGTCATGAAGACATACGCTATGCTTCGTATCAACACGAACCAGGACCACCGAGACCCGTCAGATCATGTAATCATATCCCATGCGCTCACGCTTGGGATCCCTCTCATCAGCTCTGACAGGAAGTTCCCGTTCTACCGGTCGCAAGGGCTCGATCTTATCGAGAATAGGAAGTGAAAAAAGTCTTTCAAAAAAGAAATGGTAGGAGTAATATGGATGTGTACCTTGGTGTCGCTCATCGCCATCATCGGCGTGGCCTATTTCCATCACCAAGACACGAAGACAGACAGAAAGGAGTAGGAGTTATGACAAATCTAATCATCGTAATGGGAGGCGCTGCGGTCATAGCCCTGGGCTTCTTCGGTTGGCTTCATACGCCGAGTGGCAAAAAGTGGCTCGCCAATCTCTGACAAAATCAAAGAAAGGACAAAAATATGGCAAAGAAGAAAACGACAAAAGCAACCGATATTCTCGGAGTTTTGAGAGCTAAAAAGGAGCAAGACGGCAAGCTCAGTAAGTTTGGCGAATGGGTTCTGAGCGGTCAGTCCACTGGGTGGGTGCTCGAAGACAAAAACGTTAGGTATGTGATGAGATGAGGTTCTATCTCGACACTAATATCAAATTTAAGAAAGGGTATAATTATGGCAAAGAAGAAATTATTTACCACCAACCCCGAGGTGCTTGCACTCCTTGAAAGAATCAAGCAGGACGAGAAAAACGGGACGAGAAGATACAATAAGCTGGGCGAGTGGATGCGCACCAGGGAGTGTGCTCCGTTCACCTTCGACAAAAAGGACATGAAGTATATAATGAGATGAGGTTCTATCTGGACACTAATATCAAATTTAAGAAAGGGTAAAAATATGGCAAAGAAGAAGATTTATACAAAGGAGGAACTATTGGCAAAAATGCCGAAAAGGATGAACAAGTTAGGGGAATGGTATTTCTCTGACGATCCTAACAAATTGCATGTTGTCATTCACGACATGAGAGCAGTTTTGAGATGAGGTTCTACCTTGATACCAACATTCTGATTTACTTGCTAAGGGCTGAGCGCGACGAGCTCTGCCCCGATGTCTTGTCAGTCATTTCCAACTACGAGAGCATCATGCTGACGAGTACGGTATGCGTGCAAGAGCTTATCCATCTTTTCCAGATAGGGAAAATCACGTTTTCCAAAAGAAATCGTGATACCGATTTGGAAAAGGTTCCAAAGTGGCTGGACGATTTGGGTATTCGCATAGTCCCCGTCGGTGTTCCTCATCTACAGAGGCTGGCGGGTCTTCCTATGTTTGATGACCACCGAGACCCTAACGACCGCCTCATAGTGGCCCAAGCCATCAGCGACCGTGTGCCCCTCATCAGCTCTGACAGGAAGTTCGAGAGATACCGCCCCTACGGCCTCGATTTCATGTTCAACGAGCGATAAGTCTATACATAATCAGTACACTACCGCAACTTCGTGCCCTATGGTTTCGCAAAGTATTGAAAATAAAGATTTTGGCGTTTTAGAAAGCCATCGTTTAAAAGCCCTCACTTTCCGCAAGTATTAGAATGGTTCCTACCCATGTTGATGTAGCCATAGAGAACACAAAAGAAAAGCGCAAAATTATGGCAAAGAAAAAGATTTATACAAAAGAGGGTAACTATTCAGCAATAACACACCTTTGAGTTTTTATCAATAATCCTGATACAAC
>OWIN01000256.1_pt1 | contig 34505 bp, 38 predicted proteins | sample 1732771 | NCBI WGS metagenome assembly OWIN01 (sample SAMN05065752, study PRJEB22554) | human gut metagenome | biome: ENVO:2100002; feature: ENVO:00000062; material: ENVO:00002003 | host: Homo sapiens | place: USA | reverse complement strand
GATCTACACTCGACTAGTCGTCGGCAGCGTCAGATGTGTATAAGAGACAGAAGTAGAAATTCAAAAATGCAGACGCTAAAAACGCCAGGGTCTCGGTTCCAACTAAAAAAATACAGAAATATTTTGTCGGAGACGAATAGTGGAACGCGTGATTCTCAACATGGTTCTTCTACGGACGTTGCGATCATTCCTCACGAACTTTTTGAAAAAATCAAGACATCTTCGCCGGCTGAGCATATCTGGAATTACTCTTTCGAGGATGCCGTAAACATCCGAGAAAATATGACGGTGCGATTGCGTGATCGTGTAATCGATGCAAAATGTGGATATGACAGTCATTATAGCGATTTACGATATTTAGGCAAAATGATTTTAATTGACGAAGACGAAAGCATTGCGGAATTGGATCCGGTTTTTGGATTTCGATGGAAAAGATAATTAAAATGCTATTCGCAACAAAATGATAATACTGATTTACGGCATTTTCTGACCATAATTATCGTAGAAAGGAGGAAGCAGGGATACCAAGAATCGACAAGGAGAAAGTATCGTTTCGATACGGTTTCTTTATCGGCACAATTCCTCTCACAACTAAAGTCGCGAGTATCCTTGTGCTCATTTATGAATTCTTTTAATGTGATCGCAGATCCGTGGATCCCGGTCTTGAAAGATGATATGACATCATTGTACAGCGTTCGCGATGTATTAAAATATGCACCGGATATAAAATGCATCGTTTCACCAGGGAGTCTTCCAAGCGAAGAATACGCTATCTATCGCTTTTTATTTGCGTTATTGACGGATGCATACCAGATCGAAAATGATGACGATATTCTTGACATTTGGGAAAGCGGAGCATTTGACCTGGAGGTGTTCGATGAATATGTCGAAGGATCGGGTAATGTATTTGATATTTTTAATGAAGAACGCCCATTTATGCAGTGCCCGGTAAAAACTGCATTAGAATATGGGGCGACACCGGCGGCAGCAGCGGTACTGAACTGGGCGCAGTTAAGCGGCAATACGGAAACTTTTTTCAGACTTGGGGGTTACCCATTGGCAAAAACTTATGAAGTTTCCCAATATTTGCGCGTTGAGGAATATGTAGCACTTTTGATTAACATTACATTTATGCAGTCAGCACTTACTTCCGGGTATGCGACGGCAGTGTGCGATAACCAGCCACCATTATGGTTTATGTTTAATGGAAGAAATTTATTCGACACATTGTGTTTGAACCTGTATCCAACCGAAGGAGATGACACGCCGATGTGGCGACGTCAGAATTTTTTCTGGCATCCGGAAGAAGAACCGGATGGATGGCTGTCCTTAGCCTTTATGCCAACGCGCATTGTGGCGCCGTATCCGGCCGGATTCAGAGATAATAAAATCTACCAAATCCTTTTTAATGGTGCTTTTTACCGAGACCAGAAAATCAAAAAGGTTTATCCTGAGCCTAAGGAAGCTTATGATTGGTGGAAAGGCGTGGAGCCGTACATCATCACAAAACGCAATACAGGAAAGCTCAAAAAAGACATGCGCGAAGTTGAAGCGTGGAGGGGGCCGACCGGAATTGCATGGATGCATATGGCAGAGTTTTACGGTGTGAAGCTGGATACCGCCACGACAACGCATCCCAAGGTGATGCAGATTTACGACAAAATCTCTGATTGCGAAAAAGCGATCCTTGAAAGACTGCCATATAAACCGACGCAGAGTTTTTATCATTTTGAGCTGCCAACGCAGCAGACCAAGGCTGCGCAAACAATATTCAGGGATTTTACCACGACCGAACCGTGGATGTATGACAAGAAGAAGATTGAACTGGTGAACCGGTTTACATCATATACCAGAGCGGCAATGATTGAGTTAGGTAAGACGCTAAAGCAGATATTGCACTTACCAAATGCGACGGCGGAAAATAATACAGTCAAAGAGATGACAAATGGATGGGCAGACAGATGTGCGCAATATATGTATCAGGAATTCATACCGAAGTTACAAAATGTGAAATCGGATGATGATGGTGACATGTTTATCGGAAATGCCTGCGATGACATTATTCGTATTACCAAGGATGTCTTAAGAAATATCGCAGCTAAAGATGTGTTCACAAAAATCAACCAGACCAACAGATTGATTGCTATCTTGAACATCAAGAAGAACAATATGACAAAGGTAAATCAGAGAGAAGGGAGTAAAAAAAATGAAAAGCAGTGAGATTGCTTCCGTTTTGAATGCAACTTTAGCGTTACCGGATAGCGCGAGAATCGCGCTTGGACGCATGGCCGGAGCAAATATGCGCTCTGCTATGACGTCGGCGCGTGGCAGGAACACCGTGTTCACTTTTATGTCATTATTCCCAACGGAATTATATGAGCGTACTTCAAAATACGAAAAAACCATTTTGTATTTTGTTTGTTGCGTTATGTGCGCACAAGAGCGTAATACAGGAAGTACATTGATTCATGAATATATCGGCAGTGTCTATAATCATCCTGATACAACTGATTCGGAGAAAAGCCGGATTCGTGCTATGATTTCGGAAGATATTACCGTAACAGGAAATTTTTTAAAGCACTTGTCTGTATATATCAAGCGTGGGCAAAGAAATGGCGTAAATTTCGATCCGTATGCCTTGGCGACCGATCTTATGTACTGGAATTATGCGAATCAGCAGAGTAAAGAAAAATGGGTAAAAGCCCTGTTAAAAACTGGAACAGAAGTAGAGCAAGCATTGGAAGAAGAGAAAGAAAAAGGAGAAGAAAACTTATGATTAACTGGGATTTAGTTGTCGACAAAAAAAGCTTCATTGAGCAGGTGCAGGACGTTCTGCCGACCATTGAGATCGATTCGCTGACAAACTATGGTGCATCACTTTTAAATCGCGATCGTGACGGCTTCGCAAAAAAAATCGTATTTGGTGGTGTAGAGCGCGGAAGAATTTCTTCGCAGTCGATCAAATATGCAGTTCGTCAGGCGAAATATGATCGTGATACCTGGTACACCGTAGCATTTGATCGTCTTGTAGCAAGTGCATTGAAGGCAAAGGAACCCACGACTTCAGATGAGTATATCGCTCACGCAAAGGCTCTGACATTATCTCTGCTCTCCAGTAAAAAGGATCACGCTTTCAAAGTAACGACAGAGGATGCAAATTCCGTAGCCGCAGCAATCCTCAAACATATCGATCCGGCCAATCCGATTGATGAAAAGGATTGGGAGATTAAAAATGGAAAGAAGAAGGAAGGCGACACAAAAGCATCTGCGATTTTAAAGGAGTTAACAGAGGAAGCGAAAAACAGAAAGAATTCTTCGGAAGTAGCAATGTTCGGTCGGATGAGCACATCTGAAATTCTTAAAACGGTGGACGGGGCGGTCGCAATGGGTCACGCGTTCACAACACATGAGTACAACGGGGATACTGATATGTGTACGGCTGTAGACGAACTGAAAGCGTTCGGTTTTGGAGAAGCAACAAGTGACGACTCAGCGGGAGCAGCCGGCATTTGGGATATTGACTTAAACGCTGGGTGTTTCTATCAGTATTGCAGTATCAGTACCATGATTTACGCACTGAATATGCTCGATGGTATGGATTTTGGCAATAAGGAAGCGTTAAAAGAGCGGATGTCCACGATGGCAAAAAACATCTCTGAGTTTATTAAACTGTATCTTTTAACTGCGCCAGTGGCTATGCAGAATAGTAAAGCAAGTTTTCCTGGGCCTTCGGTTGTATATATTCGGGCAGCTGTCCGTCCGGAGAATCATTCCTACGAAAATGCTTTTGCAAAAGCGGTTATGTCAAACGGAGAGAACGACGTGGTTGAGCTTTCAGCGAAAAGACTGAAAGAGTATATCGACAGAGATGTATTTTTTGACAACCAGTACGATAAATGCTATTGGTTATCCGATAATCAGTATTCTGCACCAAAGAATGCGCAGACCGATAAAACTTTAAAAGATGTTTTAACAGAGCTGGAGGCATATGTTTATGGGGCTTGCAATTAGGTTATGCCTCTCTGGAATGATGCAGGGATATTCGGAATCTCGTTTTATTTTTAAGAGAGAGACGAAATCCGTTCCGACGCAGCGCACGGTCATTGGGATGATCGCGGCTGCTGAGGGCATCCTCAGAGATGACGCTGGGGCATTAGAGAATTTAAAAAATAAATTACATATCGTAAAAATTGAGAGCACTGGGACTATTTCGACTAAGTTAACAGATTTTCAGACCGTTAGGCCGGTTGAAAACAGCAAATTAAGTAAATTAGCAGGCGTGTGCAAGGAGAAACCGTTCCTGACCGCAAGCGGCAGTCATAAGGAAGCATTGCCATTGTTTGAAAAGGAATACATCACAAATGGCAATTTTACGGTATATGTCGCGGGTGAAGAAGATGAAATTATGAAAGCTGCAGAGGCGTTGCAGCGCCCCGTGTTTCCTGTCTACCTGGGAAGAAAATGCTGTCCGCCGGCGCAACCTGTTTTTGGAGGGCTTGTGGATATATAGTTATTTGTTACTAAAAACAAGATTCATGAGGTGAAAGTATGTATTTATCAATTGTACAGCCAGATTTTAGTCGGGTAAACGTCGCACGGGCATTAATAAATGAGCAGGATATGCATAGAAATATTCAGGCAATGTTCAGTCTCGATCGACAGACCGCTAATGTTCTGTACCGGACGATACCGTCAAAAGATATGCGTCGCTCTGTGATTTGCGTGCAAAGCGACATAATTCCGAAGGATACGGAGGATATTAAGGTGATTACCTGCGTCAATGCGGACGAACGGGTCGAAAAAGTGAAAGATAATATGATTATTGCATTTGATGTTTTATTGCGCCCGGCAAAACGTCATGAGGGGAAATCAGCCTTAATTCGAGAAAAAGACGCAAGGATGGACTGGGTAAAAGCACTCGGAACAAAATACGGTTTCACAGTAAGAACGGTTCATGAATTATCGCAAATCAAAAAAAGTATCCATCATACCGGGACGAGAGCTGGCCGGATTGATGGGTGGCGGTACACGGGGACATTGATTGTTGATCATGCGGAAACATTTAAAAAAGCATATATCACCGGTATCGGACGGGATAAATCTTATGGATTCGGAATGCTGATGCTCAAAATATAGCACATCCAGGAAATAACCCGGGGAGGAGGTATACGAATGCATCAAACGGTGAATGCTTATGATCGGGTGGTTATGTTGTGAATGAATCGTTTGATGTTCGTGATCAGTATGCACAATCAGGATATTTCAGCCGATGCGAGGATATTTCCGCATTTAGGCGATAAAATTAGTTATTTATATGTGGAACATTGCCGTATTGAACAGGAAGATTCTTCAATCGTACTGCTGCAGAAGGGAACCAGAACGCCTATTCCGATTGGCGTTATAGCGTGTTTAATCTGCGGGCCAGGAACGACGGTGACGCATCGAGCAATTCAAGCATGCGGAGATAATCAGACGCTTTTAGTATGGTCCGGAGAGCAGATGCGCACATTCTATGCTTCTGGCATGTATGAAAACAAGTCTTCACAAAATTTATTGCGTCAAATTGATTATTTCAGCAATAAGCATAAGCATTTGGAAGTAGCAAGGCGTATGTATGCTAACCGTTTTCCAGGGTTGGATATGTCCGGAATGAATATGAACCAAATGCGAGGCGCAGAGGGTACGCGCATGAAAAAGTTATATCAAAAACTGGCGTCTGAGTATAACGTGCAATGGAATAATCGCAATTATAAATCGCAGGATTTTGACGCACAGGATGATATCAACAAAGCGTTAACCTATGGGAACCATTTATTGTATAATGTGTGTCATGCGGCAATCATTACGCTCGGATTCTCACCTGCTATTGGGTTTATCCACTCTGGCAGCATGCGCTCATTCGTATATGATATTGCAGATCTTTACAAAGAATTCATCACAATCACGCCCGCTTTTCGAATCATGTCTGATGGCTATCATGTGGATTTAGGAAGTGATATTCGTCAAGCAGTGCGAGCAGCGATGCAAAAAATAAATTGTTGAAATGCGTAACGAAAGATTTATATAAAATGTTTGAAATAGATAACGCGCCTGAAACCTTATCTACAGGCATTTGGGATAACGTGATTACATATCAGGAATTCCAATCGAAAACGCTCTGGGGTCAGAAAAATACAATTTAAAATCCCAAGAACCGAAAATCCACAATATATAGTATTATTCACATTATGATGTGTACTATTTATAGGGTTCATCCCACAGGCGTGGGAATGATTCGAGGGAAGGGTACAACATTTATCTCTCTATAAAGTTCATCCCACAGGCGTGGGAATGATTCGAAGTTTTTCCAACTGACTGTACAGCAGCGGAGGTTCATCCCACAGGCGTGGGAATGATTCGGCAGTTGCGCGGGCACGGGCTGCAGAACAGGCGTTCATCCCACAGGCGTGGGAATGATTCGAAGCTATGTATAAGAGGTATATAGGTCGTTGTGTTCATCCCACAGGCGTGGGAATGATTCGCGGGCTTTGTCCCGCTCCCGGACTGCCGCGTCGTTCATCCCACAGGCGTGGGAATGATTCGTAGCTTATAGAGTTCATAAAAATCCGCAAGGAGTTCATCCCACAGGCGTGGGAATGATTCGAAACCAGCGGGCAAGACTCGCGGTGCTGGGCGGTTCATCCCACAGGCGTGGGAATGATTCGACCGCATAATCCGTTCAGATGCGGCGGATAAAGTTTATCCCACAGACGTGGGAATGATTCATCGATGATGCCCTGGATGCCGAAGATATCGCAGTTTATCCCGCAGGCGTGGGAATGATTCACGGAAAAGGTTTTTCGCGACTATGCAGAAAGGGGTTATCCCACGAGTTTGGGAATGATTCGATATGTGTCAAAGCTGATACTACTCCTTCCATAATTACCCTACCAGGATAAACAGTCAATGAATTACAAAACTTCATTCGAGTGTATTATATAATCCTTAGAAGGGAGGAAACCATCATAGAAACTGAAAAAAAATTATGTGAGATCTGCGGCGCTGAAATGACTAAAGAGGAAGGCCCTCACGAATTTATGTGGGGTATTTACCGTTACCACGGAGAAGCAGTATCATATCGTTGTCCGTACTGCGGTTACGAAAAACTTGGAACCTGCATGGTACAGTTCTGGGAAGATGACACTCCGGCCGTGTCCGACAATCAGGAAACGGGAAGACCCAATGCACCCAGTCTTCTTTCAGAAGAATCTGAAAAAGTAAAAGAAGAACAGCCAGAGAACAATTCTGCGGATAACAAACAGAGCCTTTTTGCGCGCGTAGCATCACAAGTAAGGAAAGTAAAAAAGACGTTTCAGGGCGTCGCAGGAGAACAGAAAGAAGAAAAGGAAACGGAAGAAAAAATCGTACAGCCTGATAAAGCCGATGTAGCAGAACCAGAAAAAGAGGAGACCGCGGCAAATCTGAACGCAGAATCTGGCGAACTGCAGGAATTCCGTCCGAAACAGGAGAACGAGGAGAAGGAGTCGGATAATTCAGATGATTCCAAAAACCATGGGAAAGTAGCGCTCCAGAAAGAGGATGATCAGAAATCCGAACCGAAGAAAGAGGAGGCAATCACTAAAGAGGGTTCAAAGGAAAGTATGAATAAGCCTGACAAAAATGCACCAGCGGAAGAAATAGAATCAAAGCAGCCCAAAAATTCGAGTGTGACGGAGCATGAAGTTCCAACCAAACACAACGAAACGTATAGAAACGATAATAAAAAGCAGGAAATTTCAAAAGAAGAGACCACTGCATCAGAAAAGGAAAAATCAGTTCGGGACACTCCGGATCAGATAGACGCCAAAGACGAAGGCAGCCAGAAAGAAGAGGACAAAGAGGAAACTGCTCAGGAACCGGAAAAGGCCCCGAAAATGTTTGCAGAAGTCAAGGGAAAGCCTGCGCTCTCCGATGAATGGATCGATTATATGTTCGAACATCATCCGAAGCGTTTTACAGCATGGTTCAACCGCTTTGCTTCCAAGCAACAGAAGGAGCGCTATTATTTAAACACCCATGTACCGCAGATCAGCGTCATCATGAATGATATTCTTTATGATACGGAAAAGGCAGAACAGTATCTGACGGAAGAGAAGGATATCCGGGATGGAAAAATGAAAGTGTTTTATTATCGGATGCCGACTGGATACTTCTTTAAGATCTTAAGTATCATGGGGCGGAGTGATGAACTGGTAACAATGGAAAAGAAAGATGTGAAAAAGCTGCTCGGGAAACGACCGGACATTTACCGGAAAATGATTCCGGATGAAATCAAAGAGTAGGAAGGGGCGCTCTGACATGACTAAAAGTACATTCGAAAACATGTTTCAGACCATACCGCTGGTACAGAAAGGAATGGAAATCGGTTCATCCCCGATCCCAAAAGAACAGGCGGAGCATTTTCCCGGTTGTGTGGGCGGTACTCTGTACTATGCAGAAAAGCAGAACGAATCTCAGTGTGTTGCATTTGGTGTAACATTTCCAGAATACTATGTAGTAGCCGCAACTCTGCAGGACGGGCGGCAAATTTCCATTCGTAAAGAAACGGAAGAGGAACTGTATGATCTGCTGTACCGTGTATTTTATGCGCCGGAGCGTATTACGGAACCGAGTCAATGACCCATGACTGAAGTCACGGGCTTGCAGATGCAGGTCCTGATGGAAGAAAGGGTTACTGAGCAGAGCAGTGACATGTCATTCGCCGCGGGGTGATTCCAAGCTCCGCGCTCCGGCTAGACATGCCCATGCTATGGAAACTTTAACGGTATGCGCGGTTTTCCGCTCATACCGGCTTACAACAAATAAGGAGTTATTAGATGAGATACGTATATGTACTGGATGTAGACGGGAAACCGCTCATGCCAACCTGCCGTTTCGGCAAGGTACGCCGGATGCTTAAATCCAGACAGGCAAAGGCAGTGGATACCTTGCCGTTTACCATTCAGCTTACCTACAAACCAAGGACCCGTATCCTTCAGCCGGTCACGTTAGGCCAGGATCCGGGACGAACCAACATTGGAATGGCTGCCGTCCGTTTTGACGGAAAGGAACTGGGGCGGTTCCACTGCATAACCCGGAATCAGGAGATCCCGAAGCTGATGGCAGACCGCATGGCAGCCAGAAAAGCTTCCCGCCGGGGAGAGCGCCTGGCAAGGAAACGACTCGCCAGAAAGCTGCATACAACGGCAAAGCATCTGGAAGGAAGAATGCTTCCAGGATGCAGTGAACCGATAGCGGTCAAGGACATCATCAACACGGAATCACGGTTTAACAATCGTCTGAGACCGGAAGGGTGGCTGACACCGACGGCTACACAGCTGCTTCGGACGCATATCAACCTGTTTCGGAAACTGTCCGGAATTCTTCCGGTCACGGACGTGGCCGTGGAACTTAATAAGTTCGCCTTCATGCAGCTGGATAATCCGGAGATGAAGAAACGGGAGATTGATTTCTGCCACGGTCCGTTATGCGGAACCGGCGGACTGGAAGCAGCAGTGAAAGAACAACAGGATGGGAAGTGCCTACTGTGTGGGAAAGAGTCTATCGGCCATTATCACCATATCGTGCCGAGAAGCCGCCGTGGCAGCAACACGATTGCAAACATCGCCGGTCTTTGTCCAAAGTGTCATGAACTGGTACATAAGGATGCGGATACCGCAGAGAGACTGACAGAGATGAAAACCGGGCTCACGAAGAAGTACGGCGGCACATCGGTATTAAACCAGATCATTCCGAAACTTGTGGAAACGCTGGCGGATCTGTTCCCTGGCCATTTCCATGTGACAAACGGATGGAACACGAAGGAATTCCGCGAGAAACACCATTTGGAGAAAGATCATGACGTGGATGCCTACTGCATTGCCTGCAGCCACCTAAAACCGGAAGAGACACTGGTGGAAACCGAACCGTTTGAGATCCTGCAGTTCCGGAAGCATAACCGTGCCATCATTCATCACCAGACGGAACGCACCTATAAGCTGGATGGTGTGACGGTGGCGAAAAACCGTAAGAAGCGGATGGAACAGAAGACGGATTCATTGGAAGACTGGTATGTGGATATGGCCAAGGAACATGGGAAGACGCAGGCGGATGCCATGCGTTCCAGGCTTACTGTCATCAAAAGCACCAGATATTACAATACACCGGGACGCATGATGCCAGGAACCGTATTCCTGTATGAAGGGAAACGGTATGTGATGACCGGCCAGATCACGAACGGAAAGTATTATCGTGCTTATGACCAGGAAAAACGGAATTTTCCGGCTGTAAAAGTACGGATTCTCACAAAGAATACCGGGCTTGTATTTGTGGCGTAAAACACGCAGGAAGCATAAAGCCTCCTTGCGTGTTTCGCGCGCTGTATCTCATGACTAAAGTCACGAGTCTTAGCGCGCTTATCTATAAAAACAAGTATTAGGAAGGAGATATTTTCATGAAAAAAGCGATTCAGACATTTAGCACTATTGTTACAGCGGTCACTTTCTTATGCATTGTGATTGCTGCAATTTTCATCTTGCCAAAAGCGGCTGGTTTTACTCCATATATCGTAGAGTCTGGTTCAATGGAGCCTACGATTCATACGGGTGCTATCGCATTTATTGATACAAAAGACCGAGATGTTGCAGCGGGCGATGTTGTTACATACCGTATTGGAACAGAAGAAAAAAACAAACTGGTTACGCACAGAATCATTCGCGAAGACGGTGGAGTTTTCATCACAAAAGGAGATGCCAATGATGTTGAAGATATGAACTCGGTTTCCCAGGAACAGATTGTTGGAACCTATGCATATTCTATTCCAAAGGTTGGATTTGTCATGGCAAAACTTGGACACAAACAGTTGGGTGTTATTGCAGCATGGATCATACTTTTAAATCTTTGTTCTCTGATGATGACCCGTTATATCGAGAATGACGATGATGGAAGCGAAGATGCAAATGAGAGCAACAGCAAAGTAGAAACATCTGAACACGAACAGTGACGCACGCAGAGCCCTTAATGGGCTCTGTTTTTTTGTATAATTAGAAGATCGGCATCACACATAAACGGCCATATGATCCATATGTTATAACTCGCGCTGCGCCAAAGAATCGTTAATAGAGAATCCAGTTGCTAATACTTATTTAGCATTTTGAATTTGCTAGTAAGTTAATGTTCTTTATATAACAAAATCTATTTCGGTCACAATGTGGGAACGAAGCATTTTCTTTTACAAAAAATTAAGAGTTCTATAAGTAAAACATGGTACATTCTTTACTTTCGGTATAACGTCCTCATTCCCATTTCCTAAATGCTACTTTTACCACGCTATCACCTCTTGTCAACACAGTGATTGAGTCATTCCATACAGCCGCACCTTGCCATATCATCATCCATAGGAAACCCAATCAGCGACGCACACGCCATCGCAGCCCACAGAATCATCCAGCATCGCAATATCCGCAACATCAGCATTCGCACTGTACCGTAAAACAAGATAGCGTCCTCCCCGCATTCAAAAAGAAAAACTAAAAAATAGAAAAGAAGATATGTTACAGACATTCACCCTATCACGGATACCGATATCTGTGGCAGGTAAAGACTATCACGTAAGCTGATATATTCCGGGCAGCAGACTATCACGGATACCGATATCTGTGGCAGGTAAAGACTATCACGAAAGCTGATATATTCCAGTGCAACGGCTATGACGGTAGTCCCATGGTTCCCAGAACCATACCGGCATCTGTCATACGCTGGTTAAACCGGTCGATAATGCGATCCGCACTCGACCAGCGTGCGGCTTCTTTTGAAATGGCATACGCCTGTGCCAGCACATGATGCTCAATCAGCCACGAGGTCAGGTCATCAATGCAAAGCCCTGATGAATGCACGGTTCCAAGCCATGCGCATAACTGCTCGGGCAAATGCGGGTCCTCATAATAAAAGTGGTATCCCCATTCTCCATTGTTAATATCCTTTTCCATAAAAAACCTCCAAAGAAATGATCATGAGTCTATCATAAAGGAAGAAGAACAAAAAAAATAGTAGCAGAACCGTTTTTGCTGTAATTCTGTCTGATTCATACAAAAGGGCACAGGCATAATGCCTGCGCCCGGATTAATTAAAGCTGTTCTAATGCTTCGGCCAGTTTTTCAAGACCGGTCATCATTCTATAAAAAAGATAAAATTCAGAGTTCTCTTTTCCCCAATCATCCGCGTCATAGATTTCCGGAAAATATAATTCCATCCAGGCAATCATGTCCAGATCAAATTCGCGAAGCACATCGGCTGCCTCGTAAACCGTAAGCGTTGGCAGACCACTTAAGATATCGTCTCGGATGCGGTCATAAATACTCATGGCTGCATCCGGTGTACTTGAGATACTTTCCTGCACAGCCATCGCAAAGACTAATTCCCACTGTGAAATTTTGTCTTGAATGGAGGCGGCAACAGTCACAGCATCATGGATATTGTAAAAATCATTGCAGCGTTTCAGTACAGATACAGAGACATTGAGCTCCTGGGACAACTCGGTAGCAGTATCCCGGATACATATTCCACACAAATCTAGTAACGCATCTGCTTCATCAGCAAGGCGGCTGAAACGCGGGTCTGTCTCAAACATCACTTCGACAACTTTCAGGGTATCACGGAGTTTTTGAGGCATAGTTGTGACTGCAAAGATATGTTTTTGTACTGCGCTGTTTTCCAGATTAAATCCAGTATTGAATAACTTCATAAATGGAACCCCTTTCTTTTTTGTAATTGATTTTTTAAATTTGCATGTGCAATGTATCGTTATGCATAGATTGTAACAAATTTACCTGAAAAACACTGATTTTTAAATGTTGCGGATAAGTGAAACGCAACATTTTGTTGATATATAAAGAAAACCCAGATAGAAAGAAAAAAATTTCCATAATTATCCTGATAGAAGAATTTATGGAAGGAGGTTTTCTTTTTATGAGGAAATCAAAGAAACAGCTGCTTCGGGCATTGATCGCCTGTGGTTTGGTCGTATCCGTGGCAGCAGGCGGCACCGTGGCTTATCTGACTGATGCCGAAACAGCCACCAACACGTTCACGGTCGGCAAGGTCAAGATCGATCTGGAAGAACCTGGTTATCCGGGCAATGACAGTGATGAGGTCAAAAACATCATCCCAAACCAGGAGATCGTGAAGGATCCGCAGATTGAAAATACCGGCAATAATGATGCTCTGGTATTTATACGGGTGGAGATACCACAGGAAACGTTTACCGACGAGGATGACGGCACAGGAGAGCAGAAGAAGCAGGATCTGTTCCGGTTAAAAGGTGTCAGTGACCAGTGGGAACCGCTGCGGACGGAAACAGTGGCCGGGGAAGACGGGAAAGCAAAAACATCCTACGTCTACGGTTATAAAAAGCCCCTTGGTAAGGGCGCAACCACGGACAAGTTGTTCCGGAAGGTACAGATGAAAAACGCTGTGGAATCCGATTTGAGCGGCAACGTGGAAGACATCGTCGTGACCGCCTGCGCCATCCAGGCAACCGATATCCCGGATGTGAACCTGACACCTGGCAGTGATGGAAATCTGAGTAAGGATGTTCTGGATCAGGTATACACCATCTTCCTGAACCAGTCCGGTAACCAGACAAGCCGGCCGGCGGATGAAGGTAACCGGAACCAGACTGGGAAACTCGGAAAGATCAGCTATGAGCTGGATGGAGGTACTTTGGCGGATGGATCCTTGACGGAGTACGGAAGTGCCGATTATGGATACACGCCGCCAGCTCCGGCGAAGAAAAACTATACTTTTACGGGATGGGAACCGGAGAACATTCCGGCCGGCAGTACGGGGACCGTAACGCTGACTGCAAAGTGGACCGCAGATGTGCTTGGCAACATTTCGTACAATCTGGATGGCGGCAACATAAGCGGAGAAAAGGCTTCCTATACAGCGGATGATTACGGATATATTCCTCCAACACCGACAAAAACTGGATATAAGTTCACGGGATGGAGTCCGGCAAAAATACAGACTGACAGTACAGGAAATGTGACTTTTGCAGCATCATGGGAAGAAGAAACAGCCACCACTCTGGATGGCGAAACATTAAATGCCAGAATGAAAGTATTGGCTGGAAAGAAAAATGCAGACTGTTATGAGGTAGATACCAAAATTACAGCAATCCAACATTCTATCCAAGAACCTTCAGATGAGATAAAAACAAATCCTACTTCATTGGTATCTACAGAAGATTCCGAAGTTCCAGTATATATGTGGTTCGAGGATGGAACAATTAAGTGGTGGTCAGCAGCAAATTCAGTTGTAGCAAATTCAAATCTAAATTATTTATGTCATTACATGACAAACCTTATCGACATCAGTGGGTTATCAGATTTGGATACTAAAGACGTAACAAGCATGCGATCCACATTCTCTGCCTGTAACAATCTAACTGATTTAACAGCATTAAAACGTTGGGATACTGGAAATTTGATAGATGTCAGTTGTATATTTTCCCGTTGTACCAGCCTTTCTGATTTAACCCCACTAGCCAGCTGGAATACAAACAACATTACCAATATGGGAGATATGTTCAAAGAATGCATTAATCTTTTGAACTTAAATCCGTTAACAAATTGGAATACAAGCAATGTTACCAGTATGAATAACATGTTCTTTCAATGTGCCAGTCTTGCAAGTTTAACACCAATAGCTAACTGGGATACTGATAACCTCACAACAATGTCTGATATGTTTTATGAGTGTACCAGTCTCGTAAATCTGACGCCATTAACAAATTGGAATACAGAAAAAGTTGTGAATATGAATGGAATATTTAATAGGTGTAGTAGTATCGTTGATTTGAGTCCACTCGCAAGTTGGAATACTGGTAATGTAACAACTATGAGTTATATGTTTAGTGGTTGTACGAAGTTGGCAAATCCTTCCGCCATCAACAATTGGGATATCTCAAGTGTCACTGCGTTTAAATACATGTTCCGGAACTGCCCATCGCACCCGATCTTCACCAAGCGAGCAGGTACCTGGGATAGAAGTGGTACATTTAAACCAACAACCTAATCAGATTTTTTCACAATCCTGCGGCCAACCACCGCAGGATTTTTTCTTCCAAACTTCCATGGTGTTTGCGAAATAAAAGGAAAGAAACAAATGTACAAAAAAAAGAAGCAGCCAAAGCCGCTTCTTATCATCCTCAAATCAAAATACGAATGCATGCCTCCGCGACCACCGGGTCAAACTGTCTGGCGCTGTTTGCAAGAAAGTCAGCACGTATTTCACTGGTGCTTTTTGCTGCCTTGTAAGATCTGCCATGCATCATGACATCCATGCAGTCTGCCGCACAGATAATGCGTGAAAAGACAGAAAGTTCCGTTTTTTTCGCATATCCGGTCCCGTCAGGTCTTTCATGATGGTTTAGTGCAACCTCACAGATATGTTCTGGAAATTTAAACGTCTGAAGAATGACATAACCGAGTGTGGTATGACGTTTCACTGTCATATATTCCTCATCAGTCAGTCTTCCAGGTTTCTGAAGAATCTCTGACGGTACCCCAAGCTTTCCAATATCGTGTAAAAGTCCGGTCACACGCAAATCCGGCATCGCGGATGCATCCAGACCGTATCCTTCGGCAATCCTGCCAGCAATATCCGCAACACGGACGCTATGCAGATAAGACTCTTCATCATGTTTCCTTAAATATTCCAATAACCGACAACAGCACGTGAACATATGGTTTTTCATTATATTTTCCTCCATTTCAAGCACGCGGAATGATTTCTCAATGCCTCATAAATTCTTTGAGAAAATTATGGAAACACGAGTAGAACGATAAGAGTCACTGTAATGGCAATGCGGTATACCACACAGTTTGCCAAGGAACATTTCACGGTATTTTACATGCAGAACCAAAAATCTGTATTTTTGATCCATAATTTCCCCGGTAAATCAGAATGAAAGGAAGAAAAAAGATGCAGAAAAAGAAAATGCAGCAACCGTTATATTCGAGAAACCACGGAATTTTTAGCGGTGTCCGCCTTGGACGAAGGGCTGTTACAGCCATATGCCTGATGGGAACTATGCTTCCATTTGCCCCGCCAGCTGAGAGCGCATTCGCAGCCATGGTCCAGAACGTACCCGATCAGGCAGGAAGACAGGATATGGAGATCATACCGGAAGCCACTCCGTCAAACGCGACATTTTCCGATGCAACACCATCAGATGCCGTAAAAGAAACACCGCCGGATGGTTTTTACACGGACAGAAGAGAATCTCTGTATTACCGGAAGGATGGGGAGACTGTCAAAAGCGCATGGATCTATGAAGATGATCATTGGTATTATGCCGGAGCGAACGGAAAGATGACAGCCGGATGGGAACAAATAGACGGAGTCTGGTATTTCTTTTTGCCAAGCGGAAAACTGGCAGATGGATGGATTTATGAACAGGACGTCTGGTATTACATGACAGAAAACGGCATGTTAACCGGATATCAGGAGCTTGACGGAAATGATTTTTATTTTTATGAGGACGGAAGACTTGCAGTCAATGTAAAAACGCCGGATGGCAGACTGGCGGATCAGGATGGATATCTGTATGACCCATCTGTGGTTTTCCCATCCTTTACCTATCACGGGGATCCATCCGGAGCGCCGGGAACCATCAGTGGGTTAAGTATTGCCGGGAAACCGGTGGAGTTTTATATGCTGTCTATCGCCGGGGAAACGTCCGGCGGACAGATCATCATGGGAGACCGCGGCAGGGCATATGGAATGTGCCAGCTGGATTACCGCTATGATCTGACGGATTTTATCCGATGGGCGTATGGAAAGCATCCGGAACTCTGGGCGGAGTTTGCTCCGTTTACCGGTTATGGCAATGGAGACTCTGCGCTGATCGGAAATATGGAACTTGCAAAAGCATTCCGCGCAGCCATGGATCGTTCCTATGAGGGTGCCGTGACAGATCAGTTGGAATTTATGAGAGAACGGTACTGGGACGCTTTCAGCAGCCGCTTAAATGCAGCAGGATATGATCTGGACAACCGCAGCATTGCGGTCAGTGCAGCGTTATTCTCTGTCAATGTCAACTGTGGAAACCAGCCGGATCTTTTCATCCGCAGCCTTTCACCAGACATGACGGATGCAGAAATGATCTGTAAGATTTATGATATCCGCAATACAGCACTGGCAGACCAGATAGTCGGACGTGTCCGTAAAGGAACAACCGGACGGTATCGGTTCAGTGAACCGGAAATGGCATTAGATCTCCTGTACGGGTATATGACCATGGATACGGTCCGGTCTTACGGACATGGTGTGGAATGGCACGGAAATATTTTCACAGGTTCAGTCCTTACCTGTGGAATCCAGGGCAGAAGCACGGATTGGCAGGAATATCTGACAACCCATGAGCAGAATGTGAGCGATACGGAAATAAAAGAAGAAACTGAAGTTGAAGAGCAGAATGTTGCAACGCCGTCGGAAGCTGAACCTGAAGTGATATCCGCAGACGTGTCTGAGCCGCTAGAGAGCGCGACGGAGATGGCACCGGAAGTAACGGAGAATTCCGTGGAAGTGCCGAATGGGACAGCAAAGGCTGTGGACAGCCCTATCAGTACCCTGTCTGAGGCTGAAACAATGGCAGAAGCGGAAGAACATACCGAAAATATGCCGGATTCACCCATTGAGATGCCGGAACAGGAATATGGTCCTGGAATGATCCGGGAAACCGAAGCAACAGATTCAACTTTTTGCGATTTATGAAGTATTTCTGCCCATAATTGTCCTGCAAGAAAAAAATGAAAGGAGATTTTTCATATGAGAAAATCAAAGAAGCAGATGGTCATGGCAGCAGCAGCCTGCGCCATGATGGGAGTAATGGCCATCGGAGGAACCATGGCGTATTTAACTGACAGCGAGACCGCAACCAACACCTTTACCATTGGTCAGGTAAAGATTGATCTGGAGGAGCCGGAGTATGCGAAACTGACGGAAACTCAGAAGAAGGACCTGGCACCGAACCAGATCGTGGCAAAGGACCCGCAGGTGGAGAATACCGGTGTCAACGATGCAATCGTATTCTTAAAGGTTGAGATGCCGAAGAAGGACGTAATTGTGGCGGAAAAGGACGGTACAAGAAAGACCACTGCGGTGACCGAGCTCTTTACCATGCTGAATACCGACATCGATCCGGCAACTGACGGCAGTACAGCTGGAAAGAACTGGGTAGAACTTACGGGCGATAATACCGGTGCTGATACAAACGTGCATGTTTATGCTTACAAGGAGAAACTGGCAAAGGATGCCAAGACCACGGCACTGTTTGACAGCATCCAGCTGCAGAACATCATCGAGGGACAGATTGATACCGATCCCGAGAATATCAAGGTTACTGCTTATGCGATCCAGGCAGCCGAGGTGCTGGAGGGCGAGGATACCGACCTGACCGATACCCTGACCAAGGAGAATCTGCAGAAGATTTATGATATCTACGGCAAGCAGAACAATGGCCAGACCGTACCGGAAGCAAATGGCAACAACGCAAAGGATCTTGAAGGAAACAACCGCGCATAATCAGATGATGCCAATAATATTCTGATAACCAGCAGTCAAAACAGCGATATCATTGATACCGCTGTTTTGTTCGGCCAGGATCAGTCTATATACGGTTTGTGCAGAAAAGGGGATTATTATGATTGAAAGCAAAAAACGAAATATTGCAGTCGCAATCCTGCTTTCGTTTCTGACCTGCGGGCTTTATGCTATTTATTGGGAGATCTGTCTGGTAAATGACCTGAAAAAAGCTTCCGGGGATGAAAATGCAAAAAGCGGAGGAACTGTATTCCTGCTGAGCCTTATCACATGCAGCATTTACTGGTTGTTCTGGATTTTCCGAGCAGGAGAGACCATGGATGCAATTAAAGCAAAGAACGGAGTTCCGGCATCCAACCGCAGCCTCGTATACCTGCTGTTAAGCATCTTTGGACTTGGACTGGTTGCCATTGCAATTCTGCAGAACGACCTTAATACGCTGGGCGCATCTGTTGAGGAAACGGTTACGGAAATGCCGAAACAGGAAGATAACAATGATACAATGTAAAGAAAGGATTTCCCGGCAGAAATGCCGGGATTTTTCAATTTATGATCAGACAACGTTTATACAAAACAACATTAGCTGCAGCGCCATGGCTTACTGCCGCAGTCCTGTATAATCTATTGGTCCGTCTCACGCCAATCAGGATTCCATGCCTTTTTCGCGTATTTACAGGTTTCCAATGTCCTGGCTGTGGCATGACCCGCATGTGCATTGCGCTGTTATCCGGTCAGTTACAGGAAGCAGTGCAGTATAATCCGGTTCTGTTTTTTATGCTGCCATTCTTGATTATATATGTTTTTATCATATCTGCAGTGTTCATTCTGACCGGAAAGCAGTGGCACATACCGCATGAAAATCTGTGTGCTTACGGATGCATTGCCGTCCTGCTTGCATTTGGCATTTCCCGCAACCTGTTTGGCTGGTAAACGGATATCGCAAACAAATTTTAATCCTCGTAGGCGGGAAAAACAGAAGGTCTTCGGAGCCGAAGCCCACATTTCAAGGTGTAAGCCTAAGTGGCGGACAGTTCACCCAAAGAAAACCGATCTACGAGTCATTTCTCGACTTCATCCCAAACCATAATTTTCCTGAATCTATTTATAAGGTATTGGAGAGAAAGGAGAGACATGTATTACAGATGGAAAACAAGGTACAAAAAATTAAAGGAAGCCGGAGAGGGCTGACATTTTCTTTTGTCAGCCAGGAAACAGATTTCATACCGGGCACACATTACCGATATGCAGTTTATCCGGATGAAGGCAGGGTTGTCATTCTTCCGTCCACAGACGGAGGCAATACGGTTTCCAAAAAGAAGGTCGGGCTGCAGATGAAGTCGCTGATCGATCTGCGCAGCAAAGAAATCCGCGAACTGACGGCCAAAGCGGATCGAATGGAAATTGAATTCTGCGACGGCTACATCGAGGTTTCCATGATCGCAAAAGCAGAGAACCAGATCTGCGCAGTCATCGGGAAAATTGCAGTAGCACCGCAACTGGCAAAAGCGGCAGGATGTGAAGCGGCAGAATTTGTTCAGTCAAAACTTCCACGCATCCACCCATGGACGGATGAAAGAGTCCACAAAGAGATTCCGGATGTGATCCGGACTATTTCCCTGTTTTCAGGAGCTGGGATGCTGGATTACGCATTTGCGAAAGATCCGTGTTTCGAAATCGTTTATGCGGCGGAATATGCCCACGATGCCGTAACCACTTACCGCGGCAACATCGGGGATCATATCCACGAATGTGATATCCGCAGCCTTCATGGAAGTGATTTTCCAAAGGCGGATCTGATGATCGGCGGGCCACCATGTCAGCCATTCAGTGCCGCAAACCGGCATGATTCAGCAAGAGGCGACAATCATCCGGAGGGCGACATGTTTAAGCATTACCTGCGACTGATCCGTGAAAGCGGCGTGAAGGCATTTCTGATTGAGAATGTTCCGGCACTGCTTTCGGATAAGGGAGGGTATTATCTTGACCTGATTCGACATATGTTGCCGGACTTCACCACGAAATCAAAACTCATCACAGACTGCGATGTAGGCGGATACACGAAAAGAAAACGGGCGATCATCATCGGAAGCCGCATTGGAGAACCGATGATCCCTGAACTGTTTTTTAAACCGGCGAGGACTGTCGGAGACGCTTTACGGAACGTGGATCATTCATGGCCGAATGCGGAGGATATTACGGTATCCAGCGAAACGGTGAAGCGGAAAATTTCCATGATCCCGGAAGGTGGGAACTGGAGGGATCTGCCGGAAGAATACTGGACGAAAAGCGTTCATTCCAATATGTATCGTCGGCTCAACCGTAACAAACCATCCGTAGCGATTGCAAACTGGCGAAAATATCTGTTAAGTCCGCCAAAGTGGGATGATTCCGGTCAATGGGACAGGATATTGTCTGTTTCGGAAGCAGCGGCACTACAGGGCCTGGATAAGCACTTCCAGTTTTACGGAAGTTTAAACGCAATGCAGCAGATGGTAGCCAATGGAGTGACAGCGGCAACGGCAAGATTCTGTAAAAGTATCCTGTCGAGACTGTTTTTCACTGCCAGGCCAACGCTTTCTATTTAGAAAAAAGGAGAAAAAATATGTACGCAGAGAAAGAAAAACTGAAAGAACAAAGAAAAATGTATGGTCACGCAGCACAGGTTGCGGCAATTGCGGCATTCCTGGCGCTGCTCTGCTATGGATTTTGCTATGTTGCCTCTATTCCGTGGAATCTGCAAAGCAGCAGCTTATGGCTTATCTTTATTATTTATTACCTTATCATGACGGCCATAGGCCATGTTATGTATCGCAGCAGCGCAGTTAAAAAAGGCATGGTTGTAGTAGGCATACTAATCATTACAGTATTTGCTGCCAGACACGTTCTGTCTTCTGTCCTTTTTGTAAGCCAGACTGCCGCAAACCGCATCACTGTTCAGGAAGGCGACTTTGACGCTGACATTCCAAAAACCGCGGACTTAAAGAAAATACCGTTAATGGATAGTGATGCAGCCGCTATTTTAGGCAATCGTGCAATCGGTGACCTGTCCGATGTAGTATCACAATATGTACTTAACCAGAATGAGTATTCAACCATTCTCTATAACGGAAAAGTGGTCAAGGTAACTCCTCTGGAATACGACGGCATCTTCAAATGGTTCTCAAACCATAAAAATGGTATTCCTGGATACGTGATTGTGGATCCGGAAACCAATTCGGCAAAATACGTGAAACTGCCAAATCCGATCCGTTATTCCATGAGCGGCGCTTTCGGCGAAAACATTTATCGTCACGCACGGGCAAAATACCCGACTAAAATGTTCGGAAACTGTATGTTCCAGTTGGACGATGACGGAAATCCAGTGTGGTCCTTAATGACATATCACAACGAAAGAGGTTTCAGTGTATGGAAAACAGATGGTGTGATTGTTGTGAACGCCGTTACGGGAGAAACGCAATGGTATGACTTTGACAGTGTGCCTGAGTGGATTGATTCCGTGTATACCGGTGATAACATCGCACAGCTGTATGACTCGTATGGCATGTGGCAGAATGGATACTGGAATTCCGTGTTCTCCCAGGTAGGATGCACCAGGACAACGGATGATTATGGCTATCTGGCTGTTGACAATGACATTTGTATCTATACAGGCGTTACATCCGCAGCAAGCGATAATTCCAACATTGGTTTTATTATCGTAAACAGCCGTACCGGTGAATTTACTTTCTACAGCTCAGCCGGAGCAGATGAGCATTCAGCTATGGCGGCGGCAGAAGGCGCAGTACAGAACTACGGTTATCAGGCATCCTTCCCGTCACTAATCAATGTCAGCGGAGACCCGGTCTATGCCATGATCTTGAAGGACGTGAGCGGGCTCACAAAGGGATATGCTTTTGTCAATGAGAAACACTATACAGTCATCGGAACTGGCGACACATTAAATGAGGCCATGCGCTCATACCAGAACAATATGAGCAAAAATGGTTATAACTTGAAAGAAATGATCGACACGGAGAGCACAAGTTCGTTTGATGATGTCATAAGAGAAATGTATTACCTTCCGGTTGACGGAGAACTCTGGACATACATCAAAGCGGAGTCCGGGAGGGTTTACAAAGGATATTTCAACGATACCGATATGCTTTTCAGTACCGGCGACGAGATTACTGTGACCTGCGAAAAGAAAGAAGAGGAGAAAGATGTCATCGAAATGATTGATCTAAAGAAAAAGGGAGTTGAAAGTACTGCGGATACGCGGCGCAGTTCCCGGGATCCGGATGCAATCAAAGACCTGGATGTCAGTAACGTAACTAATTTTGATCAGCTGGCGCAGTAACTGCACTTATCAGGCCAGGTTTTACATCAGTCGGGACTGCAAAGGAAAGGAAGAAAACAGAATGAGAAACGAAATATTTGCAGAACGTTTAAAACAGGCGATGCGGAAAAGTGATTTTAAAACTGCAAGGCAGCTGGCAAAAGCCTCTCATATCACGGACGCAAGTGTTTCCAGATATATTTCCGGAGATCGTATGCCAAATTCCGCGGATTTACCGGCACTGGCCAGGGCACTGAACGTATCATGCGACTACCTGCTCGGATTCACAAATGAACCGGGACCTACCGCCAGAGTATTACATGTAGTACTCAGCTCCAGACGGAAAATTGGAGAGAATGCATATACACAGGTTTTCCGTACCATCCCGGTTGAGATTCCGGATGACGGAGAAGACTGGCATGTTGCCGGAGAAACAGACAGCAAATCGGAGGAGGTGTAATAATATGATCCATGCGATCTGCGATTTTTGCGGGAAAGATTGTGATCGGACGGCGACTTTGTTATCCATGACACCTTTTCAGAATTTTGCAAGGTATCACACCGATCATGAACCATACGGAAGCAAGGGCGAGGCACGCAGCTTTGTCATCTGTTACGAATGCTGTAAGAAGCATCATTTGCCTAATCCGTATGAGACGTATTCAGGCATCACAAAACAGGAGGGACATTATGAACGATGTCTCGATAATTATACAGATTCAGATCTTTTGGATGATAAGAAATATGACAAAAGGTTTGAGCATAAATAACGTACTCCCAAACAGATCCGGTCCCCGGGTCTGTTTTTTTGTTTGCACTGTTTTACTATGTTTTTCTTCCATAATTGTACCGCAATAACATCAACACTTTGGAGGAAGGCATGGTAATAAGGCAAGATTTTCGCAGCAATGCTTGCGGCAACACTTACAATTGGTTCGGCGATGCCCGCAATGGCAGCGCAGACTGTTGCAATGACAAAAGAAAAAGGAACATGGGAAGCAGATTATTACTGGAAGATCCGTTTATTTACTTGTCCTGCTATACACCGGCCGGAGTGGGAAGTGGCTATGTCGGGAGAGTAGGCGAAGAGTAAGAGGTTTTTAGAAGGGAGGTCCCAAAAATTGAGGAGAAAATGGAAACAGAAAAAGCTGGCGGTAGCCGCCATGATGATTTTTGCATTCAGTTCCGTGCCTGCGGTACCGGCTCAGGCCGCGGGAAGTTATGAAACGCAGGTGACCAGCGAAGTGCAGCTTGGCGCGGTTGATATCATGCTGACCGAGACTGAGACAGATGAATCCGGAAAAGAAGTCGGAGCAACCCATGGACGGCTGGTGACACCAGGAGCGACCGTGGAAGATATTGTGCGGATTACAAATCAGGCTAATGATGTATGGATCAGAGTCAAGATCGGTTATCATACGGAAGATGGTGAACTGACATTTGCGGATAACATGATTTCCCCGAATCCGTCTGATTGGATACAGCGTGGAGAATACTGGTATTGCACGCACGTGCTTGAAAAAGGAGAGGCTGAAGAATTTATCCGGGAGATTAAGATCCCGCCCACATGGAATTCCCAAGATGCCGGAAAAGATTTTAAAATCAATATCCGTGCGGATGCAGTGCAGGCTGCAAACTTTACTCCGGACTTTCAATCAGACGATCCGTGGTTTGGAACTGTGATCGAGGCATTTACGAAAAAAGATACTGTTTGGCAGACAAATCAGAGCCAGGCATTTTCCATTGCTTTTGAAGGAGGTGCAGAAGGCTTGGTCAAAACCGGGGACAATTTCTTTTCCAACTGGGGGCACCTGTTGCCGGGCGATACAGTGTCGGATACCGTAAAGCTGGCAAATCATTATGCCAAGCAGGTCAGCCTGTATTTCCGGACAGAAAACGCGTCGGAAGGTACATTGCTAAAACAGCTGCAGATCTGTATCAAAAATGGAGACACTGTAATTTTTGATGGGAAACTTGCAGATACCATGAAAGAAGAAGTTTTGCTTGCAAAATTAAATAACGGAGATGAAACGCAGTTATCTTATACCGTTAGCGTTCCCAAAGAACTGAATAATATTTATGCGCTGGAGAATGCAAAAACAACCTGGATTTTCCGGGCACAGCTAAATAGTTCTGGCGGATCAGGTGGCCATTCCGGCGGTCATAAGGGCGGCTCAGGTTCAGGCAACGGAAATGGACCGGGAACAGAAAAGAAAAATCCACAACTTCCGACGCAGGATTCCGGTCAGAGTGGTACCGTATCCCCGGATAACCCGATTGACAAAGCAATCGACACAATTAAGAAATATGTTCCAAAGATGGGCGATGATAACGTTGAAATAACAGCTTTATGCATTATGGGAATGTCAGGTTTCCTTCTGCTTGCTTTGTGGAGCGATAAAAAGAAAAAGAAAATTGAAAAAAACTAGCGTCGCACTCTCGTGACTCTCATCACAAAAGACCTGCTTTTGGCAGGTCTTTATTTCTGTCAAGTAACAGACACTTATCTGACTCCATAATTTTCCTGAAACTGTAACAGATATCAGAGAAAGGAAAAATAAAAATGTTAGTGGAAAGAAACGAATGCTGCGATTGCGCAACTGGAGCATATCCGTGCCTTGGCGAATCATGCGGCAGAAGACATACGCCCCATCTGGTGTGCGACCGGTGCGGTTATGATGATGTAGATTTACTTTACATGCTTGGATCGGAACAGTTGTGTAGGTCATGTGTGGAAAAATATGCTCCGGCATTATTGCCGGAAACATTGTATACGGTCACGATCGACAACAACGGGGATGCAGTAGAGCAACCACCCGAATACGCAGAAGAGCCTGACCGATGGAATAGGTTCTGCGGATAAATACTGCGCAATTTTACGGAGACCGTTCCGCTAAGAAAGTAAGAGAAGAATGAGGAGGAACACACAATGATTGCAACCACGAGAATTCTCATGCCTGTGTACGATGGCATGACAATGGGGACGCTGGAAGATCCGGAAAAACGTGAAGCTTTAGTAAAATCGCTACTGGAAGGTTTGGATTGCGATTTGCCGGAAGTGTTCCCGGATGTGATCCATCGTGTAGATACAAATATGATACTGGATATGGATCCTGACAGTAATGATGCGATTTTTGGCCTGGAGCATCCAGATCAGATTGTGGACATTGCAAAAACCTGGAACCAGAGAAATTTGCTGCTCAGTTTGGAGTATTTGCGGAAACTGGAAGTGCTGACGGCAAAGAATGGATTTCATCATATGTCGGACTACCTGCAGTCCGTTTCGTCAAAGAACGGATACCTGCTCAATGACAAGGAAACAGCAAGCCTGTATCAGTTTGCAAAGTCCATTGTTGCAATAGAAGGGGCGTTTGTTCATGGAAGTCCGGCATACCTTGCATATTTCCGTTATCGTGTCGGCCAGGTAACCAAAGCATGCCAGGGAGTTTTCATGAGTGATGAGGCGATGCATGATGTCTGCGATCATCCGGAACAGTTCGCTCTGATCCGATTCGATTATGAGTAGCTATTAAAAAGGAAAAGGAGAAAAAGTATATGATTACATTCGAAAACACAACGGTGATGAACATGAAAAACGCCATGCTGGGAGCAAGAAATCCGATGAACAGCTGGGACCGTTCTGACAGCAAGGAACTGCCGGATGGCACATTCCAGTTTGGACCAAAGGACATGGATCTGGCGAAACGCCTGATCAAATCCGGAAGCGACCACCGTAAATTCATGCGCCAGATCTTCGTATCCGTGAATATCACGGCGCCTCTGTACTGGTGGAAAGAATATGACACCTATAAAGTCGCCACTACGGCAAATTCCACCAGCACCATGCATAAGATCCACGCAAAACCAATCGAACTGTCGGATTTCAGCCATGATCATCTGACGGAAGAGAGCGAGCGTTATTTAAGCGCGATCGTGGAATACCTGGAATCCGTAAGACAGCGTTACATGGCCACAAAGGATAAACCGTACTGGTATGACTTAATCCAGTTGCTGCCGGAAAGCTATAACCAGATGCGTACCTGCACGTTAAGCTATGAAACCCTGAGGAACATCGCACATTCCAGAGCCGGCCACAAGCTGGACGAGTGGCGCGTCGGATTCATGGACTGGATGCATACGCTTCCGTATGCGGATGACCTTATTTTTTATGAAAACTAAAATTGTTCAGTGCCCCTCCATATAGCGGGGCACTTTGCTAAAGGAGAAAACGATGGGAAGAAACAGGTATATCACAGATGAGATGAGAAAACAGCTTCAGAAACTTGCGGATATGGCAAACCAGTGTTCCGATGAGGTCTGGGATGATGAAGAACCGGATGGCGCGGGTGGCATCTTAATATTGTGCGACCAGATTGCCACCAAAGTGGAGAAATACCTGGAGAATACCGAGAAATAACGAGGAGGAAGCATTTTGGAACGAAAATATATCCATGTATCACTGGATATCGTGGAACGGTTCGTTCCACGTATTCCCGGACAGCGAATTCCCGGTGAAGACGGAACCATTCCGAGAATCTGCGTTTCCAACCGGCTCCTGGATTGCATCAATGCGATGCCGTCCGGGCCGGAGGCACTGCAAAGCATGGAGCGGCTCGGAGTGCCTCTGGTCATTCATGCCTACTACATGCAGGCGGAGCAGGTACTTCCAACCAAAGAAGTCGCCCGATACGTGCCGGATGCGGAATGGTCTCATGAATCCTGGCTACTTACGGAGCCGACAAAAGTTTACCGTGTAGATTATCATGTTGTAAATCCACAATTTTTTAAACCAAAAATCGGTCCATTAAAGCTTCTGGCTGCAGACTTTAAACGTTGTCCATTTACGGATAATACAAAAGAACTTGCAAACCGGCTAGGCGTTCAGAAAAAAAGTGATTTTGCGAACCTGATGAAAAAATACGGTCTTTCTTGTGTTCTTTATAACATGTGGGAAGAGTTTCAGAAAATCCTGCAGATGTGGGAAAAGGAGAAAAAATAAAATATGAAAGAAATGAAAGAACTGATGAGATATATAGTTAACAGAGAAAGATATCTGGAAAATCTCTGTGAACATTGCGGTGAGCCGGAGGGTGTTGCAGATCATCTGAAAACCCTGGCAAAGAGACACCCGTTCTTTTCACAGATGCTTCAGAATGATATCAGCAGGTTTGCTGATGAGGCTGAGCGTCAGAAAGAATGGGCGTATCAGCGCGAACTGAAATACAAACAGAAAATGCAGGAGGAACGCGAAAATGACAGATGCATGGATTGCCCGTGGGGTAACGGTGCAGGCGGATGCAGCATTCCGGGATACTGTCAGGAAGAGATGGAAGGAGAAAAAATATGACGATTAAAGAAGTACTGGATGAATTCGCAAAGTTTATACAATACGATCCGAACCAGACGCGTTTCAATATGTTATCCGCCAATTATGTGTTTCATGGCGCCGGCAAGGATATCGAGACGCTGCTTTCCGGATATGACCCGTCCGGAGCTTTATCCGCGATGCGGGCGAGAGATGCAGTCATGGAAGTTGCGCAGAATACGAACATTCCCCTGTATGGATGGCTGACGAACCCGGAGGTTACACAGGAGATGCAGGGATATGCTACCATGTGGCAGCAGTTAAACGATCCGGAAGTTCTGGAACAGGAGGATCATTATTTAAACAGCATGAATGAAACGCTGAAAAACTCCATGGGAATCGCCATGATCGGCGACAGGGACATGGAAGAGGAGCGTAAACACTTTTTAAAATCCACGATGCAGGTCATCCAGGATATCAAAAAGATGAGGATTGACTGCTATCAGAACAGCGGGATGCCGGTTAGCGAAGTGAAGAAGTTCCATACCAGGATTCTGGTCTTTGAGCGTATGTCAGACTGCATCCTCCATGTTTCCAATGAACCGGATGCGATCTATCTGTGTTATATATCCAACCATCAGAGCGCAGGGGGATATTTCGCATTCCTGTTAAAGAATAACGGAAACCTGATAGCGTTTCATGATCGTGTGGATGAGGTGTATATCGGACAGCACGGCAATTTACGGAACGGACGCTGGACAGACCGACACATGGATAAACTGTTTCCTTATGATTATATTTTCCATTATGAAGATTACGATTACAAAGGATATGCAGGTACCTATATCATCGACCAAGAAAAACTGGATTTCATTAGACTTGGCGTCGAAGTATACCAGCCGCTCCTTGTGGCGATGATCATCCTGAAAAATAAGTACGAAGGACTGCGTTTTGAAGCAGAACCGCTATTTTTAAATACGCTCATGGAACAGAACTTTTATCTGGAGCATAAAGGCATGACGGAAACGGAACTGGCCGTGGTTGAGAAAAATGAAATTGTCATCAGAAACCGTCAGTACACCTGCACCCTGGAGACAGACAAGATTATGACGGACGAAGGCTATAACCGGGAATTTGAATGTAACACGCATACAGTGCCATGGGTGGCGCTGTATGGCACCGGATTTAAACCGGATCTTTCAACCGCACTGGCTTCATGCAGTCATATGCAGGAAGATGCTTACGTGGAGGAATTCATTGGAACTCAATACCGGATGGATAAGCAGGTATACTATGAAATCCGCAAACAGTTGGCTGAATATATCAAGCAGCAGATGCAAAAAGAGCTGCAGGAATTTGGCACCAGCCATGCCTGGGAGTATTGGAATAAAAAAGCGAAAAGCAGGAAAGACCGGTTCATTGATCTGATCTGCAAAAAAACATATCAGAGCTCACATCCGGAGATAGACTGGGGCGAGGATACGATTTGTTTCGATGCCATTAAGCAGGAAGACTGGGGGTACCGCAGACAGGAACGCATTTATAACCAGAATCTTAAGTACCATTACGGCCGGCATTCATATGATATCCTGGATGACTGCAATGGCGCTAAGTGTTCCGTTTTCTACCAGTTAGATCCACGTGACTGGCGTACCATGGAAGCATTCCTTGAGGAGCCGTTGCCTAAGATCTTCCAGGGATTTGGAGCAAGAAACTACAACGGGAATACGCTTTTGGATGCAGTTGACATGGTTGGCGAGCTGGAGTGTCCTCTTACCGGGCACTTTAATGGGTACAGTTTATGTATCGGGTTTTCAAAATCCGGATGGAAGAAAACGTATTACGACTGGCTGACTGCACATGGATATGGGGCGGAAATTGAGCGTCTGGAAACAGAAAGGAAAGAAGCGCTTAAGAAGAAGAAAATGGCCGAACAGGAAAAGGCTATGCTTCCGGCAAAACCGTATCAGCCAAGTGACCAGTACGAACAGTATACCAATGCAGCGGAGCTGATCCAGGCAGAGCGGGAACTGCACCAGGTTTTCCCGGGAACTAAACTTGGCGTATTTGGGCAAGATCCGGATGCTGACCCGGTAACCGGAAAGCGTCATGTTATTTATACGGAAATCACCCTGCCGGTAAAAGGGAATAAGGACAAATTCAAACAGATGGAAGATCTTGGCTGGCGTGCGTCGTATATCAGCGTACGGGAAGGCTGCCGGATGCAGCGCTTCCGCTATGACTTTATCTAACCAAACTGCAAAGGCTCATCCTGAAAACTGGACGGACTTTTTTCGTTATAATTTTTAACATTTTTATTTTCAATCAGACCCATTGTCAAGTGCAGTGGGTCTTTTTTTACAACTATCCAATACCATAATTTCCCTGAAACAGTTGATAAGGCATAAGAGAAAGGAAAAGATTATGGAAGCACAGAATGGAGCGTATGTACTTACGGAAACAGGCAAAGAGGATTGTCGCTGCCTTTATTGCTGAATGTGTAGCAAAACGCAAAGAGATTCTGGATGCCGGAAAGGACACTGCAGAAGAGACAAATCTTCCTAGTGAAGAAGTGATTCTTTCGGACTTAAACTTTGGCGTTGGTGTTGATGAAGACGGAGACTATTACAACGGATGGGGCGTCACGGATCATTATAACGCGGATACCATACTTGGACTCAGTCTTGGAAAAGACTTCGTCGAGGTTTTGGATGCCAGCGCAGAGAAAAAAGGTGCCCTCTTATGAGAATGTTAGATTATCAATTAACCGATATGTCAGCAGAAGGCAAGGCAGCTCTTCCTAAGATCCTGGATGAGATGGGTTATACGGGACGTTACGTCATTTCAGATTTTGGCATTTCAATCAATTCCAATGCCACTGTTCTTTCGAGAGCGGTTAAAAAAGCGGAGGAAATTGCACACAAAGAGTCTGGCCGTCTGGTATGCATCAGGCAAACCACTTATTCCAAAGTCTGGATCCCGGAATCGGAAGCAGCCACACAGAGGGATGCATATCTGAAAGCGATCGATATGGTGTCTAATGGATGGAAGGTGGACGACGACCCGGAAATCAGCGTCAAAGAGCCATTTGATAATGGCTGAATCGATTCTTATTATTTTGAGGATCGGGACGGCAATCGTCAGGAATAATTTCAATACACAAAAAGGAGAGAAACGATGGGAGAATTAAACAAAACAAACGGAAATGACGTTGAAAGAACCAAGCAGCAGCAGAAAGAAATTGCCTGCCAGTGTCTGAAAAATTTCGGACTTCTGGAAAATGTGCAGAAAGAATTCGCGGATACAGGAAAGCTTTATTATTCAGAGCGAACCACGAAAGTGTTTGACGGCATTCTGTACTGGATGTCCAATCATCCGGAATGGGAGGAGCGGATCAAAAAGCTGGAAGAAGAGTACGGAATCCTCGTGTATCATGCATATTTTTATCATGCATCTTATGGAGATATTTTGGATTGCCTGTATATTTCATCCGATCCTGACTGTTTTGAAGATACGCTTGAAGACAGTAAGGATGAAATTGCAAGTATCTATGCATTCAACCTCACGGAGCCTATGTTTTCAGAGTTTGGTTCCGGCGCATACAGACCTTGCAACGGAGGCATTTCAAAAACCGCGTAAGAAGCAAAAATCAGCGATGAGAAAGGAGAGCACACTATGGCAGATTACATCTGTACTTATCGAACCAATTATTTCCGGGTTACGGATGAAGAAAAATATCAGAAGTTAATCAACAAATTAGCAGGGGAAGACCTTGAAATTTTCGATGACGAAAATTCAAACGGCATGCATGGATTCGGAGGAACCGGTTCCATGTCATACTGCAGCGCCCAGACAGTTGCGGAATGGATGAACGAACCGACACATGATCGACCCGTGAAATTTTACGAGGAAACGGAATGGGGCAGCGGCGTATGGACGCAGATTGCGGACCCGGATGAAGCAGAGAGAGAAGAATTATACATCGTGGAAGCCACAGAAAAAGATTCTGGCTATGAAATCCGCATCTGCCGCGATAAAGAAGACCTTGCGGAAGATTCCAACGGCATGGATACGTTTTACAAGGAACTCCAGCAGATTCTCCCTAACGGGGAAGCAATGATCCTGCAGAAAGCCGGACATGAAAAACTGAATTATGTGGCCGGAATTGCAACGATCATCACAAACAAAGAGATTCGATTCCTGGATTTATCCAAACTTGCGGTAAAAACCGCCGGGGATATGTTAGGAACAGATTTTCAGACACAGATGGATTATTAAGTATAATGACCGCGGGCATTTTGCCTGCGGCTTCGCAAAAAAAAGGAGAAAAATCATGAAAAAAATCTTACGAAGCGGAAATGTGTACATGGGAACCTGCGGAGATCCAACCGCTCTTTATGATAGCAATGGGAATAATCTGAAGGTCGGAGATCTGGTTGCTATATGGACTCGGGACGTAAAAGAACGAGGATGGAATGATAAACCAACATTTGTGGTACAGGAAAAAATCGGAGTCCCTTATATTATGGGACTAAAAGGTGCTCACCTGGTTCGTAAACACATTCGTGATGGAGAGTCAAGTGATGCCGGGCATTGCGCTACCATCCTGGATTCTTACTTACGTGATGCGGCTGAACCACATAATCCGAAGGAAACTACCTGGTACGTCATGCGGATTAAATCCCATGAACAGACTGCAATCGGCGAAACTTGGGATTGCGGTGTTCATCCGGTGGACGAAGACGCAGAGACCTCTATGGAGGATGGTATCACAACTTGTTGCGGGTATGATTTTGGATTAGATGGATTCGATCCAACAATCTGTTTCTGCCCAAAATGCGGCAGGAAGATCCGTAGAAACTGATGGTATTCAGAAAGGAGAAAAAAGATGAATGTGAACATGGAACGTGAAAACTTGAAACCGAAGTATGAGGCATTTCTGAAAACGGCAAAAGGCCAGGAATGGAAACGGGAATGGATAGCACGAACAGGCTTAGAGGAAGATGGAGATTTTGGAGATTATCTCTATGATTTCTATCCGGAATTGCTTCGGTAATACGGTATGGTTTTATTGGAAAGGAGTGTACATGATCTTTGTAACAGGAGATATTCATGCTGAACCGGAGCGGTTCAGCATGAAAAATTTCCCGCAACAGCAAGAAATGACCCGCAATGACTATATGGTCATCTGCGGGGATTTCGGGCTTGTTTGGGATAAGGAAGAAAGCAAACGGGAAAAATGGTGGCTCGACTGGTTAACAGAAAAGCCGTATACCACACTGGTCGTGGATGGTAACCATGGTGCGACACGTTGTTAATTGAAAAGATTAACCGTTTCTTTGTTTAAAGAAAAAGAACTAATTTCTTGAATAGTCAAATGATGGAGTAACGCCCTGAAGGACTATTGCTAATACTACGACATGCGATAATAGTGATTATATATTATTGTATGAAGCTCGTTGAAGACGGCTGAAGAGACCTAAGTAAGAAAACATATGAGTATAAGTTGGTATAAAAGTGACTAGAGTCCGCCTGCTTGAAAATTTGGAAGTAATATATGGTTTACGATAGGCCGGGCATCCGAAAAAGGTGAATATGGATAGTATGTACAAGTAATGCTTGGCTGACGAATCCTCGAAGTAAAGAATCTAAATGCCGAAAATATCGAAAGATATTTAGTACTTTTGTACTATCTGCATGGGGTTTAGTAAGAATCGTGGTTATGAAAGACCTTGTTAGTTTACAGGACTAAGATATGTGGAAGGTTCATAGAGGAATCCTAAGTTCATATATGATGGATAGAGAAATTGGAACGTGGAAAGTTGGAAACCGAAATGAAAATCATATAATCAATGAGATGTTCGGTTAATGAGGAAAAGAATTTGACTATAACTCATTTTAATTCCAATGAGAGCGAAGGCACAGTACCAATGAAGCTATGGAAACACAGCTGAGGGATAGCCTTTAGTCAATTACAATTGAATAATTATTTTGGGTTAATTATAAGTTGGTTCGAGTAAGACTAAGAGAAACTATCCTTTTGAGAAGGAGGTTGACAACTTGGCTTTAGAAACAAGACTTAGAGCGGAAGAAGCGTATTATGACATGAGTAAAATCACAGATAAATTATACGCTCAAAGTAAAAATGGTAATAACTTTTATAAGCTGTATGAATTAATTATTAGTGAAGATAACATTTTATTAGCGTAAAGGTCAAATCCTTCGCTCCACGCCAAATACAGCGCCGCTTATTTGCGGCGC
>OWIN01000243.1_pt1 | contig 35094 bp, 27 predicted proteins | sample 1732771 | NCBI WGS metagenome assembly OWIN01 (sample SAMN05065752, study PRJEB22554) | human gut metagenome | biome: ENVO:2100002; feature: ENVO:00000062; material: ENVO:00002003 | host: Homo sapiens | place: USA | reverse complement strand
ATGCAAAAATAATTTCCTTTTCCACAATCTCCCTCGCACAAGCCCTTATGTTATTGAGGCATCCTGTCCATTCTAAGGCGTTTTCTGCCTTTAGCTGTTCCGTTATGCCCTGTGCCTGTTTCATACCCTCTATGAGCCTTTCAAAGCGTTCCTGTGCCTGTCTGTTGATGTCGGCAAGGTAGGCGTTTAGCCTGCCGCTTGTAAGAAGATTGGTGTATGTAACTTTACGGTACTGTTTTAGATAATCTAAATGCCGTTGCCCCCAGATGCCTATTGCCTGTTCTTCTTCGGCGGGTACAGTTAAGCACGGTATCAAATAATCCCCTTGCCTTTCGTATTTGCCGCCCAGTTCCTCAAATAATGATTTTGCCATTGTCTGTTACCTCCACATTCTTTTTTATTTTGAATGTCCGCAAAATCCGTCCTACATCTCCCGGTCTCCACGGACAGTCCAGGTCATGAAGTGCCACCAGACGGTCCTGCACATTGGTGCCTGCGCCCATCTTGGCGGTGCTGCCCAAAAGGACACGCACCTGACCGGTACGGACTTTAGAGAACAACTCCTTTTTCCGCACTTCGGTGTTGGCTTCATGGATAAAAGCGATCTGGTCGGCAGGCATCCCCTGAGCAATGAGTTTCTGACGAATATCGTCATATACCGTAAAGACCGGTTCCTGCTCCGGCAGAGGCACAGCGCCTTCCAATGCGTGAAGCAGTGGATTATCCAGCGTTTTCGCCGCCTTGCTTGCAGGAGCTTTTGCCTGCGGTGTAGAAATGTCGCAGAACACCAGCTGGGTCAGCTTGTCAGCTTTGCCATCCCGCCAGATCTGCATGATGTTGTCCACGCACTGATTGACCTTTGTGCCAGGTTCATCCGGGAGCATCTGGTTGACGATTCTCTGGTCCAGGCCCAGCTTACGGCCATCCGAGGTAATCTTGAGCATATTGTCCTGGGACGGGTCCACAGTTCCGCTGTGTACCAGCGATGCGCGCTCCGAAAGGGCCTTGACCATTTCCTGCTGATGTTCGGTAGGCTGCGCCACGATGTTGTGGTATTCCACCTCCGGGGTGGGCAGGTTCAGCTGATCGGCAGTCTTAATGTCGGCCACTTCTTTGAACAGGTTCATCAGCTCCGGCAGGTTAAAGAACTTGCTGAATCTCGTTCTTGCCCGGTAGCCGGTGCCTTCCGGTGCCAGCTCCAATGCTGTGACGGTCTCTCCAAATCGGGAAGCCCAGCAGTCGAAGTGGGTCATGTTCAGCTCTTGCAGGCGTTCATACTGAAGGTAACGCTGCATGGTGTAAAGCTCGGTCATGGAGTTGCTGACCGGTGTGCCGGTGGCAAAAATCACGCCACGGTTTCCGGTGATCTCATCCATATAGCGGCATTTGGCAAACATATCGGAGGATTTCTGTGCGTCCGATGTGGAAAGGCCAGCCACATTCCGCATTTTTGTATATAAAAACAGGTTCTTATAGTTGTGAGCCTCGTCTACGAACAATCGGTCTACACCCAGCTGCTCAAAGGTTACCACATCGTCTTTTCGCCCCTCGGCTTGCAGCTTTTCCAGTCTGGCTTCCAGAGATTTTCGGGTACGCTCCAGCTGCTTGACGGTAAAACGCTCGCCGCCGCTGGCCTGCACCTCTGCGATGCCCTCAGTGATCTCGTCGATCTGCTCATAGAGAAGCCTTTCCTGGCGCTCCCGGCTGATTGGGATACGCTCAAACTGGCTGTGTCCCATGATGATGGCGTCGTAGTCACCCGTCGCAATACGAGCGCAGAACTTCTTTCGGTTATGGGTTTCAAAGTCCTTTTTGGTGGTGACCAAGATATTGGCGGAAGGATAGAGCCGCAGAAACTCCGAAGCCCACTGCTCGGTCAGGTGGTTTGGCACAACAAAGAGGGATTTCTGGCACAGTCCCAGGCGTTTGGCTTCCATCGAAGCAGCTACCATTTCAAAAGTTTTGCCTGCGCCTACTTCATGTGCCAACAGGGTATTTCCTCCATACAGCACATGGGCGATGGCGCTTTTCTGGTGTTCCCGCAGGGTAATGGCCGGGTTCATGCCCCCAAAAGTGATATGGCTGCCATCATACTCGCGGGGGCGGGTGGAGTTCATTTCCTCGTTGTACTGGCGCACCAAAGCCTGGCGGCGCTCCGGGTCTCTCCAGATCCAGTCCCTAAAGGCTTCCCGGATCGCCTGCTGTTTTTGAGCCGCCAGGGTGGTCTCCTTGGCATTCAGCACCCGGCGCTCCCTGCCGTCTGCATCCTCCACCGTGTCATAGATACGGACATCCCGCAGGTTCAAGGAATCCTCCAAAATCTTGTAGGCATTGGCACGGCTGGTTCCGTAGGTGGTATAGGCTGCCACATTGTTCTGGCTTACAGAGCTTTTGCCGGTGATCTGCCACTCTGCTGTAAACGGGGTGTAGTTGACCTCGATACTGCGCTGGAGATAAAACGGCGTGTCGAAGGTCTCATACATAAACTGCTGGATGTACTCTTTGTCGATCCAGGTAGCACCCAGACGCACCTCGATTTCCGACGCATCCAGGTCTTTGGGCTGGGCAGCGGTAAGGGCCTCCACATTGACTGCAAAGGAAGGGTCCTGCTGTGCGGCCCGCTGCGCCTGACGCAGTTTGCGGCGTACATTGCCGGAGAGGTATTCATCAGCAGTCACATAATGGGGCGTTCCGTCCTGCTCCAACTGTCCCGGTACACGGAAGATTACGCCTTGCAGCTCTCCGGCCAGTTCTTCTTTTGTTTTTCCGGTAAGCTGGCTCATATAGTCCATATCCACGCAGGCTTTTTCCGAGATGGACACCGCCAGTGCTTCACTTGCCGTATCCACCACAGCCACCGCCTGATGGGGCTTGATGGTCCGCTTGGTGAACATATCTGCCTTACGTTCCAGTTTCCCGTCCTCGTCGATGACTTCCAGCGCACAGAGCAGGTAATAGGAAGAATCATCTGCATAGGCCAGACGGTTTGCACGGTCATTGATGAGACCGTATTTGGAAGAAAAGCTGTCATAGAGGCTGTTCAGTTCCGCCTGCTTCTCCCGAATGGTGCTGTCCGGAACCGCTGCATCCATCTGAAGGTCGATCAGTTCCTGCACACAATCACGCAGTCCCACAAGACCTTTTACGCGGGCTTCTGCGGTGGCGTTGAGGTCAGGGCGCACCATACGGCTGTTTTCCCGGTAATACACCTGCCCGTCTACAATGGCATAGGAATAGTTCTTCACATTGGGGTCGGCAGAAATGGAGGTGTCAATAGCTTCGCCTTCGCCCAGCTCCGGCAGCTCTGCCTCCTGATAAGTGCCATGAATATACTTCACCGCATCATGCAGCTGGTCGGAAAGCTCCAGTCCCTCGATAGGGTTCACGGTGTAGTCCATACCATGTGCAGTGCTTACCGGCTCCTGTCTGCCCAGCACCATTTCCGGGTGGTCGATAAAATACCGGTTGATAGCAAATCTGTCCTCCGTCTGTCCGGTTTGAGTCCATTCCGGCACAATGTCCAGCGGGCGGTCCCGCTTTTGGAGGAAGATGATGTCTGATACCACCTCGGCACCGGCATTCTTTTTGAACGCGTCATTCGGCAGACGGATAGCTCCCAGCAGCTCAGCACGCTGGGCAAGATAGCGGCGCACGGTGGAATCCTTGGCGTCCATGGTATATCGAGAGGTCACAAAAGCTACCACGCCGCCGGGACGCACCTGATCCAGTGCTTTGGCAAAAAAATAGTTATGAATGCTGAAATTCAGCTTGTTGTAGGCTTTGTCGTTGACCTGATACTGGCCGAAAGGCACATTGCCGATGGCAAGGTCAAAGAAGTCACGCCTGTCGGTGGTCTCAAAGCCGCCTACTGTGATGTCCGCCTTGGGATAGAGTTGTTTTGCGATGCGCCCGGAAACAGGGTCCAGCTCCACGCCGTACAGACGGCTGTTTCGCATTTTCTCCGGCAGCATACCGAAGAAATTGCCCACACCCATAGACGGCTCCAGAATATTTCCGGTCTCAAAGCCCATGCGCCCCACCGCTTCATAGATTGCCTGGATAACCGTAGGGCTGGTGTAATGGGCATTGAGGATAGAGCTTCTGGCGGCGGCATATTCCTCCGGGGTCAGCAGCTCTTTCAGCTGGGTATACTCGGAAGCCCATGCCGGTTTCTCTGGGTCAAAAGCATCAGGAATACCGCCCCAGCCCACATAACGGGAAAGAATCTCCTGTTGTTCGGGGCTTGCCTGCTGTCCGGCAGATTCCAGCTCTTTCAGCAAACGAATAGCATTAACATTTGCCTGGAACTTGGCTTTTGGACCGCCTTCGCCCAAATGCTCATCGGTAATGCGGAAGTTCTGTGCATTGCGGCGCAGGTTAGCCTTGTATTCCTCATAGGAGGCTTCCTCGGCAGCTTTGGCATTGGGGAAGGTCTGCCACTGGCCGTTGACCTGAATGGAAACCGGGTGTTCATCCAACACTTCCTCAAAGGTTTTTTCCGGCTCTGTTACAGGGGCTGGCAGCTCCGGCTCCTCAATATGCAACCGTTCCACCACCACATCATAAGGTAGATGGTTCTTATCGCCCGAATAGACGGCCATGGTCTCGGAATGGAAGGTCGGGGATTCGGTAGCCGGTTGGGGCTGTTCCTGTCCAAAACCGTCCTGCTGACGGGCATACATCCCGCGCAGCAAAGGCGCAACCTCATCCCAGCGGAAATACAGCATAGCCAGACGCTTTTCCTCTGCATCCATGACTTCCAGTTCTACGCCCTGTGCCGTGGTACGGTAATCGGCAATATCGCCGGTCTCCAGATTCAGTGTCTCAATCCCACCGGAATAGGCTCTGCTCAGCCAGTAGGCGATCTCGCTGTTGCTCCTGCCGGATTGCAGCAGCGTGGAAATCTGCTTTTTATCCGCTTCATCCATCAGTCCATGAGCCAATACATCCCGCAAGTCCTGATCTGCCTTGTCCGGGTCAATGGGAAGAAACTCGGTATAGTAAGCATTGCGCCGGTCTGCCCGAAGCAGCTGCTCGAACTGTTCTTTGCGCTCTGCCCGATAGATGGGATATACCATTCCGGTGGGCAGAAGCTGTACGGTGTCCTCCCGCAGCTCGGTGATCTGATAGGCGTCATCCTCGATATACACGGTATCGCCCACGGCATAGACCGGGGCGGCTGGGTCGTAAGAAGTCTTTTGCGGAATTGGGCGGCGAACTGCGTCATATTCCTCATCGGAAATGGAAACTTCGGAAGTCTGCTCTGTCTCGGCATCTGCGATCTGCTCTGCATCTGACATCACCTGTTGGATAAACGGATCATTGTCCAGTTTTTCCGGGTCTGTCACCTGTCCGTTGACGATTCCTCTTTCTTCCAGAGCTTCCCGGATGGCGATTGGGTCGATGTCGTCAAAGCGGTTCTGTTCTTCTTCGGTATAGAACCGGTCCTCCTGAATGAGCTGGGCAATCCGGCGCTGTACCTTCGGCCAGGGCAGCTGCGTTTCCTCCGGACTGCCGGCACGGACAACGAACAGGCTGTTGCTGTTACTGCCGCCGTATTCCTGAGCCAGCCATGCGGCGGTATCTTTTTCTCTTGCATGGTCTTTCATATAGCGGACAACAGCGTGTTTACTCTCGATATTGCCGTTCCATGCACAAAGGGCAGTATCAATATCTTCCTGAGAAAGAGGGCGCAGAAGTTCATGGAGCTTTGGATAGGTCTCGTCGATCACTTCCCGGTGTAAACGCTGACGGAACTCCGGCACATCCGAATAGAGTCGGATCAGCTCCATATCCTTAGAACCAAGGACTACACGGCGCACAGCGGCATTACCCTCGATGACAGCATTTTCACGGTCGGAATGACCGCAGGCATTGCGATATGCGGTATCCTCGGAAATGGCGGCAGTCACCACAGGCTTATACTGCTCAAACTGCTCCCCAAGGGTAGGCTTTGGCGTTTCTTCCTCCACCTCCGGCTGCTGTGCTTGAATGGCATCTTCTTCGGCCAATTCCTTTTCAGCCTGGATTTTGTCATACTGCGCCTGTTCCTGTTCGGTAAGATAGCGGCCTTTCTGGACAAGTAAGGTAATGCGCTTGGCAACCTTTTCCCAGTTCAAGTGAACATCCGGGCAGTCCTGCTTTTTATAGTGCAGTCCTTTCCCATCGTGATCTTCGCCGCTGTGTGTTGCGCCGGACAGGGCATGAGAGCGTCCGCCAATGCCATACTCGTCTTTGAGGAATCTCACTTTCTCCTTATCCGTATGGTTTGCCATGAAGAACGCATAGATACGGCCTTTTCCTCCGGCAAAACTGCTTCCGCCGGTCATGGCGGCGTCGATCTCATCCTCGGTAATAAAGTGCTGGACGGTTGGCACTTTGGAAAGCTCTGAAGAAAAGGTCCTGCGGGGCAGGTCAAGGTCCTTCAGGTTCTCCCAGATCTCCCTCGCTCTATGATAGTGAAAACGCAACAGGTCACGGTCCTGCTGATAGGCAGTCCAGAAGGCAGCGTATTCTTCCTTGAGCGTCTGGCGGAAAGCCGGGTCATTCAACTGCTCCGTCAGGCGGCGGGTCTCCTCTGGGAAACCATTGCCTTTGATCTCTGACAGGCAGGACAAATATCCGGCTTTTCTGGCGTCCTCACTGAGATCGTGATACAGATGCCAGAGCTTTTCCGAGAGGAGGGAGCGTTCATAGCCTGCCGCTTCTGCAAGCTCCACATTGGAGGCAAACTGACCACTTTCCAAAAGCTCCCCGATACGCTCTGCGGCGCTCTCCCAGGAAATGACCTGGGCAGACCTGTCATAACGGACAGACTTCCCGTGGGAAAGATGGATACCATCCTCGGCATACCATGCGCTCACACTGCCAAGGCCATTGCCGCCGTGGTACAGCGTTTTCAGTATCTCGGCAATCTCAGCGGTGGTTTTCTGCTTTTCAAAGGCTGCAACCACACACTCCCTCTGGCGGTCTGTATTGCCGCCCAAACGCAGCACATGGTCGATGTCATTTTGGGCAAAAGAAAAAGCAGAGGATGTATGCGCTACATTCTCTGCTTCATCTATGGATTGGATCTGTTCCGCTTCGGAGAGGAACAGGTTTAGGGTCAGCTGTTGATAAGCTCCGCCATCAGGATTTCTTCGGCCTGAGCTTTGCAGGTGTTCATCAGCCCCACCCACTTCATGGGATCGCTGGCTTTCAGTTCCTCGGTGGCTCCTGCTTCCTTCGCCAGCTGGGGCATCATCTGCTCCAGTCTGCTCTGGGCGGTCTCGTCGATCTCCAGAAGGTGCGGGTACAGCTTCTCGCTCAGCAACATCTGGTTGTAGAGGATGGGATGGTGTTCCTTCAGGTAGGTTTTCCTCATCCTGCCGTACTTGCCCAGAGGTTTCTCCGGCTGCTGGCTCAGCTTCAGGTCGGGAATCAGATAGTCTCCGTTCTGGATATAGGTCATGGGATTGTTCATCTTGTTTGCTCCTTTCTTGGTTGGCTTCGCGCTCTGCATTTCGGACGGTAACGCCGATCTGCCGCAGCACCTGCTGGTTGATCTGGCTGACCGCTGTTCCCAGCGCTCCGATAGTTGCCGGAGTATTGAAATCAAAGATCGCCATGAAATCTTCGTGGTCGAAGTAGCGTTCCGGTTCCAGTCCACAGCGGGACATCAAAGCATAAGTGATACTGACGGTGGCTGCTGCCTTGAACTGTACTCCGATGTTAAACTCATCATATTCCTCCAAAAAGGAACCGTCAACGATATAGAAGAAGTCCTGCTGATGCTCCGTCCAGTATTCCTCAGCCAGTTTTCCGGCTACCTCGGTGAGCTGTCCGGCAAGGTCATCACCGGAAACATCATAGGTGCGCTCAAGCATGGCCTGCACCGAATCCAAATGGCTCTCCTCCAGCTGCCACAGCCAGGGAGTGCGGGAATGTTCACGGGTTCCGGTGTCGGAAATATCAAAAACATAGCGCAGGCGGGGCCTGTCCCCGGAATCGTCCACCAGAGCAATCCCTTTGGAACCGCGCCTTACATACCGGCCCATCTTTTCATTCCACAAATCGTACTCTGCACAGGCGGTGGCGTCCGGACGCTGGGCGTAGATCATCAACTGCTCATGGAACGGGTACTTGTAAAGGCGGGAAGCAGTGGTGAGAAACCCTGCCCATTCCTGCCAGCTCCCCGTGAGCTGCGTTGTTACCTTCTCCGCCATCTGTGCATATAGTTCAGCTTTGGTTGGCATGGTGTTCTGTCCTCCTTTCGGTTTTTGGGTAAAAGAAAAGCAGGAAACCGAAACGATTTCCTGCTAAGTAAAACTGTGAGTATTAAATTATTATTGGTTATATAAACTGGAATTGCTCAATCTTTTTTCTCCGTTAGGAGAATATACAATCCATAAATAAAAAGAACAAGGAATAAAACTGTAGGAATCAATACTCCATTTTCTAAAATACTTACAATCATTCTTCCAGGTGGCGTTACCCATGCAGTTGCCGGATTTTGCATTGCCACTATTATCATTCCTACAATACCAACAACGCCACTCAATGTTAAAAAACCACCTTTTATATTTCTATTCATAATCATTACCTCCGCATATCAAATTCCCAGTTTGTTGCTTACATTATACCTCATTCATCCCTCCAAGCATAGTAGGAGTTTGTAAAGAGTTGAGAGAAACCGCCTTCCCATCGAACAGTTTCTCTCACTATGTCATCCCGACACGATAAATTTACTGGTCAAAATCCGGATACAACTCCAGCTCGGCAAACTCGGCATCACTCATGGCCTGGAGCTTGCCCAGTGCGCTGTCTGTCAACTCCCGCAGCTCGGTTTCCTCCGGGGCCAGCTCGCCGCGCATCTCACGTAGGCTGTCGATCAGTCCGGTGCGGCTGCCGGTATTGTAAATGCACATCAGGTTCATTTCCTCAAAAGTAAAGTTTCCCATATCAAATCTCCCTTTCCGCACTCTTTTTGGGCGCTGTCTTTTTGTGTTCTGCCTTGGGCTGGCTTTTCAGCTGCTCCATGACGGACTTTTTCTTTTCCCGTTCCTCCCGATGGGCAGCGGTAGCCAAATCCATGAGGGAAATGGGCTGACCGTTGCGGGCCTGCTGTTCCAGCTCTGCCACCGTAGGCTCTTTTGCGCCATTGTTGATGATACCGTCGATCATGCCGTAATCGTCCTCCACGGCCATCTCCGCATTTTTCAGCGGATTTTCCGGCAGGAATCCGGGGATCTGGGTAAAGCCAACACTGTCACAGTAATGATAGGATACCTTACCGTCCTGCTTGATCGCAACGATGTCACTGACACTCATAGAAGGACTGTGAAAATCCGCCGGCTTTTGCAGATTAAACTGCTCATATAGTTTTTCCAGCTGCTCCGGTACCGTGCCAGACTCCCTCAGCGGAGCTGTGTAAATGAGGTCATAATTGCTGCGGTCTATGGAAATGTCATGGGACTTTAACCAATCCAGATTCATAAAGCGCACATTCTGCGGATCGTCACGGCTCACCTGATAGATAGCAAAGCAATCTCTGTTCTGGGATAGAAATGCCTGTTCGCGTTCCTGCTGATGTTCCTGACGCTCCATGACCTTTTCGTGGAACTGAGGGCTTTTCTCCCATTCCTCACGGTCCACGCCAAAAAGACCGCCATGATCCATGATTTCCTGCGGGTCAAACACCATGCTCTCCGTATTGTCCTCATGCAGCACATAGACAGTCAAACCAGCGGCATCCAGTTCCAGCGCCCGTTCTCTGGTAACAGGGAGCATCCCATCATAGGAGTATCCGTATTCCTGCATATCCGGTGTAGAGACCTGCTCATCCGGCGTTGGGTATTCATCCAGCGCCTGCTCCTGTGCTTCCGGCAGCTGGGAAGAAGCAGCCATCTGACTGGCCTCTGCCTGCATCTGTTGGTAGACAGCTTCCTGCAAGGTCTCAATCATGGACAACGGTGCGTATTTTACAGAGTCTCTGCCCAAATCGTTGTCATCACAAATCTGGAGAACTGCCTTCATGCGAGAAATCTCCGGCATATCCAGCTGACCACCATCCAGCTCTTTCATGGACGCGGCATCGTAAAGGGTATAGTCCCAGCCGCTGTCACAGGACTGGATATGAAGATAGGTGGCATCGTCAATCAGAAACAAAGCCTCCTGCTGATTGGCGTCCGCCCCCAGCACTTCCATTTCCGGCATTGCCGCAGCCAGTTCCTTTACCGCTTTTTGCACCAGAGGATTATCACGGTAATAGTCGATTGCCTGGATGGTGTCCAGGTCAATGGTCTGGCCGGTCAAAATCGGAAAAGGTCCTTCATAGTCGCTTCCGTCTTTCAGCTCAAAACCAATGCCCTTGATCCCGTTCATTCGTTCTGCCGGAATCTCCTGATAAATGCGGATTGCTTCCTCCAAAGACAAGTTATCGTGGTATTCTCCGAGGTTTGGAAATTCCATGCACTCTGCTACATAGTAAGTCAGATTGCTGGTTGGCTGCTCTATCGGGGCGGTTTCCGGCTCTGCCTTTGCATGGGGATCAATTCCACGCTCTTTGCAGATTTCCTTATAGTGGCGCTCAATGTCGGAGATCAAAGTGCCGGATGTTTTGTTGATGGTCTCCAAACTGGCTCTCAGCTCTTTCAATTCCTTGCCCTGACTCCAACTGGCAATATAGCCAAAGCTGTTTTCTCCTGTCTCGATGCCAAAATATTTGCAGACTGCATAGGAGATGCTTTCAGCCTCCACTTCTTCCGTGTGACGATCTTTCCTCTGTTTCTGCAAAAACTGGGAGAGGGTAGAAAAGCCACCGGTAAAATTCAGCCCTTTTTCCTCGGTCAGCATCAAGCGTCCATCTTCCGTCAGTTCCAACGGCTCTGTCATCAGAACGGAGCCTGCATGGTTTACAACCACTCGTTCTTCCACACAGACCGGATCTCCATGATCGTAGTCAGAACCGCGCAGGTCATAGCAATAAACGCCCTCTGGCAGATTATCACGGGCAATCCGTCCGTTGGAGAACAGACCGGGTTTATCAAACAGCTCGATCTCCTGATATTGCTCGTCATTGGCAATCTGGATCTTTTTCTGATTGTGGAGCTTGCTGTGGGCAATCTCGTGAACCGTGGCCGAAACCGTCTGCACCTCGCTCATGCCCTGACGAATGGCAATTTTCTGATGATCGGCAGAAAAATAGCCGTCCGTATCGGCGGCCATTGCTTCAAAAGTAATCGGCACCGGTGCGCTGCGGCGCAGGGCCTCCATGAATGCCTCATAATTTGGCACATTGCCGGAAAGGGATGATGCAAGCTCCGGCAAAGGTTTCCCGTCGGTCTGGCTCACATCAAAGACCTTGACCGGACGAAACATGGGGATCTCGATTTCTTTTTCCTCTGTAACGATCTTTCCGTCTTTATCCAAAATCGGAGCCTTGGTATCCGGGTCCAGCTTCTGCTCCTCGATTTTCTTCTTATACGGTGTCGGGGCAATGATGGTAATGCCATGCTCGCCCTTTTTTACATGACGCTCAAACTGGTCTTTCCACTTATTGTATCCAGCTACCAAAGTGGCATCCGGCTTCTGCATATAGATGAGCATGGTGTTGTTTACCGAATAGCGGTGAAATCGGGACATGACGGACAGATAGCGCATATACTTTTCGCTTTCAAACAGTTCTTTGATGCCCTGCTCGATGCCATCAGTGATTTCCCTTAGCCGTTCTCGGTTGGTGGGTTTATTCTCAGCCATGATTTTCAATCTCCTTTCCAAGTGTGTGATTTCTGCTGTGTGTTCTGCAATCCATGCCTTTTGTTCTTCTTCACTTTCATAAAGAAAAAGGTCCAGCAGGTACTCTACATAGGTTTTCTTCTGGATTGCTTCCACAAAGCGGGGGTGCGGTTCTTCCTCCGGTGTCCTGGGAGAACGGTCGGCTTCCCATTTTTTCAGCAGATAGTAGTAATCGGACAGTACGCGGTAACAGCGCTGTCGATTCTCCCGAAACTTCTGTGCCTCGGTTTTTTGCCGGACATATCTCCTGCGGGGCGGGGCCTGACTGTCATAGATCAGGCCAAAGTCCTGTGCCAGTTTCTCCGCCGCTTCTTTTGGGGAGAGGTCAAAGAGCTTTGCGGTAAAGTCGATCACATCCCCATCTTCACCGCAGCCAAAGCAGTGGAATCGCTGGTCTACCTTCATGCTGGGGTTCTTATCATCGTGAAAAGGACAGCAGGCCATACCATTTCGTTTGACCTCGATCCCATAAAACGCTGCCGCTTCTCTGGTGCTGACCGACTGCTTGACTGCTTCAAATACATTCTCTGCCATGTGCCTTTAACTGCTGGACTTTCTCACAGGGGGCTGGTATCCGGCGGCTTTGGCCCGTTCACTGGCAGCCTTGCGGCGCTCGGCGCTGTATGGCTCCCGGACTGATACACACCGCTTGGGGACGGTAAAGTTATGGGCGTCCTTTCGGGTGATCTGGTCGGGGTGCTTTTTTGCCAGCAGTTCCAGTTTCTCCATCAGGCGGGGATCGTGGGTGTAGATCTCAGCCATTGGTTCTGCCTGGTTATAGAGGAGAATGGTTTCCCGTTCCACTAAAGAGAGCTTCATCGGCTGCCTCCTTTCCGCTGGTCAAATTCCAGCTTGAAATTGGCATACTGTCCATCGTCCTCCAAAACCACAGTGGCATCGTAGGTCTTGCCGGTTTTCTCCGAATATAACCCCGTCACACGGACACGGCCATCGTTCAGCAGCGCAGACACCACAGCCTTGGTCGGCTGTTTTTTCTTGGCAGCCCACCATTTGTTGTTTTTCCAGATTGCAAATCTGCAAGAATCATTCTGACAGAAGAAGCCTTTTTGCAGTTCTGCAACTTCACCGCCGCAGCGAGGGCATTTGCCCACCACCTCACGGGGCGGAGTGAACAGGTACTCAGTTCCCTTGATGACCTGATAAGTCCCCACCAGATCTTTCAGCATGGTGCTGATCCCGTCCAGAAACTCCTCTTGGGCAAGCTGCCCGCGCTCGATCTCACCCAGGCGATACTCCCACTCGGCAGTCAGAAGCGGCGATTGCAGTTGTTCCGGCAGCACCGTGATAAGGGATACTGCATCGTGGGAAGGAAGAAGCTGCACCGTTTTCCTGCTCTTTTTTCGCTCCAGAAAACCGGCAGATACCAGCTTTTCCAAAATACCGGCACGGGTGGCCGGTGTCCCCAGACCTTTTCGCTCGGCGTCCTCCGGCATATTCTCTTTTCCGGCAGTCTCCATTGCGGACAACAAGGTATCCTCCGTAAAGTGCTGAGGCGGACTGCTTTTGCCTTCTTTGACGATTGCCGCAGCAACCGAAAGGGTCTGGCCTTCGGTCAGCTCCGGCAGAGCTTTCTCTGCGCCCTCTTTTTTCGTCTCTGCATCCTTCATTTTGGCACGGTAAGCGTCCTCCAGTGCTTTCCATCCGGGATGCTTCACCGTTTTTCCTTTGGCGTTAAACTCCCCACCGGCACACGCTGCAATCGCAACAGTTTCCGAATAGATATGGGGCTGGGCTACGGCGCACAGCAGACGAAGGGTCACCAGCTCCAGCACCGCTTTTTCTCCCGCAGGAAGGGCAGAAAGGTCTGCATCCTTGAGATTTCTGGTAGGGATTACTGCGTGATGGTCGGTTACTTTCTTATCGTTGATTACCGTATGCGGATCACAGGTAATGGCGATCCCTTTGCGAAACGGCATGGCGTTGGCAACCAGATTGACCAGCACCGGCAGGCTGTCTGCCATATCACCGGTCAGATAGCGGCTGTCAGTACGGGGATAGGTGCAGAGCTTCTTTTCATACAGGCTTTGCAGATAGTCCAGGGTCTGCTGGGCTGTAAATCCAAGCAGGCGGTTGGCATCTCTTTGCAGAGTAGTCAGGTCATAGAGGGCGGGCGGCTTTTCGGACTTTTCCTTGCACTCCACCTTTTTGATTGTGACATTGGCGCCCTGACAGGCTTCTTTCAGCTGCTCGGCGCTTGCTCGGTCACTCATGCGCTCCCCGGATACGGTAAGACCGGGCAGCTCCAGCGCCACGGTATAAAAGGGAACCGGCTTAAAGGTGTCGATCTCAGCTTCTCGCTGGACAATGAGTGCCAGCGTTGGGGACATAACGCGCCCGATGTTGAGTGTGCGGTGATACAGCACGGAAAAAAGCCTTGTGGCATTGATCCCCACCAGCCAGTCGGCCTTGGCACGGCAGAGGGCAGCATCACGAAGTCCGTCATAGTCCGCACCAGGGCGCAGGTTTGCAAAGCCCTCCCTTATGGCGGAGTCCTCCATCGAAGAAATCCAGAGCCTTTTCATCGGCTTTTGGCAGCCTGCCAGCTCATAGACGCTGCGGAAAATCAGCTCGCCCTCGCGTCCGGCATCGCAAGCGTTTACCACCTCCGTCACATCCGGGGCATTCATCAGCTTTTTGAGAATATCAAACTGCTTTTTCTTATCTTTTCCTACCACCATCTGCCAATGTTCCGGCAGGATAGGTAGATCATCATATCGCCACTTGGCATACTTGGGGTCATAGCTGTCTGCATCCGCAAGACCGGCCAGGTGGCCCACGCACCAGCTGACACGCCAGCCGTTGCCCTCCAGATACCCGTCCTTACGGACGGTTGCACCGATCACCGCCGCCAAACTCTGGGCAACCGATGGTTTTTCGGCAATTACCAATTTATGTTGAGCCATGATGGTTCCTCCTCTCTTTGAGCCATCGGGACATTTCCCGGTGACAGATACCTACGCAGGGCCTTCCATAATTCCCGCAACCATAGCAGGGGTGGCTGTGGGGTAAAGAAGGAGGACGGGAAGTTTCCTTCCCGCCCTCCGGCCTGCGTGTCATCATGCGTTCATAGGGACTGTCTGTGAAACGGGTCATTTCACACTGTCCTCATCATCTTCTTCTGTGCTGCCCCCGTCAGCGTCCGGCTCGTCCGACTCCTCATCCTCGGTTTCCCATTCCTCGGAATCCTCCTCGCCATAATCATAATCGTCCAGACTGCCATTGCCCTTGGTCTTAGGCTTGTTCTTAACGAGCTTCAAGTAGGCAAATACGCCACCGCCACCAAGCAGAGCCAGCAAAAGGACTATCGCAGCCGGGTTCAATCCGGCAGGCTTCTCTTTTTCCGGCTCCGATGTTTCTGCCGGAGGTTCCGGTGCTTTGCCCGTACATTTACTCTTATCAGTTGCGCAGACCGGGCAGGCCGTATTGACTGCCCCTGCTTCACATTTTGTTGAACAGCTACACACAGCAGCCGGCTCCTCTTTGGGTTTTCCATCTTCCATCAGCGCCGCAAGGTCTGCATCGTCCACCTGATTCAGAAAGTGAACAGCAGTCTCCTTGGCCTCATTCGCCCTATCAATCAGGATGTAAAAGTAATTTCCAGCTTTGGTCGTAACAGTAATAAGCTGCTTATTGCCTCCAAAATCATCCACCAATGCCGCATTCCCCTCCGGTGTAAGTGCCGGTGCCGGTTCTGTTTCTTCCACAATCACATTGCTGTCATTGGTAGAATCCTCTGCCGGTGCCGCCGGAGCCTGTTCTGACCCCTGTGCGAATGCAGGGATCGTAAAGCCAAATGCCACAACCATTGTCAGGCAAAGGGCGGAAAGTGTTTTGCAAATTCTTTTATTCTTCATAAGCGGTAGCCTCCTGATTATTTGATTCCGACAGTTCTGTATCTCTGCCGTGGTTCATTCCACCGGAAAGCATAGCGTTCAGCTGTGCTGGAGTCATGCGTAACGCACGAACCATCTGAACGATTTCCAGATTCTCTGCCTCCGTTTTCTGTGCTTCCAGGGTCTTGAGCTTTTCCTGATATTCCGCAATCTTCTCACGGGTTTTCTCAATTTCCTGGTCGATACGTTCAATTTTGTTTTTTGCCATAACCGTTCACTCCTTTCCACAAAGTCTGTTACCAGTTCATCAGGCCGTAGCCCTTAATACTTTGATAATTCAGGTCATAACTTTTGATCTTGCAGGCATCGCCGGAATTTCCCTCCACAGTATAAACACGGCTGCCATCCGTACCGATCACGATACCCACATGGTCCGCTGTCCCATCCAAATCCCAGTCAAAGAAAATTGCATCTCCGGGAGCCAGATTGTTATAGCCTCTTGCACCCCATTGTCCATGAGACTGGAACCACGGAACACCTTGCCACTCACAGCCTGCAAAGCGCGGTTCACTTTTTCCAGCCTGGTTATAACACCAGGATACAAAGCAGGCGCACCACTCCACGCGGCTGTCAAAGCCATACCAGCTCCAATAAGGATAGCCGCCCACATTGCCGACCTGACGCTTGGCCAGCTCCACCAACTGCGGATTTCCGGGACGGGTTCCATTTACAAACTGTACACCGGTCAAGTCCTCGGAATTGCCCATGTCAGGGGAACCACCGCCAAACAACAGCGGCTTATTGCCCATGGTCTGTCGGTAAACCTGATACATTTCCATCTGCTCCGGGGTCAGTAACTCCGACGCCACAGCGGAAATGGGCTTGCTGGTGAGTTTCACATTCAAAATGTAATACTCATAGGGGACTTCTTCTGAGGTGGTCTCGCCGGTCTCCGGGTCGGTGGAGGTCTCCGTGCGGTAGCGAATCTCCACTTCCTCAGTAAGCGTCAGCTGATACTGTGCTGCAAACACACGCGCCAGCTCTGCCTGAGCGCTCTGCTGGGTGTAACCTTGCAAGACGGCAGACAGAAATGCTGCCAGCTCATGAGGGTCATGGCCGATCATACCAAGGTCATAGCGATACTCGTCATACCCTGGGTGGCTGCTTTCAATGTTGTCGATTTCCTCCTGCAACTGGGCTTCTCTGGCTGCATAATCTGCCTCCACCGCCAGCATTTCCGGGTCATCCGACGGATAGGTGGTGCCGGAGAGAACGGAACCGATGCTCTGCGCCATCATGGAGCAGGAGGACATGGTATTCATCAGCATACAGGTAATGAGGAACAAAACCCCTGCCATCAGGAAACCCTTCTTGTGGCGCATGACGAATGCCCCTGCCTGCTGTACCTTTTCTTTTACCGTCCTTGCGGCTTTTCCGGTTTTGGATGCAGCCTGGGCGGTATTTCCGGCAGTCTGACCGGCGTGTTTGGCGGCGGCATACTGCTTTTTGATGGCCTGTTTTTGCTGCCAGCGGGAAAGAGGGTTGCTGGCAAACTGGGGATTTTCCTGCAAAGATTTCTGGTACAGAACATTTACATTTGCCTTTTCCAGTTGGCGCTCTGCTTGGGCTGCTTTGCGGTACGGCTTCAGCTTGTGGCTGCGATAGCCCTCCCGCACCAGATAAGCGCCGGTCTCCACCGCTTCCTCGGACTTGTGGGCGCTTTCTACGCCCACATTGCCCTGCTCTGTTTCCCGGATCTCTTTGTGGAGCTTGCCCGCAACCAGATGGACGGGAGCTTCCCTGACTCCTTGAGAAACTTTGGAAGGTGGCTTTTTCTTGTCCTCAAAGGTCAGCTTCGAGGTCTTTTTTCCGGTATCCGGGTCAATGACCGTCTGCCTGACCTTTTTCTTTGGGATATTGGCCTGCGCCTTATCTGCTCTGGCTGCAGCTTTCTCCACTTTACGGATCGGCTTTTCCAGTGCAGGGTCAGACCGTTCCTCATCAGTAAAGCGCAGACGCGGTTCCTTATTCAAACCATTCCCCCAGCATGAGGGAGGACATCATGTAGTGCAGCTCTGCATAAATGGCCATTCCCACCGGATCGTTGAACATACAGCCGGACAGATAGGCATAAAACTGTGCCACCACATCGGACAGGATCTTCGCTTCGGTTCCTTCCAGAACCAGATCACCCATACCTTCCTTGGCACGGATGGCGCTCCAGACCTCTGCCAGACGGAGCAGCCCCACCTGACCGGTCTCATTAAGTTCGGCTGCCTGATCTGCCGCCGTGCGGCACTCACTTACCGCATCGGCCATGACTGTAAGCAGCTGGCTGCGCTGGGCATTTACCGCCCTGTCAAAAAACATCAGCGGATTTTTATTCAAAATGTTGGGGTTCATCATCATTCATCCTCCTTCTTTTTCAGTTCCTGGGGTTTGGTGGTCATAATGCGGTAAAGCTCGGTATTCTTCGGGAAGTGATCCACGAAAGGCAGGATTGTAGAGCCATAAAACAGCAGGCCCTCGCCCTCACCGGAGTGGGTCACATAAGATAATTGGTGTGTGGAAATACCCAGCTGCTTGGCGAGGATCTGACGGTCTCCGCCTGCCTGGTTGAGCATATACACGAAGTCGGAATTTTCAAAGATATTTTCCACCTCGCGGCTGCTCAAAAGGTCTTTGACATTCTGGGTGATACCTGTCGGAATACCGCCCCATTTTCTGAATCGCTTCCAGATTTCCACCGTATAGGCGGCGGTCTGCTCCTCCTTCAAAAGCAGGTGCATCTCGTCGATGTAGTAGCGGGTAGACTTGTGAGCGGCACGGTTGATGGTAACGCGGTTCCACACCTGATCCTGTACCACCAGCATACCGATTTTCTTGAGCTGCTTGCCCAGTTCCTTGATGTCATAGCAGACAATCCGGTTATCAATGTCCACATTGCTCTGATGATTGAACACATTCAAAGAACCCGTTACATAGATTTCCAATGCCGTTGCAATGTACTGAGCTTCTTTTTCTTCCTGCTCCCGCAGCAAGTTATAAAGGTCCTCCAAAATCGGCATATTCTCCGGCTTCGGGTCATTGAGATATTCGTTGTAAACCAACCGTACACAACGGTCAATAATGGTTTTCTGCACCGGCTGCAAGCCCTCCTTACCGCCCACGATCAGCTCACACAAGCTGAGGATAAAGTCAGACTTGAGTGACAGCGGGCTTTCATCATCCGAATAGTCCAGATTCAGATCCATCGGATTGATATAGTTGGTTGAAGTAGGTGAGATCTTGATGACCTGCCCATGCAGACGCTCAACAAGAGGTGCGTACTCCGCTTCCGGGTCACAGATAATGACATCATCACTGGTAAGCAAAAAACAGTTGGCAATTTCTCGTTTTGCGCTGAAGGACTTACCGGAACCCGGCGTACCCAGAATCAGGCCGTTGGGGTTTTTCAGCAGCTTTCTGTCCACCATGATGAGGTTGTTGGACAGAGCATTGATGCCGTAGTACAGAGCTTCTTTCCCGTTCTGGAACAGTTCCTGCGTAGTGAAGGGCACAAAGATAGCTGTGGAACTGGTGGTCAGTCCTCGCTGGATCTCAATCTGATTGAGACCCAGAGGCAGACAGCTCATCAGCCCTTCTTCCTGCTGGAAGTCCAGCCTGGTCAGCTGACAGTTATACTTCTGGGCAATAGAGCCTGCCTGAAAGATGTTGTTGCTAAGCTGACGGGGATTGTCCGCTGTGTTCAGCACCAGAAAGGTCAAAAGGAACATCCTCTCGTTGCGGCTCTGCAAATCCTGCAAGAGTTTTTTCGCTTCACTGCCGTAGGTAGCAAGGTCAGATGGAATGATGTCCATGTCGTATCCGGCACGGACTGCTTTTTTCTGTTCCTCGATCTTGCTGCGGTCCAGGTCGGTAATCTTTCGCTTTACCGTTTTGATGGCTTTCACCTGATCCACCGACTGAATGTGCATACTCACAATGAGCGAACTTTCCATATCCAGAAAATCAGCCAACAGACGGTCATTCAGCTCCGGTGCGAGAATCTGCAAAAAAGAAACAGCCCCGTATTTCTTGCCCATACGGAACTGCTTGCCGGTGCGAAACTCAAAGGAGCTTGGTGCAATAAAATCCTTTGTGGACAAACCGGAAGGAGCCAGCCAGTCCCATTCAAACTGAAACGGGAGTTGTTCATCCATGTGGAATACCGCATGAAGCTGAAAAAGCCTTTCTTTACCGTCCAGCGTTCTGGCAGCTACACCAAGACGCTTGAAGTTATTAAGTATATCGGTCTCAATACGCTCCAGACGGGGCTTGGCGGCTTTGATGCTGTCCGCGTCGATACCAAAGGTCAGATATTTGGTCTTGATGAGACCGTTGTTACCTCTGGCCAGCTGATTTTGCAGCATTGTGGTGTATTCCTCGCGGATACTGTCAAAGGCGTCCCTCTGGGGCGGGATGGAAATGGAGTTAGCAAAGGTCTCCTCCGATGCCGCAAGGTTCAAAAAAGACAGCTGGAAATGAATCGAGCTGTCAAAATAATTGAGGAAATCACACCAACCATCAAAGATTGCCGTCTTATCTTCGTTTTGGGAGAGCTGATAGTTGATGTCCTGAAACTGGATGGTCTTTGTGTAGTGGCTGTCCGATACGCGGCAGATTCCGTCCGGCCACATCCGTTCATAAGGGATACTGTCCTGCGCAGATTTTCCTTTTTTGTCCGTGCGGTTAGCGCGGGCAATGGCCGCTTCGATCTGCTTCTTATCGGCGCGGGACAGTTTTTTCTTTGTCTTTACCGGCTGCACAGTTTTTTCCTCGGTTTTTCCGAACATCCGATGCAGCCATTTTTTTATTGCGGTGAACAATGTCATACACCTCCTTATCGAGCATTTCCTGCCGCTTTAATACGGCATAAAAGTTGTTGGTCTGGTAAGGTCGCTGCTTGGGACGGATCACAGCTACTTTGAGAATGTTGCCCACGATCTTTTCCAGGGGCTGTCCATGCTTTTCGTACATAGCCAGCATAAAGAAGGGCAGCATAACCAGCATCATACACATAGCCGCTACACTGTTTCCGGTAGGTTTTCTGAGCAAAAAGAAAAGCGGTACGCCAATAAGCGCTCCGCCCGTGAAGCAGATAAGCTGCCGCTTGGTCAGATTGAACATGACCTTTGTTTTGACTTTTGTTAAGTCCTTGGGTACGGGTACATAAGCCAATGTGGAAACCTCCTTCCGTTTTAGTGCGCCTGAAAGACCGATTTGGCGAGACTGCCGGTTTTGAACAGCGTAAAACATAGCAGTACGGTGTAGCCCACGCAGCTCCAGATTGCCATGATGATGTCATCTTCCAGAGCGATGTTCTGCACCAGCACAGCATAAATTGCCACGCAGACGATAATGAGAAACGCCTGAAAGCCCAGTGCCAGCAGGGATCGGAGGTAATTCTGTCCCATACCGCCCCATTCTTTGCCCATCATTGCAGCCATTGGAACAGGAGCCACCGAAGTTACAAGGTAGATCTCGATCATACGGCCATAAATAACGATAAAGATACAGATATACAACGCCCACATGGTAATGCCAATAAAGAGGGATTGGAACCGCAGTCCGAACAGCGGTCCCAAATCCATTTCCATCAGCCTCGGTTCCAGATCGGTCATAACTGAGGAAATGTCAATGGACGCATCCGAATTGATAATCCCTGCCGCCTGCGCCACCACGCTCTGCGCCATATCAAAGACGCCCATCACGATATTCCATGTGTTTGTAACAATGAGGATGGCGGCAGCTGATTTGAACACCCACTTGAAAATCATCCAGGTATCCACATCATGCAGGTTGTTCTTGTCTGCAATCATCTGGATCAGGTCTACGGTCATCACGATAGCCAGGATCACACCTGCAATCGGCACCATGATGGAGTTTGACAGATTCTCAATCATATTGAAAATACTGCCATTCCATCCCTGTGGGGTCTGTCCTACCTGTACGGATATGTCCGCGACCTGTTGGTTTACACTGTCAAACATCCCCGAAAGGTTGCTCATAATACCGCCCACCAGCATTTCTTTCAGCCAATTTGTCAGGGCTTCAAGTAAGAAATCCATACGGTGTCAACCTCCTTTCCGCCGCCCCCGCAGAGCTGCGGGAGCGGCAAGGATTTCATGCAGGAACGCTTAGACAGAGAACAGCCCGGAGAGCAGAGGTACAAGAACCATACCAACAACGGCTACACCAGCACCAGCCATGAGCTGCTTAATACCCTGTGACTTGGCGCCAGGGTTGTCGTTGCCGTAACCTTCCAACAGGTTGATGACACCCCAGATACCAAGACCAGCGCCCAGAGCGATAACGAGAGTCTGAAGAACGGTAATTGCCTGTTCAAAAAATGCCATATAGTTTATTAGCCGGAATCTGATTAAAAAATAGGTTTGTCATGTTTCATAGGCATACAAAAGCCGGAACAATCTGCCGCCCGGTTTCCGGGGGCATGATTCCGGCTGTCCTCCTTTTTCATTATTTTTCTTGCGATTGTCCGCTTTGTACGCCAATGGCCTCAACAGAGGCAGTTGCGGCAAATAGATACGATCACTCCTTTCTCAGCGGAACCGTATTACACGCCCTCCGTGTCTACTTCATATACATCGCAGACCTCATCAGGCTTGAGTTTCAGTCTGGCAGACAAAAATGCTTCAATATCAAAGGTATTTCGCTTGTCTGCATCAGCTGTGTATTTGAAATTAGGGTGTCTGGTAATGTCATACTTGTCTGAAAGAAACGGACGCACACCGCGCAACTGCAAGATGCACTTGCCGCCATCCATAACTGCCAGCTCGTCCTGGCTCATCAGCTCTTTTCCCAATTTCTGATAGTTGAGCGAGTGGGAGGTCTCCCGTCCCCGGCTCTCTCCGGTGTTGTAAGTGTCTATGGTCTCCTTTCCCAGAACAGCCGCCAGCTCTTTCAGCGTTGTTGGCTCTTTGCCACCCAGGAAGATGGAAGTATCCATATTGCCGATGATGGTATCGGCATTATCTTTGTAAATTGCCTTGAGCTGGCTCTGTGCCTGCAACACCAGACAGGCAGAGATTTCACGGCTTCGGATGGTGGCCACCAGCTTTTCCAGCTTCGGAATCTGCCCGATGTTGGCACACTCATCAATCAGACAGCGCACATGAACCGGAAGCCTGCCGCCATACACATCGTCGGCCTTTTCACAAAGCAGGTTGAATAACTGGGTGTAGCACATGGAAATGAGAAAGTTAAAACTGTCATCCGTATCACTCATAATGAGGAACAGAGCCGTTTTTCTGTCTCCCAGCGTATCCAGTTCCAACTCATCGTAGGATGTAACCTCGCGCAGCTCCGCAATATCAAATACGGCAAGACGCGCACCGCAGGAAATCAAAATCGACTTAGCGGTTTTGCCGGCTGCCAGCTTATATTTCTTATACTGCCGCACTGCGAAGTGGTTTGGTTTTTCCGATTCCAGTGCATCAAACATCAGGTCTACAGGATTTTTGAACTCCTCGTCATCCTCCCGGACTTCCATGGCGTTGATGAACTCGATGAGGGTGGAGAAGTTTTGCTCCTCCACCGGAGCTTCATAGTGGATATATCCAATCAATGCGCAATACAGCAATGTTTCCGCCTTGACCCAGAAATCGTCTCCGGCCTTGCCCTCGCCTTTGGTATTAGCGATCAGCGTTGTCACCAGCTTCAAAATATCCTTTTCCGAGTGGATGTATGCAAAGGGGTTATAGTGCATGGACTTCTTGAAGTTGATGGTATTTAGGACCTTGATTCGGTACGGCTCATAAATGACCTTGCCGTGCTTATCCTTCATGGGCTTTCCGTCCTTCCCCAGCTTGGGCGCACCCCTTTGGAGCATTTTTCCGCACTCCACCAGAATTGTTCCCTTCGGGTCCGTCACAACATAGGAGCTGTGCATCTGCATTAGGTTGGGTTTCAGCCAGAATCGGGTCTTACCGGAACCGGAGCCGCCAATCACCAGTACATTTTTGTTTCTGGCAGTCTTGGGGTCCTTGGGGCGGCTGTTCATGGTCAGGCTCTCCGTTTTCGTCAGAATCACATTGTTCTGAAATACAGGATCAACGTAAGGTGCAATATCCTCACGAGTTCCCCAGCGGGCCGAACCATATTCCAATCCATGTCGATATTTCTTGGCGTTCTTGCTTTTAAGATACACCGCCAGCCTCAGACTGCCTCCACAACACAGCCCTACCAACAAGTCCAATGGATGCAGGCTTGGCCAGAAACTTTGCAGCGCCCCAGGCAGAACCGCAACCAGCGAAAGAAACTTTTCTGAAGCATCCGCCCCTTGTGCCATTCGCCATGCCTCTCCAAAATTGGTAGCAAACAGCCCCAGCAGGATATACGGCATATTCAGCAAAATGAGCTTTTTGATGTCCAATGTCTTTTTCATCGTTCCAGCTCCTTTCGCTTGGTGCGATCCACCACAGCATTTTTAACCATCTCTTTGAACTGGTTAAGTTTTGCCAGTACGGACGGGCGCTCTGTTTTCGTTGCCTTTTTGACCTTTTTGTTGGTGTACTCTGTAAAAGCTGCTGTCAGAGCATCTGCATCACGGCCTTTGAAAAAAATCAGGTACTTTGGCGGAGAACTGCTGCGGTCCTTTTTCACCGCATAATCCACACCATATTTCCGGGCGATTTTCTCAAACTCCTTGATAGAGGGGTCTGTGATCTCAATGTTGGATATTCCCTGATTCTGCCCGACAAGCTGCTTCACAGTCTGTTTTCCATGCGGAACAACCGGCGCATCACGGCTTCTCTGTTTTTCCAGCTTCTTTTCCTTTCGATGTGCCATGTACTTGCTTATGGCAGCCTTAAACATTCTGCCGGTAAACTTTGTTCCACTGACAACCAGCGTCAAAGTTCTGTTTTCCACTTCTTCCTGCATTTTCTCGCCTCCTTTCCACAAAATGTGCAGGGGTGGTGCACTTCTTTCTAAGGCGGGACCACCAGCCGCCGGAGAAAATATTTCTTCATCGCTCCATCCCGCGGTTCTTTTTCTTTACCGGCTTCTTATCCGGCAGATTCCACTCTTCCCGAAACTCTGCCACACCTTTGGGGTCAAATGCCTTCAACTTCTCCAGATCAAAGGCAACGGCAGAATATTTTCCATATCCGGACTGCACCTGATATGGAAGCACCTTCCCCAACTTGTTCTCTTTGATGAATCGCAGCAGGTCCTTGCTGATGTCACCGGAAATAAACGCCTCTCCGGGGCCCAGGGAATATCCTGGTAGGTTCACCGTCATATCTGCAAACGCCTCTGCTCCATCTTCTGTATGGGTAATCATGCCGATATAAAGCCGCTGATTATTCGCATACATTCCAAGTTGCAGCGATATGGTTTCTTCCCCATATTCCCACTTAAAGGGTACTTTCTTTTCCTCATTCATATCGGATTCCTCCTATCGTATCTGTTCTTTGTGGTCATAAAACAAATCTCCATTTCTGACCTTTGCATGGCTGAGAATCTTGATCTGCCCATTTGCCTGACTGTCCAGAGCTTTTTCATAGCCTATATCTGACAAAAACAGGCGGGTGCGTTCTCCTTTCCAGCCAACCGGGGAGTCATGCGTCAGTACATCAAAAATAATCATGTGCCGGGTGTTCTCCGCAAATCGCTGGAGATCCATGTAGTCATGACCGTGATAGTTCTGCGCCCCGGCTTTCTGGCGCATTTCCTCCATCAGCTGCCCGATTGTTTTGCCTTCCTGCATAAAACCCACTTCCTTTCCGTTCTTATGAGACCAGCAAGATCATCTCCCGCAGCTGAGCAAAGTAGAGCTTTCCCTTTGGCGTAACCAGCGTGTAGGAGCCGGTATGCCCGTGATTGCAGTAGTCTTTCACACAGAACAGCCCCGTATTTTTCACATTGGCATAGGGCAGCACATTGCCGGATGCTGTGCGGTACACAAACCGTCGTTCTATCAGAAACCGAACAAACCGGCGCTCCGGGACATCCAACTCTTTGGCGGTTGTCCTGAGATTGGTGCTGTGCTTTAAGTCGATGAACAGGTCATAGAAAGCGGCTTTGCCCTCCAGCTGTGCATTTTCCTTACGCAGAGAAATATTTGCTTCACGCTCAGCCAACAAGTCTGAGCAGAGCTTCATCAGAGCCTCCGGGGAAGTAGCTACCTCCCAAAGCTTTTCTCTTGTGAGATAGGCCCCGTGCTTGCGAATGGTAGGCAGAACCTCATCGAATACCCACTGTTCAAACTGTTCTGCCGATGGCAATTTGCTGTGAACAATCAGGCGGTACAAATCTCCTTCGGGGATAAAAGTCATACTGATTTTGCGGTCGGGGCTTTGTGGGTGAGGTGCGTCGCGTTTCACGACATACCTACAATGGCGGATAATTGCATCGCGGGAATTGCTGTACCCCAGCGCAGCGGCCACATCCGTTCCGCAGAACAGGTATTTGCCGTTTTCTTCGATGACCCGGATACTGCCAAACTCCGGGTTTTTGAAAATTTCCATCTGGTTCATGTCGTGCCTCCTTTGGCATGATAAAAGGCGGCCTTTACCAGCCGCCTGCGTGCATATCGTGGTTGACCAATGAAGTGAAGTGATTATTCATGGTGGTAGGCGCATTGAACAGCACCGCAAGCAGGTACTGCTTCATGTTGCGTACCTGGGTGGTGTTCTTTTGCAGACAGTCCATGACAAACTCGATGTGGGAGCTGTCCAGTTTCAAAAAACGGGAACGCACGATCTCGTGAGGAAAGTCTGCCCCAGAGATCCGGGTGGTCTTTCGTCTGGCACAGACCGTTTCTACCAACAGCTCTACGATCTCATTCAGGTCATCCAGGTAGAGAGGATAACGCTGCTTCAGACAGTCATACTCGATATTCTCCAAAATCAATTCCCGATAATTTTCTATCTCTGTGACAGACATCGCATCTCTTCCTTTCCGTTCCGGCGGTCTTGCCGCCGCTGTTTCCCGGAAGGGAATGGAATCGGTACTTGATCCATAAGTAATTGATTTTTCTGTATTTGATTTCTCTATATTTAATTCTGCGGGCTTTTCCGTATCCGGTTTTACCATATCCGGGTTTTCCGTATCTGGTGAAACCACATCTGACGGCAGCATATCCAGCTTCTTTGGCTGTGGCTGCTCATAAATGATGTACTCGGTATCAGTAATACGGCCATTCGCACCGCGAAGCTGCCTGCGGACAATATAGCCAGCTGTTTCCAACTCTTTGAGCGCAGAGCCAATGGCGTCCACACCCTCCTTACAGATGGAAGCAAGCCCTCTTGTAGTGTAATTCCACTCCTCTGGGAGCGACAGGATCATGGAGAGCAGACCCTTAGACTTTAAGGTCAGCCCCTTATCCTTCAGATGATAATTTGACATAACGGTGTAATCGCGTGTCCGTTGTACGCGGTAGACTGCCATTCACTTCACTCCTTCCTGTGGTCAGAAAATAACAAAAGCCGCTGTCAGTAAAGACGCGGCTCAAACTTCATAGAAAACTCCTGGTCTCCCATCAAAGGGATAGCGGCTGATGTCCTCAAAGGCGTCGGCAACCTCCTCCGCTGGATAGTCCTGCCAGTCCCGCTCCCTGACGATATGATGGATAGTACGGTAACAGGTAGAAAACCTTTCATACGCCGAACGGTATTTCGTATTCACGCAGGAGACATCCACAAACCGCCCGTCCTCCAAGAGCCATAGTTCCCGGATGCAAGAAGCATCCACCTGCGTAGAATGACTCTGGATAGTTTTTTGGTAAATGCAAAATCCCCGCTGTGGAAACAACTCTGGCCCATAGTAGTTCAAGGAACACTCATGGTTTCCCGCGGTCTGGTAAGCAAGGACACTTTCCCCACGATAGCGGACAGACTGCGCCACAAGTTCCATGTTCAATCTGGAAAGCGCCCTTTTCCGCTCCTTTTTGTCGGGGAAAAGATAAAGATACGCCGTCCTGATGGCATTGCAAATTTCTTTTTCTCTAAACATCTTATTTTCTCCGTTTTTTCTTTACATCCAAGACATGACCCTCAATTACACGGGCGTACCTTTTGATTTTGATCTCCCGGCGCTGCTGGCTTTGCAGGGCGGCCTGATAACCGTCCTCAGTCAAAAACAGCCGCATTTCATCTCCGGGGCTTCCGTAAGCAGTGCTGGGACGCAGGACGGAAAACTCGATCATCCAGCGGGTGTTATCCCAAAACCTCTCTACGGCGAGAATGTTGTGTCCTTTCAGCTCACGGGCTGAAATATCCCTCATAGGCGGCTCCTTTCATCGTTCCTGGTCTCTCTGACGCTTTTTCTGCCATGCCTCCAGCAGCTTGATGATGGTTTCCTGCATCCGCTGGGGCGTATAGCTTTTAGGGAAATACTTCCGCAAAGTGTCAGAGGTAAATGTCACCCGGTCCAGATCACTTTTCTTTTCCTCACCCATGATGACACGCATCATATCGAGGGTCAGATGCCCCTCCTGGCTATATTTCTTGAGCCGCTGGGCTTGAGAAAGAGAAGGGGTAGCCTGTTCGCTGTCCATCGCGTCCAACAGGTCTACCTGTTCCTCCTTTTTGAGAAAGGACAGCTCATAGGCGGGGTTTAAGGCAATTTTCTTTTCATCCACCATGTCCAGCAGTTCGGGAATCAGCTCAGTCAGACGGATAAATCTCTGAATTTGATTCTTACTCTGTCCAACCTGTTCAGCTAAAATATCTCTGGATTTTCTACCATCGGACTTGTGCCCAACTTGGGCACAAGTTAAATCCACTCGCTCTCCCTGGTGCTTCATAGCCTCCAACTTCATTTTATAGGCAAAGGCCCTCTCACTTGGAAGCAGGCTTTCTCGTTGCAGGTTGCTGTCAACCATAATAATTGTGGCAGCGTCATCATCCAGATCACGGACAATTACCGGCATGGTCTCTTTTTCTGCCAGTTCACTTGCTCTGTGCCGTCTGTGTCCGGCTACCAGTTCATAACCACCCTCCGGGTCAGGGCGGGCAATCGCAGGAACCAGCACACCATACTGCTTGATACTGTCCGCAGTTTCCAGCATGGCTTCATCATCCTTGACTTTGAACGGATGGTTCTTAAAAGGGTGTAGCTCAGACAAGGGAATTTCCAGCACCCGTTCCCGCTGTGCATCGGCACGGCTTTCCTCGGTGGAAAACAGGTCATCTACCGATGCCAGCTCTATTTTTTTCGCGCTGCTTTTCAAGTTTCAACACCTCCTTCGTTAGATTTCGATACCCCTCTGCCACCTTGCCGCCAGGGTCATGGGCGAAAATACTTTTTCCCTCTGCGCTAATTTCCTTTGCCCGGACAGAATGGGGGATTTCCGTTCCAAAGACTTTGATTTTACTTCCATAGGTGTCCCGCAGCAAAGCAGCAATCTCTTTGGCAAAGTTGGTGCGGTTATCCACCATCGTCAGCAGGATACCGTCAATCTGGAGCTTTGGATTGATCTGCCGTTTCACCTTACTGACCGTAGATAGAAGCTGTTCCAGCCCTTTGGCGGGCAGATACTCTGCCTGAACGGGAATTATGATCCTGTTCGCAGCCGCCAGCGCATTGACCGTAAGCATTCCCAACGAGGGCTGACAGTCAATCAGGATATGGGAATATTGTCCCTTCAGTGTGTCCAGATATTGCCGTAAAATCGTTTCACGGCTCATGGCGTTTACCAAAGAAACCTCCATACCGGAAAGCTGAATATCCGCAGGCATCAGGTCAACGCCTTCTGCATGATGCAGAATACCTTCTCCGGGGCGTATAGGCTGATCCATCAGAATTTTGCCCATTGCATCCGACAGTGTAAATGGCAGCTTGTCTGGTTGCGGATTTCCCAAGCTGATTGTCAGGCTTCCTTGCGGGTCCCCGTCGATCAGAAGCACTTTCTTTCCGGCCTGTGCCAGACCTATTCCCAAGTTCGCACAGGTTGTTGTTTTGCCAACGCCGCCTTTCTGGTTGGCAATGGCGATGATTTGCGTGTTCAAATAAACCTCCTCCTTCTACAAAAAATATCCCTATTCCGACAAATAGGGATGAAAAAAGCCGCTTACTCAAATAAATGAATAAACGGCTATGTAAGAAATATTCGATTGTAAGTAAAGTTTTATATCACTGCAAAATAACGAAGTGCATCTTTGATTGCTTCTACCTTTTCTGGTGTCGGATGTTTCCTCGGCTGTTTCAATTCTTCTACCGCATTAGGAGCATCATACATCGGCAATCCCAAATTTCGCTTTACCTCTGCGATATATGCGGTATGTACCTTGAAGCCGTATTTCGCTTCTATGTACTCCTTAATCATTTTGTAGGTCACTTTTTCTTTGGGCTTGTACGCTTCGGCTCTTTTAGCAATACTATCTACCGGAATCTTGCCCTCGCCCTCTCCAAACTCCACATCAATGTGGATATAACTGTCGGCTTTTTTGTGGGACAAAAGAACTACCGTCTCCACATGCTCCGTAGCCGGAAACATATCAAATCCTACTGCTTCCTTCGCCTTATACCCCAGCTTCTTCATATAAGCCAGATCTCTTGCCAATGTCTCTGGGTTGCAGGAAACATAAACTACTTTTTTCGCTCCCATCTTTGCAATGGAATCCATGAACTCTTCGGTACTTCCACTTCTCGGGGGATCCATGATGACTACGTCGGCTTTTTCACCAGCCTCTGCCATATTGACCAGGAAACGGCCGGCATCATTGCAGAAGAAATGGATATTGGATATCTGGTTCATTTTGGCGTTGTTGATGGCATCCCGGACTGCATCCTGGTTTAATTCCACGCCGATCACATTTCCGGCTTTTTTGCTTGCAATAATACCAATAGTTCCTATACCACAATACGCATCCACAACCGTCTCTTTTCCAGTCAGTCCAGCCAGCTCCAGAGCCTTTGTATACAATTTCTCCGTCTGGACCGGATTTACCTGATAGAAAGAACGGGAAGAAATACGGAAGCTACAGCCGCACAGCGTATCCACAATATATCCTTTTCCATACAGCACATGCTCCTTTTCCCCCAGTACCATGCTGGTTCCCCGTCCATTGATATTCTGGACAATGGTGGTGATCTCCGGATGTTTCTCTCTTAATGCCTTTACGAAATTATTCTTTGACGGAAATACAGGGGAAGCTGTTACCAGTACCACCATGATCTCCCCACTTTCAAAGCCTCTGCGGATCAGCACATGGCGCAGCAAGCCATAACCAGTATCTTCATCAAATATACTGATCTTAAAGGACTTTAACATACCGCGAATAGTGCCAATGATCTCATCTGCCTTCTGGTCCTCGATCATGCACTTCTCCACAGGTACTACATTATGGGTATTTTCCTGATAAATACCGGAAATAATATTGCCCCTTCTATCCCTATCAAATACAGCATGAACTTTGTTTCTATAATAAAACGGATCTTCCATTCCTATCATGTCTTTTACAGGACAGATTCCCTTCAACAACGTTTCCAGACGCTTTCTTTTCGTCTTTAACTGCTCTGCATAAGGCATATCCAGCATCTGACATCCGCCACACTGACGCATAACAGGACACATGCTCTTTTTAGCGTTCTTCTTTCCCTTTTCCACGTTCTGGCCAGACTGCTGTTTCAGAACCGGCTTTCCAAACTTTGCCGCCTTCTGTTTCTGCTCTGTTCTCTGCTTCTGCTCTGGCTTTACCCCTTTCACAGCTCTGCTTTCCGGTCTTTTATTTTCCCTTTTGGGGCTTCCCTGTTTTTTTCCTTCCTGTACTCGTTTTCCCTGTATTCTATTTTCCTGGGATTTATTCCCTTGAACTTTCTTTTCCTGTTTTTTCTTTCCCTGCACGTTTTTTTCCTGCATTTTTACACCTTTTTTATTCATATTCTATCGACAATTTATTTCTTCGCTCTTATAATCGTACTTATTAACATCCAAACATCCTAAAACAACGAGGTGACATTTATGAGCGAAACATCCACATCACAAGATCCTGTTTCTTACTATATTGACCATACTATATACACTGGCCGCCCGGCAGATACTACCAGCCGTCTTCCAAAGGAGATACGCACCTATGACCTGTTAGACTCCCTTGGAATCGCCTATGCCCGTGCAGACCATGACACACTTCCCACTATGGAAGCATGCCAGGAAGTAGGTAATCTTTTAGGCATTGAAATCTGCAAAAACCTGTTTCTTCGCAATACCCAGAAAACTGCCTTCTATCTGCTGATCCTTCCAGGCCGCAAAAAGTTCAAAACAGCCGCTCTCTCCAAGCAGATCGGCAGCGCCCGCCTTTCCTTTGCCGAACCGGAATTTATGGAACAGTACCTTAACATCACTCCCGGTTCTGTCAGTGTTCTCGGTCTGATGAACGATCCAGAAAACAAAGTCCGGCTGCTCATAGACAAAGATATCCTAAAGAATCATCCTTACTTCGGATGTCATCCATGCATCAACACCTCCAGCCTGAAATTCCGCACAGAAGACCTGTTAAACAAGATCCTCCCTGCTATCCACCATGACTATACCATGGTAGATCTTCCATACGCAGACTAGTCCAGCAAACTTAGCAGATACATCTTTAATGCATTCCCAACCTGCAAAGATACCTGAAGCTGGCCGCAACGGTCCCTTAGATCGGGGCCGTTGCCTTTCTTAACCACTCTTTCTCCTGGTCATCCATATATGGACTGATCTTCTCAAACACCTCTTTGTGATATGCGTTAAAAAGAGCAATATCTCTCTCTGTCATCAGTTCTTTCACTACCGCATCCTTATCAACCGGCACAAAGGTAAGAAACTCAAACTTCATAAACTGGCCATACTGGTTCTTCTCATCCTTTACGCAAAGGATCAGGTTCTCTGTACGGATTCCATGGCTTCCTTCAATATAAAGTCCCGGCTCATCAGAAGTGATCATTCCAGCTTCCAGAACACCATTATCATGCCGCTCCGGCACCATACGGAAGCGGATACCATTTGGTCTTTCGTGAACATTTAACAGATAACCCACACCATGACCAGTTCCATGGTCAAAATTCAGTCCCCTGCTCCAAAATGGCTCTCTTGCCACATAATCAAGGCTTAAGCCTCTGCACCCATATAAAAATTTCACTTCTTTTAATCGCAGCATGCTTATAAGGACCAGAGTAAAATGCTCTTTTTCTTCCTCTGTCAGCTCTCCTAACGCAATGGTACGGGTAATATCTGTAGTTCCCTCATAATACTGGCCACCGGAATCTACCAGATAAAATCCATGATCTTCCAGTACCGTATCACTTTCCTTTGTTGCAGAATAGTGACACATAGCCGCATTCGCCCCATAAGCAGAGATTGTAGCAAAGCTTGGCTCAATATAGCCTTCCTGCTCCTTCCTGAATTCCTCTAACTTATCCTGGACACCCAGCTCTGTAAGACGTTCTTTTCCAATATGGTGCTTTAACCAGTAGATAAAACGGGTAACAGCTACACCGTCCTTAATATGAGCCCTCTTCTCATTTTCAATCTCAACCGTATTCTTCACTGCTTTCGCATCAGAAGTGGGATTCATCTTATCAACCAGTTCATTCTTATCCTTTAGCACGTTATACAACGCATAATTGATATGCTGCTTCTCCATAAGAATCTTATGTCCGGTAATATCTATTGCCATTTTATAAATATCATCATAAGGCAGTATTTCTGTTCCTAAATTTTTCAGGTATTTAACCATATCTATATCATGATAATTATCCATATATGGATATGCTTCTCCGTGAAGCACTTCTTCATTTACAAACAGATACAATTTATCCTCTGTTACGATCACGTAGGAAAGCACTACCGGATTATAAGCAATATCATTTCCCCTGATATTTAACAGCCATGCAATATCATCCAGAGATGTCAGGACATACATATCTGTATGTTCCTTCTTCATTTTTGCACGAAGCTCTTTTAATTTTTCTTCTGCTGTCTTTCCTGCATATTTCTCATGTAATGCCCATGCCGGCTCCATGGACAGCGCCGGACGGTCTTCCCAGATCTCACCCACCAGATCATCACTGCAAAGGATCCTTGCATCCTTTTCTTTCAGGCGCTTTTCCAGATCAATGCCGGTCAATGCATTGACTACTCTTCCGTCAAAACCCAGACAGCCATTTTCCGGCACTTCTGCTTCCAGATATCCGGCTACAGAAGGCACTCCTTCCTGCCCCATTTTCATCATTTTTACAGAAGTTCCCTGAAGCTGTACTGCCGCCTGGACAAAATATCTTCCATCTACCCACAGGCATGCTTCCTTCATGGTCACTACTGCAATTCCCGCAGAACCGGTAAAACCTGTCAGGAACTGTCTGCATTTAAAATGATCTCCCACATATTCAGACTCATGAAAATCAGCAGTAGGCACCATATAGGCATCCATGCCACGTTCCTTCATCTTTGTTCTGAGCAATTCTAATTTCTGATCCACGGTCATTTTTTCCGCTGATCCGCCATTCATTGTATTCATATTCTATCTCCTTCTCCTGTACTCACATGGCTGCATATTTTCATCTATATCCATCCAAAGTGTCTGCATGCCTTCCATACTCCATCCCGGGCAATATCATCTGTCACATAATCAGCCGCATCTTTCAGCTTCTGGACTGAATTTCCCATGGCAATCCCGGTTCCTGCTGCCTGAACAATCTCATAATCATTCATGCTGTCTCCAAATGCCACCGTCTGGCTTATATCCATTCCATAGTATTCACATAAACGTACCAGTCCATTTGCCTTGGATGCTTGTATTTCTATAATATCTGCCCCTAACCGGCTGGAAAATAATGGAAATTTAAGTTCCGGAAAATGTGCCTCCAGATCAGACACCGGACCAGCTTCTCCAATATAAGCTAACGTGCGTACCGGCAGTTCCAGCATTTTCCAGGGATCCTGAAAATCACGCATGCTCTCTCCCCAGCGGATCTTGTCGATCCGTTCTACCTCTGCCGGATTCACAAAGTAATCCTTATCATCGATCGTCAGCCCCACGGCAATTTCCCTTTCTTCCCCATAGGAAAGCAGGCGTTTTAAAAGCTCTTTATCCATAAAATGCTCATACAGCAGTTCATCCCCGGCAACCACACGGGTTCCATTCATATGGATCACTGCATCTGGCCTTATCTGTTCTTTGTAGCCCACACTGACCATTCCATCCATATTTCTGCCGCTGGCGATGACGATAATACTGTCTTTTCGCAGCATCTCCACCGCTTCTATGGCACTGTCCGGTATCTTCCATGTAGCCTGATCTAAAAGTGTCATATCCAGATCAAAACTTACGATCCTTTTCTTATCTGTTTTGCTGCCTGTCTTTTTATTGATCATCTGAAAAACTCCTCATTGCGGTATACATTAAAAAACGTAACTGTTCAGAGCCAACCTCCAAAATGCTACGCATTTCGTCGGTGTGGCGTATCCGCCAAATAAAAT
>OWIN01000230.1_pt1 | contig 36638 bp, 28 predicted proteins | sample 1732771 | NCBI WGS metagenome assembly OWIN01 (sample SAMN05065752, study PRJEB22554) | human gut metagenome | biome: ENVO:2100002; feature: ENVO:00000062; material: ENVO:00002003 | host: Homo sapiens | place: USA | reverse complement strand
TCCAGTTCAACCACCTTCATTTCGGAGGGATTGACAATTTGAACTGCTTTCATTTGATATGTTTGATAATAAGTTTATTAATCGATTACTTTATAACCTTTCCAGCCGTAATATGCACAGAAGACAAAACAAATCATCGGCACACAATAGGCCATATAATAGATATGCTCATTGGCATGCATGAAATAAGCCGTCAACTGTGGCAGGCAGGCATTGCCGACAATAGCCATTACCAGAAATGCCGAACCGCTCTTTGTCTGACTCCCCAGTCCTTTTAGCGCCAATGAGAACTGCGTGGGGTACATTATAGACATAAAGAAAGAGATAGCCAACATTGCGTATAGCCCGATCATACCTCCCCATATCATCACTACCCCGCACAAAAGAATATTCATCAAGGCGTAAACCAGTAGCATATCCTGTGGACGGAATTTCACCATCAATCCGGTACCGATCCAACGCCCCAAAAGAAATGCGAGCATATACAATCCGAAGAAGGTAGTCGCTGTATCTTCCGGCAATCCGGCATAAGTGCAACAGTAAACCAGGAACAGACTGTTTATCGCCGTCTGTCCGCCGTTATAGAAGAATTGCGCAATCACTCCCCACCGCAAGTGTGAGTGCTTCAATACACCGAAGTCTATCAGTTTTTCTTTCTGGCTACCCTCTTTCGTTTTACTCGAAGAAGTCGTTTTATCGGAAGAAGCCGTTCCTCCTTCATCCCCAATCTTCGGCAATTTTGAAAAGACGAAAACGACGGCTATGGCAATCAACAGCATAGCCAATATCAGATAAGGAAGTTTCATTGCATCCGTTTCCAGTTGGATGTAGGCTTGCCAGCCTCCCGGATAATCAACAGGTAGGGTATCGCGTGTATAATGAGTTCCGCTAAGGATGAGCTTACTCAAAAACATGGCAGCGATAAAAGCTCCGAGTCCATTGAAAGACTGCGCCAGATTCAATCGGCGGGGAGCTGTTTCGGGTACTCCTAAAACCGTCACATACGGATTGGCAGCTGTCTCCAGAAAGCACATTCCCGTAGCGATAATAAAGAAGATACAGAGGTAAGCCCAATATTCTTTTAAAATGGCGGCAGGAAAGAATAGCAGACCTCCGATTGCTGCTAATACCAGTCCGAAAATAATTCCCGCCTTATAGCTGTAACGTTTCATAAACATCGCTATGGGGATGGGGAAAATAAAATAAGCCAGCCAGTAGGCAGTCTCGGTAAAAGAGGCTTCAAAGGTATTCAGTTCACATGTCTTCATCAATTGCCGGATCATTGTGGGAAGCAGATTGCTGCTTATCGCCCACAGAAAGAAAAGGCAGAAAACTAACGCTAAAGGTATTGTATATGTATTCTTTTTCATGGTATAAATCTAGTTTTACGATAAGGATGTTTTCTCTATCATTCGGACATGTTCTTGATGTAAGGAAGTACGGGGAGATCCGTGAATCCATAGAAGTTCCGGGCATTTTCTCCCAAAAAGAGTCTTTTGTCCTCTTCCGTCAACTCGGAAGACTTCACCACAAAATCGTATGACATCTTGTAGGTGATTGCCGTAATGGTGCGCGGATAGTCCGATCCCCACATCAGTTTCTCCATGCCAACTAAATCCGCCGCTTCCCGAATGGCTTTCACTGCTCCTTTGAAAGGATAAAATTCATCATTGAAAAGCCAGGTGATTCCTCCGGATTCAATCATCACATTGGGATGACGTGCCAGGCGGATTTGTTCTTTCCAGCCCGGGCGTGTCACCATTCCGAAGTGTCCAACAGCTATTTTTAGGCGGGGACATTCCTGAATAATCTCTTCCATTTCGGGAACCTGTGTTGCTCCGTCAGCCAAATCGATGGAAAGCATGACATTCTGTTCTTCCATCGAATGAAACATCTGCATCATTTCCTCATTATTCAGCATTACCCGTCCCTCTTTTAACAACAAGCGTTGGGCAGGTATTTTTATAGCCTTAAAACCTTTGGCTATAAGCTCTTTCGCCTGCTCCAGAAATCCAGGTTTGCGGAACTCACACATTCCGCAAACAAAGAAACGGTTGGGATAATGGGAAACGACTTCCGACAAATAATCATTCTGAATACCGTCAATAAACTCTTGGGTAATGACAGCCGCAGCCACTTGCGCATAGTCCATATTCGAAAGAAAAACTTCCGCGCTATTCACTCCGTCTATCATAAAGGGCGGAACCATTTGCCGGATTTCTCCCATAAATTCCGAACGGCCATTTTCCAAAGTCCGGATAGGCAATCCGTCCACAACAGTATCCTGCCGTAACCACAGATGGGCGTGCGCATCAATAATTGTATAGTCCATACGAATGACGCTGTTTTATGAGTTTGCCCAACTTACACGTTTCTGCTCTCCGATAATCTCCTGCACTTCCCGAACGAGTTCCCAGTCAATAGGTTCTTCGATGAAAGCGATGTTCTTTTTCACATTCTCCGGATTAGTTGTACTAAATAAAGTCGTTGCTATACGGGGATTGCTGACGGAGAACTGCATAGCCAGCTTCTCAATCGGATAATTCTTAGCTTTGCAATGTTCCATTGCTTTACGGCAAGCCTCTACCAAGGGTTTGGGAGCCGGATGCCAGGCAGGCACGCCACGTTCACTCAACAGTCCCATTGAAAGGGGAGAAGCATTAATCACGCCGATTTCTTTGGATTCGAAGTAGTCCAGGAAGTCTGCTAATTTATCATCACACAGGCAATAATGGCAGAAGCTAAGCACAGATTCAATCGTACCGCTTGGTGAATGGTCGATTACCCATTTCAAGTTTTCGAGTTGCAAGTCGGTAATTCCAACGTGTCCTACCACTCCTTTTTCACGCAACTCAACCAAAGCAGGCAGAGTTTCATTAACTACCTGGTTCAAATCGGCAAATTCCACATCGTGTACATTTATCAGATCGATAAAATCTATATTCAGACGTTCCATGCTCTCATACACACTTTCTGTCGCACGTTTTGCAGAGTAATCCCACAGGTTCACTCCATCTTTTCCATAACGTCCCACTTTGGTAGAAAGGTAATAACGGTTACGAGGAAGATCTTTAAGCGCCTTTCCTAAAACAGTTTCCGCTTTATAATGTCCGTAATAAGGAGACACATCGATAAAGTTCATTCCTGCCTCAACAGCGGTAAACACAGCCTGAATGCCTTCTTTTTCTTTCAAATCATGGAAAACTCCTCCTAAAGAAGAAGCTCCAAAACTAAGAGATGATACTTTCATCCCTGTCTTTCCGATTTCATGGTATTGCATACTTTTAGGTTTTAAATCATTTTGTATGCGACAAAAATAGGTCAGTAATAGTTTCAGTGCAGCAGAGAGCGGTCGAAAAACCAACGTAACGGTTTACGTAAAAAATATTGCTTCAGATGCTTTTAATTTTCCGGGAATGTGCTTTCTTTGTAAAAAGAATCTAAGTTGCAGACTTTCAAATGGAAAACCGGAAACATACTTCACTCAAAGATCTCGCCCAAGCATTGGGGGTATCAATTCCTACTGTATCCAGGGCACTAAAAGATAGTCCGGAAATCAGCCGTGAACTTTGTGCTAAAGCAAAGGCACTGGCTAAAGAGATGAACTACCGTCCCAATCCTTTTGCCATGAGCCTGCGGAAAAATGCGCCACGTATCATTGGAGTGGTAGTCCCGGATATTGTCACTCATTTCTTTGCATCAATTCTGAATGGAATAGAGAATATGGCTATTGCCAACGGATATTTCGTGATTATCACGACCTCACATGAGTCTTACGAGCACGAAAAAAGAAATATTGAGAATCTGGTCAATATGCGCGTGGAAGGTATCATCGCCTGTCTGTCTCAAGAAACAACCGATTTCTCCCACATCTCCGCCTTGAAAGACATTAATATGCCACTTATCCTGTTCGACCGTGTTTGCCTGACCGACCAATTTTCATCGGTGATAGCAGACGGGGCACAATCCGCACAGATGGCTACACAACATCTTCTGGATAATGGAAGTAAGCGGGTAGCTTTTATCGGAGGAGCTAATCATCTGGATATTGTAAAGAGAAGAAAACATGGCTATCTGGAAGCCTTGCGTGAGAATCGTATTCCAATCGAAAAAGAGTTGGTAGTCTGCCGGAAGATTGATTATGAGGAAGGCAAGATTGCCACAGAAACTTTACTGTCACTTCCACAGCCTCCGGATGCTATTCTTGCCATGAATGACACATTGGCTTTCGCAGCAATGGAAGTTGTCAAAAACCATGGCCTCCGGATTCCGGATGATGTGGCAATCATCGGGTATACAGACGAGCAGCATGCTAATTATGTGGAACCGAAATTATCAGCAGTATCACATCAGACCTATAAAATGGGAGAAACTGCCTGCCAACTACTTATCGATCAGATAAAAGGAGATAAGACTATCAAGCAGGTGACGATTCCGACACATTTGCAGATTAGGGAGAGTAGTATAAAATACGATAAGAAAAAATAAAAACAAGACACGATTTATACCTAAAAAGAAAAAGTTATTTGACGTTCTATAAACAATCAAACAACTTTTTCTTAAATAACAATATATTTTTTAATCTTTTGACGGCTCCGACTTCTTCTGAATACTATCTGCATCAAGCAGTTGAATATCAAAAATCAAAGCTGAATAACCAGGAATGAGAGTTGTATTACTATTTCCGGTACTGCCATAACAATATTTCCAAGGTATATATATCAACCAACGTTCACCAACTTTCATATGAGGTATTGCTTCTTTCCAGCCTTCTATTACACTACCGGACAAATCGAATGACACTGGAGGGGTATCCGGTTGAGAGGCATTCGAATCTCCATCCACCGGATCAGCTCCCTCAAAACCATCGAAACGTTCACCCAATATATTCGTACCTTTATAGAAAGCCTTCACAACCGCTGTGGATGTCGGCTTCTCTCCGAGAACTTCCGTATGTACGCTATTCACAGTGATCGGAGTTTTCGTCTTATAATAAATATAATCATTGCCTTGTTCCACTTTAATCCGTAGTAACAGAGGGTCAGTTCCCGCTTCAAACACATTTGCCAAAGAATCAATAAATGATTCATTGCGTGAACGCCAATTATCATACTTGTCTACTGTTTCCGTTTCACTACAAGCAGTGAACGCCAAAGCCAGCAATACTAAGGAGAATAAATAGATCTTTTTACTCATTCGTTAAAGGTTTATTGTAAAGTTTTCAATAGAGAAGTGATGCTTACTCTGTCTGCAATAATGTTATTCAGTTCAGAGATAGCTACACGCTCTTGTTGCATGGTATCGCGATTACGCAATGTCACGCAGTTATCTTCTAATGTCTGATGATCGACTGTTACACAGTACGGAGTACCAATAGCATCCTGACGGCGATAACGCTTACCAATACTATCTTTTTCGTCATATTGGCAATGGAAGTGGAACTTCAGGCTGTCAATAACTTCACGAGCTTTTTCAGGCAGACCGTCTTTCTTTACCAACGGCATAACCGCCAGTTTCACCGGAGCCAGAGCAGCAGGCAATTTCAGAACTACACGGCTTTCACCATTCTCCAGTTGTTCTTCGCAATAAGATGCGCTCATGATGCTAAGGAACATACGGTCAACACCGATAGAAGTTTCGATTACGTACGGAGTATAAGACTCGTTCAGTTCCGGATCAAAGTATTTAATGCTCTTGCCGGAGAACTTCTCGTGTTGAGACAAGTCGAAGTTAGTACGAGAGTGGATACCTTCCACCTCTTTGAATCCGAACGGCATCAAGAATTCAATATCAGTAGCGGCATTTGCGTAGTGAGCCAGTTTATCGTGATCGTGATAACGATAGCTTGCATCGCCGAAGCCAAGAGCTTTATGCCATTTCAGGCGGATTTCTTTCCATTTCTTGAACCAGTCAAGTTCAGTTCCCGGTTTTACAAAGAACTGCATTTCCATCTGTTCGAACTCACGCATACGGAAGATGAACTGACGGGCAACGATCTCGTTACGGAAAGCCTTACCAATCTGTGCGATACCGAAAGGAACTTTCATACGACCCGTCTTCTGTACATTGAGGTAGTTTACAAAAATACCCTGTGCAGTTTCCGGACGAAGATAAATCTTCATTGCTCCTTCGGAAGTAGAACCCATTTCAGTAGAGAACATCAGATTAAACTGACGAACTTCTGTCCAGTTCTTTGTACCGGAGATCGGGCATACGATTTCTTCATCAATAATGATCTGACGCAATTCTTCCAGATTACCGTCGTTCAGAGCTTTAGCAAAGCGAGTGTGAAGTGCGTCGCGTTTTGCCTGATGCTCCAATACACGTCCGTTGGTAGAACGGAATTGAGCCTCATCAAAAGATTCGCCGAATCTCTTGGCAGCTTTCGCTACTTCTTTATTGATTTTATCGTCGTACTTAGCCAGCTGATCTTCGATCAACACGTCAGCACGATAACGTTTCTTAGAGTCTTTATTGTCAATCAAAGGGTCATTGAATGCGTCTACGTGTCCGGAAGCCTTCCAGATAGTAGGATGCATAAAGATGGCAGAGTCGATACCGACAATGTTCTCGTGCAACAGCACCATGCTGTCCCACCAGTATTTCTTGATGTTATTTTTCAATTCAACGCCCATCTGACCGTAGTCATACACAGCGCCTAGTCCGTCGTAGATATCGCTCGAAGGGAATACGAAACCATACTCTTTGCAATGCGATACAAGCTTCTTAAAAACGTCTTCTTGTGCCATTTTCTTTTCTATATCTATTAATTTGAATTTGCTTTTTTCGTAAAAAGTGCCACAAAGATAGGGATTTATCTCATAAATAAGACAGGGAGGGTATTAATTTATCTTATTTACCCAACAACCACTTCCAAACCGGTATTACCTCAATCGCACATTTTTCCAACTCAATCCGTTCTTCATCGTCATACGTTATTATCAATAACTGCCGACATTCAAATACCTTATTCAATTTTACTAATGCCTGAACTTCCCGTTGGAAAGTCTCATCAGAGAGATTCATGGTATAACAGACCTGTATAGCCACTCCTGTATCAGGCAAATAAAAATCAACCTCTACATTTCTATTATAAAAGAATACAGCATCGTCCGTCCCATAACGCCGCAATAGTGTCACAGCAACCAAATTCTCAAGCAACGAGGTATCAGCATCCAAAAGAAGCAAATTGAGAATGCCATTATCCGCAAAATAATATTTCGGATTAGTTTCACGCTCCACCAATTTATCCGCAATATTTTGTATAGGAATCAGCAAGCAAGCATCTTTGGCATATTCCATGTAGTTAATGACAGTATTCTTCGATATTTTCACTCCGGTTGAAGCTACAATATTAGTTATACGAGTAAACGAAACCGGTTGCTTTATACTTTCGGCCAATTTGCGAAAAAGGATGCGTAAAGCAAAAGTATTTTCGATGGAATGTCTTGCAGCAATATCTCCTAAATATATCTTTTGGTAAACACTTGTCAGATAATCCCGTTTTGCGGCAAGCGATGCCCCTTCCGGAAAACCACCGGAACGAAAATAATCATTGAATATACGCTTTATTTCTGCCCGGCTCTCTGTTGCAAACAAAGAATTCTCTGTAACTTCAACCCCATTAGCATAAAGAAACTCTTTAAAATCATAAGGGTATACATGTACTGTAATGTATCGTCCCCCCAAAGTGGTAGCTACATCCTGACTAAGCATTTTAGCATTGCTTCCTGTCACATAAGCCCTATATTTATTATCAGCCAATCGCCGAACAAACTTGTCCCAACCATCAATATTCTGAATTTCATCCAAGAAAAGCATCGGCCTGTCTGTTGACATCTCGGCATGTACTTCCAGTATGAGATTTAAATCTGCCGCCGTCATTCCAATCAAACGTTCATCTTCAAAGTTCACATATAGCATTTCATTCCAAGTATGCCCATTATGCAAAAGTTCCTGTATCCGTTGATAAAGTAAAAATGATTTTCCTGCTCGCCGGATACCTACAAATACATAATTTCCAAACTCTTCAAACTGAAAGCTACGAGGTATAACTTGATGTTTGACCACCTCATTTCTATTATCTAATAGAACTTCTTTTAGTATTTCTCTTCTAATCATATTTCAAGATATTGTTCTAACCACTGAACAAATATAATCTAATTCTGTTCAATTAACAAGACAATATTGCTTTTTATTCAACTATTCGTCGATTTCCGGCTCTTCTATGTCGTATTCTGTTTGTTCCAGTTCCCGGTCTGCTTTCTTCATATTTTTCGTTAGCATACTTTCGGGCATATAATATTTAAAAGGTATGCGGGTACACTTTGTCTTCTTCAGTTCCCTGCTGAATTTTGAGTTTGCCACAAAATATACGCGTGAAATAGCAACTTTCCCCGGCGTTACCTGTTCGGGCAGCACACATCCCTGACTGGTCAGTGCCGTTTGAAAGGTTCCCAATCCCTCAATGGTCACCGAATGACCGGAGGAAAGCAGGTCTTGAATACTTTCAACCAACTCCGACAGGATTCCTTCTATCTGCCCACGATGAAAGCCTGTTGTCTTTGCCATCCGTACTGCAAGTTCTTTATTTTTCACTCCTCCTCTTCGCTGCATTTTACTAGGTACACCATACCATAACTCTTTCCGTTCTCCGGATGATAAATCCGCTTTCTTTCTCACTACATAAGGGATAGACATAATCTTACGCTCCTTTCTTTTTAAGTTAGTTATCATAATTTGTACGACACCCGGGTGTCATGCATACTGAGACCCGGGTGTCGAACACAACAACACCCGGGTGTCGTACAGCACGAGACCCGGGTGTCATACAAGTTTTTCTTGCTACAAAATTAAGTCTTTATTATAGGAAAACAAAGGAATTCTTCTATATTTGTGCATCCCTACATTATACTAAAGAAAAACATAGAACTATGATTAAGATTCTTCTATTGATAGACTATTCAAGCGAATTTGACAGGAAACTGCTACGGGGACTTGTCCAATACTCCAAAGAAAACGGCCCCTGGCTCTTTTACCGACTGCCTTCTTATTATAGCGCAATGCATGGTGAACAAGGCATTTTGAAATGGGCGAAAGAATGGAAAGCCGACGCTATTATCGGTCAGTGGAATAATGATACGATCGATTTGCAGAAGGAGCTGAATATTCCGGTAGTACTACAAAACTACCATCACCGGAGCGTCACTTACTCTAATCTGACAGGCGACTATAAAGGAACGGGAAGAATGGCAGCCCAGTTTTTTGCCAAAAGAATGTTTCGCAATTTTGCTTATTTCGGTGTTAAAGGAGTAGTCTGGTCTGACGAACGCTGCGAAGGTTATCGGCAGGAGGTAAAACGCATCGGAGGCGAATTTTTCAGTTTCGAATCGGATAAGCAGGAAGATGAGATAAGAATGGAAGTAAGCCAATGGTTGCAGCAACTCCCCAAGCCAGTCGCTCTATTTTGTTGTGATGATGCGCACGCCCTATTCATTTCTGAAACTTGCCGGATGAACAACATTCATATCCCGGAAGAAATCGCTCTATTGGGTGTGGATAACGATGAACTGATGTGTAATATTTCCGACCCGCCGATTTCATCCATAGAGCTTGAAGTAGAAAGAGGAGGTTATTCTATCGGCAGGCTTATCCACCAACAAATAAAGAAAGAACATGGAGGCACTTTCAATATTGTTATCAACCCCATCCGCATCGAACTACGCCAATCAACGGAGAAACACAACATCAAAGACCCTTATATTCTCGAAGTAGTGAAATATATAGATGCACATTACAGCTCCGACCTGACGATAGAATCTTTGCTTGCCAACATTCCGTTATCGCGCAGAAACTTTGAGGTGAAATTCAAGAATGCGATGAATACCTCTATATATCAATATATTCTGAATTGCCGTTGTAACCATCTGGCGGATTTATTGCTCACGACAGATCGGTCTTTAGCTGATTTGGCAATAGAGGTAGGGTTCAAAGATTATAATAATATCTCGCGCGTCTTTAAAAAATATAAAGGTTGTTCACCTCTTGAATATCGCCAAAAGAAGACTAGTCATATTTAATCTTCGTTTTTTGAATAGTACTTTTCGTTTTTACTATAAAAACTATTATAGAAACAACCTACTTTTGTCATAAAAGTTAATACTCTCTCAATTTAACGAAGAATGTATTAGCTATACCCAATCTTTGTTATATCCTTAAATAAATATATTCTAAAATGTCAAATACCATTCAAAAACACAGCAAAAGGAAAGCGCAGCTAACAATAAAGTTCGGATTTTCCAAACAGTTTTTTATATACTATATAATTATCTGCATAGGGTTCTGCACAGCTAGTTGTATAGAGAATAAACAAACTAATTCACTGCAATATAATACAAAAGCATGGAATAAAATAAAAGATTATTTCAATCCGCCAGTGATATATAAAGATAATTATGGAAATTATCGTTCCCCTCTGTTACTGAATAATGGAGACACTATCAAGAATGTAAATGATTGGAATAAAAAACGAAAAAAAATAAAAGATACATGGATGAATTTAATGGGGAAATGGCCTCCTATAATTAAAAATCAAAAATTTGAAATATTAGATACGCTTAAACGTGAGAACTTCTATCAATATCGTGTCCGCTTCTATTGGGTTCCTAATGAACAAACAGAAGGGTATTTACTAATCCCTGATAAGAGAGGGAAGAAGCCTGCTATTATTTCTGTTTTTTATGAACCTGAAACTGCCATTGGAATCGGTGGAAAACCTAATCGTGACTTCGCTTATCAACTTACTAAAAGAGGATTTATCACCCTGTCATTAGGAACAACCCAAACAACGAAAGAAAAAACATACTCCATATATTATCCGACGATCAATAATGCTTCTCTACAACCTCTATCAGCATTAGCCTATGCAGCTGCCAATGCATGGGAAGCATTAGCCAAAGTTCCTGATGTAGACTCTACTAAAATTGGCATTGTCGGACATTCATATGGAGGGAAATGGGCAATGTTTGCATCTTGCCTCTATGACAAATTTGCATGCGCTGCATGGAGTGATCCGGGTATTGTTTTTGATGAAACCAAAAGGGGATACATCAACTATTGGGAACCTTGGTATCTTGGCTATTACCCTCCGCCCTGGAAAGATACCTGGAACAAAAACGGATATACTAAAGCAAAAGGAATTTATTCGCAGTTACGTAAAAATGGGCATGATTTACATGAAATTCATGCACTTATGGCTCCCCGCCCTTTTCTTGTTTCCGGAGGCTTCTCTGACGGACCTGAAAGATGGATACCTCTAAATCATACAATACTCATTAATCGAATTCTAGGGTATGAAAACAGAGTAGCGATGACCAATAGAGCGAAACATGATCCTGATCCCGAATCAAATGAAATCCTTTACAATTTCTTCGAGTGGTATTTATGTCCCACTAGTTGACAAAAAACATTACATAATAAAAAATATCTTATGAAAAACTCAAAAATTAATTGCAGAGCCACTATCAATCGATTCATTTTGCTCTCTCTCACTTTATGCTATATTTCCACAGCATATTGTAGTAATAAGGAACAGGAAATAAAACAATTTCTCATTTATGATGCTATGTCATACATCGGCAAACCAGACTTAAGTTACTATGGTCTTCAGCCTGTTTATCTAATGTATGAAGTAACCTTGACAAAAAAACACTCCGATCATCCTTCAAAAGTCATACTTGACTTCAACAAAATCGAGAAACAAGCCAAACTTGCATCCTTATTTCCGAGAACTATGATTTCAACGGATATAGAACAATGGTATTACGAGCCTTCACTTACAGACCAGGAAATAGAACAAAGATTCGACACATTATTTAGTTACTTTAGACAAAATATTTCACCAAACATAACAATCGGCAACTATGGAGCCGCTCCTACAGCCTTATGTGTACACCGATACTACCATCCCAAAATGTCAGAAGATAGTATATTGATGACTTGGCGAAAAAGCAATAAAAAACGTTGGGCTGCACTCAAATATGCAGATGTAGCTCAACCCTCTCTTTACATTGCCGAGCCTAATATCGAATCTTGGATAAAAGATCTACAAATAACAGTAAAAGAAATAAAAAAGCACTACCCCAATAAAAAAATTATAGCATATATTTGGCCCCAATACTATGATAAAAAAGATAGTCCATATTATAAACAATTCATTCCCCCCCACATTTGGAAACAAATGCTAGAGGCTACTTATACATATTGTGATGGAAGTATCATATGGTCAAGTAGAACAGATGAAAATGATCAATCAGTATTCTGGGAGGATCTTCGGGTTCAACAAATCTGGGAAGTAACAAAACATTTTATCCATTCCCACAAAAGACAGATTGTGTTTCCTGAAAAAGAAAACTTGTCCATATTGACTTCTACTCCACAAGAATTCAATATATATTTAAACACAAATCACCCCCAATTAGCCCAATATGGAGTTCAGACGATACAAATGATTAATGAAAAAGATTTGGGAAACTGTACCAATGAAACTTTTGTTCTTGATGTAGACAAAGTGAAACAATTTGCCATACAAACTCCAAAATCCTCCAATACGCCTATATGTATTGCACCGATTAATAAAAAGAGTGATACATTAGATTATCAAGAAATTTACAAATTGTTAAAAAAAGACAATGGTAATCAAATATGGCAAATACCCTCCACAAGTTTAGGTAAACTAAGGCTTCATAATTCAAATATGCATGTCAACATGGGAAGTTGGGCAATAAATACAATGAATTCTCCGCAAGAGCCGGAAAAATTCACAGATGCCATTATCATAAATGCCCCTATCGTTGATAATGACACAATCACTTGGAAGAAAGAATTATACATTACTATAAAAGAAGCACAATTCAAATCTGAAGGAAAACCAATATATGTATATTTGCCAACCACCTCGCTTAATAACAATTATACAATAAAAGCAACGGAATGGAAAACTGCATTGAAAACCGCCCAACAATGGTGTAACGGTATAATAATACATGATATAAACAACAATCTACCTGACACGAATACAGCAATATGGCAAGAAAGTTTAAAATTCATAAAAGAAATGAAGAATACAGTAGATTAAACTTACGTTTTTTGAGGACTAGTCTGCGTAAAATCAAATCGACACCTTGATATATCAGGCTATATTTGCACTATTAGGATATCCAATCAATAAACTGCAATACCAAATTTAATACAAAATGAAAATGAAACTATTGAAAAGCAAAATTCTGCGAGATGCATCACGAATAAAATCTTTACCGATATGCATCTTTATGTTCTTTTTCCTTTTTACTCCCTTTGTTTATTCCCAGAGTAGAAAGCAAATAACAGGAAGCGTACAAGATGTTCAGGGAAACCCTCTTATTGGAGTTAGTATCTTGGAAACCGGAACATCAAATGGGACCATCACAGATATGAATGGTACCTACTCTCTCAATATAAGTTCCACAAATGCAACACTAAGATTCTCATATATTGGCTATGAAGAACAACTAATTAAAATACAAGGTCGAAATGTCATCAATGTAAAGATGAATGAAGAAACTAGTAATTTAGATGAAGTCGTAGTGGTTGGCTATGGGGTACAACGAAAGTCCGACTTAACCGGAGCTATATCTTCCATTAATGCAGCTGAGACTTTAAAAAAAATGCCTGCGGCCCAAGTAGCCGATTTGCTCCAAGGACGCATTGCCGGGCTTAGTATTGTAAACTCATCCGGAGCAGCAGGTGCTGCCCCTACGCTACGTGTCCGCGGTGTAAACTCCATAAAAGCAGACGGTGGCCCACTATTCAATAATTATATTCGGTGGAACCTTGTTTTATTAGTTATTATTGTATATCAGTTATTTGCAGATGTTTTCATTTGAATGAAATACGCACAGAATTTCACTGTTTTAGAAAATATTGGTACTATTTGGTACTATATTTCAGAATATATTTCGTACCTTTGTACCAGTAATCAAAGGACATTGCGTATGGATTTCATCTTCATAAAATCATCAAAGGCAGGGAAAGAGGACTTCGGTTCGGTCTATGCCCGTGTGCGCACAGGCAAGGCCAACGTGAAAACCGTAACAGGCTTCACCATCAGACAGCTTGAATGGGAGAAATACCGCTCTCTGCAATACACCTCGTCCGCCCTCATGTCGAGCATCGGGATAAAGTACGGGCAGTTCGCCCAAGTGCTCGCAAGGATAAAGGCGGCGTTCGAGGCGGATGATTTCGACCCTAAAAAGGCGAAATCCATCATCGAGAGCGTAAAGCACGATGTGCTGAACGGCATGATGCAGGTTGTGGAGGTCAAGCCCAAGGGCAAGATGCTGTTCGAGGATTTTCTTACCACTTATATAGAAGATTTGGAAACAGGGCGGCGCACCAAGAAAGGCCGCACTGTAAAAGTAACCCCAGCCTACATCAAGGGGCTGCGCATCATCCAGACCCAAATCCGCAACTATCAAAAGGAGATGCACCGCAAAATCGGGTTGGATGACATGACGATGGAAACACGCAACAGCCTTGTCGGTTACTGGAAAGGGCGCGGTCTGATGCCCAACGCCATCAACTCTTATATGACAAGCGTCCGTACCGTGGCAAAGGCGGCATACGAAGACAAACTGACCAAGTGCGACGATTTCCGCCATTCCGACTTTGTTCCGAAAAAAGAGGAAGTGGACAACATCTATCTTACGCCGGAACAGATACAGGAAATGCTCGAACTCGACCTTTCCACCAAGGAGGCCGTCAGGGAACGGCTGGAGACACTCGACATCAGCGAGGACGAGAAACTTGCGCAGCTTTCCAAGTGCCGCATCACCCACATACGCACCTTGGAACACGTGAGGGATATTTTCATTGTCGGCTGCCTGACCGGGCAGCGCGTGTCCGACTATTCGAGGATATGCGATGACATGATAACCGAGATAAACGGGGTGGAGTTCATTTTGCTTACCCAACAGAAAACGGACAAGAAAGTCTATATCCCGGTGGACAGGCGGGTAAGGCAGATACTTGACAAATACGACGGCAAGCTGCCCCATGTATGCCCCAACGAAATGAACAAGCTGATAAAGACTATTGGGCTGTTGCTGGGCTGGACGCATGACTGCGGATTTGACGGGAAGCGGCTCAACCCGAAACGGGGGCGGAGGTTCTGTGATATGCTCCTTTCGCACACGGCACGAAGAAGTTTCGCCACCAACGCATACAAGGCCGGGGTGCCGTTGTCATCCATCCAAGCCATAACGGGACACAGCAGCGAGGCGCAACTGCGCCGCTACCTTAAGCTGGATGCGGAGGAAAAGGCCGTGATTGCGTTGAAGGACTTTGAGGGTATCATTGAAATGTAAAACGGCTACCTATGGAAAAGACGAGATTTGCAATCATCAGTGCCCTGTTCAGGCTGTCGAAGATTATCGGCAGGAGCCTGAAACTGGCGGAAAGCCTTGCCAGTGGCAAAGTTGAAGATGAAGCCGGGGACAAGGACATCTGCAAGAACATCCGGCGTGAAATGAAAACCGTTCCTGCCCTGTTGAATGAGGTGCGAGAATACATCGCCGAACACGACGACAAGGAACTGGCACACCAGTTTGTCCGGCTGCACGGGGATGCGAAACGGCTGCATGACCTTTGTTCGGCATATCTGCAGGATTTGGGCAAGGAAGCCCTTTATGCGGGCATCGTCTATACTTCTATAGAAGTAATCGGCCAATACTTCTTTCCTGACGGAAACGAACAGGGAAAAGTCCGTCCCATGACACGCATCGAAGCCACGGACTGCATCGACACCATCCGAACCGCCATCCGAAAATGCACGGCTGAAACCGATGCGAACAAAGGGAAAGAATACATAGGCGAAGAAGCGTATGCACTGCTTGCAGACATGGATAAGGACAAAATCGAGGCCGTCAAGGAATATATCACAAACGCCAACGACAAGGATTTGGCACGACTGTTCACGGAAGATTTCGCAAAAGCCGTCCACCTTTCGATGGTGTTCCAAGACGGAAATACAAAAACACAGTTAGCCGGGATTAAGATGTTCCATATTACCTTGTCAATGGGGTATGTCAAAAGGAACATACTCCATGAGAATGCAACCGAATCCGAAGTGAAAACAATATCTACCCCAATGGCAGGCTTTACTGCCACAGATACCGTGCAGGGCGGAGCGTTCAGCACGACGGCGCAGGTGCCTGTTTTAAGACTGTACCAGTTCCTCACCACCTTTACCGTACAAAGCGGCCCCGACAAGGGCAAGGCCGTACTGGACGGCAACGCCGTTTCTGACAAGGACTTCATCCGTGCCGTCATGCGAGCTGACTATTCCACGGCCTATCAGAATTGCGTGAAAGGAAAGATGCGGTGCGTCATCACCCTGTTGTCAAAAGCCTATTTCAAAGACTGGAAAGAGTACCGCACAGCCGCAGCCCGTTCCATAGGACTTACAGCGGAAAGCCTTGCCAAGTACAACGTGGAAAAGCCTTTCGTAAGCAGGCTCAAAGAACTGCTCCCGATGATAAAATAATGCGGCAGTCCACACGTGGTTACAACTCACCACAGCCCACAGCTTTGCACAAGCCGTTAGACATCAGATGTTTGGCGGCTTTTCTTATGCCCGTTCATTTCACAAATCCCCACAAGTTCACCCGTTTCATTCACCATCTAACTTTGCCGCCATAATTTCAAAATCAATGACTTATGGCAGAAAAAACGGAAATGGTACTGGTATCGCGCGACGAGCTTCAGCAACTCATCGGCGCAAGCGTGAGATGTGCGCTGGAGGAATACGGACAGGCGCAGGCACCACAGGAGACATCGGAGTATTACACCATCCGGCAACTGGCCGAGAAATGGGGCGTGAGTATCGCGACCATTTGGCGGCACGAGAAGTTGGGGCATATCAAGGGGCAGCGGATTGGGCGGCGCGTCCTGTTCCCGAAAGAGCAGATTGACCGCATCAAGAACCTGAAAGCCACCAACAGGGATGCGGACAAAACACCAAGGGATAATCCATAGAACGCACAACAAAAAACGTCATGGCTTATGAAGAATTTGAAGCAGCTTGTTCTGCCGTGCTATAAAATGGAGGTGGCAATGAATGTGGAAGCATGGTATTTCCTGCACGGCACTACCAACGGCGTGTGTAACCTGACCTATTTTCTTTCCCTTTTGTCGGGGATGGTTGTTACGGAAGTAAGTAAAACCAAACGTGGATTGGGTTATGTGCTCCATCCCGGACAGGTGGACGGCTCCATGCTGTCACTGGCAAAGGAGTGGAATATTGGGCGCAAGTCCGTCAGCCGTCTGTTGGAGGATTTTTCGCAGCGGGGGCTAATCCGTGTTGTTTCCAATCCCATAACCACCATCATGGATATGGTGTGTGTAAAGTCATGGATGATGGACGGACGGCTCACGGAAAATCCAACATACCAACAGACGGTCAAGGCATACGAGGGAGTACGTATCTACCTTTTTAACGGCCAAAGGCTGGAGACCTTACGGAAAAGTTCGGCAAAGGCGAAAAAGTCCAAGGACAAGCCTATCCCGACAGCGCAGTCAGGTTTGTTCATATCAGAGAACAAGGGACAGACCGCAAAACCGGAGTGCCCAGCGGAAAGTCCTGCCAGTCCGCCAATGGCTGATGCCTACGATGCCAACTCACAAACGGAGGACATTCTTCCAACAGTACAGGACATGGATATTTTTCCCGATAGCAATACCCCTTATAAACAGGCGTAAGTAAGGAAAGGCGTGAAGTATTTATAGGGGCGTTTTTTAGGGCTGGCAAGTTAATGTTTTCGTCCACGAAAACCACCCCACCGACGGCGACCCGACCATGCGGATAACGGCAAGACCGGATTGCAGCCCTAAAAACGCCGACCCATTTGTAACAGACAATAGCAAGCGGATGACAGAACAAGATACCAATCATAAAGGAGGCCGCCCCAAGGCCATAAAGGGCAAGGCGCGGACTAAGACTATATCCACACGGCTCACGTTGGCCGAATGGAAGACGGTCATGAAACGGATTGCCGATGCGGGCAAGAAGCCGTCGCATTTCTTGCGTGAACTGTTGCTTCAGGGCAAGGTCGTGGCGGCACGGACACAGGAGGACAGGCAGCAGATAAGGATGCTGGAGGGAGGGTGCAACAACCTGAACCAACTGGCGAAGCTGGCACATCAACAGGGCTTCCCCAGAACCAAAGGAAAAATCACCGCCTTGCTGGACGAGTTCAACAAAATCATCTCTGGGATATGATGGGCGACTTGAAGAAACGGGCGAGCTTCGCCAAGCTGGTGAACTACGTGAACAACCCGAAAAAGGCAAGGCTCATCGACAGCAAGGATGTGCGTCTCGATGACAACGCTGCCATCGCAAGGAGTATGCAGGGACAGGCGGACGACAAGCCGGGGCGCAAGCTGAATAATCCGGTGTACCACATTTCTTTGAACTTCGCCCACGAGGACGCGCCCAAGTTGACGGACGGATTGATGGCCGAAATCGCCCGTGAGTACATGAAGCGCATGGGCATTGTGAACACCCAATATGTTACCTGTTGTCACACCGACAAGGAGCACCCTCACCTGCACATTGTGGCAAACAGGGTTGACAACGACGGGAACACCATAAGCGACCGGAACGATGCCATACGCAATGTGGCGGTGTGCAAGGCTCTCACGAGGGAATACGGGTTGCATTTCTCCAAGGGCAAGGTGAACGTGAAGCGTGACCGTCTGCGTGGCAAGGACAAGGTGAAATACAAAATTTATGACGCGGTCAAAGCAGCCCTGTCCCGTTGTAACAGTTGGTCGGAACTGTGCGACAGGCTGGCCAGACGGGGCATCGGGGTAAACTTCAGGTATGACAAGCGAAACGGCAATATCGTCGGCGTGTCGTTCACTAAGGACGGCATTTCATTCAGCGGCTCACGGATAGACCGCAGCATGGGGTTTTATAGACTGGACAAGCAGTTGGGAAGCCGCATCGCCGAGGGGATGGAATGGCAACCCAGAGTACAGGACGGTGGTTTTGACGGACGGACACCGCTAACCATGCAGGAGGACATGGCAACAGGCAGCCATGCGGCAAGTGCCTTTATAGGACAGCCGTCACCGGACGGAACGACATCGGAAGGCAACGGCGGCGGAACTGCTGAATCCGGCTCCGACATCATCCAAGTGGGTATCAGCGCACTCATCGAGTTGTGTGTCCAGCCACACCAAGCCAAGGTTTCATCCGGCGGTGGCGGTGGAGGAAACGAAAACGGCTGGGGCGAGAACGACAAGGAAAAGAAGAAACATAAACCAATAAAGATGAGAAGATGAAAGATAACTTGCAGAACATAGCCGACCTTATCGGGGCATTGGCGGAGGACATCGAGGAAATCAAGAAGATACTGGCCACAAAGGACGCTCCGGACAAGGACGGGGCGGTAAAAAGGCTTGCGTCGGATCTGGAGCCTGTCATACGTTTCTTCGGCGGCAACACGCCGGAGAACATCAACGGCATTTTCGGGAGCAAGGAAGCCATCGAAGACAGCAAAAGGTCATTGGGCGATGAAATGATTGTGAGCTTGCAGGCATACACCGATGCCAACGACAAGAATATGCGCGAGCGTGGCATCCCCACCACCAAGGATTTGCTCTACAAGATATTGGAAATGCTTACTGACCACGTGAAGCAAGACAAACGGATTTCACAAAAGGCACAGCAAAAGCAAGGCTTCACACGGAAACTTTGGCAGGCAATCCGCCCAGACAGAGCGATAAGCGGTATCAGGCGGCTATGGGACAAAATACCCGATGGCTGGTACAAGAATCCTTACGCATGGTCTGGTGTCATTTTCACGCTCGTGTTCTTTGCCCTGTTTGCCATTAGTTGGGTACGATGGCATGAATACCGGGAGGAAAACAGGCAGTTGAGAACGGTTGCTGACAAGTACCAAGTGACCACGGTCATGCTCAACGAGCTTTACCCCGAACTGGCTGTAACAGTCGGGGCATACGAGAAGCTGGTGGAAACGGTCGGAGTGGATTCCGCCCTGACCGTGTTTAACAGGCAGCTTGAAAAAGTGAGAAATGAAAACGAATCCAAACAATAAAAATAAAGTGAATGGCATCCATCAAGGTAAAATATCGTCCTTCCGCTACAAACGGCAAGGAGGGCAGCATCTACTATCAGGTAATCCACAAGCGAACAGTCCGCCAAATCGGAACGGACTTCCGCGTGTTTGATACGGAATGGGACAAGGAAGCATCGTCCGTCCGAATCATGCCTGAAACAAACGAGAACAGAAAACGGTATCTCCACAGCGTTGCGGAACACATCGGTTGGGACATCCGGCGTTTGCAGGCCATCATCGCACAATGCGACAGGCAAGGCGGAAAATACTCCGCAGATAATATCATAGAGAAGTTTAACGGACAGATGGATGGGCAATCGCTATTCGGTTTCATGCAGGGAATTATCGGGCAGTTGAAGCAGCTTGGCAAAGTGCGCACGTCGGAAACCTACACCGCAGCCTTGACCAGTTTTATGAAGTTCCGCGAGGGGCAGGACATTCTTCTGTGCGAGATAGACAGCGATACCATGATGCTCTATGAGGCATGGCTCAAAAGCAAGGAAATCTGCCCCAATAGCACTTCCTTTTATATGCGCATACTCCGTGCCGTCTATAACCGTGCCGTGGAAAAGGAACTGACGGAACAGAAATATCCGTTCAAGCATGTTTACACGGGTATCAGCAAGACAGTGAAACGTGCCCTCCCGTTGAAAGCGATAAAACGCATCAAGGAACTTGACCTGACCTTGAAACCGCATTTGGACTATGCACGGGATATGTTCCTCTTTTCATTCTATACACGCGGAATGTCGTTCATTGACATGGCCTATTTGAAGAAATCGGACTTGAAGAACGGCGTCATCATATACCGCAGGAGAAAGACGGGGCAGCAACTGACCATCAAATGGGAGAAGTGCATGGAGGACATCATCGCCAAATACGACGGCTACTCCACCGCCCAATACCTGCTGCCGATAATTACCAACCCATGCGCAGACGAACGGACGCAGTACCGCAATGCCATCAGCCGTATTAACGTGGCGTTGAAAGAAGTCGCCCGTTTAGCCGGGTTGAATATGCCGCTGACCATGCACTGCGCCCGCCATTGCTGGGCAAGCATCGCCAAGAGCAAGAACATACCGCTTTCGGTCATCAGCGAGGGAATGGGGCACGATTCGGAAGAAACCACGCGCATCTACCTTGCATCGCTTGACACGAATGTGGTAGACAGGGCGAACAGTCTTATCCTGAAAGACTTGTGAGCAGATATTTCGAATGAAATTTGTTTAGCGAAAATCAGAATCTCTTGATAAGAGATACATTTCAAGAAAACAAATACTGGAAATCAATGTATTATTGAAAAATACAGGTGGATTTACTAAACAATTCCGCATAAATTGTCCTTCATATCCCATTATAAATTAGATTCGGACACGGATTTTGCAATATTATGAGTACCTTTGCAATATCAACTGTAACTCTTATCAAGAGATGAATTTCAAGGATATACTGCATAAATTCCGTACCGAATCATTCACCGAAAGGGAAAAGGGTACAAAGTTCGAGCGTCTGATGCGCTCATGGTTATTGACAGACCCACGCTACAACGAACTTGAAAATGTGTGGCTGTGGGAGGATTTTCCGGGGCGCAAGGACTTCGGAGGCACGGACACGGGCATCGACCTCGTGGCCAAGACCGAGATGGGCGACTATTGGGCTATCCAGTGCAAATGCTATGCGGAGGATGCCGTGATAGACAAGCCCGCCGTGGATTCGTTCCTCGCCACCTCCAGCCGCACGTTCACTAACGAAGTCACTTTCCAGACCACCCGGTTTGCCAAACGAATATGGATTTCCACCACCAACCATTGGGGAAGCAACGCCGAGGAAGCCATCCGCCACCAAGACCCGCCTTTTTCACGGGTTGGGCTGATTGACCTGAATTCTTCCTGCGTGGACTGGCAAAAACTGATGGACGGCCTTACGGGAAACTCCGCACTTGTAGAGGGCAAGAAACCGCGCAAACATCAGTTGGATGCCATATCAAAGGCTTACACGCACTATATCATTGACGGCAATGACCGTGGTAAACTCATCATGGCCTGCGGAACAGGCAAGACCTACACTTCGTTGCTCATTACCGAACAGTTGTTGGGTGGCAAAGGACTGGTTTTGTTCATGGTTCCGTCCATCGCCTTGTTGGGGCAGTCGCTCAACGCATGGTCGGCGGACGCGAAGAAGCCTATCAAGGCCGTCTGCATCTGTTCCGACTCCAAGGCTTCACGAAAGATTCAGAACAAATACGATGATATGGACGACAGCGTGGTTGACCTTGCCGTGCCAGCATCCACCAGTCCGCAGTCCATCGCCTCACAGTTGAAGAAATACCGCAACCATGACGGGTTGGTAGTCGTATTCTCTACTTACCAGTCCATTGATGCCGTTTCAGCGGCACAACAGGAGATACTTTCCGAAACAGACGGCGAGTATGGCGTGTTCGACTTCATCATCTGTGACGAAGCACACCGCACCACGGGCGTTAAGCTGTCGGACAAGGACGAGAGCAACTTCACCAAGATACACTCCGATGACAATGTACAAGGTCGGAAACGGCTGTACATGACCGCTACGCCACGGCTGTACGGGGAATCAGCCAAAATAAAGGCATCGGAAAAGGACTGCATCCTCTGTTCGATGGACGACAAGGTTCTGTATGGGGAGGAGTTCTACCGCGTGAATTTCTCCTACGCCGTACAGAACGGACTGCTGACCGACTACAAGGTGCTTGTACTTACCGTAGGTGAGGATGATGTACCGGAAAACATCAGGTGCGATGTCACCGATACGACCACGGAACTGAACTTTGACGACACGTCCAAGCTCATCGGCGTAATCAACGGACTGTCCAAGATGATACAGGGCGACGACCACCGTACATGGGATGCCGACCCGCACATGATGCGCCGTGCCGTGGCTTTCTGTTCGTCCATTGACAGGAGCGCAAGCCGAGTGGGTATCGCATCCAAATATGTGGCTTCCGTGCTGCCGAAAATATCGGAAAAGTACGACGAGAATCTGGATGCGGAAAGCCTTTCGCATACCGTTTCGATAGCCACAAAGCATATAGACGGCTCGATGAACTCACAGGAGCGCAACGGAATCCTGCAATGGCTGGCGGATGAACCGGAAAATGACCGGGAGTGCCGGGTGGTAACCAATGTGCGGTGTCTGTCCGAGGGCGTGGATGTGCCGTCGCTCGATGCCGTGCTGTTCCTTTCCGCCCGTAACTCGCAGGTGGATGTGGTGCAGTCGGTAGGCCGTGTAATGCGCACTTTCCACAAAGGACTGCCCGACGAGAAGAAGTACGGGTACATCATCATCCCTATTGTCGTGCCGTCCGATGTTTCAGCAGAAGAAGCACTCGACAACAACAAGACCTTTGATGTGGTTTGGGAAATCCTGAACGCGCTGCGCTCTCACGACGACCGTTTCAATGCGATGGTGAACAAGATTGCGCTCAACAAGCAGAAACCCAACAAGCAGTCCTATACACCGTCCGTCACCATCGGCAGGCCGGGACTGGGCTTTCAGGAGGGAGAGGAAGAAGCGCGGCAGATGGAGAACACGGAAATCGCCCGGCAGTTGGAACTTCGTTTCGGCGAATTGCAGGACGGTATGTATGCCAAGCTCGTGGAGAAGTGCGGCGACCGCCTCTATTGGGAGAACTGGGCAAAGGAAATCGGACTTATCGCGCACAAGTTCATCGAGCGCATATCCAAGCTCATTCAGTCCGGCGTACACAAAAAAGCATTCAACGAATACCTCAAGGGGTTGCAGCGAGACCTTAACCCGTCCGTGGATGCGGCACAGGCCATCGAGATGCTGGCGCAGCACATCATCACCCGTCCGGTGTTCGATGCGTTGTTTGCCGATTACCAGTTCGTGAACAACAACGCCGTGAGCCGTTCCATGCAACGCATGATAGACCTTTTGCAAGAGCAGGCTTTCGAGAAAGATACCGAAGTGCTGGAGAAGTTCTATCAGTCGGTGAGGACGAATGTGGGCGGCATAGACAATCTGGAGGGCAAGCAGACTATCATCAAGAATCTCTATGAAAAGTTCTTCAAAGGCGCGTTTCCGCTCACCGTGGAGAAGCTGGGCATCGTCTATACGCCCGTAGAGTGTGTGGACTTCATCATCCATTCTGTAAACGACATACTAAAGGCGGAGTTCAACACATCGCTGACTGAGCAGAATGTGCATATCCTTGACCCGTTTGTGGGTACAGGCACGTTCATCACGCGGCTGTTGCAGTCCGGCCTTATCCGTCCGGAGGACATGGAGCGCAAGTACCTGAATGAAATCCATTGCAACGAAATCGTGCTGCTGGCCTATTATATCGCCGATGTGAACATTGAATCGGTATTCCATGACATTACTCGCCGGAAAACCTACTTGCCGTACAGCGGCATCTGCCTGACGGACACTTTCCAACTGGCGGAGAAGAAGCACAACGAGCTTTTCACCGAGTTTTTCCAGGACAATTCCAAACGGGTGAAGAAGCAGATGGCCACCCATGTGAGGGTGATTGTGGGGAATCCACCGTATTCCATTGGACAAAAGTCAGCTAATGACAATGCACAGAATTTGTCTTATCCATATCTTGACAATCGGGTGTCTGAAACATACGCAGCTAAAAGTTCTGCCAATCTTACAAAATCCCTTTATGACACATATATTAAAGCTTTTCGTTGGGCTTCTGACCGCATACCACAAAATGATGGTGGAATTGTAGCTTTTATAAGCAATGGAGCATGGTTGGATGGTGCAGGTCAAGATGGTATGCGCAGATGCTTGGAGGAAGAATTTACCTCTATTTATGTACTGAATCTCCGTGGAAATCAACGTACATCGGGAGAACTTTCACGTAAAGAGGGAGGTAAAATCTTTGGTAGTGGTTCACGCACTCCCATTGCCATTACTTTCCTTGTCAAGAATCCTGCAAAGAAAGGCCAGAAAGCAGTTATCCATTACCACGACATAGGCGATTATCTTACCCGTGAACAAAAGCTCAAAATGGTAAAGGATTTTCGTTCTATTTCTTCGCAAAAGTTGGATTGGCAGATTATCTCTCCTAACGAAAAGGCTGACTGGATAAATCAACGAGATGGACTGTTTGATAGCCTAATTCCTTTGGCTCCTGATAAAAAGTTGAACAAAAATTCTCAATCACTTTTTATTGTAAATGGACCAAATATCGCTACAGGTAGAGATAGTTGGGCCTATAATTATTCTTCATTCGGATTAGCCGATAATATTAAAAGACTTGTTTGGAATTACAATTCAGAAATTCAACATCCTCTGGATGAAATAACTAATGACCCAACAAAAATTAGTTGGACTGCAGGATTACGTCTAAAAGCATCAAAACATCAAGAAACTATATATATTCCAGAAGATGTAAAACAAGGTATGTATCGTCCCTTTTGTAAGCAAAATTTATACTACGGAAAGGATTTAGTAGAACGTCCTGGAATCCAAGCTACTGCATTTCAATCAGATAATCTCATCATTTGTGTTAAAGGAATTGGCGACAAGATTTTTTCGTGCTTCATTTCAAACACATTATCTGATTATCAGCTACTATTTAATAGTCAATGTTTTCCCTTATATTGGTATGAAGAAAACAAGAATCCGCAGGCCTCGCTTTTCGATGACGCAGAAACAAACCGTTATATCCGCCGTGACGGAATCACCGACTGGATATTGAAAGAAGTCCGCAGTCGTTTTGGAGGCTCACGAGCCATCACCAAAGAACACATTTTCTATTATGTGTATGGATTGCTTCACTCCAATCAATATCGTGAGCGTTTCGCCGATGACTTGAAAAAATCATTGCCACGCATCCCCATTGTAGATAATGTGCAGGACTTCATGGCTTTTTATAAAGCCGGAAAGGAACTTGCTGACATACACTTGAACTATGAGCAAGGCATCAACGTGCAAACAGCAGGACATGACGGCGATTATACATTTTTCGCAGAAATGCCCATGTTGGCACATCGTTTCTTTGGCGTAAAAGTTATTGGCGATACCGACATTTGGCAAAGCGAATGGACGGATGAAACCTATCAATACTTTGCCGTGGATAAGATGAAGTTCGCCAAAGTCCGTGATGAGAATGGGAAGCTCGTTGCTGATAAGACCCGCATCATTTACAACGGCCATATCACCATTGAGAATATTCCACTCAAAGCCTACGAGTACATCGTCAATGGCAAGTCCGCCATCGACTGGGTAATGGAACGCTACGCAGTCACCATCGACAAAGCCTCCCAAATCAAGAACGACCCCAACGACTGGTCAAGAGAACATGAGCAACCTCGTTATATCCTTGACCTCCTGCTGTCTGTCATTATCCTCTCATGTCAAACAGTGGATATGGTAAATGAGTTACCTAAAATCAACTTGTAATTGTTTAGGATGCGTGGAAAGTTGTTTCACGCATCCTATCTCAAGCACATAACGTGATGAAATATGGTTCCAGTTTCCTCCAGATGACGAAATTTCTTTGTTAGAATATCTATAAGGGAAATTTTATATTCCAATAAAATATAGATTTCTTCAACTGTAAAAAGGATAAGCCTTGATGATTTGTCGTAAAAATATTCTATTGTTTTATCAGACGGTCTTGATAAAGTTACAAATACGCCTTTGGTAAAAGGTGATTTCGTTTCAATCTTATGTGAAAATAGTAATAGGTCATTTTTGGATATTTCGGTTGTTCTGTACTTGGCTTCTATGAGAATCGTATTACCATTTAAGATAAAGCTGCCATCTATTTGGTCATTCTCGGTACGATAAGAAGCTCTTACATCCAAATTAAATGCTTCGAATAAATGTTTTAAATAGATTTCAAAAGCATACCCCTTTTGCTGCTGAGTTTGTTTCTTTTCTATGTTTAACAATTCTCTTTTTAGGTATTCAAAATCAACTTTGGAGGTCTTGTTTGGCGAAGTTGTCGTATTTTTATGACTTATAGAATCTTTTCCTAACTTTTTCTGCCCAAATTCATATAGCCTAGCAATATCTTCTTGGGTGATATTTTTGTCTAATGAATTTGATTTCATATAGTTTATGAGCAAAATTATCATTTTCCCAACATATGCGTCAGATTCATCTTCAATAAATTGTCGAAGCATTTTTGCTTTTGATAATCCAGGATATTTTTGATATATGTTATACGATACGACATCTTTCATAAACTCTTCAAATTCTCGGTTGGAAAAATTTAGGACATATCCACTTCCCATGCCGAATACCCTTTCTATTAATTGTTTTTCTGTAAAAGACAATTTAGCCATAATCGAATCTTAATTAGTTGTATTCTACATTCAATGTATCAACATTTCTATTAGTTCGCCGCAATAAAGTATCGGAAAAATTAGAACGGCTTTGTATGATAGACTGTTTCAAGGATTCCAATTGAGATTCCTCTATTTTAATAGGTTCTGCACATTTCTCGACGCAGAAGGGTGTTATAGCCGAAACGGCGACAGCACATAATGCAGCATAAAAAGACATACGAGCATTTTTCATTTGCTCTTTATGGTGTAGTTCATTTTCTTCTATTTGTTTTTCAAAATTCCTTTGTTCGATAGATTTGTATTCATGCTTTACTAAGTCTTCCAACAATGGTAATGGATAAATAATTTTATCGTAGTATTTGTTAAGTAAATCAACGCAATCGGTGTAGGCATTCTGCTCTATATGTTCCACGGCATATAGTCGTTTCCCTTTATCTGCTATTTCATAAAAGCAATCAAGATTTCCAGAATATTCAATATCTTTGGGAAGGCCATATTGATATTTTGAGGTATCGTATAATGCTTGTTTCACCAGTTTAGAGGTATCATTAGCAAATGATATTGTCTGGAGCTCAATGTAATGATTCTCTTCCAATTCATTCATGAAATAAAGGAAATCACAAATCTTGAAATATTGTTTATTTAGTTCTGTAATATCTTCTGCATCTTCTTTTTTCATATAAATCTTGATTCTTTTCCTTTGGGCTAATTCCCAGCGTAATGCAAAACAATCAAGATTATCTCGTAGCAGTTTTGTCGTACGCAGTTCTTCTAATTTGAAATTGTTTTTTCTATCAAACAATCCTTTTACAATATATTTTTCCTTATCTGTTAATTCTCTCATTGTGTAAAATTAGAATACTAATGATAATTGTTTTACCATTAAGCCTAATAATGTGGCTATACCAAAACTCAATAAAGTTCCAGCTAATACATATTCTGTCTTGGCTGTATCTGTGTCCTTAAATCGAAGTACAGATTTTGCGGCTATGATGAATCCCACAGCTTCATATTGGCCGATTAAAACAAATACCAATGTCAGGATTCTTTCTAAATTTCCGATGAGTGCCCCTGCATTTTTCATGCTTTTGCAAGATTCGGTTTCTCCTATTTTATATCGCTCCAATATCAGTTTTATAAGAATGTTGGTAGGTTTCAGACAACATAATATGGCAAACCCAAGTGTTGGAATGGATATATGGTCAAGGAAATCTATGCCTTGAATTGGTAAATGGCATAGCGGTACATATTGATGTGCAATAAAACACAAAATTACAATATGAGCAATCTGGTCTACTAAAAAAGGCCACAGACCTTTGCACATGTATGATTTCACCGCATCAATCATCAAATGAGTTACTAATATGAGCAATGCGTAAACCCAAAAATCAACTGTTGGAACAAATGCCCATGAAAGCAGTCCTATGATTGTGGAATGAACATACAAAAAAGGGCTTTTTAGTTTTGATTCCTCTTTCCTCTTGCAGTATTTATCACTTTGCAGATAGAAATCTCCAATCACATGAGCCATCAACAGGCTTAATAACAACCAGCTATTCATGCGTTTTCAAAATTTAGTTGTTCAAAGTAATTTAGTGCCTCCTCTATACAATACCATTTAGCAGAAGTCGAGTGCTGGTTTATTCCAGACTGCTTTACGCCTAATATATCTGCTATTTCTTGCTCGCTTTTAGACAAAAGTTTATAATAAATGACTTCACTCTGCCGCTTTGTAGCATTATTGAGCAAGGCATCGGTCAGCATACCGATAGTCTGTAATGCCGGTTTTAGTTGCATATCAGCAGGTTCAATAAGGAATGTACCATTTTTGTTTGGAGTCCCCATTCCGCTTAATGTCCGTCCTGATAAATAAATCGCCTCTCCATCCATTATGCCGTGTTCCTTATCAACAATACGCATATTGCCTATTCCCATAGCTATACGGATTCCGTATGCTTGGAACAGTTTTTTCTTTTTCGGTTCTGCAACAGGAAAAGACTTAATGCAACTCTTAATAATAAGAGCAACTCTGAAGCCGTCCTTAGCTGAAGGCAACAGACACTCTATGTAATCTCCCTTTATTAACCGGCCCCAAAATCCGGGAAATCTCTTTTCGAGGATAGAAAATAAATCTTCTATCCTTTGCTTCAAAGCAATGGTTTCTTCGATACATAAAGATGTGGAAGAAACTATATCGGCAGAAATGGTTGCATACATAGATTGAATCCGTTAATTACTGTTCAATGCAAAGGTATAAATAATATCTCTATCGACCAAAATATTATAAGTTAATTGGCTTATAAAATAGGAAAATAAGTGATTTAGCTTATTGCGATACGTTATAAGTCCTAAGTCTTATCTCGTCTGACTTATATTTCTGACTTTCCTATTTTGAAAAATATGCCACTTATGTGATAGGACACGTGATAAGAGTAAGATGAAACAGTGATACTAAAATGATACTAAATTATATATTACTCGTTAAAATACAACGATATAATACAAAATATCAATGCTTTATAAGATTACATATATTGTTGCCCACTAGTCGTTATCGATGGTTTTCCTGGTGGTAACCTCAGTGCCATAAATCCCGCTGATATAAAATCTATTGAAGTACTAAAAGATGCCTCATCAACAGCAATATATGGTTCAAGAGGAGCCAACGGTGTCATCTTGATTACAACAAAGTCTCCTAAAGAGGGCAAATTATCAGTAGACTACAATGGTTATGTTGTTGCCGGAACACCAGCCGACAAACCTTCCATCATGCCCGTAAATGAGTTCGCCCGTATGGCCAATGATTGGAATCAGGCATATTATGGTAAAGACCTATATACAGAAAGACAAATCACTAATTTCACCAATGGATATGATACTTATGATTATATGGGAAATATCATCAATGATTACGCCATCAGCCATTCTCATGACATCAGCATCAAAGGAGGAAATGATAAAATGAGCTTCTTATTTTCCACTCAATATATTCATAATAAAGGAATTGCCGGCCATTCCACAAATGACAGATGGAACTATCGTTTAAAAGTGGATGCTAATATCACTAAAAAACTAAAATTTGGAGCTAATTTTTATGGAATGATTAATAGTGCTGCAGGAAATAACTTCTCCGGACAATACAGTCTACTCACTTTGGCACAACAATTTCCGCAAACTGTACTTCCGTATGATAAAGAAGGAAACCTCACCCAAGGAACTATCGACAATACCGGTATTTACAATCCAATAGGTTTCATTGATGAACAAAAAAGGAATAACAACGAGGATATGACTTTTAATAACTGGTTACAGGCATATATCAGTTATGAAATTATTCCCGGATTAACATTCAGAAATGAACAGCAAATAAATATAGGAAACCGTTTTTATGGAACCACAAGCAGCAAACAAAGTATGAATGGATTCCTAAAAGGAAAATCATTAGCTACATATTATGATGCAAATTCATGGGGGTGGCGCATGACAAATACACTTAACTATACAAAGGAACTAAACAAGAATAATCGTATCAACGCTACTATTGGTGTAGAAGAAAGCCTATCACGTTCATACATCATGAGGCAGACTGCAGAAGGATTAACTTCCGAAAGCATCGGCTGGAAAAATATGATGTTGGCAGAAACCAGCAAACTAGAAGACAATGAGGTTAGCAAGACAACAGCCATATCATATTTCGGACGAATCAACTATGTCTTAATGAACCGCTATATGGCCACAGTAACATTCAGAAGAGACGGTTCTTCCTTGTTGTCTTACGACCATAGATGGGATAACTTTCCTTCTTTCAGTCTGGCTTGGAATCTAAAAGAAGAATCATTCCTTAAAAATATTAATTCTTTAGACCAATTGAAACTAAGATACGGATACGGAGTTTCCGGAAATCAGGCAGTAGCAGCTTATTCGGCATATACACAATATGATGCAACAATAGGGAATGGCCAAATAGCTTATACGCTTGTCCCAGGTAATCCTATATTAAAATGGGAAAAAACACATCAACACAACTATGGGGTTGATGCAGCTTTTCTAAATGGCAGAATTTCATTCACATTCGATTATTACGACAAAAAAACAAAAGATGCCATTAATACTGTAGTTCTCCCAGCAGATACAGGTTTATCATCCGGACTAAGAAATGCTGCTGAAATCAGCAACAAGGGGTTTGAAATTACTTTGGGAATTACTCCGATTACAGCAAAAGACTTCTATTGGAAAGCAGACATTTCATTGGCTCATAATAAAGCTAAAATTGAAAAATTAGGAGATATAGATTCGGATTTCATGGAAATAGGCACAGGATGGGGAAATTCATTCTATCGTTACTTTGTAGGAGAACCGATCGGTGCAATCTACGGCCTTCAATCCACGGGAGTGTGGAGTACCGAAGAGTATAATAACCCTGATATTAAAAAACCAACTTCTCCTACAGTAAGACCCGGCTCTTACAAATATGTCGATCAAAACGATAGTGGAACTATAGATGCAGATGATTATGTCATTATCGGTAACGGGCAACCCAAATTCAATTGGGGAATGAATAATTCATTTACCTATAAAAACTTTGACTTAAATATTTTCTTAATCGGTTTTCATGGATTTGATATTTACAATTACCCAAGAGCCAGACTTACAAGTTCCTTATCTCCATTCCCCGAATTAGCCGAACGCTGGATTGCAGGCAAAAATGAGAATGCAATTATAGCCGGATTCGGTAAGGACCGGGACGCTATAACAAGCCCTGAAACGGTAGCATCATCTACATTTATAGAAAAAGGAGATTTTGTAAAATTGAAAAGCATTACTTTAGGTTATAATTTCTCCAAAGGTTTATTATCAAAAATAAATCTAAGTGCAGCGAGAGTATATTTTTCGATAAAGAATGTTTGTACAATCACTAAATATTCCGGAAACGATCCTGAATTGTCAATAAGTAACCCTCTACGCCCCGGACTTGATATGGGAACTTATCCCAGTCAAAGAGAATATCTACTTGGCTTAAATGTTTCATTCTAAATACAAGAATACAATGAAAAAATATATATTCATACTTCTGACAAGTTTTTCTTTAGCTTCTTGCGTAGACTTATTGCAAGAACCGCAAAGCAAATTAACGCCTGCCACCATCGAGTTGACAGAACAAACTCTTGAAAGCATGACCAATGGGCTTTACAAAGATTTATGGGGAGAAAATTTCGGCTTTAACTGCCGGTTGGCATCACTAGCATTGGCTGGTGACGATATGACTTCAGGTGCATTGGACAAAGTAAGGAATGTTTTGGACGATCAACTAAAAGTTCCAATAGATAATGCAGATGTGCTAAATTTATGGAAATATTTTTATCAAACAATATACTCTGCAAATAATATAATATATTTAATCAATGAAAACGAAAATCTCGACACCCAAATAAGTAATAAGTATTTAGGAGAAGCCTATTTCTTCAGAGCCTTATCCTATTTCTATATCGTAAGATATTGGGGAGATGCTCCTGCTATTACAGACCCTAATTCAAGTACAGACATAGATGGGAGTAGTAATATGCCACGTAAACCGGTGAAAGACATCTATGAAAGAATAATTCTTCCTGATTTAAGTAATGCAATCAACCTGCTACCATTACAAAGCCGTGACAATAACAATCAGGCTCCAACCACCTGGGCCGCCAAGACTTTGCTTAGTGACGTATATATAACCATGGCCGGATGGCCATTAAAAGAAGAAAATTATTATGCAGAGGCTGCTAAAACTGCAAAAGATATCATAGAAAATGGACCTTACGATCTGGTCGGTGAATATAAAGATCTTTGGATGAACGCTAAAAAGACGGATAAAACTGAACATATATTCGCACTACAGCATTCACTGTCTTATTTACCAAGCCAATACGGCATATCCTATCTTGGAAAAGAAGAGAATGGCTGGTATGACTATGTAGGTGATCCCGTATTCTTCAAAAACTTCCCTAATGATAAAAGAAAAGAATTCTGCTATATTACATCAACCGTAGATACTAAAGGAAATCGGATTGACTGGGAAGACTTTGATATAGGCGCACCTTTTATCCGAAAATACAGAAACTACGGAGGTTGTGGAACATACGGAATTGATGGAAACACCTCTACACGTAGTTCACTTTCAGAAGGTCTCACTCCTATTTACAGATTTGCGGACGTATTGCTAATTTATGCCGAAGCCAGCAATAAAGCAGAAGGTTCCCCCAACACTCTTGCGTATAAATGTTTAAATAGAGTCAGAGACAGGGCATTTGGAGATCAAAGTCATCAATATGCAGGTTTAACACCAGAAAAGTTTGCAGATGCGGTATTCGATGAATTTGGCTGGGAAAATGTATTTGAATTCAAAAGATGGTTCCAATTGGTAAGAACAGAAAAAGTAGATGAGGCTATAGGCAAGAATCCAGCAATTGGAGCGAGATTAAACGCTAATAAAGAGAATTATCTTTTCCCGATACCTGTAAGACAATGCGAACTTAGAGGTTGGAAAAACAACCCTGGCTATTAAGTAATTTATCACAAAATCAAGAACTATATGAAAACATCAGAGATTAAATGGTTAACCATGTTACTATTCACTGCTATGCTGTTCATTACTGCATGTAGTGACGACACCATTCGTCCTCCTTATTTAGAAGAGGAAATTGAACCTACTCCGGAAACAAAAGAGTTTGTTGTTTACGATGCGATGAGTTATAAGAATAAACCGGATCTTACATCGGATATGATCTCTAACATACGCTTAATTTATGAAGCTTTCTTGTTAACTAATGAAGAGATTGATATGGATAAAGTTGCTACTCAAATCAGTATCACAAAAACATCCAACTATCAAACTGTCAGCACTGATATTGAAGCTTGGTATTCAAACAAGACCGATGAAGAAATTAAAACCGGATTGAAAACCGTATTTGACGCTTTAAAAAAAGAAATTCCCAGTTGTACTGTCGGTAATTATGGTATACCTGTGAGCGATTTAAACGTTTTCAGATATAATAGAACTGAACCAGAAGAAGAGATTATTAAATTATGGAAGAAAAAGAGCGAAAGAAGGCTCTCTGCCGGTGAAGTTTCAGATGTTCTTTATCCCTCATTATATATAATGACTCCGGACGTAGATCAGTGGCTGAAAGATTTAAAAACGACAGTAGAATATATCAAAGAAAAATTTCCTGATAAAAAGATTATCGGATATATCTGGCCGCAATATTATAATCTCAAAAATAATCCTGACTATATGAAATTCATTCCTGCTGAAAAATGGGATAAGATACTGGAAGGATGTTATACATATTTAGATGGAGCAGTGATATGGTCGAATGGAAAAGGTGAAGATGGTGAAACTGACGTTGCGTGGAATGACACAAAAGTCCAGGCAATGTATAGTGCTACAAAAACATTTATCGAACGGCACAAAGCTAACATAAAATTAGACAAGCCGATAGGCGGTGGCGATGATGGCGGATCAGAGCCTACAGAATTCTATGTATATGGTTCATTAAATTTCCAGAATACTCCTTCAAATCTATTAAGCTATGGCATACAACCCATATCAGTAATCAGTGAAGCTAATGTTTCCGAAACAGAAAAGCAAGGCAGTGTATATCCTCCTGTCATCGACAAGATCAAGAATTTAGCAACTGATGCTACACATCCAGTTTGTATATCTATCAGTACATGGCATGCGGACCGTTCTACAGATAATAGTGCAATGATGTCACGTTTCCAAACTGTATATAGCACATTCAAAGATAACAACTCAAAAGTAACAATCGGGTATCGTGGCGTTGGTCCCACAAGCCTCACCTCTCTCAGAGTCACCAACTATACTCAATCTGATTTTCAAAGAAATGACTCATGGCAGAGATACGCGGTAGAACCCATGAGAGGAATCAGGGAATATGCGGATGTATTATATCCTGAAGTTACAATCATCAATGACGATTTGGATACCTGGAAACAAGATTGCTCCGCAGTTCTGGAAGAAGCTAAATGGAATAATCCAAACAAGAAAATATTCGCCTGTATCATGACTAATTATTTCAACAAGACAGGAACTATACCAGAAGACTATGAAGCTTTTGCCGATGCATACAAGCCAATCAAGGAAGCTACCTGGTTGAATGCTCTTGAATATTTGTACCGAAGATGTGATGGTATTGTCATTATCGGTAATTGCCAAAAAAATGACCCTATTGAATATAGTGAAGACTTAGGTCTCATGAAGGCTACAAAAACTTTCTATGAAAATCATAAAAATATTATCGACAAGACATTACCCGAAGAAGAAAAGCCTACTACTGATAACCTAATTACAAATGGCGGATTTGAAGATAGTATAGAACCATCCTCCACATTGCCTGTCGTACATACGAATAGTCTTGTCCGCCCCCTAAGGCTTAGTGGTTTCTTTGATACTACAGCACAAAAAACATTTCCTACTGTAGATGGCACCGTTACTGTTCCTGATAATGTCTGGTTCCATAGATGCAACAACAATTCATGGTTCTGGTTTACCTATATTGATGATATGTCTATTGCCTATACAGGTGGTGGAACTCCAATCTCACATTCTGGTAATAAATCCGTAGTCATTTATACAGCAGCCAATGCGGATGCTGCCAAATACAGTAGTCATGCCAATAATTTAGAACACCTCCAGGGAGTTGCACAACGTTTATCCCTAGACGATAGCAAAAAATACAAACTACAATTTTTCTATTATCGTCCAAATCTTGTTTGGGGTACAACAGATGTTGCTGCAAATATAAACCATGCAGAAAAAATAGTCGTGGGAATTGTGTCCTCAACAGAAGCAAACGTAAATACAGACTATACATATGAAGAAGTTATCACGTTAGAGAAAACAGAAGGTTGGAAAGAATATAATATTACTTTTGATCTTCCCGATATCATCCAGAAAAATCCAGGTAAGAGTTTTGAAAAATGTGCCATATTTTTCAACATAGTACCTGAGATAGACAGTGCACAAAAAACACTGAAAACATTAGTTAATCTGGATGACATCAGTTTAACAGAGACGAAATAACAGAACATTCTTTAATTACAGTTTAATATCTGTCTCTTATACACATCTCCGAGCCCACGAGACACTGAG
>OWIN01000226.1_pt1 | contig 36880 bp, 31 predicted proteins | sample 1732771 | NCBI WGS metagenome assembly OWIN01 (sample SAMN05065752, study PRJEB22554) | human gut metagenome | biome: ENVO:2100002; feature: ENVO:00000062; material: ENVO:00002003 | host: Homo sapiens | place: USA | reverse complement strand
CAATACGGAAACAATACGGAAACAATATGAGGTCGATATATGCTGGAAGGGAGGACGATACGTGGTGGGTACATGGTGAAACGTGTGATTGAAGCTTTTCCTTAGAGCAGGGCGCAATGAAACGACCATAACAAGCGGGTCGTTCATTTCGGACGAAGCCGTTTTGGGTTAAAAAACAGAAATACCCAAAAAATAATGTTTTTATTGGCTTCAATCTCGGATTTTGTGGCTATCTTTGCGGTAAGATATGCTATACACAGCATAACCCAAGAATAAGAAAGCAAAACCATGACAGCTACAGAGCAGACAAAACAGTCGTTGGAGCGGTTTTTCAACAAGATTGCCCAAAAGTTACCCTCATGTGACGAACCGTCGCTGATGAGCGACATTCACGTCAGAGTGTCGCAGGAAAGCGGCGACGTGATGGCGTTCGACGACGACGAGAACGAAATAACCCGTTGTGTCGTTGAGCCTTGGATAGACAACAAGGAGGACGACTTCTACGACAAGGTGACCTGTCAGCTCCGCCAGCAGATGACGGCGATGAGGCAGGTGGTGGAAGGTCTTGGCGTGATGAAGCCCTACAGCTATGTGCTCGAAGATGACGACAAGGACAGTATCGCAGAGCTCTACGTCGTGGACGACGACACGATCATCGTGGGCGGCGACCTGATGGACGGACTGGACGAGGACCTGGACCATTTCTTCAACCAGTTGATGGATGAACATTGCTAAGCAAGTGGCTCTCGGACTTTCCGCGCTGACCCTCGGCAGCATAGCCGCCACGGCCCAGCGCCACGAAATCCTCGACCCCAACATTCGGTCGCTGCAGGTCATTGCCGACAACGACTGGAGACGGATGCCCATTATCGGCCTCCGTGGGGGGCAACTGTCCGTCAGTTTCGACGACCTCACACACGAATACCACCGCTACGCCTACCGGCTGACGCATTGCGAGGCCGACTGGAAGCCCTCGGAAGCACTCTTCGAGAGCGACTACTGCGACGGCTTCGCCTCGGGCAACACCATCGACGACGTGCAGGAGAGCATCCTCACCAACACGCTCTACACCCACTATCGACTGACGCTGCCCAACGGACAGTGTGCGATGAAGCGGTCGGGCAACTACCTGCTGACCATCTACGACGAGAACGACGACGACCGCGAGGTGGCACGCATTGCCTTCATGGTGACGGAGCCGGCCGAGGCACAGATGGGCGTGGGGCTAAAGGTGCTGACCAATACGGACGCAACCATCAACCAGCACCACCAGCAGGTGGAGATGGAGGTGGGCTATGGAGGATACAGGGTGACGGACCCACAGCGGCAGATCACCACCGTGGTGCTCCAAAACCAGCGCTGGGACGACGCCCGCTGGAATGCTCGCCCGCAATATACGATGGCCGACGGACTGAGGTGGAGCCACTGCGGCGACTACCTCTTCTGGGCGGGCAACGAGTATCGGAAGTTTGAGATCCTCTCGACCGACGTGGCAGCCATGGGAGTAGATCGCGTCGACTGGGACGGCACGCAGTATCATGCCTACCCCTGGACGGGAGAGCCACGCCCCAACTACATCTACGACCCCGACGCAGACGGCGCCTTCGTGATCCGCAACTCGGACAACTACCATGCCAATACGGAGAGCGACTACCTGCTGGTACACTTCCGCTACCGCTGCGAGAAGCCCTTTCAAGAGGCAGTCTATCTGAACGGCAACTTCACGCAGGACCGCTTCCTGCCACAATACAGGATGGAATATCATGCCGAGACACAGAGCTATGAATGCAACGTGCCGCTAAAACTGGGTTATTACAACTATCAACTATTGATGATCGACGAGGCAGGACACCCTGCCCTGCTCCCCACAGAAGGTAACTTCTACCAAACAGAAAACAGCTACCAAGCACTGGTCTATTACCGACCGATCGGCGGACGCACGGACCAGCTGGTAGGCTATGCGCAGATGAAGTGCAACGAACGGTAGGAACAGAAACCCAAAAAGACTGACAGTGATAATAGATATGAGAACAAGGAAAGCGATATTGCTGATAATGCTACTGGCGACGGTGCTGGGACTGGACGCAAAGACGTGGGAGGCAGAGGACATCCCGATGGTGCACCTCACCGACGCACGCCGCTACGTCTGCGACCCCGACGAGATTCTCTCGCAGGCGGAGCGCGACTCTATCGACAGCTATCTCCTGCGCCTCGACAAGCAGTGTGGCGTGGAGTCGGTGTTCGTCATCGTAAAGCGCGTGAGCAACGGCGACACGTTTCGCTTTGCACAGGACCTGGGCAACCGCCAGGGAGTGGGAAGCAAGAAGACCAACCGCGGACTGGTGGTGGTCGTAGCCGTGGAGGACCGCCGATACTTCATCGCTCCGGGAGAGGGCCTGGAGAAAGACCTGACCGACATAGAATGTGACGACATCGGGCGAGCTTGCATCGTGGCCAACATGAAGCGCGGAGAGCCCGGACAGGCCGTACTGGCCACGGCCCAGGCGGTCTATAAGAAACTGAAGACCGGGACGACAGGGATCCAGGAGAACACCGACGAGGACGCTGGCGCAGGACTGGCAATCGTCCTCTTCACCGTGATCTGCATCGTCGTCGTCCTCGTCATCCTCAACCGCAGGGACAACCGCGGCAAGGGTGGCGGTGGTGGAGGAGGAAGCCGACGCTCTGGCGGCCCCTTCATCATCTGGGGCAACCCGGGCCACACCAACGACTCCGGAAGCGGATGGGGCGGAGGATTCTCCGGCGGCAGCTTCGGAGGCGGCAGTTTTGGTGGAGGTGGTGCTGGCGGTGGCTGGTAAGCCTACAGCGGGACCCGCTCCGACTGGTGGCGAAAGCCGAACTGGCCAACGAGAACAACAACAGAATTATAATCAGAAAACTATTAGTATATGGAATCAAAGAAGCTAATGAAAGTAGGGGCTATCGTCGTAGTAGTCCTGATGATTGTAGGGTGGCTGGTGAGCAGCTACAACTCCATGGTGTCCAACCAAGAGGAGGTGACAACGGCGTGGAGCAATGTGGAGGCGGCCTATCAGCGCCGTGCCGACATGATGCCGCAACTGGCAAAAATCGTGAAATCGTATGCCAAGCACGAGCGCGAGACGTTTGAGCAGGTGACGAAGGCACGCAATGCGGCCACACAGATACACCTCGACGCAGCCGACCTCACACCCGAGAAGCTCAAGGCCTTCGAGCAGGCACAGAACCAGGTGACGCAGGCACTCTCCCGCCTCATCGCCGTCTCGGAGCGCTACCCCGACCTGAAGGCCAGCGAAAACTACAAGTCGCTGATGGTGCAGGAAGAGGGCACGGAAAACCGCATCAACGAGGCACGCCGCCGCTACAACGAGAGCGTGCAGGGCTACAACCTCTCCATCCGCCGCTTCCCCAACAACCTCCTCGCGGGTATGTATGGCTTCGAGCGCATGACGAAGTTTGAGGCTGCGCAGGGTGCGGAGAAGGCTCCGGATCTCGACATCTAAGGGAAAAGACATCGGCACGATGCGTCCGCTGCTTGGTGGACGCATCGTACGGATGCCCTACCCTCCTACTTTCTGACGATACTCCTCCTTGATGCGCTGCTCCACCTCGTCCAGCGTCTTGCGGCTGACCCTGACAGCCTTGAAATAAAGGAAAACAAAGAAAAACACAATGGCGAGGACGAGGGAAATCACAAAATTGAGCACCTGCGACTTGACGCCCAGCCACGCCACAAACTCCATGCTACCGATGAGGGCGGCAGGCGCCACCAATGCGTCCGCCCAGTTGTGCTTGCGGTAACTGCGGAGGATGCGCTGATACTCCTCGTCTTCTTGCAACAGGCGCTGACGATTGTCAGCCCATTTTTTCTCGAAAGTTTTCTCTATCATAAGTTTCTGCTTGGTTCGGTGATTCAAAAAGATCGGTGAAACGATCGTTCAGTGAGACAAAACAATCATACAAATAGGCGCGCTGTGATACCATCGCTCAGATAGATGCCCTGGCGAGTGAGGCGCAGGTGGTCGTCTTCGCGGACGAGATAGCCCTGGAGCAAGTCCTGGTCGGCAGCAGCTAAAAGGAAGTCGAGGCGCTGGCTACCGAAGTCGCGCCGGATCTTGCCCAGATCAATACCTTCTGCGGTGCGCAGCGACGTCAGCACTACGTCCTCATAATGGGTGTCGGGATCGAGGGCCTCCACCGTGCAGGGCCGTTCACCACGACCGATGGCAGCAATATAGGTTTCGATGTCTGCCACATTCCATGACCGCTGCCGTCCGTCGAAGGAGTGGGCAGAGGCTCCCAGGCCCATATAGGGCACGTCTCGCCAATAGCTACTGTTGTGGCGGCTCTCGCGATGGGGCAAGGCAAAGTTGCTGATCTCGTAGTGGCGGTAGCCGGCAGCAGTAAGCCGGTCCACCAGGCAGTCGTACATGCGGAGCGAGAGGTCGTCGTCGATCTCTTGAATGCGCCCCTCGCTGAGCCAGCGATGGAGCGTCGTCCCCTCCTCGTACATCAGACTATAGGCCGAGATATGCTCCACGCCCAGACGGAGGGCCTCGTCGATGTCCTGTTCCCAGTCGGCGAGGGTCTCGCCCGGAAATCCGAACATCAGGTCGATGGAGATATTGCGGATGCCTGCCTGGCGCAGCAGCGTCGTGGCCCGTCGCACCTCAGCAGCCGTATGGCGACGGCGAAGCAGGCGCAGGCGGTCGTCGGAGAAGGTCTGCGCCCCCATCGAGATGCGGTCGATGGGCGATTGGGCAATCCAATCCGCAAACGCTGGGGTAATGTCGTCAGGATTACACTCCATCGTCACCTCGACAGGCTGCGGCCTATATACCTTATATATATAGGAGAAGAGACGGTCGAGCTGGTCCGTTGTGAGCTGGCTCGGCGTGCCACCCCCGAGATAAATGGTGGTCAGCGCCTCGTCAGCAGGCAATTCCTCCGCCCGCAACGTCAGTTCCTGGCAGAGGGCATCGACGTAGGCATCGCGCAGCGCGGGAAGCGTCGTCGAATAAAATCCGCAATAGACGCAACGACTGGCACAAAATGGTATATGTATGTATAATCCTGTCATTTCACTTGCAAAAGTACTAATTTATTTTAAAAAATAGAGTACTTTTGCCATCGTTGTTTGGCTTTTACAAAAAAAATGCCTAATTTAGTGGGCGAAATGACAGAAATGCCTGTCCTCTTTCAATTACCCTACAAGTAAATAACGATATTATTAATCGCTTAAATCTATCCGATATGAAAGTATATCAGACAAATGAGATTAAAAACATTGCCTTGATTGGCAGTGCGGGTAGCGGCAAGACCACACTTGCCGAGAGTATGCTTTTCGAAGCTGGTATCATCAAGCGTCGTGGCTCCGTAGAAGCCAAGAATACGGTAAGCGACTATTTCCCTGTGGAGCAGGAGTACGGCTATTCGGTCTTCCCCACCGTATTCCATGCAGAGTGGAATGGTAAAAAGCTCAATATTATCGATTGTCCGGGTAGCGACGACTTTGTGGGGGGTGCCATCACGGCCCTCAACGTCACCGACCAAGCCGTCATACTCATCAATGGCCAGTATGGCCCGGAGGTTGGCACACAGAACAACTTCCGATATACCGAAAAGCTGCACAAGCCGGTCATCTTCCTCGTCAACCAGCTTGACAGCGACAAATGCGACTTTGATCAACTCATCCAAAGCATGAAGGACATCTATGGTCCGAAGTGCGTGCAGATACAATATCCCGTCCAGACGGGTCCCGACTTCCACGAGATCATCGACGTGCTCATCATGAAGAAACTCTCATGGGGTCCGGACGGTGGCGCACCGAAGCGCGAGGAGATTCCCGCCGAGGAGATGGAGAAAGCCATGGAGCTCCACAAGGCGCTCGTGGAGGCAGCCGCCGAAAATGACGAGGCGCTGATGGAGAAGTTCTTCGAGGAGGAGACGCTCACGGAGGACGAGATGCGCGAGGGTATCCGCAAGGGCCTGGTGATGCGCAACATCTTCCCGGTGTTCTGCGTCGATGCCCACAAGGACATGGGTGTGCAGCGCCTGATGGAGTTCCTGGGCAATGTCGTGCCCTTCGTCAGCGAGATGCCGAAGGTCCACAACACGCGTGGTGAGGAGGTGACACCCGACTCCAACGGTCCGGAGAGCATCTACTTCTTCAAGACGGGTATGGAGCCGCACATCGGCGAGGTGAGCTACTTCAAGGTGATGAGCGGATCGATCAAACCGGGCGACGATCTGGCCAACGCCGACCGTGGCAGCAAGGAGCGCATCGGACAGATCTTCGCCTGTGCAGGTGCCAACCGCATCCCCGTGGATCAGCTCAACGCGGGCGACCTGGGCTGCACCGTGAAACTGAAGGATGTCAAGACGGGCAACACGCTCAACGGCAAGGGTACGGAGGAGCGTTTCGACTTCATCAAATATCCCAACTCCAAGTATTCACGCGCCATCAAGGCGGTCAACGAGAGCGATACGGAGAAGATGATGGCTGCCCTACTCAAGATGCGCCAGGAGGACCCGACATGGGTAGTGGAGCAGAGCAAGGAACTGGGCCAGACGATCGTCCACGGACAGGGAGAGTTCCACCTGCGCACGCTGAAATGGCGTATGGAGAACAACGAGAAACTCGCCGTGAAGTTTGAGGAGCCGCGCATCCCGTATCGTGAGACCATCACGAAACTCTCTCGCGCCGACTATCGCCACAAGAAGCAGTCGGGTGGTGCCGGACAGTTTGGCGAGGTCCACCTGATTGTGGAGCCATACGCCGAGGGCATGCCCGATCCGACGACGTTCAACATCAACGGCCAGGAGTTTAAGATGAACATCAAGGGCCGCGAAGAAGTGGACCTGGAGTGGGGCGGCAAGCTCGTCTTCATCAACTCTGTGGTCGGTGGTGCCATCGACGCACGCTTCATGCCCGCCATCCTCAAGGGTATCATGGACTGCATGGAGCACGGTCCGCTGACGGGTAGCTACGCCCGCGACGTGCGCGTGATCGTCTATGATGGCAAGATGCACCCGGTGGACAGCAACGAGCTCTCCTTCATGCTCGCCGCGCGCCACGCCTTCTCCGACGCCTTCAAGCAGGCTGGTCCGAAGATCCTGGAGCCGATCTACGACCTGGAGGTCTATGTGCCGGCCGACTACATGGGCGACGTGATGAGCGACCTGCAGGGCCGCCGCGCCATGATCATGGGCATGGACAGCGAGGCTGGCTACCAGAAGTTGCAGGCGAAGATTCCTTTGAAGGAACTCTCCAACTACAGCATCGCGCTCAGCTCCCTCACGGGCGGACGCGCCAGCTTCTCGACGAAGTTTGCAAGCTACGAGCTGGTGCCCAACGACATCCAGCAGAAGCTCATCGCCGAACATGAGGCTGAGCAGAAGGACGAAGACTAAAAAATGGGACGCTTCCTCCTGATCAAGACTGCATAAAAAATGATGCCGCCCGAATCAGCTTTTGACTGGTTCGGGCGGCTTACTTATGTGTGGTTGGGGGCGACACGCGGGAAGCGAAGCGCGAAAGCGAAACGGGAGGCGAAGCGCGAAAGCGAGTCGCTACGGGAAGTTATCGGGGGCAGAAGACCTTCATGACCTTGGAGCCAACCTTGACGATGTTGATGCCTCGCTGCAACTGCGGGATGCGGCGGCCCTGCACGTCGTAGTATTCCGCCTCGGTGTCGTTGAGCAGATCGACGAGGGTAGCGGCATCTACCTGGTTGGTGCCCTCATCCACACCGATGGTGAGCTGGGCGGATCCACCCTTCTGCGTAGCATCGGGCTGGATATAGGCGCGGTAGGCAGCTATCTTCACGCCGGTGGCAGCAGGCTTGTAGTCACTGACCAGGCGGAACAGGTCTTTGGCGATGAAATAGCAGTCGTCGGCGAGTTCGATGGGGGCAAACGTACCCATCAGTCGATGGCCCGTCTCCCTATTCGTGGGTTTTCTCACGGCCTTCGCCTTCTCATCGGGAGTAGCCGTACCACTCACGACGCGGAAGCTGGTCAGATCAGCGTTCTTCTTGCGAACGACGACAGGCTGGCCTGCCTCTATCACGCCTTCCTCCACGCGCACGAGCTCGACACTCTCCGTTCCTACCGACTTTAGGGTATAGAAGTAGCAGGTGTTGTCCTCCGAACTGGGATGGATGGTATAGGGCAGACAGAGCGTTGCCCATTCAGACTTTACCTCTCGCTCGTAGGAAGCGTTGTTCACGTCGCAGTCTTCGGAGAGCGTGTATGCCTTGCTGTCATCCAAAGGCAGCGCATCGATGGTGAGTGGGTTGCCTGTGGCTCCAATGATCTCATTGCCATTCGTGCCAACCTTCTTGGTAAGATAGCCCGACTTGAAGTTGGCGTAAGTTTCATCTTTCTTTGTAGGTTCGAAGGAGATAGCGCCTTTCAGTAAATGGCAGTCGCGGAACATATTTGAACTTTTGACACCATATGGGATTTCGAAATGATCGCTGACATAGATAGTTTTAAGCGCGGAGCATCCGTCAAACATATCGGTAACAGAAGATGCCCCACCGGTGCTGAAACTGGAAAGATCAAGCGTTTGAAGACTACTACATCCCTTGAACAACCCATCCAGCTGCATGCTGGGCTTATCAGTTGTAAAGTTGGATACGTCAAGAGAACTAAGACTGCTGCAACCATTGAACATGTAGTTAAAGCCACTCTTTCGCACATACCTCGTATTGAAGTGAGACAAATCGAGCGTATTCAAACTTGAGCAGCCATCGAACATTCCGTTCATGTATGATACATTCTCCGTATTAAAATTGTCAATGTTGAGATTATGGAGCTTTGTGCATCCATAGAACATCTGGGCCATTGTTGTTACTTGCTCTGTGTTGAAATGGGAAAGGTCGAGCGTTTCGAGGTTCGAACACTGGGCAAACATCCCTGACATATTCTTGACGTTGGACGTGTTGAGGTTTTCGATACCCTCTATGCTGGTAAGATTCATACAACCATTAAACCAATTGGAGCACGTCGTGTGGGTTTCATCACGAAAACCAGCTTTGAAGACAACCTTCTGAATTTCTGCAGCATGGGTATCCCATTCCGGATTTTTTCCATAACCCAAACCAAGGATGTTGTCGCCCGCAGGCTTCGTGGCGCCGCGATGGAAGGAGAGCGTGCCGGTTGGCGCATCCCATCGCACCCAACTGGCAGTAGCAGCCGTGAGATAACCTCCCTCTCCCGTGTGAGCCATCTCCACACCCGTCTTATTAGGGTTATAGTTGGGCAGATTAACACATCCGTCAAAAATCGAAAAATCTAGGGTTACTTTATCTGTAGTAAATGCAGAAGTGACATAGATCGTCTTGAGGTTTTTGCAATTACTAAACGCATCAACCATGGAAACCATTTTGGGCGTTGCAAACGAGGAGAGATCAAGCGTTTCAAGCTTCGTACATGAGAAGAACATCCCAGTCATAGATTTCATGTTCTCCGTATCAAAACTGCTTAAATCAATACTTTCAAGGTTAGTACATCCTTGAAACATGTTTTGCATGTAAGCCACCTTTCTGGTATTGAAACTGCTGAGATCGAGACTCCGAAGTGACGAGCATTTTTCGAACATTGATGACATTTGCGTCACATTTGCAGTATTAAAGCCAGGGAGATCGAGACTCCGAAGTGACGAGCAATTATTGAACATTCCTAGCATAGTGGTCACGTTTTCGGTATTAAAACTGGAGACATCGAGGGTTTCAAGCGTGCTACAAATGCAGAACATATTCTCCATAGTGGTTACTTGTCCAGTTTTAAAATCAGTAAGATCGAGCTTGGAAAGCGCCCTACAGCCATAGAACATCTCGCCCATGTCTTTCACGTTTTCGGCATTAGAACCGGATAGATCGAGTTCGGTAAGGCTTGTGCAATCCTTAAACATACTACGGAGATCAGTCACGCTGCTGCCTATGAAGCCTTTGGGCAACTTGATTGAGCGTAGATTCGTAGCGCCATCAAACATAGCATACATGTATTTGACCTTTTCCGTATTAAAGGAAGACAAATCAAGTGTTTCCAAGCTGGTACAGGAGGAGAACATTAATCGCATATCATCGACCTCTGACGTGTTCAAATAGTCCAAGTGCTCAATCGTTGTCAAACCTTCGAACCACCAAAACCAGGCTCCACAATCTTTGGGCCGTGCATCCTTGAAACTCTCGTCAAAGACCACGCTTTTTATTTTTTTTCTTTCATCTAATTGCTGCCACAAGGGACTATGGGAAATACCTTGATCGTTCCCTTCAACGAAATTCGTGTCATAATAGAGCGTGAGGGTCTGAGTCTCTCGGTTCAATCTCGCATACATTATAGGATCCTGTGTCTGCGCCATCACGGGCTGCAGGAGCATAAGCATCAGCAAGAGCGAGAGCGCGCATCGGCGCTGCAATAGATATTGGGTCATTTTCTTGATCATGTTGATAGTCATTTTTTGTTTTAGTTTGGGTGCACCACGGCACCATTCGTTGATTGTGATAGAAAGAAGGGGCAATAGGCTGTCTATTCCCCCCAGAGGAAACCGTCCTCGTCTAAGGTAAATTCGGCTTTCTCCAGTTCCTGTCGATTCTGAAACCGCCCACTATAAATCCTTACCTGCGAGGGGTTGATCATCATGCACGGCCCAGTCTGCGCGACGTCAACCTGGGGCTTGAGATACTTTTTTTTCTTCATACTTTTATTTCTTGTTTTTGATTATTGTCTTCACGATTAGTCCGTCGGGCGCCCACGACGAGGACTAAGCCTCCACAACGTGCGGGTCTTTCCGACCTTCAAAATTAGTACAAAAGTAGGGAAAAGTAGTGAGACAGGGTGTCGCATTGTCCTGTTCAGGTGTCTCTTTGGTGGTAAATAGTTGTCTCTTTCCTACCAAAGAGACAATGGTTCATAGCCAGGACAGGTTGCGTTTACATATTTTAAGAAACCAAGAAAAGAGCCGTCAAATATCAGAAAAGGGATCTTCAGATACGGAGAAAAGGGAATCTTCAGATACGGAGAAAAGGGCTCGTCTCCCTGCTACGAAAGAGACGCGTCCGAATCGTGGGCTTTGGCCAAATAGCGCTCCCGCCAAACAGTCGGCGTACACGCCTCCCGCGCCTTGAAGATGCGGTAGAGGTGGGTGCGGGAAGTAAAACCACATTCGGAGGAGATGATATCATTGCTGTAATCGGGGTTGGCAATCATCATTTTCTTGGCCGCAGCGAAGCGGATGTCGCTCAGCCATATCCGGAACGTAGTGTTCAAACACTGATCGAAAAAGAGCGTGAGATCGTCCTTCGAGATATGGATGGAATGGGAGAGGGAGAGCAGGTTCACCCCCCCATCCTTATAGCCCATCGCCGCGCACCAGGCGTCCAGCCGCTGCTGGATCTGCATTTTTCGATCCTCCGGCAGCAACGTGGCAGTTTGCTGTTCCTTCGCCTTGTCGCTATCAAGGGCTGCAACGTCATGGCACGCGTCGCCATGGAGCGGGACGGCCTGTTTTGTCTTTGTTTCCTCCTGCTGAGCGACTACGATAGCAGGACTGGTATCCGCATCTGCGTCGAGTAGGGCCTCAGTCGGCACATAACTGTAGCCCAGGGCCACAAAACTCAAGACAAAGAAGAGGAAAGCCATGAGACCCAGGGGAGCCAAAAAATACAGCAACTTGGTGGAGATGATGGCAAAGGGCGATACCAAGGCGGGGAAGAAGAGGATGAGGAGGCTGGCGCGGGAGTAGCGTACATAGGGCATGATGTCGCCGCCCGCCATCGTCTCCAGCAGACGACGGCGCTTGATGATCTCGCGGACGATGACGACGATGCAATAGACCACATTGGCGGCAAAGAGGGCCTGCATAGCATAGAGCCAGGCCCCGATGCGCATTTCGCCATGCTGGAGGAAGCCGATGAAGAAACAGGCGAAGATCGCCAGGTTGATCGCCGCGCAGACCACATAGACCCTCCTCCGCCGGACATGGGTGGCCTCGATATGGAAGATGCCCATCGAGATGAGCGAAAAACAGGGTGCATAGACGAGGGCATTGACCGTGGCACCCACCGCGTCGTCAACGGCCCTGAAACCAAAGCGCATCTGCATCAGATAGTGTGCCGCCAAGCCCATGATGCCGACAAAGATCAACCATCGTGCGCGCTCATAGCGCGGATTGAGCCATCGCGTCTGGAGACGGGTGACGGCGAGGGTGAACGCATTGAACAGCATGAACAGGAAGCATGCGAACTGCAGCAGAAACAAATGATCCATTGGGCAAAAGATCTCGTTAGAATCGGGAAATAGGTTTTATGGACAAGGCACCTGCCCGGCGCTTGACGCCAGGCAGATGCCTCATGATGATTACAGGCTGTAGGAGGTGCTACCCTCTCCTACTTCGTCATCTCATAGACCACGTCCATGAGCTCCTTGCCCAGGGCGTCGGCCTCCTCCATCGTGGCCGCCTCGCTATAGACGCGCATGATGGGCTCAGTATTGCTCTTGCGGAGGTGGACCCACTTCGTCGGGAAGTCGAGTTTCACACCATCAATATCCGTGACGCGCACGTCGTCCATCGATCCGAAGCGCTCCTTGACCTTGCCCAGGATGGCATCCATATCGGTGTCGGGCGTGAGGTCGATGCGGTTCTTAGCGATATAATAGGTCGGGAACGTCTTGCGAAGCTCACTGCACGTCAGTCCCTTCTGTGCCAGCGAACTGAGGAAAAGAGCGATGCCGACCAGGGCGTCACGACCGTAGTGGCTCTCGGGATAGATGACTCCGCCATTGCCCTCGCCACCGATGACTGCACCCACCTCCTTCATCTTGGTGGTGACATTGACCTCGCCGACGGCAGAGGCAAAATACTGGCAGCCATGGCGCTCGGTGACATCGCGCAGGGCGCGCGTAGAACTGAGGTTGGAGACGGTGGCTCCCTTCACATGGTCGAGGATGTAGTCGGCCACGCTGACGAGCGTATATTCCTCGCCATACATCTTGCCGTCCTCCTGGATGAAGGCGAGACGATCGACGTCGGGATCGACGACGATGCCGAGGTCATAGCCTCCTGCTGCCACCTCGCCCATGATGCCTCCGAGATTCTTCTCCAGCGGCTCCGGATTGTGGGCGAAGTCGCCATTGGCCTCGCCATTGAGGATGGTGTAGCCGACGCCCAGTCGGTCGAGGAGCTTCGGCAGGATGACGCCGCCGACGGAGTTGATCGCATCGACGACGACGCGGAATCCACGCTTGCGGATGGCCTCCGTATCGACCAGGTCGAGCGCGAGGACGGCCTCGATGTGGCGGTCGTCGAAACTGTCGTCCTGGCGGTAAGTGCCTATATGATCGACATCAGCATAGTCGAAGTCCTCCTTCTCCGCCATGGCGAGCACGGCGTTGCCATCGGCCTTGGTGAGGAACTCGCCCTCGTGGTTGAGCAACTTGAGCGCGTTCCACTGGCGCGGGTTGTGGCTGGCGGTGACGATGATGCCACCTGCCGCATGACTCATGCGGACGGCCAGTTCGGTGGTCGGGGTCGTGGCAAGCCCGATATCGAGCACGTCATAGCCCATTCCTATCAGTGTGCCGCAGACCACCAGTCGGACCATGTCGCCCGAGATGCGCGCGTCGCGGCCTACCACGATACAGTTGCTGCCCGTCGGGTCGCTCTGACGGATAAACTTGGCATACGCCGTGGTAAACTTGACGATGTCCAACGGGTTGAGCGTATCGCCGGTAGGGCCTCCGATGGTTCCACGGATGCCGGAAATGGATTTGATCAGTGTCATATTTTCTCTTTAGTTTTGTAATTGCATGTTATCTTCCGCGCTCGTAGGTGATATCGTAGAGACACGGATAGACCGACATCGTGGCCGCATAGGTGCCCTCGGTGGAGGGTACGATGATGCGCACGCGAGCGATGCGGTCGTCGGCCGAGAGCGGCCTACCCACCTTGATGTAAGGCAGCGGGGAAAGCCATCCGTTGGGCACCTGCGTGCTGCCGGAACTTCTTCCATAGACTTGATACATCACACTCGACGTGGGGTCGAAGGAGGCCGTGAAGGTGCCGGAGGTGTTCGTGACCGACATCTTATCGACCAGCGCGCTGAAATAGAGGATGTTGTTGGTGGCGATGATGCTATCGGTGAGGAGGTTGCGCTCGGTGAATCGGCAGAGCACGGTGGCCGTCTCGCCATCCTTGATCTTCTCTCCGCAACCCTTCTCTACGATTTGGAGATAGATGCCCGAAGACTCGAGCAGCACAAACTCGTTCTTGCTCACGTCGGTCATCGTGTCTTGATCGAAAAACTGGCGTTCGGAGATGACCGTCACGCTGCTGTCGTTGAGATACTGGCGGATGGCTCCGTTCTCTCGCTTGCGCTGGTCAGCATAGGTCTCGTCATTGCTGCACGCCGACCAGAGCAGAGCTGCGAGCGGGAGGAGGAGAAAAAGCGTTTTCTTCATCGGAATCTTTTACGTTCAATAATATCTTACTGCAAAGTTATAGCAAATCGTCTGTTCCACCATAAGACGACGCCCATTTTTAGCTACTTTTGACATTAAAGACTGCCCTACGGACCATGATCCTGGCCCGCGAGGGGTCATCGCAGCTGCTCCTTGTAGGCCATGATGGCTCGGAGGACCACCTGCTCGGCTTCCTCGATGGAGCACTCCAGGCGTCCGCCTGCCGCGTCTTCGTGGCCTCCGCCGTGGAAGAACTCCTCCGCCATCTTGCGGCAGTGGAACCCATTGCCCGAACGGAGGCTGACGCGTATGACCTGGTCCTTCTCGGTGTCCTCGCGCAGCGAGATGGAGAGTTTGAGTTTTTTGATCTTCTGCGGGATGTTGACCACGCCCTCCAGGTCGCCCCTGACAAACTGGAAACGTCGCATTTCGTCGCGCGTGACGGTGTAGTAGGCCGCATGGGAGGCCGGCAGGACGCGCAGTTTCTTGAAGATCACATAGGACCTGAACTTGATGGCCTGTGGCGAGTAGTTGTTATAGACGCGGTTATAGACGCGGTCTTTGTCCACGCCCTTCTCCAGCAGGTGGCTGATGATGAGATAGACGGCTGGCGCATTGGAGTTGTAGGTGAAGGCCCCCGTGTCCGTCATCATGCCGCAGTAGATACATTGCGCCATCTGCAGCGTCATCTCGTCGTAGGCGCCCAACTGCCACAGCAGGCGGAAGACGAGTTCCGACGTGCTCGACATCGCGGGATGGGAGACGGAGAGCGCCGCCTCGACGGTCGGGCCCACATGGTGGTCGATGAGCAGTCGGGGCGCCTTCGACTGGGCAATGACGTCCGCCATGTCCCCCGTGCGCGAGAGGTCGTTGTAGTCGAGACAGCAGACGAGGTCGGCCTTGTCGAAGGGCTCCTTCGCGCGGTCGGGATGCTTGTCGTAGCGGAGCAGCGTCTGCGATCCTGGGAGCCACATCAGAAAGTCGGGAGCGGCATCGGGGATCACGCAGGTGACCTCCTTGCCCAGGGCCTGCAGATACTGCGCCCAGGCCAACATCGATCCGATGGCATCTCCGTCGGGCGACTTATGGACTGTGACTACCACAGAGCTGGCATCGGCAGTCAGCTGCCGCAACAGAGCAAGCTGACTGTCGTCCAGAAGGTTGATTTCCATGTAGAAATGGTTGGTGATACGATTAGAACAGTTTGGCGGGATAGACGCCCTCATCAACGAGGCGCTGGATGCGATCCACGACGCCCTGACGATCGGCAGGATAGGTGACGCCAAACCAATGGCTGGTAGTATCGAGGACCTTGACAGCCGCCGTACCGTCGTTGATGAGTTTGTTGACCATCAGCGGGATGAAGAACTCGGCCTTCAGGTTGGCCATGTTCTCCGGATCGGAGAGGAAGCTCTTGAAGTAGTCCTCGCTATAGTCGAAATAGTCGGGCGTGAATCCCCATACGTTCATCGAGACCGGCGTGTTGTCGGGCGTCGTCACCCACTGGTCGTCGTCGTCCTTATACTGCACGGCGCCGTCCCTGCGCTCTATCTTCGTGCGCTCCACGACGGTGGCCAGGTTGCCCTCGGCGTCGGTCGTGCAGATGCCACGCGATACCGTTCCGTTCTCGCTGAGCGTGTTGCCCACGCGGAAGCCCACCATCGCGTAGCGGTTCTTGCTGCCCTCGGGTAGCTCGGAGAGATACTTGCCGATGACCATGAAGGTGTCGCGATTGTAGAAGTCGTCGCAGTTGATGACGCAGAACGGCTCCTTGATGACGTCCTTGGCCATCAGTACGGCGTGGTTGGTGCCCCACGGTTTCACGCGGCCCTCGGGCGTGGTGAATCCCTCGGGGAGGGCGTCGAGGCTCTGGAAGACGAGCTCTGCGGGGATGTGGCCCTCATACTTGGCGAGGACCTGCTTGCGAAACTGCTCCTCGAAGTCCTTTCTGATGACGAAGACGATCTTGCCAAATCCCGCCTGGATGGCGTCGTATATGGAGTAGTCCATGATGGTCTCACCATTGGGTCCAAGTCCGTCGAGCTGCTTCAGCCCGCCGTAGCGGCTACCCATGCCGGCAGCCAAAAGAAGTAATGTCGGTTTCATGTCTTTTTATGATTTTGTCATGATTATACTTTGTTCTCTCTACCTCATTTATATAGCGCACGCGCGGCGCCCCATCTCTCCGGGGCCCGCCCAGGCGCTCGCCCTCCCCCACTCGGGGCTAATCGAGCAGGGTGCTGCTGCGTACGCGGCTCAGCGTCTCCGGCGTCATCTGGAGAAAACTGGCCACATAGACCAGGGGGGCGCGGAGGACGATCTGTGGCGCCAGTTTGCAAAACTTGCGGTAGCGCTCCTGTGCCGTCTCGAAGCGCACGAGGTCGGCCATGACCTGCGAGATCACGAGGCTCTCCTCCAATATCTTGCGAAAGAGGATCTGTATGTTCACGTTGTGGAGGGCCACCTGCTCCAGGCGATGCTTGGGGAGCGCATAGATATAGGAGGCCTCCAGGGCCTCTACCTGCAGATGGGTGGGCTCTTCGCGAAACAGGCTCTCGATGCACATGAAGATGGTGTGGTCCACCCCCAGGTGCTCCGTGATCTGCTTGCCGTTCTTGAAGTAGAACTGGCGGATCAGTCCGCGCTCCACATAGTAGATGTTGCGGCAGACCTCGCCCTCCCTTAGGATTATCTCGCCCTTGCTGAACTTCATGGGCACCAGCACGCTCTCCAGCACGTCGAGCTCCTCGCGGGTCATCGTACTGTACTTGCGTGCCAATTCGCGGGCCACCTCCCTGGGGGTTGCTATCGGTTCTCTCATCGTGTCTCCTCTTTTCTCCTTTTTATATATCTTGTTGGCCGAAAGATGTTCTTCCGGCGGTTAGTCCAATTTCAGCACGGCCAGGAACGCCTTCTGAGGCACCTGCACGTTGCCGACCTGCTTCATGCGCTTCTTGCCCTTCTTCTGCTTTTCGAGCAGCTTGCGCTTGCGGCTGATATCTCCGCCATAACACTTCGCCGTCACGTCCTTTCGCACCTGCTTCACTGTCTCGCGTGCGATGATCTTCGCTCCGATGGCCGCCTGGATGGCAATGTCAAACTGCTGGCGCGGTATCAGTTCCTTGAGTTTCTCACACATCCTGCGTCCAAAGGCCACGGCGTTGCTCTCGTGGGTCAGCGTGGAGAGGGCATCGACGGGCTCGCCGTTGAGCAGGATGTCGAGCTTGACCAGCTTCGAGGGGCGGAACGAGTCGATGTGGTAGTCGAACGAGGCGTAGCCCTTGGAGATGCTCTTGAGCTTGTCGTAGAAGTCGATGACGATCTCGCCCAGCGGGATCATGAAGACGAGCTCCAGTCGGTTGCCGCTGACGTAGTTTTGGCTCACGAGCTCGCCGCGCTTGTCGAGGCAGAGCTTCATGATCGGTCCGATAAACTGGCTGGAGGTGATGATGCTGGCCTTGATAAACGGTTCCTCGATATGGTCGATCATCGTCGCGTCGGGCAGTCCCGAGGGATTGTGCACCTCCTTCACCTCTCCCTGCTTGTCATAGACCATGTAGCTGACGTTGGGGACAGTCGTGATCACATCCATGTTGAATTCGCGGTCCAGCCGCTCCTGGATGATCTCCATGTGGAGCAGTCCGAGGAATCCGCAGCGGAATCCGAAGCCGAGGGCCTGGGAGCTCTCCGGCAGGAAGGTCAGCGAGGCGTCGTTGAGCTGCAGTTTCTCCAGCGAGGCGCGCAGGTTCTCGTAGTCGTTGGGGTCGATGGGATAGACGCCGGCAAAGACCATCGGCTTCACCTCCTGGAATCCCTCGATGGCCTTGGCGCAGGGCCGTTCGACGTGGGTGACGGTGTCGCCCACCTTCACCTCCTTGGCGTCCTTGATGCCGCTGATGATATAGCCCACCTCGCCGGCAGTGAGCTGCGCCTTGGGCACCATGTCCATCTTCAGCACGCCCACCTCGTCGGCGTCATACTCCTGGCCGGTGTTGAAAAACTTCACCTTGTCGCCCTTGCGCACCACGCCGTTATCGATCTTCACCAGCGTGATGATGCCGCGGAAGGAGTTGAAGACCGAGTCGAAGATGAGGGCCTGCAGCGGCGCTTCCTTGTCGCCCGTCGGCGCGGGGATGCGGTCCACGACGGCGCGGAGGATGTCATCGACGCCCTCACCCGTCTTGCCCGAGGCCCGGATGATCTCCCCGGGCTCGCAGCCGAGCAGATCGACGATCTCGTCCTCCACCTCCTCGGGCATGGCGTTGGGCATGTCTATCTTGTTGATGACCGGGATGATCTCCAGGTCGTGGTCGATGGCCATATAGAGATTGCTGATGGTCTGCGCCTGCACGCCCTGTGTGGCATCGACGATGAGCAGCGCGCCCTCACAGGCGGCAATGCTTCGCGACACCTCGTAGGAGAAATCGACGTGGCCCGGCGTGTCTATCAGGTTGAGCAAATATTTCTTTCCCTCCATCGTGTACTCCATCTGGATGGCGTGGCTCTTGATGGTGATGCCGCGCTCGCGCTCCAAATCCATGTTGTCCAACATCTGACCCTCCGTGACTTGGATGGTCTTGGTGCGCTCCAACAGACGGTCGGCCAGGGTGCTCTTGCCGTGATCGATATGGGCTATGATGCAAAAATTCCGTATATGGTCCATTCTTGTATTGTAATTTCAAAATGCAAAAGTAGCAATAAAAAACGAGATACACGACTTCCAGCCCGTTTTTTGCTCGCCAACCGTGCAAAACGGTGCCACGGGACGCGCTTTGGCAAAACCTTTGTGGCTCTTTTTGCCACTTAGAGGAAATAAAAAACACGATTTGGCGTTATTTCCATAGCGTGGCGATGGCGAACTCGGGACACGACCTGCCCCGGGGCGGCTTCGCCATAGCCGACATTTACAGAAACTAAAAGAGAAAAACTTACATGAAACAGACAATTTTAGTGACGGGCGGAACGGGCTTCATCGGTAGCCATACCACCGTGGAACTGATCGAGGCTGGCTACAACGTGGTCATCATCGACAACCTTTCCAACTCCAAGATAGAGGTGCTCGACGGCATCGAGAAGATCACGGGTGTGCGCCCGGCCTTCGAGCAGGTAGATCTGCGCGACAAGGCTGCCACGGAGGCCGTGTTCCAGAAGTATCCGGCCATCGCTGGCATCATCCACTTCGCCGCTTCCAAGGCCGTGGGAGAGAGCGTCCAGCTGCCCCTGCTCTACTACCGCAACAATGTTGTCTCGCTCATCAACCTCCTGGAGCTCATGCCCGCCTATGGCGTCAAGGGCATCATCTTCTCCAGCAGTTGCACGGTCTATGGACAACCCAACCCAGAGAACCTGCCCGTCACCGAGGACGCACCCCACCAGAAGGCCACCTCGCCCTATGGCAACACCAAGGAGATCAACGAGCAGATCATCTACGACTTCATCCATAGCGGCGCGGCCGTCAAGAGCATCGTCCTGAGATACTTCAATCCTATCGGTGCCCATCCCTCGGCGCTCATCGGCGAACTGCCCAACGGCGTGCCCAACAACCTCATTCCCTACGTCACGCAGACGGCGATGGGCATCCGCGAGCAACTGACCATCTTCGGCAACGACTACGACACGCCCGACGGCACCTGCATCCGCGACTACATCTATGTCGTCGATCTGGCCAAGGCGCATGTGGCGGCCATGGCGCGCGTGCTGGACCAGGAGACCGAACCGATCGAGTATTTCAACATCGGCACGGGCAAGGGCAACTCCACGCTGGAGATCGTCACGACCTTCGAGGAGGCCACGGGCGTGAAACTCAACTGGAAGTATGGTCCGCGCCGCGAGGGCGACATTGAGAAGATTTGGGGCGACTGCACCAAGGCCAACCAGGTGATGGGCTGGAAGGCGGACACGCCCCTGGCCGACGTGCTCCGCAGCGCCTGGAAGTGGCAGGAGAAACTGCGCGAGGACGGCGTGATGTAGAATAACCTTTGGGCGGGAGGGGCCGACCTTCCCGCCCTTGACAGAAAAAAGATATGGAAAAGAGAAAGATTTGTATGGTCACCGGCGCGACGAGCGGCATCGGTGAGGCTTGCGCGCTGCGCTTTGCCAAAGAGGGCTACGACGTGATCATCACGGGCCGCAGAGACCACCTGCTCCAGGCGCTGGCCGAGCGCATCGAGGCGCTGGGCGTGCGTGCGAAGACGCTCTGCTTCGACGTGAGAGACCAGCAGCAGGTGTTTGACGTCTGCGGCAGCCTGGAGGCCAACTGGGCCGAGATCGACGTGCTGATCAACAACGCCGGACTGGCCTTGGGCTTCGACCCGCTGCAGGGTGGCGACCTCGACGACTGGAACACGATGATCGACACCAACATCAAGGGCCTGCTCTACGTGAGCCGCGCGCTGGTGCCGGGCATGGTGGAGCGCAACCGTGGCGAGATCATCAACATCGGTTCGGTGGCTGGCGACGCTGCCTACGCCAACGGCAACGTCTATTGCGGCACAAAGGCGGCGGTGAAGATGATCACCGACGGACTGCGCATCGACACGGCCCACACGCGCATCCGCGTGACCAATATCAAGCCGGGACTGGTGGAGACCCACTTTAGCAACGTCCGCTTCCACGGCGACGACGAGCGGGCCAACAGTGTCTATCAGGGCATCAAGCCGCTCACGGGCGAGGACATCGCCGACGTGGCCTACTATGCGGCCAGCGCGCCGGCCCATGTGCAGATCGCCGAAGTGCTCGTCCTGGCCACCCACCAGGCCAGCGGTTCCGTCGTCAAGCGCAACGCCGAATGATGACGGTGGCGGAATATCGGCAGGCCGTCCTCCAGGCCATTCTCCAGGCCAAAGACAAGGACGGAGCGCCGCGCACCGACGAGGAGACGGCCAAGACCTACCTCGACTCGCTCAGCGACGCGGACCTGGAGGAGGGCATGCTTTTCAACACGCCCGAGGAAGTGGCCGAGATGGTGCTGGAGATCCTATAAGCCACTTGCTGAATAGGGAAAACAACAAGATACTTTTTGTTACTCAAGTTTCGCAAGTAAGCTCTACTTTTGTTACTCAAGTTTCGCAAGTAAGCTCCACACGCCCTGAACCAACGGTCACCGGCCGAAGGGAAAGGTAAAGGGCAGAAGCCCCTAGCCCAGGGCATCGCCCTGGGTTATTACGGACGCAAACTTGTCGCCCTATAAGGGCAAAAGCTTTAAAACTCCAGGCAAAACATAAGGCTTTTGCCCTTACAGGGCGTCTTGCTGATTGCCATCATACCCAGGGCGATGCCCTGGGCTAGGGGCTTTTGGGCCTTCAGCCCGTAGTTGAATCACATGCGAAAGTTCAGTAACAACGCTTTCGATAAGCCATGCGTAAAACTGAGTTCGCTCGAGTTTTGCCATGACGAGAAAGAATAGCAGGAGAACGTTCCTGTAAGAGCTTGTAGCCTGTCCGGCTACAGTAAGATGCGCCATCCCGAAGAAAACCCGAAGGCTTACCGAAGAAAGGGAATAAGACAGAAGAGGACAAAAGAGGGCAGAAGACACGAAGAGAAGACGGCAGGAGGGAGGAAGCTTTCATCACCAAAAGCGCGTTATTACCATTACAAGACTGGCGGACAAACAAGACTAAGGAGTTGACACAGATCAAGAACGGGGGGGGGGTAAAACTGGCTTTTGGAATGAAAACAACACAAATTAACAGATAAAAAGTTGGCAGTTTAGAGAAATTACAGTAATTTTGCGCCGTCAAAATGGAGAGTAGGCCCGGATCGGTCGTTTTTAGGCAGATCTTCGCGCCACACACACCATAGAGATGCAAAGGAGGGAAGGATATCTTCATGATACGCCAGTGGCTTGATTGACCACAACCACCCATTATTACCATTCGACAAGGACTTAGCAAACAGAGTAGCTTCTATCACCATAGGAGCTGACTCTGCAGCGCCATGCCCTTCGGACAGAGAAATAAATCAAAACAAGTTTATACACAGAATCAATTTTTATGAGAACTACAACATTGCAATCTTCCAAGGCATCATCCAGCCTTTGGAAACTTTTCGCAGCCATGCTACTCGTGTGGATTCTTGTCCCCATAGGGCAGGCTTCGGCACAAAATAAAGCGACTGCAAGCAACGGAACAGAAAATACTATTGGAGGTGTTGACAAACTTTATGGCATTGATCCTTCGTCAGCAATTTGTACAAGCAAAGGAACGGCTGAAACCGACGGAGATAAGATTGTGTGTCTGTATAATGTCGGTGCCAAAAAGTTTCTGAGTATTGGTGGTAAGTGGGGTACTCATGCCTCGCTAAATGTTTCACCATATTCCATTTATATGAGATGGAATGGCAGTTCATCAACGTATTTCCTGCAAAACAAAGTGGAAGGTTCTGGAACTGGCCAATATATGGGAATCTTCAAGGATAAAGATGGGGTAAATGGGGTCTTTATGGATAGAAATGAAAATTGCGCTATCAGATTTGTAAAAGCCAAGGACTATTCAGATAAGAACAAGGTGTATCTCGTCGAAATCAACTCATTCCTTCCAGTTACCCATTTAGGTTATCTCACTGCTTATCCCAACGACGAGAATAAATTCTGCGATTATGAGACAAACCTGGCAGCAGAGGACACCCCGGAATACAAGAACCAGGAATGGAAGGTCATTACAAAGAATGAGTATTACTTGCTCTTCAACACAGCCCCTGCATATATGGAGTCGGCTGTCGATGCCTCTTTCCTTATCACATGTCCTGATTTCAGAATACATGATATCGGTGCTGCAAACTGGAAAATCGGAGGCGTAAGCTCAACTACTGATGTAAACAGCCACGTGCGTTTCGGAGATGAAACGATGTATAAGACGTATGACAAAGTTAGCAACACCCAAGATGGGGGTTTTACAGGTAGGACTGAGGCCCATCAACAAAAATACGGCAAGCTTTTCTATTGCTACACCAAGGGCCTGCGCGGCTTCAATATCTACCAGGACGTGAAGGTACACAAGGCAGGATGGTACCTGCTGCGATGCAACGGATTCAGCACAGCGAACAGTTCGGAGAACATCACTAAGAACGGCAAACCGCTTGCAAACATGTTCATTACAGTGCTCGATGCCAACAACAATCCGATTAAAGAGATATACTCAGCAGCAACTCTCGACGGTATAAGTCAGTCTGATGCATATCAGCTTGCCAAAACACACAATGGCAAGGCATACGAAGGAGCCGGTATCGGACATGCCTTCTTCGAGGGAGAGTATGAGAACCAGGTGCAGATATGTCTCGACAAAGCCCCGAATGGGGAAAAAATATCAGACAAGAATCCTGTTACGCTCCGCATAGGCTTCTACGTAGACCCTACAGACAAGTCGGAGGTTGACGCCAACGAGCTGACTGCCGTGGACAACTTCAAACTGCTTTATGCCGGACCGCGACGCAACCCGGAGCTGATTCTCGACGAGGAATCGACCGACCTGCGCTATCTGACCATGGCGACAGACGAATACAAGAACAGCGTGCTGCATCTGAACCGCAAGCTGAACGACAACATGTGGAACTCGCTCATTCTGCCCGTCGATCTGACGTGGGGACAGATGAAGCGTACGTTCGGAGACGCCGTAAAGGTGGCAAAACTTGCGGCGCTGACGGAAAACAGCGTACAATTCGTGACCGTGGAGCCAAAGAACGACGATGACGTGATGGTAACAGCATTCGAGCCATATATCGTCTTCCCGCCATACACACAGGTGAAGTCGACAGCCTACACCGTAGACCGATTCTACACATCAGCAGGCGAGGACAACAGCGAATGGCTGGGTAAAGACTACGAGCGGTCTAAGGACGAAAACAACAGACTGACGAAGACCTTGAAAGCCGACCACTACGACATCACGATGGTGTCGCTCGATAGGGAGAAGCTGATGCAGCATGTAAACACCGACACATGGGAATCAAAAATACAGTTCGAAACCATCGACGGCAACTATGGCAAGATGGTCTGCAAGGGCACATTGGCCAAGACTTACGAAAACGGCAAGATCATCCCAGGCCGTGACGACCTCAATGGCGACTTCTTCATGTACAAGGGAAAGCTCATCCAGGTGCCGAGCGGCAAGAATGAGAATGACGAGCTCTATCAATACGGTCTGAAGGCGTTCCGCTGCTGGTTTGAGTTGCCGAGCAACACGACATCTGGAAGTACGTTCTCGCTCATGATCGACGGCGTGGAGGATAGCACTACAAGCATCGACGACATCCACGGCAGCAGCAATAGCACCTCCTATAAGCGCGGCATAGAGGGCGTATTCAACATGCACGGACAGATGGTGCGCCGCGACAATAGCCTGGAGGGCTTGCCCAAGGGAATGTATGTAGTAAACGGAAAGAAAGTCATTATCAAATAACAAAACGACAATAACAGCGACACAAAATGAAGAAGATTTATATCGCTCCCAAGATAGATGTGATCATCCTCGACTCCCTCTGCAGCGGAGGCTTTCTGCATGGTAGCGTCTACCGAGGCAGTCTTAACGATGTGTGCATCAGCAAATTTGATGTGGTCGGTGAGGAGAAGACCAAGATCGACGCCGAATACACAGGCTTGTGGGGACAATCGAACAGCAAAAATTGGGGCGACGATTAATACTCCCCTCGGCTGCCATAGCAGCTGATCATCCTTAAATGCAAAGGGCTGGATTCCGAATCGGGATCCAGCCCTTTGTCGTGGGAGGGGAATCTATGCGGGAGACCCGCAAACGGTAAGGAGAATTGGCCCTACTCGTAGTGCATACTCTTAGCAGGATGGATACGGGAGACGAGGAAGGAGGGGACGACGAGGGCGGCAACGCAGACCAGGAGCGTGGCCACGTTGAGGACCAGGACAATAGGCCAGGAGATCTCCACGGGAACCGTGCTGACGTAGTAGGTCTGGGGATCGAGGCGCACGAAGCCCGTGAGGTGCTGGAGGGCGATGAGGCCCAGTCCCAAGACGTTGCCCCAGAGCAGGCCCTTGGCCAGGACGAACGTGGCAAACCACAAGAAGACGTGGCGCACCTGCTGGTTTTTGGCTCCCTGGGCCTTGAGCACGCCGATCATCTGCGTGCGCTCCAGGATGATGATGAGCAGGCCCGAGACCATCGTGACAATCGCCACGGCGATCATCAGTCCGAGGATGAGCCAGACGTTGAGGTCCATCAGCTCCAGCCAGGAGAAAATCTGCGGATTCATCTCCGTGACCGTGGCGGAGGAATAGGTCTCGCCATAGTGGTCGGTGGTGCGGTTGACGCGCTTCACGACCTGGTGCTCCACCTCGTCGATCTGGCCGAAGTCGCTCACCAGCATCTCCGCCCCGCTATACTGGTCCTCCTGCCAACCGTTGAGGCGGTTGGCGGTATAGAGGTCCGTGAAACACATCTGCTGGTCATACTGCTTGAGGTTGGTCTCGTAGATGCCCGTGATGGTGAAGCGGCGCGTGCGCACCCCTTGGTGGTTGATGAAATAGGCGAAGATGCGCTCCCCACACTTCACGCGCAACTGGTCGGCAATGGTCTTCGAGATGAGCAGCCGCTGCGTGGAGGAGGAGTCGGAGAAATGGGGAATCGACCCCTCCACCATATTTTGATGGATAAAGGTCGTGTCGTATTCAGGACCGACGCCCTTGAGAGCCACGCCCAGGAAGTCGTCGTCGGTCTTGAGGATGCCCTGTGTCATCGCGTAGCGCTCCACGTGACGCACGCCCGGTATGGCGCGGAGGACGGTCGTCATGGAGTCGTCCATCTGTATCGGATACTGGTCGGAGGACATCAGGCTGGCGATATTGGCCACGGTAATATGGCTTCCGAAGCCCACGACCTTGTCGCGGATCGTATGTTTGAAACCGAGGATCACGCTCACCGTGACGATCATCACGGCCAGACCGATGGCCACACCTGCCGTAGCGATGCGGATGGCAGGCTTGGCCACCTTCTGACTTCCAGCTCCCTTGCCGTAGATACGGCGTGCGATAAACAGGGGGAAATTCATAGTGTTTCTATTGAGATGAATGCGTAGCAGGCCGGACCACAATCGTCCGGCATCATATAAAGGGAAAGGAGCCGGGAGCCGCTCCTTGGGCGACTCCCCGCTCCCTATAAGGGGAATGCGATAGACTTACTTCACGCGGCCGGGATAAGCCTCCAGGCCCTTCTCCAGGCAGACGAGGGCCTTGCGCAGCTCGTCGCAGCAGAGCACATAGGCCAGGCGCACCTCGTCGAGGCCGGCGTCCTTGGTGCTGTAGAAGCCGCTCGCGGGGGCCATCATGACGGTCTCGCCCTCGTAGGAGAACTCCTCCAGGAGCCAGCGGCAGAACTTCTCGGCATTGTCCACGGGCAACTTGGCGACCGTGTAGAACGCACCCTTCGGCATCGGAGAGAAGACGCCCGGGATCTGGTTCAGACCGTTGACGAGGCAGTTGCGACGCTCCACATACTCCTTCTGGACGCCCTCGATATAGCTCTCGGGAGCCTCCAGAGAGGCCTCGGCGATGATCTGACCCATCAAGGGGGGAGAGAGACGAGCCTGGCAGAACTTCAGCACGGCCTTGCGCACCTCGGTATTCTTGGTGATGATGGCGCCGATACGGATGCCACACTCAGAGTAGCGCTTGGAGACGGAATCGACGAGGATGACGTTATTCTCGATACCCTCCAGGTGCATGGCCGAGGTGTAGGGCTCGTCGGTATAGATATACTCGCGATAGACCTCGTCGGCGAAGAGGTAGAGGTCGTGCTTCTTCACGATGTCGCGGATCTGCTCCATCTCCTGGCGGGTATAGACATAGCCCGTGGGGTTGTTGGGGTTGCAGATCAGGATGGCACGCGTGTTGGCGTTGATGAGTTTCTCAAACTCCTCGACGGCGGGCAGGGCAAAGCCATTGTCGATGCTCGTATGGATGGAGCGCACCTTGGCGCCCACCATCAGGGCAAAGGACATGTAGTTGGCATAGGCGGGCTCGGTGATGATGATCTCGTCGCCAGGGTTGAGGGTGGCCATGAAGCCAAAGAGCAAGGCCTCGGAGCCACCCGTGGTGACGATGATGTCGTCGGGCACCAGATTGATGTTGTGCTTGGCGTAGTAGCCCACGAGCTTGTTGCGATAGCTCTCAATGCCCTGGCTGGGCGAATAGGCCAACACTTTGGCATCGACCTTCTTCAGAGCGTCGAGACCACATTGCGGCGTATGCACGTCGGGCTGGCCGATGTTCAGGTGATAAACTTTCGTGCCGCGCGCCTTGGCTGCATTGGCCAGGGGTGCGAGCTTGCGGATAGGCGATTCGGGCACAATAAGGCCACGTGCTGAGATTTCCGGCATAATTCTTTTAGTTATTTAATACGGTTGCCCCGATTGCACGGGGATTGACTCTTGTATGAAACTTGTATTTTGCCACAAAGTTACACCAATTCGGCCAAACGGCAAAGGCAAAGGCGAAAAACTTTGCCCCCGCGGGTCATTTGTGGGATTTTCTTGCTACTTTTGCAGGTCGAAAGCGGTCTCCCCGAGGGGTAGCCACCACTTTTCGGGGCCTATCTCGGCAAGCGGGACGGGCCCACGCAAGACAAGAGATCAGATAAAAAAAGAAAACATACATATATATAATGAGAAGCAGAACAGCCAACTGGTTTGAGACCCGCGTCCGCTACGACAAGATGATGGAGGACGGACAGAACAAGAAAACCACGGAGACCTACGTGGTAGATGCCTATACCTTCGGCGAGGCCGAGGAGGCCATCACCAAGGAGATGGGCGCATACATCAACGGAGAGTTTGAGGTGAAGGCCATTACGCCGGCCACCTATGGCGAGATCTTCTTCAGCGACGCCGACGGCGACGACAAGTGGTTCAAGTGCAAACTGGCCTTTATCACGCTCGACGACAAGACGCAGAAGGAGAAGCGCACGAGCGTCTATTATCTCGTACAGGCGGCCTCGGTGAGCGGCGCCGTGAAGCATGTCGATGAGGTGATGGGATCGACCATGATCGACTACGAGATCACCGCCATCGCCGATACCAAGGTGATGGACGTCTTCGAGCACGACAACCGCGCCAAGGCCGAGGGACAAAACGAGGAGGCGAAGCCGGAGTACGAGGAGCAGTAGGATTGTTCCAATATTCCAGTATTCCAATATTCCAATTGGTCCAGTATTCCGATTGTTCCAGTATTCCAGTTATTCCAGTTTCCAATAAGACAGTATTCCTGTTTTCCAATAAGACAGAAGACAGTTTCATCATAATCATATAGGAGAAACCACACAATGGTAGATGTAGCAAAAAACTTAAAAGAGGTGCTCGGCCATCTGCCCGAGGGGGTGGAGCTGGTGGCCATCAGCAAGTATCATCCCAACGAGTATATCCTGCCGGCCTACGAGGCGGGACAACGCATCTTCGGCGAGAGCCATGAGCAGGAGTTGCGCCAGAAGGTGGAGACGCTGCCAAAGGACATCCAATGGCACTTCATCGGCCACCTGCAGACAAACAAGGTGAAATATATCGCGCCCTATATCTCGATGGTGGAGGCGGTCGATACGCCCAAGTTGCTTCGCGAGATCAACAAACAGGCGGCCAAGCACGACCGCGTCATCGACGTCTTGCTCGAACTCCATATCGCCGAGGAGGAGACGAAGTATGGACTGACCCTGGAGGCCTGCCGCGAGCTGCTGGAGGCGGGAGAATGGCGCGAGATGAAGAACGTACACATCAGCGGCCTGATGATGATGGCGTCCAACGTGGAGGACGAGGACCAGATACGCCGCGAGATGCTCACGGCAGCCGACTTCTTCGACGAGGTGAAGGCGCGTTATTTTGCCGACGACCCTCGCTTCTGCGTCCGCTCCTGGGGCATGAGCCACGACTACCAAATAGCCGTCACGTGCCGGAGCAACCAGGTGCGCGTGGGCACGGCCATCTTCGGCCCTCGCGTCTATTGACGCAAGCCCTACGGGTATTGACGCAAGAGAAGAGGTCAGCCCTTGCCTTCTATTTGGCGCAGCTCCACATAGCCGTGCATGACGGCATAGACGGTGAGGGCGGGGACGCTCTTCACGCCCAGTTTCTCGCAGATGTTCTTGCGATGGGTGTTGACGGTCGGCAGGCTGATATGGAGGCGGTCGGCGATCTCCTTGCTCATCAGTCCGCGGACCACGAGCGAGAGTACCTCCACCTCGCGCGGGGTGAGGGTGGGACGCGGCGCGTCGGTCTCGGCCGTCGGCAGGTTGCGACCGCCCGAGTGGCCTTGCTGCACAAGGCGCAGCACCTCGCAGACGAGCGCCTCCTCGGCCACACCCACACAGAGGTGGCGGAAGCCTGCCAACTGGGAGTGGGGGTCGGAGGAGAGGGTCAGCACGAGGGTCTTGCGGCGGCGGTCCATAAACCAAAGGTGGTGGGCCACGGCCACGGACTGGGCCACAAAATAGTGATAGCAGCCCTCACCGCCCCCGGCAAGGAAGGCGTCGAAGGTGGGGTAAACATCCACGGCCATCATCGGCACCACGGTCTGCAAGAGCTGGCGCAATCCTATCGTGGCCAACACGTTGGGATCGACAATGGCGATATGGGGGCGGCCTGGGGCCATCTTTCCTTTCTCCATAGGGTGCAAAATTAGTGATTTATCGGCAGAAGAAAGAAGCTGCGCGCCCTTTTCTTCACCATGATACCTGCTTATAAGGGGAAAACAACCAAAACAACTCGCTTTGAAAAAGAAACGCAGCCATATTATCCTACCCGAGGGCATGGCGGGAGAAGTGTTGCTCCACGCCTGTTGCGCGCCCTGCTCGTCGGCCATCGTCGAATGGTTGATGGCGCACGACCTGCGCCCCACGATCTTCTACTTCAATCCCAACATCTTCCCGGCGCGCGAATACGAGATACGCAAGGAGGAGAGCAAGCGCCACGCCGAGACGCTGGGCCTACGCTGGATAGACGGCGACTACGACCACGCCAGTTGGCGGGAGGCCATGAAGGGGCTGGAACGCGAGCCCGAGCGCGGACGACGTTGCGAGGCGTGCTTCGCCTACCGTATGCTGGCCACGGCCCACATGGCGCAGCAGACCGGAATCGGCTTCTTTGCCACGACGCTCGCCTCCTCGCGATGGAAGGACCTGGCGCAGGTGAACGCGGCCGGTCTGGCAGCAGCCGAGGCCGTCCCTGGCACGACCTTTTGGGCTCAAAACTGGCGCAAGGACGGACTGCAGGAACGGCGCAATCAACTGCTCAAGGAGTATCAGTTCTACAACCAGCTCTACTGCGGCTGCGAGTTTAGTCTCGCCTCCTCCAAGGCCATGGAGCGGGAGGCGGAGAAGGAGAAGAAGGAAGAAATGGAGAAAGAATAAGAGGAAGAAATGGAGGAAGAATAAAGGTTTCATCCGATATTTGGAGCAGCAGGAAGCGTTGTGTTTTTTCCAACACGGCCTGCTAAATTGGGAAAACAACTTGAACAACTTTTACAACTTTGGACAACGCTTCGCGGGGAAATCGCCTCTTCGAGGCCCATGCAGACCAAGGATTGCTGCAAGGGAAACAACTATGAACAACGCTTCGCCAGGACAGCAAGGATGTTGTTTTCCCCTACTCAGCAGGGTTTGTCCCCGCGAAAGTTCCATTCATGGAACCCTTGTTGTATTTTGTTGTTTACCTTGCAGCAGGATTGCTACACGCGAAGCGTGCAAAGTTGTAACTTGTTGTAAAAGTTGTATTTGTTGTTTTTCCCTACTCAGCAGGGATTGTCCCCGCGAAGGTTCCATTCATGGAAACCTTGTTGTATTTTGTTGTTCGCCTTGCAGCAGGATCGCAACACGCGAAGCGTGCAAAGTTGTAACTTGTTGTAAATGTTGTATTTGTTGTTTTCCCCTACTCAGCAGGGATTGTCCCCGCGAAGGTTCCATTCATGCTACATGAGCGGACTCATCAGGCGGACCAACGACTCCCAGAGGCGGAGGAGCAGGCCGCGGGAAGCGCCCTCGCGTAGCTGGTCGAGGGGAATGCTGTCGGCCTCATCGTCGAGGAAGACCTGCTTGATACGGAGGGCCATGGCCTGGTCATAGAAAAACACATTGGATTCGAAATCGTGCTCAAAACTACGGAAATCGACATTGGTGGAACCGATGGTCGCCAGGAGGTCGTCGCTCACGAGGAGCTTGCTATGGTTGAAGCCACGGTCGTAGAACAAGACGCGGACGCCCGCGTCGGCTATCTCCTTGACGAAGGAGCGGCTGGCCCAGGCCACAAACTTGGAGTCGGCCTTGCGCGGAATCATCAGGCGCACATCCACCCCCGAGAGGGCAGCCGTGCGGAGGGCGAAGAGGACGGGCTCGGTAGGCAGGAAGTAGGGGGTCTCGATATAGACATACTGCCGCGCACTATGGATGACGCGGACGAAGCCCTGCTCGATCTTCGGCCAGGGGTCGATGGGATTGCTCGTGACGACTTGGGCGAGACACTCCGTCTGGGGCAAGGGAAACTCGGGGTAGTAGCGGCGGTCCGTGATGAGCGTGCGATCGACGAAGAACCAATCGACCAGGAAAGCGCGCTGGAGTCCATAGACGACATTGCCATGGATGCGCACCATCGTGTCGCGCCAGGCCTGCGAGCCGAGACCCTTCACGTAGCGGAGCGCGATATTCATGCCGCCAACATAGCCCACCCGCCCGTCGAAGACGGCTATCTTGCGATGGTTGCGGTAGTTGACCTTGCTGGTGAAGGCCGGAAAGCGGACGGGCATGAAGGCATGGACCTCCACCCCACCCTCGCGCATCCGCTCATAGAAGCGGGAAGGGACGCTCCAGCAACCCACGTCGTCGTGGATGACGCGCACCTCCACGCCCTCGGCAGCCTTGGCGATCAGGGCGTCGCTCACGAGGCGGCCCAAGGGGTCGTCCTCGAAGAGGAAGAAGTCGAGATGGATATGGTCGCGAGCGGAGGCGATGTCGCGGAGCAACTGGGGGAAGAACTCATAACCGTTGAGGTAGATCTCGGTCTCGTTGCGATGGAAAGCGGGGGCAAAATCCTGACTGCCAAAGAGATGGACGAGGCGCTGGTAGAGCGGGGGGATCTTCAGGCTGGCCTGGGCGTGAGACTCCAGCATCGACCGACGCGAAAGCTGGTCGAGGCTATGCTGGGAGATGGCACGCTCCTTGCGCACGTTCTGTCCGAAGAAGAAGTAAAGGATGATGCCCACCACGGGCAGGAACATCAGCACAAGCACCCAGGCCATGGTCTTGGCCGGCTGACGGTTGTCGAGCAGGATGGTGACCATGGCGGCGACGGCAAGCGTCATGTAGAGGGCGAGAAATATCCAATGCAGGTAGTCCATAGCGCGTGGTGTGGAGGGGTGGTGGGCAGGAGGCTAACAGTCAGCGGGAGGCGCGAAGGGCGCTTCGTCCGGGTTGGACCGATTCCGATCTATACGGCGCATGACCTCCCTGACGTGATCAGACAGATCGGGATATTTGCTGATCTCATGCAACTCCAGGGCGGCCTCTTTGTAGCAGGCGCGCATGGCGTAGATCGTGACGCGCGTGGCCAGAAGGAAACCAGCAAACTCGCAGTATTCGCTATCCTGGGCAGCCTGATAGACGCCCACATGCTTGCCCGTCTCCTCCTCGACGCGGCGCTGAATTTCGTTCAGCAGCGACTCGATATAGCTGATCACGCGCGGATCGTTGTTGTTGGCGAGGTTGTTAACCATCTCGCACATGTGGGCTATGTTGTCCGTGCCGTCGAGCAGCGAGAGGTAGTAGTGGCCGATGTCGTACTGCCTCATCTCGTCATAGCAGTAGCCGAGCATGAAGCAGACCTCGTAGAACTGGCCACGCTCCTTGGAGGAGAGTTGATCGACGGATCCTCTCCAGAGGACGAAGGCATTGCGGAGCAGGAGCATCGCCTCGAAGAAGCGCTTGCTCTGGAAGAGCTGCGTGCCGCGATAGAGCGCCCCGGCCAGCGAGCGGGTCGTCACACGGGCCACGGCGCGCTGCTCCTCAGTCATCTTGCCAATCTGTCCGTGGACCAACTTGTCCTTGGCGTCGGTCCACATATACTGGAACTCGTCGCGAAGCTGCTTCTCGTTCTTGAGATCGTAGGCCATGAGCAGGGAGCAGGCCGTGGGATGGGCGTTGACACAGTCGGCAGGATTCTCGAGGGTAGCGAGGCGGGGCGTGAGGACGACCGTGGTCTGGAAGAAGAGAGCCTCTGGCGAGGATTCGCGGGCCACCAGGGAGACCGTGAGGTAGCGACGCTCGTCGGGATCCTCGATCTGGAAGAAGACGAGCTGGATGGTGGCACAACGGCGGGCAAACTGGCCGTCGGAGACGAGGGCGTCGGAAAGGACGTAGTCGGCCATCTTCGAGCGAAGCTGGGCATCCTGGCTGGCGTCCATGACAAGGGAAAGACCGTCGCCCGAAACGCTCAGGAGCGAGGGCACAAAGAGTTTGATACCCACGGCTTCTTCGACCAACTCGGAGAGCGTGATGTGATGAATGGCGTTTTCGCGCACAGACATCGTGGCCTCGCTCTCCTCCAACTCGTGCTCGCGGATCATCAGGATCAAGCGCTTGTACTGCTCCTCAATTTCCTCAGGGCTGTTCGCGCCGTATTTCTTCCTTTTCTCCTTGACGGTATCCATCCAGCGGACAAAGGCGTCGCGCCAGGAGAACATCTCCTTCATGCTTTGCGTCAACATTCCCTTGGCCCGCGAGGGTTCGAGGTAGAGGTTGTCGAAGAAATGGACATTGACGTGGAGGTGGTCTTCGTCGAAGGTATAAACGGCACGAAGACCGATAGACGCAAGGTTGACCTGGTTGCAGATCTCGCGCACCAGTTCGACAAGTTCTTTGTCCACACTCAAGAAGATGGGGTAGCAAAGGCGCAGGAAGGTATCGTCCTTGGCGATGCGCACAAGGAAATTGCCTCCTTGGTACTCATAGCTGGCCACACGGCTTTGATCTCGCTCGTCCTCCCAGGTGGGCGTGCAGCCGATGCTGGCAAGGGTGGTTTCGAGCAATTGGCAGAGTGCTTTCTGGTCGAGGCGGGGCGCTTCGTTCGCTTTTTCGCTTTCTGCTGCATTAGCAGGTTGCAAGAGGTCTTTCAATTTGTCTATGATCATTTTGATTGTTCCTTTCCTTATTATTATATAGCGTGCGGCAATAGAGAGCGCGTGGTGCCATGGCTATCTGGCGGTTTCCAGCATAGCGTCGAGGGGCGAAGCTATACGATATCGCTGCCCAACTTGCGTGCCACGGCATTGCGCACGGTCTGCCAGTTTTTGATCTCCTCCATCATCTGCTTCATCTCCTCGGTGCTGATACCGATCGCCAGGGCCTTCTTCAGCCGGTCCTGAAGCACCTTGAGCTGGTGCTCGATGTAGTCGAGGCGGAAGTCCATGACGAGGTGGACCACGGTATCCCGGAGCCGCTCCACGCTCTCCTTCATCTGAAGGCTCTCAGAGAGCTGGTAGGCATCGGTACTCATGCTGGCCGCGAGGGTCTGGATCTCGATATCGGGATGGTGGCGGAAATACTTGCCCGCATCAAAAGGTCCCTTCTCCGACTGCTCCACGGCTTCGGCGAGGATGCGGTTGTAGAGGGGATCGGAGAAGGCGAGCTGGTCCTGGGCCAGGTCGTAGGCGATATACTGCGCCACGTTGAGGTCGAAATGCTGACCGGAAGTCTCATCCTCCACATCAGGGAGGATCACCTCGCCACCATGACGGATGACGGTTTCGATGAGCATCTTCTCCACCTTCGAGGCCTGCTGCATGGGACTGGCGGGGGCGAAGGGCTGCGGCTGACTGGCCTGGCTGGCCTGGGCACGCTCCTCCTCGCGCTGGCGCGCCTCCTTGCCCTGGTAGATGAAGCGGTTCATCTGGGCGATGAGCGTATCCTCGCGCACATCGGTCCTGTGGGCACACTCGCGGAGGTAACTGGCTCGGACAATGGGGTCGCGGATGACGGCAATGCTCCTGACGATCTGATTGACGGCCTCGGCGCGGCGCACGGGGTCGGTGACGCCCTGCAGGAGGGCCTGGGTCTGGAAGACGATGAAGTCGGTACGGTTTTGCTCGATATAGGCCTGGAGCTCCTCGGAGGACCGGCTGCGGGCGAAGTCGTCTGGGTCTTGGCCGTCAGGGAGGAAGAGCACCTTGACATTCATGCCCTCGGAGAGCAGCAGGTCCGTACCGCGCAGGGCTGCCTTCTGGCCAGCCTCGTCGCCATCATAGACGAGGGTGACGTTGGTGGTGAAGCGATGGATGAGCTTAATCTGGGGAATGGTGAGGGCCGTTCCCGAACCCGCCACGACATTCTCCACGCCACGCTGGCTCAGACTGATCACGTCGGCCTGGCCTTCCACGAGCAGGGCCTCGCCCTGCTTGCTCATGGCGCGTTTCGCCAGGTCGATGCCGTAGAGTTCGTTGGCCTTGTGGTAGATCTCGGAGTCGGGCGAGTTGACATACTTCATGCGCACGCCATGGGTGCGGGTGTCGAGGACGCGGCCCGTGAAGCCCACTACCTTGCCGCTCATGGTGATCCAGGGGAAGATGACACGGCCGGCAAAGCGATCGGTCAACGAGCCGTCGGAGCGCTCATAGCAGAGGCCCGACTTGAGGAGGACGTCTTTCTGGAATCCCTCGCGCTGGGCAGCATCGGTCATGGCGTGGCCACTGGCGAGGCAGAAGCCCAGGCGAAACTTGCGGATGGTGTCGTCGCGGAAACCGCGCTGGCAGAAGTATTGGAGTCCGATGGCCTGACCATCAGGGTCGTTGAGGAGGGTATCCTCGAAGTATTTGGCCGCCCACTCGTTGGCCAGGAAGAGGGAGTCGCGCTCCGTGGCCTGGCGACGCTCCTCGTCGGTCAGTTCGCGGTCGTGGATCTCGATATGGTAGCGGTTGGCCAACCAGCGCAGGGCCTCGGGATAGGTCTTCTGCTCGTGCTTCATGATGAAGTTGACGGCATTGCCCGCCTCGCCACAGGCGAAGCATTTATAGACTCCCTTCGACGGACTGACGGAGAACGACGGCGTCTTGTCGTCGTGGAAAGGACACAATCCCGTATAGCTCGTGCCGCGCTTGCGGAGCGTCACAAACTCGGAGATGACATCGACGATGTCGGTCGCATCCATGATCCTGTCTATCGTAGCCCGGTCTATCATACTTTGTCTTTGCGTATGAGCTGATTGTCTTTTAATCTTTGCAAAGATACAAACTTTTAGATAACAAGCCAACGATTACCTCAAATTTAATCCCACATTCGTCCTCTGCATGCTGGAGAAAACCAGTTTTCTCGTCTTACGCAACCTTATCACGCCAAAATGCGGAGAATAGAAAAAATTTTTGTACCTTTGCACATCGAAGTTACGAAAAGAGTGTAATTTATTGGAAATGAGCGTAGGTTAATTGCTCTTG
>OWIN01000148.1_pt1 | contig 44460 bp, 30 predicted proteins | sample 1732771 | NCBI WGS metagenome assembly OWIN01 (sample SAMN05065752, study PRJEB22554) | human gut metagenome | biome: ENVO:2100002; feature: ENVO:00000062; material: ENVO:00002003 | host: Homo sapiens | place: USA | reverse complement strand
AATTTAAAGCAGGTGACATAGGTAAGTATTTGACTGGATTTGAAGTGTTAAATCCGGAATTAGTTATTTGTCATTTAGATTCTAAGTCAACTATGCAGATTGATATTACAATTAACAAAGGCCGTGGTTATGTACCTGCTGATGAGAATCGCGAGTATTGCACGGATGTTAATGTAATTCCAATCGACTCTATTTATACACCGATACGTAATGTCAAGTATGCTGTAGAAAACTTCCGTGTAGAACAGAAGACTGACTACGAAAAGCTAGTACTTGAAATTAGTACCGACGGTTCTATACATCCGAAAGAAGCGCTGAAAGAAGCTGCAAAAATTCTGATTTATCACTTCATGTTGTTCTCTGACGAGAAGATCACGCTTGAAAGTAATGATACTGATGGCAATGAAGAGTTTGATGAAGAAGTATTGCACATGCGTCAGCTGTTGAAAACTAAACTCGTTGATATGGACTTGTCAGTTCGTGCCCTCAATTGCTTGAAGGCTGCTGACGTAGAAACTCTCGGCGACTTGGTACAATTCAACAAAACTGACCTGCTAAAATTCAGAAACTTCGGAAAGAAATCGCTTACCGAGCTTGATGATTTGCTGGAAAGTCTGAATCTGTCGTTTGGAACCGACATTTCTAAATATAAATTAGATAAAGAATAAAAAATGAGACATAATAAAAAATTCAATCATTTAGGTCGTACTGCTTCTCATAGAAGCGCTATGTTATCTAACATGGCTTGCTCTTTGATCAAGCACAAAAGAATCACTACGACTGTTGCAAAGGCGAAAGCTTTGAAAAAGTTTGTTGAGCCTTTGATTACTAAGTCTAAAGAAGATACTACGAACTCTCGTCGTGTTGTATTTAGCAACTTGCAAGATAAGATTGCAGTAACAGAGCTGTTCAAAGAAATCTCTGTTAAGATTGCTGATCGTCCGGGTGGTTATACTCGTATTATCAAGACTGGTAACCGTTTGGGTGACAATGCAGAAATGTGCTTCATCGAGTTGGTTGACTACAATGAAAACATGGCTAAGGAAAAAGTTGCTAAGAAAGCTACTCGTACTCGTCGTTCGAAGAAAGCTGCTGAAGCTACTCCTGCTGCTGTTGAAGCTCCTGCAACTGAAGCTCCTAAGGCTGAAGAACCAAAAGCTGAATCAGCTGAATAATTTTACAGTTATTCTTATAGATATAAAAAAGGCTACCCTCACAGGTAGCCTTTTTTGTTTGTCTGCCGTTTACTAATACTAAGATACATTAAAATATATCTTAATAGAACTTTTCATAGAGAGAATCTGTTATATTTGCAGGTGAATATGGCAAAATTTGTAAAGGTAATATTGTTTCTGTTGCTGACTGTTGCTTTTCATAGCATAGCAGGCAATGTTTCTACTGCGAAAGTGGTGGATGAACAGGAGCGTGCTATTACATATGCAATGAGACAGCATGGGGAAATCAGCGCACCGGATCTTCCTGGTAAGCCAGTGGCTGAACTGAACAACTTGCAAAGCCATCAGATATCTGTAACACGTATTCAACGTGTACAACTTGGAGAATATTTCTTTTCTTTAAAAAATGCGCTACAATGTTGTGCTGATCGTGATAACTCACTTTCACAACACTGGGGGCGGATTTATGGTACAACAACTTCCTATTATTGCCAGCCATCAAGTGAATACTATGTATATACTTTGAGGCGTATAATTATTTAGTAGTCTATTTATTGGTATTGTTTATTTTGTGGTTACTGGTATCTTCTGTAATACCGGTGACTATATCCTTTTTATCTTTATATTTTTACTAATAATTTAAACTTTAAATATTATGGCAACTACTCAAACGATTGATGCTACTATCTTCGCATCTTCACACCCCGATATCGCAAAACGTACAAGTGTTTCAGGAGTTTTAATTTCTTCTGTAATGTTATTGGTCGGTATTTTAGCTTTTGTTTCCACTTTCGAATTGGATGATAAGTCTTCTACGGTTAGTATGGCTTTGATGGTTCTGGGAACAGGTTTATTCCTTATGGGGATTTTCCGTCTCTTCTGGAAATCAAAAGAAGTTATTTATTTGCCAACCAAAAGTGTGGCTAAAGAGCATAGTATATTCTTTGATTTGAAACACATGGATGCTTTGAGGAATCTTGTGAATTCGGGTTCATTCTCAGCAGGTTCGCATATAAAGAGTGAGGCTAGTGGTAATATACGTATGGATGTAATACTTTCTGCTGATAAAAAGTTTGCAGCTGTACAGTTATTCCAGTTTATACCTTATACATATCAGCCAATAACATCAGTGCAGTATTTCACTGATGAACAAGCTTCAGCGGTAATAGCATTTCTGGCAAAAAGTAAAATGCAGTAAAAGTATATCTACAAAACCTGTTTAACTTTGTTTTTTCCGACACATTAAAACAGGTAGCTTGAAATTTTATATTCAGTTTGCTGCTACTAAATAAAGCAGGTTTTGGATGTTACTGCAATAGAAAACTTTGATTTTCATACAAGGATGGGGATTAGTCGTTAATGACGGCGATCCCCATTTTCTTCATTAAGAAGCAGGCATTCATATTTTGCGCAACTCCGTTTCTCATTTGGTAAGAGAAGGTGAGTTCGTTGTTCGTGATGTCAGCTTCGAAACAGTAATTCCGGATATTTTGTGGGAAAGAGTCCACTAAAGTTCCTAGCAACAAGTCATGAGTGGCGATGATGCCATTGGTGTTCATGTGCATGAATTGTTTGATGAGGGCGAAAGAACCTTTCTGTTTATCCATAGAGTTTGTACCTTTCAATATTTCATCAAGGATGATGAAAAGTTCTTCTCCTGCTTCAAGCTTGTCTATGATTAATTTAAGTCGCTTGAGTTCGGCAAAGAAATAAGATTCGTTGTCGGCTAAGGAGTCACTGGTCCGAAGGCTGGTGACGAGGCGAGCCGGATATATTTCCATCCGCTTTGCCCAAACGGGAGCCCCTATACATGCTAGTAGATAGTTCACTCCTACAGTACGTAAATACGTGCTTTTTCCTGCCATATTGGCTCCTGTGATAATAATAAAGAAAGGACGTCTTTCAATGTCTATTCCGTTGCGTACACATTTGTTGCGATCCATTAAAGGATGCCCCAAAGCTTCAGCCTGCAGATGGAAAGATTGAGCAGCAATGGTAGGATAGATGTAATCCGGATGATTATATGCGAATGTTGCCAGAGAACAATAAGCGTCAATTTCTCCGATGGTTTCTATCCAGCGGGGAAGGTCAGATGCGTGGATTTCTTTCCACTTCTCGATTCGCATCACTTGGCGCAGCTCCCAGAATATCAGTCCATTGAGTATCGTGCTTATTAGCAGATTGCTTCGTTGATCGAGCGCGTTCATCAGTTTTGAAAGCTGGCGTACTGCTTGAGAAGCGGTTTGATTCTGACTTGTAAGTTCCGTTTTTAACTTTTGCAGTATATGACTTTGCATTTCTTTCTGTTCAGTGAGAAGAATCTGGTCAGCGTATGTCGAAAGAATTTGTAGCTTTTCTCCGTAGGTCGTTTGTAGTTTAGTGATTCCTTTAGAAAAAATAGTGCTGAATAATACAAAGCCAACAAACACTCCTCCTGCAATACTGGCCGAGATAATACCTAAAATGGCTAGACCTATACATAAGAAATTAATGATCGTTACCGCTGTCGGGAGGATGCGTAGAAGTGTACGCTTCCGATAATAACTTGGACTGTTTGCCCATTCTTTGATTTCGGTGGTATCGGCAGGTTTTCCTTTATAGAGTAAGCCGAGTAAGCGGATTTGTTGGCGATATTCTAAGTCTGTGGACAATTCATGTATAGCTTCCTGGCGATGTTCAATAGCTTCTTTGTTTTCCAGATGTGCATTGAACCAGTTTGCAAGATGCAGTTTGCCAATAGGCGTTGCAGTGCGGTTGATGTATTGGAAAAGAGAATGTTCGCCAAATACGTCTAAATCAAGAGTGTAGAGATGAGATGGATTAACAAATTCTTTTCCATCATCAAAATCAGAAAAGTCATATTGCATGGCACGTAGCTCCTGCTCATTGATTTCTATTTTCTTTTTCAGAAAGTCTTTTCGGTAGAACCAGAAATTATGGCGTTTTACCAGCCAGATGAATAAGATAAAAGGTAAGATAGCGAAAGCAGAGAGACATAGCCACCCATCAGACCAAAAGATAATGGCATTTGCTACAGCTCCTACGAATAAGATCAGGCGGAGAAGACTGATATAATAGATACGTTTCCGTGCATTCTGTAACTCCAGTTCTGTTTTCTGAATGATTTGCTGATATGTAGTAATGATCTGTTCTTGTTTTTCCATGACAAATTTAATTCTTTTCCACAAAGGTAATATAATTCATGACGGTCGGGATAAGAGCTTGTTTTTGTCGAGAGCAGATTTACTGTTTATTAACGGAAGATAGAAAGGAATAACAAGCTCATATTATGACTTGTCTGGATAATGCCTTTACTAGCTGTAAGGAATGGGGTATATAAGTTCTGTTTCCGTTTAATAAGAGTAGGGGGCATTTCCTGGTAGCAGCTTTTTTTCAATATTTCTTTCCTCATTCTTGCATTTATCCGCTAAAATTTATAACTTTCCACTCGAAAAGGCGTTAGACAGGAAAGGAGGATGCTTATGAAGAAAGGATGTATCTTATGTTTGCTGATAAGCGTGATTAGCCTTCCGTTAATTGCGCAGAATATTATTTATTCCAACCTGAAAGAGTTGCTGGCTCAACATGGTGATACAACAGCCGTGTTGCGTGTAGAAAAACGTTCCAGAAATCAGATTGTATTGACAGGAGGGGCTGATTACCGGATAACGGCCGGTGATGACGAGTCGATGTGTCGACGCTTGAAGAAGCGTTGTTTTGCCGTGCGTGACGAAAAAGGAGATTTATATTTGAATTGTCGTAAGTTGCGCTATAAAAAGTTACGCTTTGGAGCATGGTATGCCCCTGCCGTTCAATTGGGTAAAAATATCTATTTTTGTGCCATGCCTCTAGGTTCGGTTATCGGAGGAAACTTTGTAGAAGAGGATGACGTAAAACTGGGAGGGAATATTGGCGATGCTCTTGCCGCTTCAAGTTTGGTTACGAAACGCGTCTGTTATGAGCTAAATGGTGAAACAGGAAAAGTCGATTTTCTAGGAAAAGATAAAATGCTTCAATTATTGGAGAATTATCCGGAACTGAAACAGGCATATTTGAAAGATGATAGTCAGGAGGCGAAGCATACCTTTAAATATTTGTTGGAGTTGCGGAATAAACAAAAAAAGTAATTTTGTCGATCTCTGTTGGTATAGCAGAGAAAGAGTATGTTCATAATACAATCATGGTCATAGTGATATGATTAGGGTGCGGATTATGCAAATAACACAGAACTCATGGCTTTGATTTAATGGAAAAATCCGCTATCCATTTTAATAAAAGCCCTATTAGTCCGTTTGGATAAAAGACCTGCATTTGTATCTGTATAAAAGCATAAGAGACTCCTGACATTGCCTGTATCTTACCATTCTATTAAGCAGTAAATGTAATAATGCCTTTCTGATAATAAATCTGTTATTTCTCTTGTCTTTTATCTTCTTTTTTTCTATATTGCGAAGAGTTATAAGACTGTATTGCTTACAGTTTGTAATCCTTAATTCTGTTTATTATGAGAATAACTCTTGGCAACACGCTACCTCCTTATCCGGATTTTGTAGAAGGTATCCGGAGAGCTCCCGACCGTGGTTATACACTTACCCCGGCGCAGACCATCACAGCTTTAAAAAACGCTTTGCGTTATATTCCCTCCGAGTGGCACGAACAACTGGCTCCTGAATTTATGGAAGAACTACGCACTCGCGGGCGGATTTACGGATACCGTTTCCGTCCTGCCGGAGACTTGAAAGCAAAGCCGATTGATGAATATCAGGGGCAATGTATTGAAGGCAAAGCCTTTCAGGTAATGATTGACAATAACCTTTGCTTCGATATAGCCTTATATCCCTACGAACTTGTTACTTATGGTGAAACCGGGCAAGTTTGCCAAAATTGGATGCAATATCGACTGATTAAGCAATATCTGGAAGAACTTACCCAGGAACAGACACTGGTTATTGAATCCGGACATCCATTGGGGCTTTTCCGCTCCCGTCCCGATGCTCCCCGCGTTATAATTACCAATTCGATGATGATCGGACAATTCGACAATCAACATGATTGGCATATTGCCGCCCAGATGGGAGTTGCCAATTACGGACAGATGACAGCTGGTGGTTGGATGTATATCGGTCCTCAAGGCATTGTGCATGGCACTTTCAACACCCTCCTGAATGCCGGACGATTGAAACTCGGAATTCCACAAGACCAAGATTTGCGGGGACACTTATTTATTTCTTCCGGTTTGGGAGGAATGAGTGGTGCACAACCTAAAGCAGCCGAAATAGCAGGAGCAGTCTCCATCATAGCCGAAGTAGATCGTTCACGCATTGAAACACGTTACCGCCAGGGATGGGTGGGGCATGTGACTGCAGATATCATAGAAGCATACCGGATGGCAGCTGAAGCAATGCGACGCCGTGAACCTTGTTCCATTGCCTATCATGGGAATATAGTAGACCTGCTCGAGTATGCCGAGCGTGAAAAGATTTTGATCGAACTATTATCCGATCAAACCTCCTGTCACGCCGTTTACGAAGGTGGATACTGCCCAGCCGGACTGACTTTCGAGGAACGCACACGCCTTCTTCACGAATCGCCGGAGGAATTCCGTCACTTGGTAGACATATCTTTGCACCGTCATTTCGAGGTCATCAAGAAATTGGTAGCCCGCGGAACTTATTTCTTTGATTATGGAAACTCTTTCATGAAAGCCATATACGATGCCGGAGTAAAAGAAATCTCCTATAATGGTGTTGATGAAAAAGACGGATTTATCTGGCCGAGTTATGTCGAAGATATTATGGGACCCCAACTCTTTGATTACGGCTACGGTCCGTTCAGGTGGGTCTGCTTGAGTGGTAAACACGAAGATCTGATAAAAACAGACCATGCGGCTATGGAGTGTATTGACGTCAATCGGCGCGGTCAGGATCTGGACAACTATAATTGGATACGGGATGCAGAAAAGAATCAACTCGTGGTGGGTACACAGGCACGTATTCTTTATCAGGATGCAGTTGGAAGAATGAAGATAGCCCTCCATTTCAATGAGATGGTCCGCCGGGGTGAAGTAGGCCCTATTATGCTGGGACGAGATCACCACGATGTCAGCGGTACGGATTCTCCTTTCCGGGAGACGTCAAATATCAAAGACGGAAGTAATGTGATGGCAGATATGGCTGTGCAATGCTTTGCCGGAAATTGTGCCCGTGGGATGAGTCTGGTAGCCTTGCATAATGGAGGTGGAGTCGGTATCGGCAAAGCAATCAATGGCGGTTTTGGTATGGTATGCGACGGTAGCGAACGGGTAGATGAAATACTCCGTTCGGCAATGCTTTGGGACGTAATGGGAGGAGTAGCCCGCCGTTCGTGGGCGCGTAATCCGCATGCGATGGAAACGAGTGAAGCATTTAATGAGTCCCATGCTGGAGATTATCAGATAACAATGCCGTATGTGGCGAACGAAGAATTAATAAAGAAGATAGTTCCATCTATTGTGGGAAAGTAGTCTCACAATATAAGAGAAAGCGTTCCCATAATGTGAAGGAATAAATTCCCACAATATATGGAACAGTTTGAACATGCTGTTATTTTGGATAAACCATGTGGCTATTTGATGTAAAACATATAGTTATTCAGTAAAGTATAACCTCTATAATAATAGATATTTGATATGAGTTGGAATAAGATTATTGAATGTGTCCCCAATTTTAGCGAGGGACGTGATTTGGAGAAAATAGATCAGATAGTAGCCCCTTTCCGTAGTAAAGCCGGAGTAAAACTGCTTGATTACAGTAATGATGAAGATCATAACCGTCTGGTTGTCACACTTGTGGGAGAGCCGGAAGCACTGTGTGAAGCAGTAGTTGAAGCCGTTGGTGTAGCTGTCCGTTTGATCGACCTGAATCAGCACACCGGGCAACATCCTCGTATGGGAGCGGTAGATGTAATTCCTTTCATCCCGATTAAGAACACCAGTATGGAAGAAGCCATCGAACTCTCTAAAAAAGTAGCGGCGAAAGTTGCGGAGCTATATAATCTTCCCGTCTTCCTGTATGAAAAGTCGGCTACTGCGCCACACCGGGAAAATCTCGCCTCCGTTCGTAAAGGCGAGTTTGAAGGAATGGCCGAAAAGATCAAACTACCCGAATGGCAACCTGACTTCGGACCTGCTGAACGACATCCGACCGCAGGTACCGTAGCAATCGGAGCCCGTATGCCACTCGTAGCTTACAATATTAATCTAAGTACAGATAATATGGAGATAGCCACTAAGATAGCGAAAAATATCCGCCATATCAATGGAGGACTTCGTTATGTAAAAGCAATGGGAGTGGAACTGAAAGAGCGAAACATTACCCAAGTATCCATTAACATGACCGACTATACCCGTACCGCACTCTACCGTGCCTTCGAATTAGTACGTATCGAAGCCCGTCGTTACGGTGTTACGATTGTAGGTAGTGAAATAATCGGTCTTGTACCGATGGAAGCTCTGATTGATACCGCTTCCTACTATCTCGGACTCGAAAACTTTACCATGCAGCAAGTTCTCGAAGCTCGTATCATGGAATAGTCAATAAGAAAATAGAATGAATCACAATTGCTTTATGGCAAACATCATTCTAAAAGAACGCGCCATTCATATCTCCATTTATTATATGAACTAATTATGATGAACTATTTATGAGTGAAAACCTAATCATATTTAACGCCCGTATCGTAACCCCCATCGGCTTTTCCGCCCGTAAAGGAGAGGAAATGTCTCAACTGCAAATCATAGAAAACGGAACCGTGGAAGTGACCAAAGGAATCATTACCTACGTTGGTGAAAACCGTGGTGAAGATCGGGATGGTTACTACCAGCACTATTGGCATTATAACGCTCGCGGGCATTGCCTTTTACCCGGTTTCGTCGACTCCCATACCCATTTTGTATTTGGCGGAGAACGTTCCGAAGAATTATCCTGGCGTCTGAAAGGCGAAAGCTATATGTCAATCATGGAGCGGGGAGGGGGAATTGCAAGTACCGTCAAAGCCACCCGGCAAATGAACTACCTTAAACTTCGTTCAGCCGCCGAAAGCTTCCTGAAGAAGATGAGCACCATGGGAGTAACCACCGTAGAAGGTAAAAGTGGCTACGGCCTGGATCGGGACACAGAATTACTACAACTAAAAGTAATGCGCAGCCTGAATAACGCCGAGCATAAACGCGTCGATATAGTCTCCACTTTCCTCGGCGCCCACGCCCTTCCCAAAGAATATGCAGGGAGAAGCGACGAATACATCGATTTCCTGATTCGTGAAATGCTTCCCCTTATCCATTCCGGTAAGTGGGCAGAATGTTGTGATGTCTTTTGCGAACAAGGCGTTTTCTCTATCGAACAATCCCGTCGCCTGCTTCAGGCAGCCAAAGAGCACGGTTTCCTGTTGAAACTCCATGCCGACGAAATCGTCTCTCTCGGCGGTGCCGAACTGGCAGCCGAACTCGGAGCACTGTCTGCCGACCATCTCCTGCATGCTTCCGATGCCGGCATTCGTGCAATGGCCGATGCCGGAGTAGTAGCCACCCTGTTACCTCTGACAGCTTTCGCCTTGAAAGAACCCTACGCGCGAGGTCGTGAAATGATTGACGCCGGTTGTGCTGTGGCACTTGCCACCGACCTGAATCCCGGCAGTTGTTTCTCCGGTTCCATCCCGCTGACCATTGCTCTGGCCTGCATCTATATGCAAATGAGCATCGAAGAAACCATCACTGCTCTCACCCTGAACGGAGCCGCCGCCCTTCAACGAGCCGACCGTATTGGAAGTATCGAAGTAGGTAAACAAGGCGATTTCGTCATTCTCAATTCCGACAACTATCATATTCTACCTTACTATATAGGCATGAATTGCGTAATCATGACTATTAAAGGCGGCATACTTTATCCCGTCGCTTAATAGTTGAAAAACTCTCATTCATTAATCACTTAAAAAACAGAATACCATGTTAGCAGATTTAACCGTAAAAGATTTCTTAGATAAAGTAGCTTGCAGTGACCCTGTGCCCGGTGGCGGTAGTATTGCCGCTTTGAATGGAGCGCTGGCTTCCTCCCTTTCTACGATGGTGGCACGGCTGACCGTAGGAAAAAAAGGATACGAAGTCAGTGAAGAAGTAATGCAGCACGCACAAACCATCACCCTCCGTTTGCTGGACGAATTTATGGCGCTTATTGACAAAGATTCAGCTGCCTACAACGAAGTATTTGCCTGCTTTAAACTACCTAAAACAACCGACGAAGAGAAAGCCGCCCGAAGTGCTGCTATCCAGAAGGCAACCAAACAAGCCGCCCTCGTTCCGTTGGAAGTAGCCCGCAAAGCACTGGATATGATGTCCGTTATAGCAGATGTTGCCCGTCTCGGTAACCGGAATGCTGTCACAGATGCCTGTGTAGCAATGATGTCCGCCCGTACCGCCGTATTGGGAGCCTTACTGAATGTCCGTATCAACCTCGGTTCGCTCAAAGACAGAGATTTTGTCCTCCAGCTGCAAACCGAAGCCGATGCCATCGAGCAAACCGCCTGTCAGAGAGAAAAAGAATTGTTGGATGCCGTAAATCAAGACCTGCGCGTATGAGTAAGAATGTATACCATATCGGTTCCGGAGCACTGACCTTCGAAATCATCGAACGAATTATAAACGAAAACCTGAAACTGGAACTAGCCCCCGAAGCCAAGTTACGCATCCAGAAATGCCGTGACTACCTCGACCAAAAAATAGCTTCTTCCGAAGAACCATTATACGGCATAACAACAGGTTTCGGCTCTCTATGCACTAAAAATATATCTCCCGATGAACTGGGAACCCTCCAGGAGAACTTGATAAAAAGCCATGCTTGCAGCGTAGGCGAAGAAATCCGCCCCGTCATCATCAAACTGATGATGCTTCTCAAAGCCCACGCCCTCTCATTGGGACATAGCGGCGTACAAGTTATCACCGTGCAACGCATCCTCGATTTTTTCAATAATGACGTCATGCCAATTGTCTACGACCGCGGTTCCCTTGGAGCCTCCGGCGACCTGGCACCGCTCGCCAATCTTTTCCTTCCTCTGATAGGTGTCGGTGATGTCTACTATAAAGGAAAAAAGTGCGAAGCCATCAGCGTACTCGACGAGTTTGGCTGGGAACCGGTCAAACTAATGAGCAAAGAAGGACTAGCCCTGCTGAACGGCACCCAATTTATGAGTGCCAACGGTGTGTTTGCTATGCTCAAAGCCTTTCGCCTCTCGAAAAAGGCCGACCTGATAGCCGCCCTTTCCCTCGAAGCCTTTGACGGCCGTATCGACCCGTTTATGGACTGCATCCAGCAAATCCGTCCCCATCAGGGACAGATTGAGACAGGCGAAGCCTTCCGCAAACTACTGGCAGGCAGCGAACTAATCGAACGCCACAAGGAACATGTGCAAGATCCCTATTCCTTCCGCTGCATCCCACAAGTACATGGCGCCACCAAAGATGCCATCCGCTACGTTGCCTCCGTACTGCTGACCGAAATCAATTCCGTCACGGACAACCCCACCATCTTCCCCGATGAAGACCGGATCATCTCCGGCGGAAACTTTCACGGGCAACCGCTTGCCATCTCTTATGACTTCCTCGCCATCGCCCTGGCCGAATTGGGAAATATCTCCGAACGCCGTGTCTCCCAACTGATTATGGGACTCCGTGGACTACCTGAATTTCTCGTAGCCAACCCCGGTCTGAACTCCGGCTTCATGATTCCCCAGTATGCCGCCGCCTCCATGGTCAGCCAGAATAAAATGTACTGCTATGCAGCTTCTAGCGATTCCATAGTCTCCTCCAACGGACAGGAAGACCATGTAAGCATGGGTGCCAATGCCGCCACCAAACTCTATAAAGTGATGGACAACCTGGAACATATCCTTGCCATCGAACTGATGAACGCCGCACAAGGCATCGACTTCCGCCGCCCGCAGAAAACCTCTCCCGTTCTTGAGCGTTTCCTCCATGCCTATCGGAAAGAAGTGCCTTTTGTAAAAGATGACATTGTGATGTACAAGGAAATACATAAAACAGTCGCCTTCCTGAAGAGGACACAGATTGAATACTGACAATAAATTGACCCTTTTTCGCTTTTCGTTAATAATGGTGACTGTTATTGCCGGGTAAGTGTCGATTCTTATCGATATTTATCCGGCATTTATTGGCTCCCATCTCTTCTATTAGCGATAAAACTTTACTTCCTATATTCCCTCCTTTTACCTTTCTTTTGTGTTTGTTCCAAATTTCCTATTAACACTTGTTTTCATTTCACTCTATTGAATGATAATAAATCCCAAATGGACTATAAATAGCTGGAAACTTAATTTGTTAATTGAGTTTTCTATATATCTTTGTTCCGTTTTTCCTTTGGAAATGAAGAGAAAACGAAAACTGCATTTTAATAAAATAGAAAAACGGATGATGACAGAGCATGGAAAGGACGCTTCCCAACGGGTAGAGTTAAGAGAACGGATCATAACGGCGGCAACAGAAGCTTTTACTTCAAAAGGCATCAAGAGTATTACAATGGATGACATTGCAGCAGCATTAGGAATTTCCAAACGTACGCTCTACGAAGTCTTTTCGGATAAAGAATCGTTGTTGAAAGAATGCATACTGAAGGCACAGGCAGACAGAGACAAGTATTTGCAGAAAGTCTTTGAACAGTCGCACAATGTGTTGGAAGTGATACTTGCAGTCTTTCAGAAAAGCATTGAGATGTTTCATCAGACGAACAAACGCTTTTTTGAAGACATTAAGAAATATCCCAAAGTATATGAGATGATGAAGAATCGGCAGGACAGCGATTCGATGAAAACCATGTCCTTCTTCAAAACAGGAGTAGAGCAGGGCATCTTTCGTTCGGATGTAAACTTCGCTATTGTCAATTTGCTGGTACGTGAGCAATTTGATGTGCTTTTGAATACGGACATCTGTAATGAATACCCTTTCATTGAAGTGTACGAATCCATCATGTTTACTTATATACGCGGTATCTCCACCGAAAAAGGAGCAAGGGTACTGGAAGACTTTATACAAGAATATCGCAAGAACCGCATCGAAGACTAGAGTAAAAGTGAGGTTCTATTGACAAACAATTAAGATTAAATTAGAAATTCAGTTTATGAACAAGATGAAAAGATTGACAGGTCGGAAGATCCTTCTGGTAGCTGTGGCATTCTGTGCATTTGGTTTTGCAAAGGCGCAGGACACGCAGACGGAGAAGAATACCCTAACCTTAACCTTAGACAAAGCCTTGGAAATTGCATTGGATGAGAATCCGACAATGAAAGTGGCAGCGGAAGAAATCGCCTTAAAGAGAGTTGCCAGCAAGGAAGCCTGGCAAAGTCTGTTGCCGGAGGCCAGCATTGCCGGTTCCTTAGACCATACAATTAAAGCGGCTGAAATGAAATTGAACGATATGTCGTTCAAGATGGGGCAAGACGGTTCGAACACCGCCAATGCCGGGTTGAGTATTAACCTGCCACTCTTTGTGCCGGGTGTTTACCGTGCTATGTCGATGACAAAGACGGATATTGAACTGGCAGTAGAGAAGTCACGTGCTTCCAAACTGGATCTGGTGAATCAGGTAAGCAAGGCTTATTATCAGTTAATGCTTGCACAGGATAGCTATGAAGTGCTTCAAGGCAGCTATAAACTGGCAGAAGATAATTACAATGTAGTGAATGCCAAATATCAGCAGGGAACTGTGAGCGAATATGACAAGATCAGTGCGGAAGTACAGATGCGCAGCATTAAGCCGAACCTGATTGCGGCAGCCAATGCGGTGACTTTGGCTAAATTACAGTTAAAAGTTCTGATGGGCATCACTGCCGATGTGGAGATAAAGATTAATGATAATCTGACCAACTATGAGACGACCATGTTTGCCAATCAGTTGAAAGAAGAGAATGTGAATCTGAACAACAATACCACCATGAAGCAGTTGGACTTGAACATGAAGTTGCTCGAAAAGAATGTAAAGTCTTTAAAGACGAACTTTATGCCGACTCTTTCCATGAGCTTCTCCTATCAATATCAGTCATTGTATAATCCGAATATCAATTTCTTCGATTATAACTGGAGCAACAGTTCCAGCCTGATGTTCAATATCAGCATACCTTTATATAAGGCAAGCAATTTTACGAAAGTGAAATCTGCCCGTATCCAGATGCGCCAGCTCGATTGGAATCGTATCGATACGGAAAGACAGTTGAATATGCAGATTGTCAGTTGTCGCAATAATATGAGTGCCAGCACAGAGCAGGTAGTCAGCAACAAGGAAAATGTGATGCAGGCAAAGAAAGCGGTGGTGATTGCCGAAAAACGTTATGATGTAGGTAAGGGCACGGTGCTCGAACTGAACAGTTCCCAAGTGTCACTGACACAGGCGCAACTCACCTACAATCAGTCCATATACGATTACCTGGTTGCTAAGGCAGACCTCGATCAGGTTCTGGGAAAAGAATAAAGATAGACAACTAAAAAATTACAAGTAAGGAATATGAAAAGAAGTATCCAATTGGTAGCCCTGCTGTTAACTGTGTTTATGGGCTCATGTACAGGTGGAAAAGACAAAGCTGCTGCGGAACATGTGGACGCAAAGCCTATTGTGAAGCTGGCAGACGTAAAAGCCCGCCCCGTAGATCAAATACAGGATTACACAGCAACGGTGGAAGCCGAAGTAAAGAATAATATTGCGCCTTCGTCTCCCGTACGTATCGATCAGATTTTCGTAGAAGTGGGCGACCGCGTATCCAAAGGACAGAAACTTGTGCAGATGGATGCAGCCAACCTGAAACAGACGAAGCTGCAACTAGATAATCAGGAAATAGAATTCAACCGTATCGACGAATTATATAAAGTGGGCGGTGCGTCCAAATCAGAGTGGGATGCTTCGAAGATGCAACTCGATGTGAAGAAAACCGCTTATAAGAATCTGCTGGAGAATACCTCTTTGCAAAGCCCTATCAATGGTGTAGTCACTGCGCGCAACTATGATAATGGCGATATGTACAGTGGTGGAGAACCGGTTCTGGTAGTAGAACAGATCACTCCCGTGAAACTCCTGATTAACGTGTCTGAAACCTACTTCACGAAAGTGAAAAAAGGTACTCCTGTCGACGTGAAACTCGATGTATATGGTGATGAAGTCTTTACAGGAACCATCAACCTGATTTACCCTACCATAGATGCTACTACCCGTACATTCCAGGTGGAGATCAGACTGGATAATAAAGACCAGCGTGTGCGTCCGGGAATGTTTGCCCGTGCGACATTGAACTTCGGTACAGCAGAAAACGTAGTTGTTCCTGATTTGGCTATCGTTAAGCAGGCAGGTTCCGGCGACCGTTATGTATTCGTTTATAAAGACGGTAAAGTATCTTATAATAAGGTTGAACTGGGTAGACGCATGGGTACGGAGTACGAGTTGAAATCCGGTGTGCCCGATAACTCACAGGTTGTAGTTGCCGGACAGTCACGTTTGGTGAACGGTATGGAAGTAGAGGTGGAAGCCTCTTCCCAACTTTCTTCCAAATGAGAGATGTACAGTACCTTTCTCCCAATGCTTTTATTAATTAACCTGATTTCAAAACGATCTTCCGGCTTCCTCTTCTTGGGAGAGGAGCGGGGAGAGGCTTTTAAATAAAACAACATGAGTTTATACGAAGGTGCGGTTAAGAAACCGATTATGACCTCCCTCTGCTTTCTGGCAGTGGTGATTTTTGGTCTTTTCTCTTTGTCCAAGTTACCTATCGACTTGTATCCGGACATTGACACGAATACAATCATGGTAATGACCGCTTATCCCGGAGCAAGTGCTTCGGATATAGAAAATAATGTGACTCGCCCGCTCGAAAATACGTTGAATGCGGTGAGCAACCTGAAACATATCACCTCCCGTTCTTCCGAGAATATGTCATTAATTACATTGGAGTTCGAGTTTGGTAACGATATTGACGTTCTCACCAATGATGTGCGCGATAAACTCGACATGGTAAGCTCACAGCTTCCCGATGATGTCGAGAATCCGATCATCTTCAAATTTAGTACGGACATGATTCCGATCGTGTTGCTTTCCGTACAGGCCAATGAGAGTCAGTCAGCGCTTTATAAGATATTGGACGACCGTGTGGTAAATCCGCTGGCACGTATTCCGGGAGTCGGAACCGTCTCCATCAGTGGTGCACCGCAACGTGAGATTCAGGTATATTGCGACCCCAACAAACTGGAAGCCTATCACCTGACTATTGAAACAATCAGCTCCATTATCGGAGCCGAGAATAAGAACATTCCCGGTGGTAACTTCGATATTGGTAGCGAAACCTATGCACTGCGTGTAGAAGGTGAGTTTGATGATTCCCGTCAGTTGGCAGATGTAGTGGTGGGTACACACAATGGGGCGAATGTCTTTTTGCGTGATGTAGCCCGTATTGTCGATACCGTGGAAGAACGTGCACAGGAAACCTATAATAATGGTGTGCAAGGTGCTATGATTGTAGTTCAGAAACAGTCGGGAGCCAATTCGGTAGAAATCTCCAAGAAAGTGGCCGACGCGCTGCCGAGGCTTCAAAAGAACCTGCCGAGCGACGTGAAGATTGGTGTCATTGTCGATACCTCGGACAACATTTTGAACACCATCGACAGTTTGACGGAAACCGTTGTTTATGCCTTGCTCTTTGTTGTCATCGTCGTGTTCCTCTTCCTGGGACGTTGGCGTGCGACGCTGATTATCTGTATCACTATTCCGCTTTCGTTGATTGCTTCGTTCATTTACTTGGCGATTAGTGGAAATACGATTAATATTATTTCGCTTTCGTCACTTTCTATTGCTATCGGTATGGTGGTGGATGATGCGATTGTGGTACTTGAAAACGTAACGACCCATATCGAGCGTGGCTCCGATCCGAAACAGGCAGCCGTGCACGGAACAAATGAGGTGGCAATCTCTGTAATTGCTTCTACGTTGACCATGATTGCCGTGTTCTTCCCGTTGACGATGGTAAGCGGTATGTCCGGTGTGCTTTTCAAACAGTTGGGTTGGATGATGTGTGCCATCATGTTTATTTCTACGGTCGCCGCACTATCTTTGACTCCGATGCTCTGTTCTCAGTTACTTCGCTTGCAGAAGAAACCATCGAAAATGTTCAAGCTCTTCTTTACTCCGATTGAGAAAGCGCTCGACGGACTTGATACTTGGTATGCGAAGATGTTGAACTGGGCTGTACGTCATCGTCCGATTGTGATTGTGGGATGTATTGCTTTCTTCGTTGTCAGTTTGCTGTGTGCAAAGGGCATCGGTACGGAGTTCTTCCCGGCACAGGATAATGCCCGTATTGCCGTACAGTTGGAACTTCCAATCGGTACACGAAAAGAGATAGCGCAGGAATTATCTCAGAAGTTAACCAACCAATGGCTGACGAAGTATAAAGACATAATGAAAGTCTGTAACTATACAGTCGGTCAGGCTGATTCTGACAACACTTGGGCATCCATGCAGGACAATGGCTCACATATAATCTCGTTCAACATCAGTTTGGTAGACCCGGGTGATCGTGACATCACTTTGGAAGCAGTCTGTGATGAGATGCGTGAAGATTTGAAAGCCTATCCGGAATTCAGTAAAGCACAGGTAATCCTCGGAGGTAGTAACACGGGTATGTCCGCGCAGGCAAGTGCCGACTTTGAGGTTTACGGATACGATATGACAGTAACCGATAGCGTAGCAGCCCGTCTGAAACGTGAATTATTGAAAGTAAAAGGCGTGACCGAGGTAAATATCAGCCGTAGTGACTACCAACCGGAATACCAGGTAGACTTCGACCGTGAAAAACTGGCGATGCATGGCTTGAATCTTTCAACTGCTGGTAACTATCTGCGTAACCGTGTCAATGGTGCGGTAGCATCTAAATATCGTGAGGACGGAGATGAATATGATATCAAAGTGCGTTACGCACCTGAATACCGTACAAGCCTGGAGAGTCTCGAAAATATCCTCATTTACAATGCACAGGGACAATCCGTTCGTGTGAAAGACGTCGGAAAGGTAGTCGAACGTTTTGCACCTCCTACCATCGAACGTAAAGACCGCGAACGTATCGTGACCGTTTCCGCTGTAATCTCCGGAGCTCCGCTGGGCGACGTAGTGGCTGCCGGAAATAAGGTGATAGATAAAATGGATCTTCCGGGAGAAGTCACCATCCAGATTTCCGGTTCGTACGAAGATCAGCAGGATTCATTCCGCGATTTGGGAACACTTGCCATCCTGATTGTTGTTCTGGTATTTATCGTGATGGCAGCGCAGTTCGAGTCACTGACTTATCCGTTTATCATCATGTTCTCCCTGCCGTTTGCGTTTAGTGGTGTCTTGATGGCACTATTCTTTACGAACAGCACATTGAGTGTCATGAGTTTATTGGGAGGTATCATGTTGATTGGTATTGTGGTGAAGAACGGTATTGTGCTTATTGACTACATTACCCTTTGTCGAGAACGTGGATTGGCTGTTTTGAACTCTGTGGTAACAGCAGGTAAGAGCCGTCTTCGTCCGGTACTGATGACCACCGCTACTACCGTTCTCGGTATGATTCCGATGGCTATCGGTGGCGGTCAAGGTTCGGAAATGTGGAGTCCGATGGCAATTGCCGTAATCGGTGGTTTGACGATATCTACTGTTTTGACATTGATTTTGATTCCTACTCTATATTGTGTATTCGCGGGAACTGGTATCAAGAACCGTCGTCGTAAACTCCGCCGTCAACGTGAATTGGACGTTTATTTCCAGGCGAATAAAGATAACATTATTAAGAAATAACAGAAAAGAAATATGAAATCAGTATTGATAACATTCGACCAGGCTTATTACGAACGAATCATGGCGTTGCTCGACCGTTTGGGTTGTCGTGGCTTTACATACCTTGAAAAAGTACAAGGACGTGGTTCGAAAACAGGCGATCCGCATTTCGGAAGCCATGCCTGGCCAAGTATGTGCTCGGCTATCCTGACAGTGGTAGAAGATAACAAAGTCGATTCATTGCTCGACACCTTGCATAAAATGGATTTGCAGACGGAACAATTAGGTTTGCGTGCATTTGTGTGGAACATTGAACGGACCATTTAAATGTGATCCGGTAGATAGATAAAAAGGAAAGGAGAATCTAATAAATAATGTAGATTCTCCTTTCTTTTTGTGGCTTTTGTCTATCTTTGCGGTCGTTTGGGATTTTAGAAACATTATGGAGATAATAAAGAATTATTTGAAATATTCGTTGTGGTTCGTACTGATTGTATTTGCAGCCTTACTCGGGCTTCATTGGCTTCCGGTACTGACCATTGACGGGCACACGATGAGGCGTGTAGACCTTTTGAGCGACCTTCGTTATCCGGAATCGGAGATTGCCACAGCTGATTCGGACAGTATCCCTTTGCCTCCAGTTGTAAAGCCGGTCTTTGTAGATACTTGTCGTGCAGGTATGACTTGCATTGAAGATTACAGTGATTCCACTCTCCGGGGGATGGCTCCTTTTTATGAAGCACTCAATCGTATCTCTTCCAGTGATTCAGATGACTCTGATGACAAACAGGTACGCATTGCCGTATTCGGAGACTCTTTTATCGAAGCGGATATATTTACAGCCGACTTGCGCGAAATGCTTCAGAAACAATTCGGCGGTTGTGGTGTAGGTTTTGTTACCATCACTTCCATGACAAGCGGTTACCGTCCTACGGTACGGCATACATTTGGCGGATGGTCCAGCCATGCAGTAACAGACAGTATCTATTTCGATAAGAAGAAACAAGGCATTTCCGGACACTATTTTGTCCCCCGGAACGGAGCTTATGTAGAACTACGCGGACAAAATAAATACGCCTCCCTGCTCGATACTTGCCAACGTGCTTCTATCTTCTTCTATAATAAAGATTCCGTTCTTCTTTCTGCCCGTGTGAACAAAGGAGAAAGCAAGAATTACTCTTTAGGCCCTTCTGATGGATTACAACAAGTTCAGGTGGACGGACGCATCGGTTCTATCCGTTGGACAGTAGATCGTGCGGACTCTGCCCTGTTCTATGGCTTGGCAATGGATGGAAAGAAAGGAATCATTCTCGATAACTTCTCGTTGCGTGGCAGTTCCGGTCTTTCCCTGCGCGGTATTCCGGTACAAACGTTGAAGCAGTTTAACCGCCAGCGTCCTTACGACCTGATTATCCTCGAATATGGATTGAATGTAGCTACCGAACGGGGACGCAATTATGATAATTACCAGAAAGGATTGATTACAGCTATCGAGCATCTGAAAGAATGTTTCCCACAAGCCGGAATTCTGTTATTGAGCGTTGGCGACCGTGATTATAAGAACGAAAACGGCGAACTCCGTACCATGCCCGGTGTTAAGAATCTGATTCGTTATCAGCAGAACATTGCTGCTGAAAGCGGTATTGCATTCTGGAATATGTTTGAAGCAATGGGCGGAGAAGGCAGTATGGCAAAACTCGTCCATGCCAAACCCTCTATGGCAAACTACGATTATACGCATATAAACTTCCGTGGCGGTAAGCATTTGGCTGGATTGCTTTATGAAACCATGATCTATGGTAAGGAACAATACGACAGGAGGCGTGCTTATGAGAAAGAGTAACCTGCTGTCCATCTTTATTCTCATTCTCGCCGGTATGTTGAGTGTCCCTTGTTTTCTTACAGAAACAATCGCGCAAGACCGTATGCCTGTATGCTCTCCATTGGGAAAGACTGCAAAGCGGATAAAGCCTTTACGGGAAATGAACTGGGCGAATGATACGATCAACGTACAAGTAGCCTTCCCTGCTGCTTTTCGCGAAACCGGACGGAATGAGATTATTGACAGCATTGCTCTGCTGGCTCCCGTCTTTGAACATCTCCGCCAGGTACGTGCCGGACTCTCCGAAGATACAGTCCGCATCGTTCATATTGGCGATAGCCACGTGCGTGGACATATCTATCCCCAAACCACCGGTGCCCGTTTGGCAGAAACCTTTGGTGCCATTTCTTATATTGATAAAGGCGTCAACGGAGCTACTTGCCTAACATTTACCCATCCGGATCGTATTACCGAAATCGCTGCCTTGAAACCCGAATTGCTGATTCTCTCTTTCGGAACCAATGAAAGCCATAACCGGCGTTATAATATAAATGTGCACTACAATCAGATGGATGAACTTGTGAAACTGTTGCGCGACAGTCTTCCTAACATCCCCATTCTTCTGACTACCCCTCCCGGTTCCTATGAAAGTTTCCGGCAACGGAGGCGTAGGCGCACGTATGCCATCAATCCCCGTACGGCAACAGCAGCGGAAACTATCCGCCGTTATGCCAAAGACCATCGCCTGCTCGTGTGGGATATGTATGATGTAGTCGGAGGGAAGCGTCGTGCCTGCACCAACTGGACGGAGGCAAACCTGATGCGTCCCGATCATGTACATTATTTACCTGAAGGATACATCCTGCAAGGAAATTTATTATACCAAGCACTTATACAAGCATATAATGACTATGTTTCCCATTGATATAGATTTCAGTAGACTAAAAGAGGTACTTACCTACGATCCGCAAGCCCCGATGATATTCAGCAGCGGTATCTTCCTTTGGCTGTTCGCTGCTTTCATGGTAGTGTATGTGTTGTTACAACGTAAATACACTGCCCGTATCTTGTTTGTCACCCTCTTTTCTTATTATTTCTACTACAAGAGTAGCGGCACATACTTTTTCCTGCTTGCTATAGTCACCGTTGCCGACTTCTTTCTTGCACAGCTAATGGATCGTGCAGAAGGGTATTGGAAACGTAAAGGATTAGTAGTTTTGAGTCTGAGTATCAATCTGGGACTTCTTGTCTATTTCAAATATACCAATTTCCTGGGTGGAGTGATAGCGTCATTGATGGGAGGAGAGTTTACCGCCCTTGATATATTCCTGCCGGTCGGTATCTCTTTCTTTACTTTCCAGTCGCTAAGCTACACCATCGACGTTTACCGGAGGGACATAAAGCCATTGACGAATCTTTTGGACTATGCTTTCTACGTATCTTTCTTCCCCCAGTTGGTGGCAGGACCTATCGTGCGTGCCCGCGATTTTATCCCGCAAATCCGGAAACCTCTCTTTGTTTCGCAGGAGATGTTCGGCCGCGGAATCTTCCTGATCGTATCCGGTCTTTTCAAGAAAGCCATTATCTCCGACTATATCAGCATCAACTTTGTAGAACGTATTTTTGATAATCCTACTCTCTATTCGGGTGTTGAGAATCTGATGGGAGTGTATGGTTATGCTTTACAGATTTACTGCGACTTTTCCGGATATAGTGACATGGCTATCGGTATCGCTTTATTGTTGGGCTTTCATTTTAATCTCAACTTTAATTCTCCTTATAAGTCTGCCTCCATTACCGAATTCTGGCGTCGTTGGCACATCTCTTTGTCCAGTTGGCTGCGGGATTATCTGTATATTTCTTTAGGAGGAAACCGAAAAGGTAAGTTCCGGCAATATCTGAATCTTATCATTACCATGTTTCTGGGTGGATTATGGCATGGCGCATCTTGGAACTTCGTTCTTTGGGGAACCTTCCACGGAGTTGCTTTAGCATTGCATAAAATGTGGATGACCATCACCGGGCGTAAGAAAGGAGAACAAAGTCATGGTTGGCGGCGTGTGTTCGGAGTGATTATTACTTTCCATTTTGTCTGCTTCTGCTGGATTTTCTTCCGTAATGCCGATTTTCAGAACTCAATGGATATGCTGGGACAGATATTCACTACTTTCCGTCCGCAACTGTTCCCACAGTTACTTGAAGGATATTGGAAAGTATTCGCATTAATGTTGTTCGGCTTCCTGCTTCATTTTGCTCCCGATAGCTGGGAAAATGCAGCTTGCCGGGGAGTGATCCGTCTACCGTTCGTAGGAAAAGCAGTGTTGATGATAGCTTTGATTTACCTTGTTATTCAGATGAAGAGTTCGGAGATTCAGCCGTTTATCTATTTCCAGTTCTGATTGGTTTCTCTTGTGTGGAGATATGCAACAAAAGCTATGAGTAAATATCTCATAGCTTTTGTTGCATAAAGTAGAATCTCTTAATTCTATAGAGTATATACTTCTATTTGATCTAATACAATACCTTCATCCAAGGCTTTTATAGCTAATAGATGCTTTTTCTTCTCTTTCACAGGGAATGTTACCTGTCGGATAGCTTGATTGCGTAAAACATTCTCTTTCCATTCTTCGCTGCGTCCTTTGGTTTCATAAGATATGACTGAAGATTCTTTCTTATCTAGTGAAATAGAGAATCGTAGTTGCTCACTATTCATTGGATGATTGGGTAATAGCCGTATTTCTATCTTTATGGAGTCGGTCGGACAGTGATCAAAGTTGAAAATTAGCTCCTGACCTTTTTTCAACATTGCTGCTTTTCCTTCGTATCCTAGTCCTTCACAGAGAATCGGAGTACCTTCAGTACATTCTGAACCATTCCATTTATAGAGACTTTGCCCCCTTTCCGCTAGCGGCTCGCTAATATATGATCTGTCTACAGGTTCAAATACAGGCAGTCTGCGTGGTTGGTGGTCCATCATGCGATGCCATTTTCCATTGTTATTGATTCCTGTATTATAAATACGGGTTAATGATACAATGCTGTCATACGCGGCATCACTTTTGTCCCAGTTCATTTCGCCATGTCGTGCCAATTGAGCATATAGCATTTTCTTATTCATTTCAGCAGCAGCTTGTACCGGGTATTTCACTAAATGAAAATAAGTATCTTGCCTGTTTGGTTCGATTAGTGCAGTAAGGTTCTCTACTTTGTCGGATATGGACAGATAATCTTCCAAACGTTTGTTAATATATTGTTTGCTCCATGGCATGTCTTTGACTATCCGATAGGCATTGGTATGGTATTCTTCCTCCCGGGTATTTCCCATAAATTCAGGTTTACGGATATAGGCTAAGCGATAATGTTCCTGCATAACAGGAAGTAGCTTTTCCCCAATAGAATTACCAAATTCACGTTTCAGAAACTTTCCTAAATGGTTACTGATTCCTTTTTGAACGACTTCATCTATGTTCCATGCCATATCCAGAAAAAGCTCCGTTTGATATTCTATGGGTTTAATATCTCCTACGTTCAGTATCCACATTTTCTGTATGCCGTGCTCGTATGCCTCTTTCATTTGCTGGTATAATAAAGCCGGACTGAATGTTCCCAGCCAAAGATAATCGTGAGGGCGTCCCCAATAAGAAACATGATAATAAATTCCGTTCCCTCCTTTGCGGGTGCGTTCTTCGTCGCTTGGGAAGTGACGTATATAACCATAATTATCATCACACCACATTAATGTAATATCTTCCGGTACTTGTAATCCTGCACGATAAATGTCAAGCACTTCTTTATAAGGAATAAACACTTGAGGAACAGATGTTACATCTTTATTAACGTATTCTTGCAATAAATGGCGTTGATCTTTTAAAACACGTTCCAATATCACCTTTTGTTCTTCTATAGTTTTGGCACCTTGCATCTGACCATCATGCACTCCACGCATGCCAACAGTATAGAGAATCTCTTGCCCGGCTACTTCTTTTACCCTGTCTTCCCAGAAACGATATACCGAGTTGCTATTATTTACATAATCATAATCACCTTTTCCTCTGCGGCTCCATTCTCCGGCGGCATTACATGCCATAGGTTCACAATGGGACGAGCCGATGTAAATGCCAAACTTCTCGGCTATTTCGCGATTTCCTTTTGTCAGGAAGAAAGGAACGGTACATTCGTGCATGGCAGGCCAATATGTATTAGCACGTAATCGTAAGAGTAGTTCAAAGATACGCTCATTCGTACGCGGCCCGATACGACCTGCTTTATACCACGGTTCGTAATTTAGACTGCTCCATTGCATCATCCCCCAGTCTTCGTCGTTAATGAATATACCGCGATATTCTACAGAAGGAGATTGCAACATCTTAAAGCCAGCTTCCAACTGGAAAGATGCTCTTTTTTCCGGAATGGCATCTGCCCACCATTCCCACGGAGAAACTCCTATCAGTCTGGAAATCTCCATAATGCCATAGGCTGTCCCGTGCTTGTCACTTCCGGCTATGACTAGCTTTCCTTCTGCTGAAACAGTGAGTAGAAATGCCTGTTTCTTATTACTTAGAACAGAAGTGTCGATTCCATAGTCTGTAAACAATGAACTTTTTCCAACTGTACCGACAATGATGTCTCCCTTTTGAGTGTCTTTTGTTGTTGGTGATGAAAATACAGCCAAGCAATCACGTTTGAATAATTCCAAGGCGGTCTGTACCACTTGTTCTTCCGCCGGGTCACAAGCAATTGTGATTGTTTTTTCTGCTTGTAAATTAAAAGATGCTTGCGCCCAAATGTGTGGTGCGAGCACTAAACAGAGAAATCCTGCTAAGTATCTTTTCATGTGAAAATAATATTTATGTATCTTTTTAGATTTCATCATACTATAATTATTGGAAAGAAAGAATGCGATCTATCGTGACAAATGTATTGTCGCTTCCATAGATCGTTTTTGTTTTGTCTGTCCATACAGGCTTTATACCACTCACCTCAACCAATAAGGTATATTTGTCTTTGGTGAGTTTCGGGGTAATGATACGAGTAGCTTTTTCCGGATATTTACTGTAGAAATCCACTAATGAAGAATAGATCGTATCATTTTGGGTGTTTACTATACTCACTTTGGCGTAACCACTGTGCCTGTTAGATTCTCCGATAACGGCAACTTGACTTCCTTCGAAAGACACTTTCAGTATGCCTCCTTTTGTGTTTGAAACGAGTCTTCCTTTAGCCTCTTTCCAATCATTGGTAAACTTTATCTGTTTTACAGGAACAGTCTTTCCATGCGATAGAATATCTACAGGTTTTATGCTGTTAATATCCCAATATTGCCAGTATTCCGGTATGGATATTTGTGTCCCTTCCACTTCTATAGGCATCCATACGTAGGTAGCGGCCGAGGCTTGATGAGGATAAGACCATCGATCACCCATATACATTGGTATGGTATCATTTCCCCGTTTCAATGGGAAAACAAAAGTGCTTTGCGAGTTATATGTTAGTTTTCCTTCCGGACAAAATACTCCTTGTTTCGTCCATGGTCCTTCGATCTTTGGAGCTGTAAAATAAAAATTATCGTTTTTCTCCCAGCTTGTAAGGTTGGAGTATAGCATATAATACATGCCGTTTTTTTTGAACATGGCAGGTGATTCGCCTGAACCTTTGACATGGGCTACTTGTGTTTCTATAGAACGATAGTCGTCACTTAACTTATAGATAGGACCATGATGAATAAGTAGATAACCTTTACCGTCCGTGTCTTGAAAAGTACCCATATCCCAACGTTTGATAGGATTACCTTTATAAAGTAATGGTCCTTGTAGCTTGTATTCTCCGTTAATTGTTTTACAAGTAGCGTAACCAATATAGGGATCCTTATATCCCATATCATCGGCGTGCATGAACATAACATATTCACCAGTAGAGGGACATTTCATAACTTTTACACGTTCACCCACACGATTAGGACCTAATATTCCGTCGGGTTGCAAGGGTAATACCACCCGTTCAAATCTCCAGTTTACCAGATCATCCGACGAATAGCAAGAGAACCCCGGGAAAGCGTTGCTTTGGTCGGATTTCCATTCTCCGAAAAGATAATACCGTCCATTATCTTCTACGATGCAAGCTCCATGTGCATTGACTATATCACCATTGTTGTCAAACCAGGGAATTCCATTACATACAACCTTTTCGGAGTTTTGTGCGAAACATATCGTTCCGGTTCCTCCAAAGAGGAATAATAATAAAAAAATGATTTTCATGATACTTACTGTTGCCATGTTAATTAAAAACTAATATCTATCACTCCACCGTACGGATTAAAGTCGAATAATATTTCATCTCCAACCATTTTTACGGTTAACTTTTTGTTATCTTGCTTTACTCTGATTTTTGTTTTACTGCCATCATTCTTTATCACCATTGTCAATGGTTCCGAGAATAATTCTGGTATCAATGCCAAATATGGAACTATTTTATAAGATGATTTCTCTTTCACAATACTCAGTTGGATATTCCTTCTTTCTTTGATGTAGGCTCCTACTTCGGCAAATGTTCCTGTCCAGATTTTATCTTCTTGTGCTTTCACCTTTTTTAGATGGTTCCAAAATATATCCGGTTGTGAGAAATTGTCGTATCCATGTGTTATTCCATGTGTCATACTGACACCCCAACCCTCTGCAATAAGAAGTTCATCAACCCATTTCTCCAATATTTCAGGTGTTCTTTTGCTTTTCTCTCCTCCCAAGGCATATTGCTCCGTACGTGTAGCTATTTTACCTTCAGACGCAATACTAAGTATTCTGTTGTCAAAATAATTTCCGGGATAGCAGAACGTTTTTGGTCTTTTCCCTATATAGAGTTGTATAATGCTGTCATTTTTGTCAATTTCTTCTCTTATTTTTTCATAACTAAGATGTTTGAAATTAGGATGCGACCAACTATGGTTGGAAATCTCATGTCCTTTGTCAGCCATTTCTTTCATCTGTTTCCAAGTCATGCGAGACTTTCCCAAGTTGGCCTCTTTATATTCGATAATTTTTCCACATATCCAGAAAGTTCCTTTTAATCCTAATTCTTCCAATTTAGGATATACCATGGTATAATGTTCTTCTAAACCATCGTCAAATGTATAACTGATAGCACATTTTTTATTATTTTTATAATCGGCTACATATATATCTGTATCGTAGTGACGGAGATATTTACCTAGATCCGGTACAGCTTTTCCTATTGCTTCTGCCGCTATCCGGGCAATGACTTTACTGCCGTATATGTTTAAATGGGTGTTGTCTGTCTTACCTTTCGGATAACGGCTATATTTGCCGATAGGTACCCACATGAATAGTTTTTTAGATTTTTCCGGTCCCATTTGCGAAACTAGATCATGCGTGAGCCGGGCCATATCTATAAACGGTACATTCATCTCTTTTGCCACTTTGCGTGGTGAGTTTATATATTCTCCGTGTGAATTGACAAGAATATTACCTTCCTTTTCATATACATATTGAAACTTTATGTTCGGGCTCGGAGGATAGTTACGTCGCACAATAGAATTCATTAAAATAGGTTTAGCGCCTTTATCACGTGATTCTCGGATAAATTTTCGTAAGTTATCATCGAATGAGCTACCGGGTAGAGTATGCAATGTCGTGTCTGTTTTTTCATCATTATGTCCGAACTGGATAATTACATAATCTCCGTCTTTTAATTTTTCGAGTACGGTTTGCCAGCGTCCTTCGTTAATGAAGCTTCGTGTACTACGGCCACATGCAGCATGATTGTCTATTGAAACGTCTTCTGTAAAGAAGCGGGATAGCATTTGTCCCCATCCACGTTCCAGATTTCCTTTTTCGACAGTTCTGTCTGCCATGGTAGAATCGCCTATCATGAAAATGGTGACAGGCATATCTTTTTTCGTACTAAAGCTAGAAAGAAGAAGGAGTGCAAGTAAGGATAAAAATATCTTGGACTTCATTTTTTATAAATATGATCAGATTTAAAAGAGGGAGTGTACTCATGCATGAACAATTCAACAGATTGCTATTGAAATACACCCCCATTTTCCCAAAAAACATCTTACCTTAAATCTTTTTATTTTTCGGCAGGAAGATTGGCTGTTGTAGGCCAATAGGGATTTTGGTAGAGAGGTGACTGGCTAAGTGACTGCCCGTCTACAGATGTAATAAGAAGTTCTCCTGCTCCTATAGGTTCTAAGTAATGAGCCATTTTCCAAGTATAACCGTAATAACCGTTTTGTGTTTTGCGTACTTGGAACGGGCGCACATATTCGCTGTTGCTTGCCGGAGACATATTAGCTTTGGTAGAACCGTCGGTAATAAGTTTTCCACTGGCATACAAGCTTTCCATAGGAGTATTCCATAAATGAATTCCTTCTGGTATATAGGGCTTGCTGATGAGTTGGTCCATTGCACGCCAACGGCATAAATCCATATAACGAAACCCTTCGGAGAGTAACTCGCAGCGTCGTTCACGTCTTATGTTATAAAGAATTTTGTCAGTGAGCAGACTACCACCCGAATAAGCGCCCCAGTCATTTGCTGCTTCCTTATTCATATCCGTAGTCTCTATGGTCTTGTCAATATCATTGCTCATACCTGCATTGCGGGTTCTTATTAATCTCCAGTATTCTTTAGCCGTATCATCAAGACGTCCTCTAAGTTCATAACTCGCTTCTATATAATTGAGCAAAGCTTCTACCGAACGCATCATTATATAGCCTGTAGAACCTGAATTTATATCTGGATATTGTGCTGCATCTTGAGAACCTCCTTTACGTATGGTGTAGCCTGTCACGTAATGTTTCTGTCCGGTAGCATCGGTGAAATTGGGCGCAGGTACGGTTTTGTCTATACCAGCTTTCACAGTGCCTTTAACATTGGTTTGCCCATTCACTTTCAAGAAGAGAGTCAGCCGCGGATCGCGGTTTACCACTACAGTAGCCAACGTGTTATCTCCTTTGTAGAGGTCGGTGTCGGAAAGCGGCTTGCCATAGTCATCATTTTGAATATGCGTGTATACTGGCGTGCCGTCATTCATCAGGAAGTTTTGTACACATCCACGTGTTAGTCCAAGTCCCCAGTTGCCATCGGTGGCACCGGCATTTATTTGATGCATACGTACACCGGAAGCGAACTGTCGCCAGAAAAGCACCTCTTTTATACTTGAAAGGTTTACAGTACAATACATATTATAATAAGGATTTGTCACATTGGCATAAGCACCGTCCTGATAGTATCCTGTATTTTTTATAAGCTCATTTTTATATGCATCGCCCACTTCCTTTGCTGCATTCATGGCTTGCTCCAGAAACCAATTACTTTGAGCTTCTATGCTTCCTTTCGGGAATTGATAATCAGCACTGTAATCTTTCTTTTTACCGGGCCATCCTTCACCGCCGGGAACAAAAGCCGATCCTTTGAAGTATTTTAGCCATGTACCTTCATAGAGGGCTACACGACTTTTCAACAGCATCACTGAATGATAATTCAGACGGGTAGTGATAATATCGTTGCCCTGCATATAACTGGCGGCTTTATCGAGATCAGACATGATAAAACGGGCTACGCTATCTCTTGGCATTCGTTTACTCGCTTCTATCAGTTCTTCACGATTATCATTCAGAGGTTCTGTAATAATGGGGAAATCACCAAATTTCTGGTAAAGCCTGAAATATTCCACAGCTCTCAAAGCATACATTTCGCCTATCAGATGTTTTATATTTTTCAATGTTCCGGTAATAATATTCTCTGTTCCATTGATATCATTGCCATAGCGAGGCATGACGAAACTTAGGAATGCATTGATGCGATAGATGTCGGCAAAGTCCCAGTTCGCATTATCCTGTGCCACTCGCCAGCCACCCTCATAGTAGCGTTCGGGAGCAGTTTCGGGTATTTGGTCGTCAGTAATGTCTACCTCTGTCTTCGGGTCATAATACCCTTTGCTCATAAGTGTAAATACACTTTCATAACTTTTCAGTGTATAAGCTTCAAGCTGAGATTCAGTTTTAAAATAAGCTTCCGGAGGAATTGTTGATGACGGTTCTTTGTCTAAATAATCATCACACGAGCAGAAACCTGCGACAATCAGCAATGTGAAAAAGAGTTTATATAAAGTTTTCATATTCGATAGATAAGTTATATAATAATTATTAGAAAGTGACATTCAATCCGCACGACCATGTGCGTGAAAGAGGATAAGCATTACCACCGACGCCACCAGAACAGGTTTCCGGGTCAAACAGCTTGCTAAGCGAGGTGATGGTGAATACATTTTCTGCCGAGACAAATATGCGGCATTTCGAGATATTCATTTTTTCTATCCATGCTTTGGGCAATGTGTAGCCTAGTTGCAAGTTCTTTAATCGGACATAGGCGGCATTTTGCATATATCGGCTTTGTATATACTGATTTTTATATCCTTTTTCGTTATTGAAAAGAGGACGTGGGTAATAGCTGTCAAGATTTGCCGGAAGTTTATATCCGTCAAGACCTGTTTCTTCAGTGCGGAAATAATTCTGATGTTCCGTGAATCCGATAATCCAGCTCTCTCCCTGATTACCCGGTACTCCCCAAAACATTTGCCCTGGTCCCCATGAGGTACTATGATTCATAATGCTGTTACCTGCCGGCCAAAAATCATGTTTCAACACCCCTTGCCAGTAAGCCCGAATGTCAAATCCTTTCCATGAGGCGTTCATGTCAAGGCTGAAGAAGAAATGAGGATTACTGTCACCTAAGATTTTCAAGTCACCATGATCGCTGGTAGTCATAGCTCCCGGTGAAATTTGCCCGTCTCCATCAAGGTCTTTATACATAATATCGCCAGCTCCCCAGTTGTCTCCTATGGCGCTCTGCCCACCATTAGGCAAAGAAGCGAGGTGTGCGTTCATTTCTTCCTGGCTCTTGGCTATACCAATCGTTTCATATCCCCAAATAGTGTTAATTTTGTAGCCTGATACATATTGCCAGAGGTCGTAAGTGCTGGAACTGTAGAATGATCCTGTCATATTTCCGGGATAACTGTCTATATAGGTTTGTTGGTCCGATAGTGAGAGTGTTATTCCATAATTGAACCCACAACGTAGTCTGTCTCTCCATGAAATCTGAAATTCCCAGCCACGTGTTTTAAGATCGCAATTATTGGTTTTTGGAGAAGAAACTCCGAGGGTAGCGGGTAATTCGGGGGCTGGTCCCACCATGTCTTCCGTTCGACGGATGAAGTAGTCAAAATATCCGCTAAGACGGTTGTTGAAGAAAGAGTAATCGAGACCTACGTTCCATGTTTTTACTTTTTCCCATGTCAGAGCAGAGCTAACAAGCGAGCCTATACTTGCTGTGTTGGGGGCTATACTGTTGTTTAACCATTGTCCGTTGAGAACCCCTATGGACATACTACGGTAAGTGGGATACCAACCAGATGTGTTTTGGTTACCGAGAACACCATAAGAGGCACGTAATTTTAGTTGGTCTATATCACTCCGCAAATTTTCAAAAAAAGGTTCCTCGGCCATATTCCATCCTGCCGAGAACGAAGGGGAAAGTTGCCAGCGATTGCCTCTACGGAAGCGGGAAGTTCCGTCATAACGCAAGTTACCTTCTACTAGATAACGGCTTTTGTAATCATAGTTCAGGCGTCCGAAGAAACCGGCAGTTGCCCAATCTTGACTATACCCTTTTACTTCGCTGCCTATGTCAGCATCTTTACTGTTTTTTCCCGTTGTAAGATCGAATTCAGGTCTTTCAGGATCTTGAAAACCATATTTTTTTGCATTGAAATCATGACGTTTGGTATTCTCTGTCTGGAATCCGGCCATTACTTTCATGTTATGGCTGTTATTGAATGTATGTGAATATGTACTGTGAATATTCAGGTTTAAGTAGTTGTTTTGGAAATATTCTTCCTTTAGATATTCATTCTTTCCACTTGCGCTATTTACTGCTGTAGCTACTCCTGTAGGACCGTATTGATAAGCAGTCAGCCGGTTCTCTTTGTTGTTCTGATGCTGGATGTTGTAGTTTAGTTCTACATTAGTCATCCAGTTTTTGATTGGTTCTATGGTTGCGGTGGCCTGATAATAGAATCTGTCGGTACGTTTGTTGGTTTCACCGCCATCACGCAATTGTAACGCCGGAGAGTAGTACAAGTTCCCATTGGGATCGTAAAGTGCCTGATATGGGCGTGCTGTCTGTATCAATTGAACGTAAAATGTATTGCCATGATCGAAATAGGTAGGGCGGAATACATCATTACGGGTAAGGCGTGTGGACAGGCTTAGTTTCAACCACTTTGTCACTGTTGCGGAAAGTTTGGCAGTGGCATTGAATCGGTGTATGCCGTCATCACCGAAATTGAGCAGCCCTCCCTGATTTAAATAATTGAAAGAACTGTAATAGGTTATGTTTTTGGAACCACCTGTCACAGAGACATTATGTTCCTGTGAAAAGACATTATCGCTATATATTTCATGAAAGAAGTCATTGTTGAAATAGGAGGTACCATCCCAAGCATCGGGATTTGATGAACTGGCTTTCCACCCCTCGTTGGTTCCTGCCTGATAATCCAGCATATTTTGCAAGGCAGTATCATTGAACCGTACACTCTTACTACTATTCAATCGTGCCTGATTGTAATAAAGGGCAAAGTTATAAGAGTCCATTGTATGTGGCAGATTTATCGGACTGGAGAAACGGAAACTATTATTGTAATTTACAGTAGCCTTTCCTTCTTTACCGCTTTTGGTTGTTATGAGGATAACGCCAAAAGGAGCACGTGAACCGTAAATGCTGGATGCAGCAGCGTCTTTTAGTACGCTGATTGTTGCTATGTCTTGAGGGTTGATCGTATTGATATCTCCTTCCATTCCGTCAATCAGAATCAGTGGAGAACCGCTTGAACCTTCACCTATGGTGCCTACACCACGTATGGATATATTCATATTTTGATCGAGAGCCCCGGTATTAGTGGTGATATCGAGCCCTGGTATCATACCTTGTAACGCTTGTGTGGCAGAGGCAACTGGACGGGCTTCCAATTCTTTGGCAGAAGCAATTCCCACCGAACCGGTCAGATTTATTTTCTTTTGCGTACCGAAGCCTACTACTACCACTTCGTTTAGCATTTCAGTGTCCTCTTTCAGTATGATATTAATAGATTTGTTTGCAGCAGCCTTCACTTCTTGTGTCTTATATCCAATATAAGAAATGATAAGCGTTGCATTAGGTTTTACTGAAAGAGAAAAATTACCATTAAAATCAGTGATGATGCCGTTTGTTGTGCCTTTTTCCAATACACTGGCTCCAATTACTGGCTCTCCGGTTGCATCTTTTACAATTCCGGAGATTTTTATTTGCTGTTGAACGACTTCAACACTTGTTTCATTGTCGATGGCCATCACTGTTAGAGGGTGACCTGCTACGAAACCGGTGCAGAGTAGGAAAGCGGTAATTACAGCTTTTCGGTTGTTTTTTAATGAATCTGATTTCATTGTTTTTCTTTTAAATTAGATACTGTGGTTAATTAATTCTCTTGTCTCGTCCTCTAATTAACGATGTGCAAATATAGGAGTCGCTTAGCCAAAGTATGGAGGGCAAATAGATAGAAAAAGCGGGGTAAAACGGTCATGAATAATTAGCCTTGTTTTTTGCTCGATTTCCCCTTTCTCATTGATGATGAAGGACCATCCTTTTTGTCTCTAATTGATTGAATTGGGATTTTATCTATCTTATTATTTGTAGTTCGTCTATATGTCCGGCCCCTGTCCATGTAGATTTCAGATAAATCACATTCTCTGTTCCCGGTTTAAGTTCGGTAGAGATTTCCGTTAAACTGTATTTGTTCCAAGAACCTGTAGGAGGAAGCTGAACCTGCTTGATGACACCATTGATAATTATCCGTGCGCTACATGTGTGATTGTCGCCGTTGGCATAGCGTAGACGGATCGTTTGTTTTCCTCCCTTCAGACCGTTAACTCCTCTCCATTCTGCATACCCTCCTGCAAGGGGGAAGTTAAGATATCCTTCGCCGGAAAAGCCTAGACATTGCTCAATATCGGCCTCTACTCTGACGCCATCTCCGTAACTTGCATGTTCAGCTTGTAAGATAATGTCCGGTTGTTTCTGCTTGTTGCGGATTAACCGTATCGTCTGCATGGCATTGATTTTCAGAGAGGTGACATGTTTCCTTGGGTTTGTCTGAAGTTCTACAGTGCCTTTGTCTTTCCATTTATTATTGCTGTCGAAGTAACCTTTGCTTGCAGAAATAATCTTTAATGTATCTGGCCAGAAAAATGTGCCTCCCTTGGAAGTAGATAAGACAATTTCATTGCCGTTGCGAAGAACGCTAATTGCTTGTGAATTGATATAGTTGGGGACGAAAGATATATTTTCTACTCCTATAGTTGGCATGAGTGAATTCCCTTTCCAGTTATGAACGAAAAGTCCATATCCACTGGCATTTAAAGCTATGTCTGTCATGGCGTTGTTCAACATCCTGTTAACAGACTTTACATCATCTTCTGTATAAGGACTCCGTGGTACAAAGTGTTTTTCTTTATCTTTTATAAATATACCACGTCCGTCGGGACCACAGAGTTCATAATAATTGAAGGCTGTATTGCCGGATAATGCAGCAACTTGCATTTGGGCAATATTTGTTTTTTCGGCTCCGGCTTCCATAATCATGCGATAGTTTTTTCCCATATAAGGTATGCAGGTGCGCATACTTTCCGTGTATTCATCCATTTTATCAGGAGAACTACAATAACTGTCAATTCCAACAAAGTCGATATAGGTGCCATTGGCGGAACGAAGTTGTTCATTGCAATAAAGTACAGAGTAAAGATCGGGAAATGTACAGTTCATGCGTGTCCATACGGAATAGGGAGATTCTTTAACGGCACGTCCCAGTTCATTCATATATTCTATAATGATGTTGGAAGGGAAACTTCGAACTTCATTGTTCAGTTGAATACCTATTACTGTGTGTGCGGATCCCTGTTCAGTATCCCATTGAGCTATATGTTCCATCATCTTGCCTATTACATAAGCTTCCCGGTTTCGGAGCTTTTTATCCGTAAGATCAAGGGTATAATCGGATATATCGCGACGAATGACAAATTCACTGGTTGTTTCCTTGGAACTTCCTGTGGTGGAAAAAGACTGAAAGTTTCCGGCTTTGGGAGAGTACATAACATAATCTGGAGTGCGTAGACGATCAGGCTTTAACCATTGCACATGTCCGCCGCTGTTTTGTCCGAACCAGAGTAGTTCCACTTTAAAATGGAACTTTTGTGCCATGCCGAGATATAAGTCGAGTGTGCTCCAGTCGAACTTATCTTTTTCCGGTTCCACCTCTACCCAATGAATGGGGATGGATAGTGTATTAAATTCCAAAGCACTCGTCCGTTTGAGCAATTCTTCACAAATAGAAATGTCCCATCCCCAACGATAACGCAATTTGTCAAAGCGAACTTGTACATTGGTCATATAGAATGGCTTTCCATCCACTCTCAATACATATTTTTGTGAACCGTCAAGTGATGTGTCCACATAGGAGATCGTGTCTTTTGACTTTCTTTTTTCTTTAGCTATAATGGCCATTACCGGCAATAATAACATAAGAAAAATGATTGGTTTCAGATAAGATCTGGAATTTGTAGCAGAGATTTTCTTTCTCATGATATTTGAATTTTAATTGGAAAAACAAAGATTGATTTCGCTCTTGCAAAAATACTCTTTCTTGATGTGAAAGAATAGATCGCATTGCGATAAAAAGCAAGGGCAAATTGTTCAATAAGCATGGTAAGTTAGGCAAGATGCTGTAAAAAGGTATTTATGATAAAGATTTATTGTATTTTTGTGGCATAGATAAATTAAGATTTGATTCATGCGAACACACATGTTTTTACGGTTCTTATTGGGCCTGTTACTTTTTTCTATTCATGGTACGACGTGCGCACAATCTCTTTATACATTGCGTCATCTGGGGATAGAAGATGGTTTGTCGAATAATTATGTTAAGGATATTGTTCAGGATAAACAAGGATGTATCTGGGTGGCAACGGAGTTTGGGCTTAATCGTTTTGATGGATGTAAATTCACTGTTTACAAAAGCAGTAATTCACAGCTGATTAATGATGCATTGAATGTATTACTATATGATGAGGCTGAAAATGTGTTGTGGATAGGAGGAAAATTCCAAGGAGTAGGTAGATTGGACTGTTCTACCAATGAATTTAAGTATTATCAAGGACGGGGAAATCTGAAAATAGATAATATAGTTCATTTGGCACATGCAGCGGATGGTGGATTATGGCTGACGAAACACCATGGGGAGATTATCCACTATGATAAGCAAACCGGGATTTTCTCTTCTCTTTCAGATAAAGGTATCAGCCTTTCTGTCTCATCACATTGGTGCACCTACGATGATGGTACAGGACATCTCTATATAGGTCATGCACAAGGTGGCATGAGTGTTGTTGATTTAAAGAGAAAAGCTGTCCGTTATCTTCATAATCTTCCGGATAATCCACAGAGTTTACCAGGTAATAGTGTTTATACTATTTATAAAGATCGCCTCGAAAACATCTGGGTGGGAACCAATCGAGGGCTCGGATTATTCAATCCGAAAACGCAGGATTTTACAGTTTTCAAACATGAATATCAAAATCCGCATTCTTTAATAGCAGATCATATTTATGATATTAAAGAGATGGACGATGGTACGTTGTGGATAGCCAGCGATATTGGAGGTATTAGTATTTTAGATTTGCATAGCATCACTTTTAAGAACCCCGATAATGTACAATTCTATAATATTACTGCCGACAATAGCAAGCATGGTGTTTCATCTGGTAATATCCGTAATTTGCTGCAGGATTCTTTCGGAAACATCTGGATTGGTAATTATAGTAGTGGTATCGATTTTATTAGTCATACCCAGCCATTTTTTCATATTCTTCCTTACATGACAGAACATGGTAATATTTTGAAACAGAAACCTGTTTGGGGGCTTTACGAAGATGAAGAAGATCGGATTTGGCTTGGAGGAGAGAATGAGATAGCATTATTCAAGGATAATAAATTGGTGAAAAGTATTAATGTAACCAGCCGGTTATCAAGACCATACGGACAGGTCTTTTCAATTATAGGAGATGGACATGGTACTCTGCTGTTGGGAATATATGATGACGGATTATTGAAATTTGATACTCGAAGTGATCAGATTGAACGTATACCGCTTGATATGGAGAATGTGGATATAATAACTTTCTTCAAGGATGCCGATCAGAAAATATGGATAGGGGCAGAATATGGTATATACAGTTATTTTGAAGGGGTTCTCCGCAAGGAAGATGCTCTGACCCGGCAATTACGTGATAAGTCAGTATATGGAATTGTCCGTGACCGTCAGGGTAAGTTGTGGGTGGGTACTTATGGAGGTGGCATTGCTATTTTTAATAAGGATGAACAGAAGGTACTTAGTCTGAATACGGATCAGAATTTTTTTTCTAATGCTATCAACAGCCTTTATATGGACCGTTTGGGTGGCATCTGGGTGGCAACACGACAAGGGCTGGGATATATCAAAGATACCAATTTGCCCGAACATTTTGAAGTATATAGTTATCAGTACGGTTTGGAGGATACCTTTGTACGTTCCATCAAGGAAGATATGTCAGGGAATATATGGCTTAGTACGAATGACAGGATTGCTTATTGGAATAAACAAAAGCGCAAATTTGAAAATTATGATTATCGCGATGGCATCCCTATGGGAAATTTTATTGAGGGTTCTGTTTGTCGGACTAAGGATGGCACTCTTTATTTCGGTTCATTGAATGGGGTTTGCTATTTTAGTCCCGAGAGTTTGATTGTCGAGCGGCAGGTCGCTCCGGTGCAAATCATTGAGTGTATGGGACTGGATGATCAGATAGAGAGCCGTGACGGAGAAACTATTATTCCGGCGTTGGATAAAGATATTGAATTGCCTTACAATCGGAATTCCTTTCGTGTATCTTTCTCTGTACCGGATTATTCACAAAGTCAGCAGGTAGAGTATGCTTATTTGATGGAAGGACTGACAAATTCATGGACAAATACGCTTGGTGAGAACCGGGTTACTTTCCGGAATATCTCTCCGGGTGAGTATATTTTTAAAATCAAGGCACGGTTGAGAAATCAGGAGTGGGATGACAATCACATCGCTACCTTGAAAATCCACATTCATCCGCCTTTGTGGTCGACATGGTATGCAAAGATTTTCTATTTGTTATTATTGTCTGCTGGTGTTTTTGTCTGGTTTCGTTTTTATAAACGTAAACTTTTGTTGGAAAGCTCTCTTGAATTGGAGAAGAAGAAGAGTCAGAATGAACAGGAATTAAATAATGAACGTTTGCGTTTTTATACGAACATCACACACGAACTACGTACTCCGTTGACATTGATACTCGGTCCGTTGGAAGATTTGATAAACGATTCTCAATTGCCTGATTTTTATAATAATAAGATCAAAGTCATACATGATAGTGCATTACGCCTGCTAAATTTGATTAATCAGATTCTGGAGTTTCGTAAGACAGAAACACAGAATAGAAAATTGACTGTGGTAAAAAGTGATCTTGCCAGTTTAGTAATGGAAATAGGACTACGCTATAAAGAACTGAACCGGAATGCGAAAGTGAAATTTCATATAAGTGTTGACACAGAGGAAAAAAGGCTCTATTTTGATGCGGATATTATTACTACTGTGTTGAATAATCTGTTGAGTAATGCACTGAAATATACACCGGAAGGAGAAATAAAACTTTTCATGCGTTCTGTGAGCGAGGGAGGAAACCGGTACACAGAACTCATGGTCAGTGATACCGGATATGGCATTGAATCACAGTCGCTTCCACATATTTTTGATCGGTATTATCAAACAGAAGGGAAACATCAGGCATCGGGAACTGGAATCGGGCTTGCGTTGGTCAAGTCTTTGGCAGACTTGCACGAAGGAATATTGAGTGTAGAAAGTGAAGTAGGGAAGGGGACGACATTCACCTTCCGTTTATTGACGGAAAATACGTATCCTGATGCCTTACATAAAGAGGAGAAAGAGGTAATCATTGTTTCGGAAGAAGAAGGAAATGTAGAAGATGAACAGGTAGATACGGATACTCGTCCAATGATACTTGTAGTAGAAGATAATGATGATATCCGTGAGTACATTGCTACTTCTTTTAGCACTAATTACCGGATTCTGACTGCTGCTGATGGTAAAGGAGGGTTGGAACAAGCACAAGAATTTATTCCGGATATAATAATTAGTGATATTATGATGCCGGTGATGGACGGTATTGAATTGTGTAAACAAATAAAGGAAGATGTTTGTACAAGTCATATTCCTGTGATTCTGCTTACTGCAAAAGACTCTATTCAAGATAAGGAAGAGGGATATGAAAGTGGTGCAGATTCATATCTGACTAAACCCTTTAGTGCTAAGTTGTTGAATAGCCGTGTGCATAATTTATTGGAATCACGAAAGAAGCTGGCGGTTTTGATAGCAGATCGTGCTAAAAAACTGGAGTCTGATAGTAGTGGACAGGAGGAGCCGATGAAGTTAAATAAGTTGGATGCAGATTTTATAGCCCGATTCACGAGTATTGTAGAGGCAAATATCGAAATGAATAAACTAGATATGGGGTTTGTAAAGGATAAAATGAGAATGAGTCATTCTACGCTTTATAGAAAAATAAAAGGACTTACCGGTATGTCCGGTAATGAATTTATTCGAAAGATCAAATTGAAGAATAGCTTGAGGTTATTGACCGAAGAGAGGTTAAATGTATCGGAAGCTGCTTATGCCAGTGGGTTCAACGATCTTGGCTATTTTCGTGCCTGTTTTAAGGAGGAGTATGGCATGGTGCCGTCGGAATATATAAGACAGCTAAAATAGGTTAGTGTATTGGCTAATATAAGTCTCAGATTGGGAGGGACTCCCTGAAGTTTTTTAGTGACTGATGAAGATTCTACAAAAAAATCTTTTTCTTTGTAGAAAGAAAAATAAAATGACTTATGCATAACTTATCTAATAACCATTATCAGCCGGCAGCCGATCGTTACGAACAGATGCCTTATAAATATTGTGGCAAGAGTGGCTTGCAGTTACCTCTAATCTCTTTGGGATTGTGGCATAATTTCGGTAGTGTGGACAATTTCAATGTAGCAACCGACATGATTAAGTATGCTTTCGATCACGGTGTTACTCATTTTGACTTGGCAAATAATTACGGTCCTGCTCCCGGAAGTGCCGAAGTAAATTTCGGACGAATCTTGAAAGAGAACTTTCAAGGCTACCGGGATGAAATGATTATCTCTTCCAAGGCCGGTCATGACATGTGGGCAGGTCCTTATGGCGGAAATAGCTCTCGAAAAAATCTGATGGCGAGCATTGACCAAAGTCTCTGCCGGACAGGTTTGGAGTATTTTGATATCTTTTATAGTCATCGTTATGACGGAGTCACTCCAGTTGAAGAAACCATTCAGACATTGATTGATATTGTGAAGCAAGGTAAAGCATTGTATATCGGAATTTCTAAATATCCTCCCGAACAAGCCCGTGTTGCCTATGAGATGATGGCAAAAGCCGGTGTTCCCTGTCTTATCAGCCAATATCGATATAGTATGTTCGATCGTGCGGTTGAGGCTGAATCACTTCCTTTAGCAGCGGAGTACGGTTCCGGCTTCATAGCTTTCTCTCCTTTGGCACAAGGATTATTGACCGATAAATATCTGAACGGCATTCCGGAAGGTTCCCGTGCTGCCCGTTCTTCGGGTTTTCTTCAACAATCTCAAGTGACGCATGAAAAGGTAGAAGCTGCCCGTCAATTAAATGAAATAGCCCGCCGCCGTGGGCAAACGCTGGCTGAAATGGCTTTGGCATGGGTGCTGAAAGACGAAAGAATGACATCAGTGATTGTAGGTGCAAGTTCTGTGAATCAGTTAGCCGACAATTTGAAAGCGCTGGAACATTTGGAGTTCACGGCAGACGAGTTGAAAGAAATAGAGCAAATTTTACCCGGATAAATTCAGCCTGATTCATAAGGAGGTGTCGTATTTACAATTTGAATTCAGCAGTCTCCGCTGAATTCAGCTTCTGCAAATGTTTTTTCATATTCATTTCTCATGTTCTCATAAATGATATGATAATAGTTTGTAAATCAATGATATAATACTATGAGAAATGAACTGTGAAATGGCATTTCTCATAGTATTTCCATCATTTACCCCTAAAAAAGATGCATTTCTCATAGGTTTCAAATCATTTCTCATCTTATTCTCATACTCCTTCTTATTTGTTTTGCTCATTTCTCATACATGATGGCTGCAGCTTTTCCCGGACTCTCGCCGGACTTACGATTATTCCTTTCCCTATGTCGTTTATTAATCAACTTCCTATTGTTTACTGCTTTCCTGTGTATCATTCACCTTATATCTTACTGTTTTCCCTTACTCACTGCTATTTCTTCCTGCTACTATCTGTATCATTGCACTCGAGTGAACAGATCGTTCCACTCTAGTGGACGGTTCTTTCTACTCTAGTGCACAGGTCTGTCCACTGGAGTGGAACGATACAGATGCCGGTAGAAAAATATGCGGATACCTGCTCTATATACTTCCAATAAGCACTGATAATATATTGTAAATAGGTGCATGGTCTGGTATTCAACTTGGTCTTTAGCTTAGGATCTAGCTTGAGAATTTATAGGATAAATAGTCAAAATACTATGAGAAATACCTTGATAAGTTATGAGAAATAGGTTGTTTTATGTACAAAATGCGGGTCATACTATGAGAAATACCGTTTTATATTTTTATTCTCATTGTGCTATATTGTTGATTTACAGAAGATTATTGTGCATGTTATGAGAATATGAGAAATGAAAATGAGAAATTGTTTCTAGTAGGATATTGGGTTTGTGTTTTTTATGCGATATAGACTGAATTAATTGATCTATCATGTTTTTCCTGTCAAAATTGTTTGTTTAATAGATATTTATTTCTACTTTTGTGATAACTTACTTTCGAGCGAAGGAAGTAGTTTTTTAATAATTTTATTGAGAACGGTTATTTGTTACATTCATATATAAAATCCGCTAAATTTTAACTTTCGTGAATGGAATGAATGACAGGTCTCACGCACTATTGTCTGTATAACCTTGTTATATATCCAATTGGGCGTGGGGCTATCATTCATGTTCACGAAAGGGGTCTTAGCGGATACCTATATATGGCATGAATAGATAGTTTCCACGCTCTCTTTTTTTATAACCCTCGCACCACCGGGAACTGATGCGGTAATAAACGCAACCTATGTACGGAGACTTTAATCGAATTGTTGTTCAGCTGACTCAGCATCCTGTTATGTACAAACCCCTCTCGGATTTAACCTATACGGAATGTGAACTAGCCTATGCTTTGATACGGGAGTTGATTGATTTGTCAATCGAAGGGGATTATACTTTATTGGACTATATCCAAATGGCCCGGCTGGAATACTATCTGGGTAAACTGTCTTGTAAGATAAGCTGTAGTAGGGAGGAGACTGCCCTTCATTATGCGGGCGCCCTTCATCTGTTAGAAAAAGGCGGCTTTGATTTGGGCATAAAGAAGTGGGTTGAACTTGTCAGCCTGCGAATAGAGAACTCTAAAAAAGAATGACATTCTGATTTTATAGTTAGAATCTGATTAGTACCCACTCTGTATTTATCCGATCTATACCTATGGAATAGTCAACCGTTAGACCGCTTAGAAAAAGTATTCTGACGGTTGATTCTAAATCCTCTTGCTTTTTTCTAATATCTATTTTCTTGTAGTTTTCTTTTTCGTCTTTTTCTTTTCATTCTCTTTTCACGCCTTCACGCGCCCGCGTGTGATATAATAATGTGTATCCCTCTCGTCGTTTCCGCGCACAATTTCCCTATACATAAAAAATATGTTCTACAACATCGTTATGCGTCAGCACTTTAGCAAATGTATTCAAAAATAATTAGAAAAAATAGTTTGATATATTTGGAGTGTATACCAAAAGGGCGTACTTTTGCACCCGCTTTCCAAGAGAAGAAAGCCTTGACAAATTGACTTAGTGAAAAAGTGGAATCCCACTTAAAGAAAAGAACAAAAAACTTCCGAAAAAGTTTGGATTATAATAACTAAAGTTCTTATCTTTGCAGTCCGATTCGCAAAGAAAATTGGCAAGAGTTATTCTTTCATACATTCTTTCCCTTTCGCATAGAGAGCCAGAGAAATCGAGTAAAAAGAAAAACTAAAAAAAACTTCCGAAAAAGTTTGGTAGTTAAAAATAAAGCCCTTACCTTTGCACCCGCTTTTAAAACGAAAGCAACAAGTTCTTTGAAATATTGATAAACAATACAAGTAGTACAAGTAAAAAAATAGAACCGTCAATACTTGTCTTATTCAGTAGCGATACAGTTAAGACTAATAGGTATTTGAATAAGGTCAATAAATTTACGGCGTCCTGAACAGAGCAAAAAAGTCATCCTAAGGGATGATAAAAAATACTTTTACAATGAAGAGTTTGATCCTGGCTCAGGATGAACGCTAGCTACAGG
>OWIN01000142.1_pt1 | contig 45322 bp, 31 predicted proteins | sample 1732771 | NCBI WGS metagenome assembly OWIN01 (sample SAMN05065752, study PRJEB22554) | human gut metagenome | biome: ENVO:2100002; feature: ENVO:00000062; material: ENVO:00002003 | host: Homo sapiens | place: USA | reverse complement strand
ATGCTTATCAGAACGATTTCGACCAGGGAGTGGAGCGTGACTCCGGATATATTTACGGTCCGGCTGCTCCGCGAAGCTATTTCGCCGGAATAAAGATCAGCTATTAACTCCATTACATTTGAATGGAAACCGATCTGCTGTTCGGTCGAAATGAAAAAGAGCGTAATGAACGGCGCTTACGCCTGCTCATTACGCTCCGAAGTTATAAAATACTATTTACTGGTTTGAGGATATTAATTGGGGAATGGATTTATTAATGATTATTCTTTGTTCCGTAACCATGGATATACCAATCGGCTATGCTTAACTTTCCGTCATTATCTAATGTAACGTAGATACGGGAATCGCCACCCCACATGGCACTATACTCATCCATGAACTCTTCGGTTGTTGTCTTTTCGGCTGTATTCTTATCCAAAACGATGCTTACAACACCTACTGCTCCAGCCTCAGGATCGAAGTTTACAAAATAAGGAAGCTCTTTTATATAATTATCAATATCAGTCGGTTGTGCCTCACCAGACCATTTTACCATATAGACCTGCTTCGTATTTTCACCCTTTACAACCTTCAAATCAGCAGTGTACAAGCCTGTTTCTTCATTGGTTCCGGTTGAAACAACAGTCAAAGTAAGTTTACCTGTGCCCTCCCAATCGGTAACCGATATTTCCGGTTCTTCTTCTTTAGTCTTGATGCCATTGGTTCCCTTACCTGCCTTGTCTACCAAGTCAATTATCTCACTCAACTTACCATCCTTATCAACAGTTACAGCACGTAAATAATAGGTAGAGCCCGGAGAAGTAATATACAGACCGCCATTATTGTCTTCAGTCTTCAGCTTAGGCAAATCTGCCGTAGCATACTCATACCAATGCACGTTTCTTGAATCTTCGTCTGCCATTATTGTATTAAGGTCCAGAGAACCCGGTCCTGTACCCATATCCCACAATACACGGACAAACTCTACTTTGTCACTGACACTGATATCCACAAGCAGTTTTTCCGGTGTAACTTGGTCGGGGAAGGTTACAGATGTAATCTCTCCGGTTCCATCGTAAACGGGAGTTCCCGTTGTAACAGACTTATAAACAACCTTGCCGATTTTTCCTTCTTTATCGATAGGAATAGCATATACGATGTATGAAGTATTCGGCTCCATATCCTTGCTGGCAAACTCTTTGGAGAACGCTCCGGTATAAGCCAAAGGAACTTCAGCACCCAAGCGGACGATGCTGGCGCAGATTTCCTCCTCAGTCATGTTATCAAAGGACTTACTGCCGCTTGCAATCAAGCCTGCACTCGATTGTCCCACATGTATCCTGCTACAATTGGCATCTGCCGTAAAGGTAGCCTCAAAGCTTCTCATCTTTATCTTGTCTTTAGGAACATCGATGGATACCGCTACCTGTCCGGTAATTTCCGGTTCGGGAATGGTAATCTCCTGTGTATAGACTTTGGAATTACCTTCGGCATCCAGCGCATACACGGCGATAATCATTTTGATTTCGTCCACTTCCAGCGATCTCAGGATGATACCCTTGCTCTCGCTGATGTCTTTGTCTTTCAAGGCATATCTCGACAAAGTCCTCTCTGTGAAAGTGGCACTGACATCCGACCAGTTATAAGGCTGCATCGGATAGCTTTCGTCAGGATTCAAGGAAGTCTCGGCATTTTCAATAAAAGTAGCCTCCTTATAAATCTCTACGTATTCCTCCGCTCCGGTTGTGGTGTTTGTCCCCATATAGCCTTTCGGAGTCGCCCCGATTACATACTTGGCACATTTGGCGCTCTTCTTCACCACTACATCCATAGAGAAAGCGGAAAGGTTCTTGACTTCAAACTCCACCAGCTCGGTCATGACGTCCTCGCTCTTGAATGTGAATTCCTTTGAAACCTCCTTGCTCTTGCCCGTTTCATTCTCGGCATAAGCAGTCAGCGTATAAGTCACATCCATATCAATGGGAATTTCCAGCTTAGCTTCTTCCTTACCGGTAACAGCCGTATACGCGGCAGCGCTCTGCCCCTTGGGTTCGCATTTCCAATACCACTTTTCCGTTTCTTCGGAAGGTGTAACGGTTACTACAGCCTTGGCGTTGTCGGCGCTAAGGGCGGGTTCACTCACTGCGATGGTCGGTAAAGCAGGTTTGCCGGGTGTCGGATCGTCTTTGTCGTCCGAGCAACTTGCCCATACGCAAGCAGCCATTGCCAGTATGGGAAGCATCGTCTTAAAAATGTTTTTCATACATCATTAAATAATTAATTAATAAATAAAGAGAAATAATACAGTCGAAAACAGGGGGATAATAAGGGAAAAAAACAAAAGAGAGAAAGGGGTTATCACACTGTTATCTTTTTGCAAAATTATAAATAATTTATAAAAACAACATAGAATATATATTTTTTTTCAGAACTTTCTTTATATTTGTTGCAAATTTATCCAAAGAAAGTTTTAAACAGAGGGCTTTTTGTAAATAAAAAATTAACATTATTACAGCATCATTAAAAACAGAAAAGCTACAAGGAACCCCGATGTTATCCTTTAATTGGACTAATATTACAGAAAAACGAAAGCAAACAAAACTGTAAAAAAAATAAAAGGACGGCAATATACACCTGGAAAATGTCTCTTTCCGCTCCAAACTAAAAAACAGAAACATTAAGTATTAATCAAACCATTAAAAGAACAAAAATGAGAAAAGCAATTCTCTTGTTTGTGCTTTTAACACAGTTCGGAATCCCGTACCTGCTGGCACAGGGAGGATTCCGGATAACAGGACAAATCTTATCGGCGGAAGACAACCTCCCGGTAATCGGAGTATCTGTAGTTGAAAAAGGCACAGCAAACGGTGTAATTACCGATATTGACGGTAATTACAGTATCACGGTAAGCAAGTCTCCCGCCACCTTGCAGTATTCGTACGTAGGTATGAAAACAGTGGAAAAACTGTTTACGGCGGCAACCCGTTACAATGTAATTATGGAACCGAATACCGAAATGGTAGACGAAGTGGTAGTGGTAGCCTACGGCGTACGCAAGAAAGGAACCATAGCAGGTTCCGTATCTACCGTAAAAGCGGAAAAGATGGAAAATGTACCGGCAGCCGGGTTCGACCAGGCTTTGCAGGGACAGACTCCGGGCCTGTCGGTCATCTCCAACTCGGGAGAACCCAGCAAGGCAGCCGTATTCCAAATCCGTGGTACAAACTCCATCAATTCGGGCACATCACCGCTGTTTATCCTGGACGGCGTGCCCATTGCCAGCTCGGACTTCAACGCCATCAGCCCGGGCGACATCGAATCGATTTCCGTACTGAAAGATGCTTCCTCAACCTCCATCTACGGCGCACGCGCCGCCAACGGCGTAGTGGTAATCACCACCAAACGCGGCCTCTCCATAGACAAAGCCAAGGTTACGCTACGCGCGCAATACGGCTTCTCCCAACTGGCATCCGACGGCAAATGGACCATGATGAACACCCCCGAACGCATACAGTTCGAGAAAGAAATAGGCCTGGACACCGGGCAGGACTACGAACTGCTCTCACGCACCAACGTCAACTGGCTGAAAGAGATTTTCAACGACCGCGCACCGTTGCAGAACTACGAACTCTCCGTGAACCGCGCCACCGAACGACTGAACTACTACGTTTCGGGCGGATTCTACGACCAGGACGGTATTGCCCAGAACTCTTCCTTCCGCCGTTACAACATGCGTGCCAATGCCGAAGTGAAAGCCAGCAACTGGCTGAAGATAGGCACAAGCACGATGTCTGCCTACGAGGAAGTGCAACAGGCGGAAGAGGGAGACATGGCGATTTATACGCCGATAGCCGGCTCGCGCTTCATGCTCCCCTACTGGAGCCCGTACAACAAAGACGGTTCGCTGGCATCCGAGAACAACGGCACATGGACGGGTACGGGACAGAACCCCATCGAATGGATGGCAAACAACCCGGTAAGCTACAAGAAATACAAAGTACTCTCCACCGTATTCGCAGACATCACCCCGATACAGAACCTGACCGTACGCATACAGTTCGGCGCGGACTACTCGCACTCCACCACTTTCATGCAGTCGTTCCCAAGCTACGTCATCAACAACGAACAGGGTACCGCCGGACGCAACTCGGCGGATGTGCTGAAGCTGAGCGAGACGGCCACCGCCAACTATCGCTGGGCACTGAATGAGGACCACTCTTTCAACTTCATGCTGGGGCAAGAGGCCATGGACTACCAGTCCAGCGGTTTCCAAGTGGTAACGAAAGGACAGTCCAGCGACCTCCTTACGAACATCAGCTCCGGTACGCGCGCCTCTTCCTGGGACGACACCACCAGTGCATACTCCTACCTCTCGTTCTTCCTTCGCGGCGAATATAACTACAAGGACTTGTATTACGGCGAAATGGCCGTACGTACCGACGCCTCCTCGCGTTTCGGCAAAGACCACCGCTGGGGTATGTTCTGGTCGCTCGGCCTTATGTGGAACATCAAGAACGAACCGTTCCTGAAAGACATCGAATGGCTGACGGGAGCACAAATCGCACTCAGCACCGGTACATCGGGCAACTCGGAAATACCCTACTACGACCACCTGGCACTCGTTTCCGGCGGTCCGAAGTATAACGACGAAGCCGGTATCTACCCCAAACAGAGCGGCAACGAAGAGCTGAGCTGGGAACAGACCTGGTCCAACAACATCGGGCTGCGCCTGGGCTTCTTCAACCGCGTCAACCTCGACATCGACTTCTATCACAAGAAAACCACCGACATGCTGATGTCCGTACCCGAAAGCTATGCCATCACCGGCGAGGGCTACCGCTGGGACAATATCGGAGCGATGGTGAACCGGGGCGTGGAAGTGTCGGTCAACAGCGACATCATACGCACCAAAGATTTCACCTGGAACCTCAACGCCAACGTGTCCTACAACAAGAACAAGCTGGTGGAACTGTACAACGGCGTGCAGGAGTACGTAAACTCCACCACCGGACTGAAATTCGTTGTGGGACATCCCGTACACGAATATTTCCTGAACCGCTACGCCGGCGTGAACCCCGCCAACGGCGATGCCCTGTGGTATACCAAGGACGGCGAACTGACCACCGAATTTAACGAAGGCGACAAGGTGATGACCGGAAAGACGTTCGACGCCCCGTGGGCGGGCGGCTTCGGCACGACTTTCGCATGGAAGGGGCTTTCGCTGTCGGCACAGTTCAGTTGGATGGCCGACCGCTGGGTGATGAACAACGACCGCTTCTTTGAAGAGAGCAACGGACTGTACAGCACCTATAACCAGTCGCGCCGCCTGCTGTACGACCGCTGGAAGAAACCGGGCGACATCACCGACATCCCCCGCTACGGCGTGACGGCGCAACTGGACGACCGCTTCCTGGAGAACTCCTCGTTCCTGCGCCTCAAGAACCTGACACTGGCATACGCACTGCCGCAACCGCTGCTAAAGAAGACTAATTTCTTCACCTCGGCACGCGTGTACCTGCAAGGACAGAACCTGCTGACCTTTACAGGATTCACCGGACTCGACCCCGAAATGTCGAGCAACATCTACCGGGCACAGTACCCGGCTTCGCGCCAGTTTACGCTGGGCATCGAAGTTTCATTCTAAACCTATCAAGCAAAAGAAAAATGATTAAGAAATTCAAACTATACATCATACTGATTGCCATGGCAGTGTCGTCCGCTTCCTGTCTGGACAAGATGCCGGAGGACGGGATTCCTTTCGACAAGTCACTGCAAACGGTATCCGACATAAACCTCGCGGTTATCGGTATCTATGATGCTTTCAGGAGCAATTACCTCTACTCGGGCAACCTGACACTGCTGCCCGACATACAGACCGACCTGGTGTACGGAGTGAACGGCAACACCAACATCTACGGCGACATCTGGCGCTGGAAAGAAATCAAACCCACCAATACCGACATCGAAGCCGTGTACGGTGCGTTGTACGAAGTGATCAACCGCTGCAACTTCATGCTCGACCGCGCGGACGCCGTACGGAAAAAGACCACCGACGACAAGGACCTCGACAAGCTGGACCAATGTTGCGGAGAGGCTTACTTTGCCCGCGCACTTGCCTACTCGGAACTGGTGAAACTCTTCTGCAAGGCATACGAAAGCGACGAGGATGCCGCCGGCCAGTTGGGAGTTATCCTGAGCCAACACTATCTGGGCGACGAAACCATGAGGCGCGCTTCGCTGAAAGACTCCTACCAATTTATCCTCGACGACCTCGACCGTGCGGCAGAGCTGCTGGAACTTGAGGAAGACTTCAATACCGATACGCAGGGAACGCTGTACGACAGCATCTACTTCAACGAATATACGGTGCATGCCCTCCGCGCCCGCGTACTTCTCTATATGAAGCGGTGGGAGGAGGCCATCAAGTATGCCACCAAAGTCATAGACAGCGGTTACTACTACCTGTCGAGCTGCACACAGGCAGCCACTTCGAGCGCAAGCTACTACAAATACATGTGGACCAACGACTTCTCCACCGAAGCCATCTGGAAAGTGGGCTTTACCATCAATTCCTACGGCGGCGCGCTGGGACAGGTATTCGCCAACTACGACTACAGCAGCGTACGTCCTGACTATGTACCGGCAGAATGGGTCATCAACCTGTACGACCTGAACGACCTGCGTGTCTCCACTTACTTCCAGAGCTTCACCACCGGATACAGCCACGGACTTACCTGGCCGCTGCTGATTAAATATTTCGGCAACGAATCGTTCGTCAATTACAACATCCTCCACGTCAGCATGCCGAAAGTGCTCCGCCTGTCGGAACAGTACCTTATCCGTGCAGAGGCGTATGTACAGCAGGAACATCCCGACTACGGCAAGGCGGGAAGCGACATATCCGTGCTCCGTACGGCACGCTATGCCTCGTACGGAGGTTCCACCGCCATGAACAAGGAAAATGCAATGGATGTCATCGAACAGGAGCGCGTAAAGGAACTCTATATGGAAGGCTTCCGCCTGCACGACCTGAAACGCTGGCACAAAGGATTTGAACGCAAGTCCCAGGACCAGTCGCTGTCCAACGGCAGCAGCCTGAAAGTGGAAAAAGACGACCCGCTGTTCGTATGGCCCATACCCCAGCACGAACTGGATGCGCCCGGCTCGGAAATAGAACCTAATGAAAGTAACAAATAAGCCCAAAGATTTATGATAATGAAGAAACTATTAACCGGATGTATGGTAGCCCTCGCCATCCTGGCAGCTCTGACAGGACTTGCCGGATGCGACCAGGACAAGGTGCTGTACAACGGACGCAACTACCTGATGTTCTCCGACACGCTTTACCACTATGCCGTACAGGAGAGCAACGAGAAGTTAGAAGTCCCCGTATCCGCTACCCGGCGGGCCGACTATGACCGCACGTTCGCCGTAGAAGTGGTGGACAAGGAAAGCAATGCCGTGGAAGGAAAACACTACAGACTTCTTTCCAACACCGTAACCATCAAAGCGGGTGAAGTGGCTGCCAATGTCGAAATAGAAGGTGTATATGAGAACATCGGAATCAACGATTCGCTCGGATTCGCCCTGCGGCTGATTATCCCCGATGTGGAGCAATGGCACAAATACGGCACGGAAACCAAAGTGGTGATGCAGAAGGCATGCCCGTTCGACATCCATGCCTTTACCGGATACTGCAAGGTTACCTCGACATTTTTCAACACCTATATGGAGAATACGACCCTGCGCCTGATTACTTCCGAAATCGTGGAAGGAGAAGAAAACACGATTGTGCTGCACGGACTGTACTTCGACGGATACGACACCAAGCTGAAATTCAACAACGAGGATATACTTGACCCAAGCATCGAAATGGAAGAGCATGTTTGCGGCAACACCGCCGAGCTGTTCAATACCATACACGGCAACGGCAAGCTGGTCATGACACAACCCTCAAACGCCCCCGCCTACTTCAACACCTGCGAGAAGTTTATCTTCCACTATGTCAGCATCCGTGTAGATAACAAGGACGGTTCGCTGGTGGGCGTGGTGGATACCCCCGCCAACATCATCGAGTGGATTAGCGAAGCGGAAGCCGAGAAACTGAAAGAACAAGGATATTAACCCCATAACCATCATACAATTATGAAAATAGCAGAACTGAAAAGTATGAGCCGTATCATGGCATTGGCCATGATGATTATCGCAACATTCACCGCATGCTCGGATGACGACGGCGAAGGAAACAAGCCCATTGTATTCCCCGAACTGAAAAACATAAACTGTGCCGCCGGTGAAACAGCCGAAATATCTTTTGAGACAACCGCCGACTGGGAGCTGTCCAGCAGTGCCGGATGGTGCAAGTTCCAGAACGGCGAATTCCTGGAAAGCCTCATCTATGGAAAGGCAGGAAAGCAGACCGTGACCATCGCAACATCAGCCGACGGACAGAGCCACAACGAAGACGCCGTGGCTGAAATCACCCTGAAGATTGGCAACGAATCGCAAATCATCTATAAGGTGACACGTGCCAGAAAAGAGTATGCCGACCTCATCGTCAGCGACGAAGCCGGTAATGTATACGACAAGACCCATCCGCTGACAATCAAGGGCAACACAGCCTCCTCGCCCGTTTATACCGTTATCAAGGCAGAGGCGGAAAGCGGTGTAAAGATAGGCTTCACCAATCCGGAATGGCTGAGCTATACCATCGATGAAAAGGCGGGAACCTATCAGTTCACCTTCAATACCGAGAACACAAGCGGACTGAATCCCAAGTATCCGATTGCCGCAGGCACTTATACCCTGACTTTCGTTACAGAAGATGCCGCCACAGCCCAAACGGACAAGGTGCGCAAGGTGGAGATACCCGTCGTGTACGAAGGATTGCAACGGGATGCCATCGCCATCAGCCCCACCTATCTCAATGCAGTAGCGAGCGTATCCGGCGAGGAATTATCAGACGACAACGGAATCGTAGAGAATATGCAATCGACCATTACAGCGTACAATGATGAATTCCAACCTGTAATATTCGCTGCTACGAAAAGCATCAATGAAGACGGGGAGGTAGAGTTTGCCTATGATTTCGGCAGTACGGTAAGCTGGCTGCACGCCGTTACAGGAACAGGCGACAATAAGGACAAGGTAACGGTTACTGTCGACCCCAACAGTAATACCGAAGAAAGAACTGCCACCGTCATGGTATTCCCCAAAGCCGTTTATGATGAAATTAAAAGCAACTGGGCAGGCCACCTCATCGACGAAAACTCGGGAGACATCAAGGTAAGCTATGCAAACAACATCATGACCAGTATTACACAGGAAGCCTGGCAGGAACAGGGTGAAAGAATCAGATTCCAGGCACTGTTTATGTATGCGTACGATTACGACCAGACCGGCTTCAGAAACATAAAGGATTTCTTCGAAGGTGCTTTCGTCAGATTCGAAGACTTAAAGAGTTCAGCAGGCGTTGACTCATATAACGTTACCGAAAACAATGTATGGAAAGCCTCAGTTCCCAAAAGCCTGCTCAAAAAGTTCGATGAAATGGGAGAACCGGGATACGGTCCGGGCAAACTGATATTCGAAGCCGTTGATGCCGCCACCAACCAGGAAATAACGGAGAAAACCTCTTATGAGAATATTTCGTCCGAGAAAATGGCAGGACAGGCCTGGTCTCAGGATGCGCTCAAATTAGTACGTATCAACGGAATAGGCATCTCCTTTGACAATACCAGCTACGAAACGTACGGCAACGACTACCAACTGGTGGTTAAGGACGAAGAAGGTGCAACCCTTGCGCTCTGTATCGTAGAAGTGTACGACGATACGCAAGAGTAAACAAACTTCTAACGGAATACGTACAGGCAATCACTGTAACTCAAACTACAGAAAAGAAAAAATAAATGAATTCACAGAAAATTATAAAAGGAAAACTGTTTCTTGCAGTACTTGTCACCATGCTATGCGGCATGGTGGCAGGCGGATGCTCCGACGACAAGGATGAACTGGAAGGCAAGCAATACGGCTACGTACAGTTCAAGCTCTACAAGTCATCGTCCTATACACAAGAAGAGAAAACCCGGACGGATGCGGTGTCTACCCGCACCTCCGGGCTGGACAAGCTGATTGATGCCCAAAAGGTGGAAATCGAAATGCAGCACAACGGCATGAGCATCACCCAGACGCTCGTTCTGAACGCCTATAACGAAAACAATGCCGAATACGGCATGCGAAGTGAAAAGCTGAAACTGCTGACAGGAAGTTACAAAATCATAGGCTATAAGCTGTTCGACAAGCTGGATGAAGTCATTACCGGCATATCAACCGGCGAGGACGAGACCTTCGAAGTCGTTTCACGCGGGCTGACCACCAAAGACCTCGTTACAGACTCGCAGACACGCGGAACGGTAACTTTCAAGTTGGTAAAGGACGGACTTGCCACACGTGCCGCCGGAAACCCGGACATCGATTACCTGTTCAGCGACATAAAGATTATCGATGTAACGGTGACCAATACATTTACACGCGTACCCGTCACCATCAAAAATCTGAAGGTTTCTTATAAGGAAGAATACGAAGAACACCCGAATCCGGACTACACCGATGACAGCAACCAACACAAGGACAAATATAAAGATATAGGAACCGCCAAATGCGATTCTGTCGTATGGCTGCCTGCCGGAACTTACCAGGTGACCTCTTATACTATCTATAAGAAGAGCGGCATTGCAGTTACCGCCCTCGATTCCAGAAGCCAGCTTGCAGGAGAGATGTTCAGCATCGAGGACAACAAGCAGACGGACGATGCTATCGTTCCCATCCAGTTGTCGCCGACAGCAGCTTACATCAAAGATTACATTGCACTGAAAGCCATCTGGGAAGCGCTCGACGGAAAAAACTGGAGTTATAACGGCGAAACAAATCCCGCCGGGACAACCTGGAATTTCAACAAAGAAATAGATATGTGGGGCAACCAGCCGGGTGTGTCGCTGGATAACAAAGGACGCGTCATCAGCCTCTCGCTCGAAGGGTTCGGAGCCAAAGGCAGAGTACCGGACGCCATCGGCCAGTTGACGGAACTAAGGGTACTGTCTCTCGGTTCGCACAACGAAAAGCTGGGCGGCAGACTGTTCGGTACCGGTGGAATAACTCCGGATATGAGCGACGCGCAAAAACAGAAGATGCGTATGCACTACAAGGAACTGTTCCTTGACTATGACCCCAGAGAGAACCTGTCGGAACTCCTGCAGGACGGCATCAACCGCGACCCGCAACTGCCCGATATAAAGAAGAGCAGCCGCATTGATATGAAAGATGTACAGATAGGGCAAACGACCAATAAAATTACTTTCATTTCAAAAGCCGTCATGCGGTTGAAGAACCTGCAACAGTTCTACATAGCCAATTCGCCTATCAAGGCAGAGGATATTTGCAAGGAGTGGGAAAATGCCAATTCCGAATATGCCCGGTCGTACGAAGCAGAAAGCGGTTCATGGCTCTGGAGAAATCTTACGGAACTGACGGACATGGAGCTTTACAACTGTCCGAACCTCACGAGGCTGCCCGACTTCCTGTTCGAGCTGCCCGAAATTCAGTTGCTGAACATTGCCAATAACAAAGGTATCGACGGGCTGAACGGAGCAAAAGACGGAACGGGTAACCAACTGACCGCCGACTGGGAAAAATTAGCAAATGCTCCCGTAGGCGCCAAGCTCCAGATTCTCTACCTCAGCAACAACAACCTGACGAAATTCCCACCGCACGCATCGCTGAACAAGATGAGGAAGCTGGGACTGCTCGACTGTATCAATAACAACCTGACAGGGAAACTGGAAGCCTTCGGCAAGGAGGTAGAACTCACCACCCTGACTTTGAACAACAACCGGATTACCGAAATCCCGGAAAACTTCTGCGGGTTCACCGACCAGGTGGAGGATTTGAGTTTTGCACACAACCTGATAGAATACATCCCCAATATTTTCGATGCGGAATCTATCTATACAATGGGTTCTGTGGACTTCTCATACAACCGGATAGGAAAGAATGACGGGAAAAACATCAATTGTGATTTGGATGACTTCAAGGGGATTAATGCCGCTACGATAAGTCTATCGAACAACCTGATAAAGAACTTCCCTACGGAATTGTTTGCCAAAGGGTCGCCTATCTCTACCATCGACCTGAGCAACAACCTGATGACAGAGATACCGGAGAACTCTCTGAAATCTCCTGAAGGCAACTATAAGAACACGCATCTGCTGACCGTTATCGACCTGCGCTTCAACAAGCTGACAAAGCTCTCGGACGATTTCAGGGCAACCACGTTGCCTTACTTGAAAAATATGGATATCAGCTACAACTGCTTCTCGAAATTTCCGACAGCCCCGCTGAACAGCAGCCAGTTGCAAGCCATCGGCATCCGTCACCAGCGCGATGCCAACGGCAACCGCATCCTGCGCGAATGGCCGACCGGAATTACGACCTGTCCGAGCCTGATTCAGTTACAGATAGGTGCAAACGACATCCGTAAAGTCAATGAGACATTAACCTCGCAACTGTATATCCTGGATATCAAAGACAATCCGAACATCAGCATCGATGTAACAAGCGTATGCTCGCAAATCAGGGCAGGCAGGTATAAACTGATATATGACAAGACTCAGGATATACGCGGCTGTGATGCATTAGACATTAAACGATAAACCCAATAAAGATTCTATCAATGAAATATGTATATAAAATAATACCGGGAGTGATTCTTTTCATGGGACTGGCAGGTGCATGTAAAGACGATGATAGCACAAGTATCCCCGGTGGCATTGCAGTGGATAAGGAAGAAATAACAATCGGTCCGGAAGGTGGAACCGAGCAGATTGCCGTTACCTCTTACAGCAACTGGGTTGCCGGAGCATCCAAACCATGGATTTTCGTATCACCGGCCAACGGTTCCAGTTCGGCGGAATGCCAGCTTGCCATCGACTCTACCTTAGAGAACACGGCACGCACTTCACAAATCCGTTTCGCCTTGGAAGGACAGGAAGCCAAGCTGATTACCGTTACCCAATTCGGCTTCGGCAAGCAAATCATAGTCAAAGAACCGGATGTGAAAATAGAAAGTTCGGCAGCTTACGACAAGCGCCTTTTCGAGGCAGTCATATCGAGCAATGTCAACTTCCTGATAGACAAGGAGAACATTGAGTACTCCTTTGCCGAAGCGGAAACAATGACCGATGAGGACAAAGTGGAATTCGAGGCAGACAAGACCGGCTGGATTACTCCCCCCAAGGACACGGAACTGAAACTGAACCTCGACCGGAAAGCACGTCCGCGTACCGTCAAAGCCAAATTCCGCTGGGAAATGAATACGACTCCCTACACCCGGATAGCCAAAATACGTTTTGTTCCGCAAAACCCGGGAGAAGACCAGCTGGTGGACGACAACGGCAACCCTATCGAAGCGTTCATCCTGACAGTAACCCAAAAGGCAGCGCCCAAAATCGAGGATAACCGTTCGGGCGACTCGTTGGCCATTATCACCATTAACGAGAAAATTCAGAGTATGATATCGTTCGATACGAGCGAGAACATGCAGAACTGGGATTATGTAACCTTATGGGAAGCTACCGACAAGGATATACCCGAAGGAGCGGTGGGACGTGTACGTTCCGTTAAATTCTCCCTGTTCAACCTGCAGGAAGGCGAAATATTGCCTAAAGAAGTACGTTATCTCAAGTACCTGGAATCCTTCGAAATCCAAAGTAATTCCAACAACCAGACACGTATCGTTTCGCTGGGCGAGGAAATCTGTGAACTGAAATACCTGAAATCGCTGACTGTATTTGCCTATGGTATGGAGAAACTGCCCGACAACTTCATTAAGCTGGGAGGCAAGGTAGACAAAAGTTATCGAGGACTGGAGAAGCTGGACCTGTCGGGCAATAATTTCCCGTCGCTGGCTGCCATTACCGAAGTAGTAAACGAAGAAAACTTCCCGGAACTTTATGCCTTCAACCTGACCGGATGCCGCCGGAGCGACTCTTATTCCGACCTGAGCCAAGGTTCTTCTTATAACGGAAGACCCCTCGGACTGCATATCGACATCACTTCCGGAGCAGAGAAAGAAGCATTCCTGAAATTGCTTACCTGGGACAAATTGAGAAGCCTGCGGCTCTCCTACAATTTTATAGAAGGACAGCTTCCTACGGACGATGAGGTGGATACCGCACTCCAAAAAGCCGGTAAACCGACCCGCTATCAGGACGATGACTTTTCCAATAACAAGGACGACTATAAGGACAAACTGGTAGGCGACACCTGTATCTGGCTGAAAACCGGTGACAATACCGTTGTATTTACCGAAACCGGTGGCAACACCCTGTCGGTAACCGGAAAGGACGTTCCGCGCGTACTGCCGAAAGCACGTTCCTTCTCCATCAACCTGAACTTCCTGACCGGTCCGTTGCCCAAATGGATTCTATTCCACCCATACTTTGCAGAATGGGGGCCGGAAATACTGCTTTTCAACCAGCAGGAGAACGGTAAGAACTCTGCAGGAGCCAAAGTGGGATTCAACAATATCGATGCTATAAAATTCAACTTCGAATATTACTACGGCAAAGAAAAATCTGTTGACGCCACAGTAAACGGAGTAGCCTACCCGTGGTACTACCAGCGTTATGTGTCAACATCCAACTAAGCTCCGGACAGGTACTTATTAACCAGATAATTAAAAAAAGACAATGAAGAAAAAATTCTTATACAACGCACTCATCATCCTGGCGCTGACTGCTTGTACGGAGCAGGATATTATCGAACAGCCGTCCACCCCGAACGGGGAGACGGAAGTCCGGCTTCCCGCCGATGTCAACTCGGGTGAACTGTTAATCAAGTTCAAACCCGAAATGACCGATATCCTCGACCGGACAATGACCCGTGCAACAGGAAGCGGCGGAGCGATGACCCGCTCAGGCATCCCCTCGACCGATGAAGTGCTGGAGATTTTAGGCGGATACCATTTCGAACGTATTTTCCCGATAGACAGCAAGAACGAAGAACGTACCCGCATAGCCGGCCTGCATCTGTGGTATCAGGTAAAATTCGATGAAGATACCGACTTGCAGGAAGCGGCAAAACGCCTTTCCGCACTGGGAGAAATCTCAAAAGTTCAGGGAAACCAGCGTATCAAGCGTGCCTATGATGTTAAAAACCGCAGCAGCTATATCAGCCAGTCCGCCCTGCAACAGCGGGCTGCCACCCGTAGCGGAGTACCTGCTGGAAGATTTTCGGACCCCGGACTTCCCTACCAATGGCATTACATCAACTCCGGTCAAAACGCTTTCGACAAGCAGAACAACGCAGGCGAAATCATCGCCGGGTCGTCTGCCGGATGCGATACCGGTTGCTATGAGGCATGGCAGAAATGCACAGGCGATCCGTCCGTTATCGTTGCCGTACTGGACGACGGCGTGATGTACACGCATCCCGACCTGGCAGACAATATATGGGTGAACGAGGGCGAAGAGCTCCGTGCCGGGACAGATGCCGACGGCAACGGATATAAGGACGATAAATACGGCTATAACTTCGTAACCAATACTGCGAACATTTCGTGGACGGATGTGGAGGATATAGGCCATGGAACACATGTTTCCGGTACGATTGCCGCCATGAACAACGGAGAAGGAGTCTGCGGCATAGCCGGAGGAGACGGAACGAAGAACTCGGGTGTAAAGATTATGATTTGCCAGGTCTTTTCCGGCAACAACAGTGTAAGCCTGAACGGAGAAGCCAAAGCCATTAAGTATGCTGCCGACAACGGAGCTGTTATCCTGCAATGCAGTTGGGGCTACAACTCTGCCGAAGCGAATGAGGTGGAAGGATACACTCCCGGACCCGCCACAGAAAAAGAATGGGCCGATACTTATCCGCTGGAAAAAGAAATTCTGGACTACTTCATCAACAATGCAGGCTCTCCGAACGGAGTGATAGACGGCGGCATCGCCGTGTTTGCATCGGGCAACGAATATGCGGGAGCCTCCGGTTTTCCGGGAGCTTACTCCAAATGCGTCACCGTAAGTGCGGTTGCCGCAGACTTTACGCCTTCTTCTTATACCAACTTCGGTACGGAAGTAGATGTATGTGCCCCGGGAGGCGATACGGAGTATTATAATGCCATAGGACAGGAAGATGATGAGTTTTGGGAAAACAATGAGGTTTCCGGCTCCATCCTTTCTACCATGATTCGGAACGGAAGTCCGGCCTATGGTTATATGGACGGTACTTCAATGGCATGCCCGCATGTATCGGGTGTGGCTGCATTGGGTTTGTCGTATGCCGTGAAACAGCGCCGTCATTTCAAGGCAAGTGAATTCGTGGCATTGTTGAAAGAGTCAGTAAAACCGGTTGATAATTGGTACAGCAACGGTAAAAAGAAAACATATTACCGTAACCACAACTCGCCCGCCGCCACTCCTGCCGTCATGGATTTATCGAAATACATCGGCAAAATGGGTACGGGAATGGTAGATGCAGGAATATTGCTGAACAATATCGAAGGAAGCGGTTCGGATATGAAAGTGCCGAATGTGTACGTTGCCGAAGGAGGCACATCGACCGTAAACCTTGCCTACTACTTTGTAAACGGTGAAAAGCTGACCTATACCTGTACATCGGACGATGCCGCCGTGGCAACGGTAACCGTCAACAACAACCTGATGGAAGTAACCGGCGTAAAAACCGGCGCCACACACATCACAGTGAAGGTAAGCGATGGAAGCGCACAGACAATCACCGTCACCGTACGCCAAAATGCCGGCGGCAACGGCTGGATGTAATTTAATGTAATTGATTAATGAAACTAATTACTTGGATAGTGTTATTGATATTTGCCCGTGTCCCTTGGCTGCAAAAAGCCGACTCGCTGATAAACCCGCCACTAATGCAGCAGGCGGAATCCATACTGCGTTTCGACAAAAGCACGCTGGACATCGGAACGCTGACCGAGGATGATGCTCCGCAGGCCTGCCGCTTTACGGGCAGGAACATAAGTAAGGAAGCCGTTACCGTCACCAAGGTACGGACCACCTGCGGATGTACGGCAGCGGAACTGCCTGCCGGAGAGATACTGCCGGGAGAAACCGCTACGATTGTACTGACTTATCATCCGAAGAATCATCCCGGAACGATAGATACGGACGCATTCGTCTATCTGTCCTGCTCGGAAAAGCATCCCGTGGCACGCCTGACCCTAACCGGGAATGTTCTTCCCGGAGCGGATGAATGGGCACGCTACCCGTATGCAATGGGCAGACTGAGACTGAAACAGAACCGGATGGAATTTCAGGAAGTGATGCCCGGAAAGCGACCTTCCGAACGGATTCTATGCGGAAACAGCGGAGACAAGCCGCTGCGCCTGTCGGCACTCGTCATCCCGAAGTTCGCAACTTTCCGGACAGAGCCGGAAGTGATACAACCGGGCAGTGAAGCCGACATCGTGGTAACGGTAGACGCCTCACTGATTCCCGCCGGAAAGGAAAAGACATTCACATTCCCGATTATCATCGAAGGAGTGGATGCCCGACCGTCGGACCGGACCCTGAATATAAAAGTAAACTATACCAAGTAACGATAAAAAAAACAAGAAACCCGATATGAAGAATATTTTCAAACTAACGGCTTTGGCAGTCTTTCTGTGCTGCCTTGTGTCCTGCGATGACGATGAGCCGATAATACCGACCCTGGAAGTGACTCCCGCCAACCTGAACGGCACGTGGGAACTTTCCGAATGGAACGGAACTCCGCTGGCGGAAGGTACATACTGCTATATAACCTTCAACCGCAAGGAACAGACTTTTGAAATGTACCAGAAGTTCGACAGCATGTACGCCCGCTACATCACCGGAAGTTTCAGTATCAAAAACGACCCTTATCTGGGCGCCGTCATCAGCGGAGAGTATGATTTCGGCAACGGTGAATGGAACAACAAATACATCGTAACCGACTTACTGGAAAGCGGTTCGATGATATGGACGGCAAAAGACAACGAGAACGATGTAAACAAATACATACGTTGCGAGAAAGTACCGGAAAACATAATTGCGGAAGCAAAAGTGGACAAGGGCGAGTAAAGCAGATTTTTCAGTTTTTTTTTCATAAATTTTCACTCTAACAATTATTTGTGGGGAGTCTGTGAGGATTCCCCACAAGTGTGTTTGCACTACTCCTTCATATGCTTCTTCAAAACCGGATACAACACTTCCGCATAACGCATAAAACCTAAATCCGTAAAATGAACACCGTCTACGGTAGCCTCTCCATCATGGCCGATAATATCTTCGGAAGAGAGCAGGTAGATGTTCTTCTCCCCCCGCTTCTTCAAAGACTGGAACACAGCCTGCAAAGTCTCGTTCTTATCCTTCACTTCTCTGGCTACGGTCCTGTTAAAACGGGAATGGGTAAATATAGGATCCTCCACAAAAAGTACAGGCGTATCAGGATGCTTGCTACGGATAATGGAATAGAACGCACCGGCACGTTCCTGTATCTGCTCCACACTGGCATTTGGAACAAAATCAAGCACAAATACGGAAGCATCCACACCCGCCATCACATGGGCAATCTCCAAATCCAATAAAGCATTGCCGCTAAATCCCAGATTGATACACTCCCGATTGAGCCAACGCTCCAGGATATTGGTATGCGCCATACCCGGACGGGAAGCGCAGCCTCCCTGCAGAATGCTTGTTCCGTAAAAGACAACCGGCTTCTTACGTACCGGCAGTTCCGTTATCGGTCCGCTGATTTGAGACAGCGAATCGATGCCGATGGAAAGAGAAGTCACCCCGTCGTATAAAGAAAGGAATAAAAGATATTCACGCTCTTCGGACAGCATATCCTTCACGATGGTTGCCTCATTCACCTTTCCTTGCGGACGCCCGCTTCCGGCAAACAGCCACTTCCCGTCTTGCAGGCAATACAAATCAAGCCCTTTAATGCCCGTAGGGGTCATGTGATTCATATTCCTGTTGAGCAGTACCTCCCATTTGGCGGCAATCCGGGTGGAATTGGAACGGAAACGTACGGCAAGCCCGGCACTGTTACGTCCCAACTCCCATAGAGGCTTACGGGAGATATTCTGTAAAGAGTCCGGCAAACGTTCGTAGCGTGTAAGGGTTGTCTCGGTAGCTTTTCCTAAAAGAGGAAAAGCGGAAGCGTCGTGATAGACGATTTGTGCATTGGCAGAGATAGCCAACAGCAGGCATAAGAGAAAAGATTTTGTTTTCATAGCAGTTAAATAATATATGGAATAAGGGTTTCGGAGACTGATACTCAAGTCTCCTGTCCCTTATTCCATATAAGCTTTATTACAGATGATGTTAAGAATCCGTTTGAATTTTGTTCAAAAAGTATTTTCCAAAAGTGAAAAGTATCATTTCTTTTCAGCCTGCGCCCATTCTTTAGCCCCTTGCTCTTTCAGCTTGGCAGTAAACGCCTTTGCCTTTTCCATAGCGGCGGCTTCTTCTTCGGGAGCGGCATAAGCATGCTTATACCCCTTCACCACGTTCCACTCGCCACGGGTAAAGTCGGGGAACGCCACCGGAGCGCAATTATTGTCCATGGAAAGTTCTCCTAACTCTGCCAGGCAGCACCACTCTGCCAAATCGTATACATCCATATCCAAAGGCAAACCGTTCTGCAGGCAATAAACCAGGCGGCTATCCATGATAAAGTCCATACCGCCGTGACCGCCCACTTCTTTTGCCATTTCACCGTATTTCTTCAAAATAGGATGCTGGTATTTGGCTACAAGCGCTTCCATTTCCGCTTCCGGCAAGAAACCGTGCGAGTTCAAGTCATCTACCTTAGGCTGTACACCCGAAGCAGTCAGTTGGTCGGCATCGAGCGCATACCCCTCTACGGGATACTTATTGGCAAATCCTTTCGAACCGGTCAACTGATACAGACGGTTATAGGGCTGGGGAGTCATCACGTTATGCTGTATCTCGATCACCTTACCGTTGGCGGTACGAATCAGCGTGGTGGTATGGTCGCCATTGCGGAAGCCATTGCAGGCAGAGTCCGTCCTTGCCTCGACCAAAGCCTTTCCCACAACCGATTTGGTATCCATGGCAACCAGGGTCTGCATACGGTCGCCGCGGTGAATGTCGAGCGCCTGTGCCACAGGGCCGAGGCCGTGAGTGGCATACACATCGCCGCGATGCTTCATGTTGTAATCCAGACGCCAGCCCAGCTTGTCGCCCTCGCCGTTCTTCCAATAATGGTTCCAGAACGGGCTCAGGTTATGGATATACGCACCCTGTGCACGGATTACCTCACCGAATACGCCCTGCTGCGCCATATTCAGCGTATTCATCTCGAACCAGTCGTAGCAGCAGTTCTCCAGAATCATACAGTGCTTGCGGGTCTTTTCACTCATGTCGACCAAATCCCAGCACTCTTTCAGCTTCATGGCGGAGGGCACTTCGATGGCTACATTCTTGCCGTTCTCCATAGCGCACATCGCCACGGGGAAGTGATGCAGCCAGTCGGTGGCGATATAAACCAAATCTATATCATCGCGCTTGCAGAGTTCCTCATACCCCTTTTCGCCGGAATATACGGCTGCCTTGGGCAAGGATGCCTGCTTCAGATATTTCTGGCATGCCTCGGCACGTCCTTGTTCGTAATCGCAAAGCGCCACGATCTGCGTACCGGGGATATGGGTAAACCGCTCCACAGCTCCGGGGCCACGCATTCCCAAACCTACGAAACCCACGCGCACCACCTCCATTTTAGGCAGTGCCAGACCTATCACGCTTTTCCGGTCTGCCGGACGTTGGGGAGTTTCAACGACAATCGTTCCATTCTCCCACTGCCACTGAGTTCCTTTGTCGTTTGTCTGCACAGTGGATGTCGGTGAAGAACAGGCGCATAATGCGACACATGCGCCCAATAATAATACTTTCAAGCTCTTCATGCTTCTCAAATTTAAAGTTAATCGATACGGATACCTCTTTTCACTGTTCCGGTCTATTTATGCGTCTCCACAATCTTGGTAGGCGCCATTTCCATATTCCGGCGGTCAACCTGGCGGACTACGGCAGCAGCCAGTTGCAGGAACGCGCGTCCGGTCACGGTATTCTCGTCCAAAGCGACGGGAGTACCCTTGTCACCGCTCTCACAGATGCTTTGCACAATGGGAATCTGCCCCAGCAAAGGAACGTTCATCTGCTCCGCAAGCTGCTTGGCTCCTTCCTTACCGAAGATGTAGTACTTGTTCTCCGGCAGTTCGGCAGGCGTAAACCACGCCATGTTCTCTACCAGACCAAGGATAGGCACGTTCACCTTATCATTCGTAAACATGTTAATACCTTTGCGGGCATCGGCCAGAGCCACCGCCTGCGGCGTGCTGACAACAATAGCTCCGGTCATGGCAAGCGTCTGCACTACGGTGAGGTGAATGTCGCTGGTTCCGGGCGGAAGGTCTATCAGGAAATAATCCAGTTCGCCCCAGTCGGCATCGGCAATCAACTGTTTCAGGGCATTGCTTGCCATACCGCCGCGCCACAGGGTAGCCTGATCGGGGTCTACGAAGAAACCGATAGACAGCAGCTTGATACCATACTTCTCGATAGGGATAATCAAATCACGGCCGCCGATGTTCTCTGCATACGGACGTGCATCTTCCACCTGGAACATCTTGGGCATGGACGGACCGAAGATGTCGGCATCCAGCAAACCTACCTTATACCCCAGTTTGGCAAGGGACACAGCCAGATTTGCCGATACGGTGGACTTGCCCACACCGCCCTTACCGGAAGACACGCCGATGATGTTCTTCACCTGCGGCAACAGTTTGCCCACTTCCGGGCGTGCCGCCTGACGGCTTTCCGTAGCAATCGTCACTTCCACTTCCGGTGAAACGTAAGTATGTATCGCTGTCTCGGCAGCTTTCACCATAGACTTCATAAAGGGGTCGGTCGGCTTCTCGAAGATAAGCGAGAAACTGACTTTCATCCCGTCGATACGCAGATTGTCGGCAACCATTTCAGCCTCAACGAGGTTCTTCTTGTTGCCGGGATAACGCACCGTTGCCAGTGCATCGAGGATTAATTTAGGATAAAGAGTCATGTTATTTACTATTTTAAATTTTCAACGGTTTGAGATAACCGTTTGAGAAATAAATATTCAACTGAGCATTTGAGTAGTAGTAGTAACGAATTAGCAACCTGCGAATTCCAGCGATTTGCAGTGCAATGTTGTCAAATAACTCTGTCACAAAAGTAAATAAATTCTTTAGTCAGACAAAGAGTTTATCTACTTTTTAGTCGTAATCGGTTCTATTTAGTCGTAAATAGTCATAATTCGCCATATTTAGTCGAAAAACGAGACTTAAGACTATTTTACATACCATATTCTACCCTTGACTATAACTATTTCCGCCTCTTTCATCTCTGCAAGGATATTTCCAACCATTCGTTCCTGCTGTTCCGGGGTCTTATTTCTGGGAAGAACATCTCTCAGATAATCGAATATAGCATCCCGTTTAGCTCCGACCGAACCCGCATTTTGGAGATACTGCAAAATCATATGTTGTAACTTAGCTTTATCCAATCCTCTGTTATGGGTATAATACGGCAATTGCTTTGTCTTTTTAGCAATATCAAGTGATATGTTATACTCTGAAGTATCACCCTCCAATAATCCCCTATTCAATAGAGCAACCACATCTTTTTCAGAAATACGATGCCTTTTCTGCACTGCATCCAATAATATGCAGTCCTCCAATGTAAGAGTATTGTTTTCTTTGAGCAATTCAGTATATTTCTCATTAATTGTATTGCCATATATTTTTACTCCAACTTCCTTATTGAGTGCATCTATCTCATAATCCGGCATTGGGAAATGACGCTTCCATTGCTCGTTGAACATCTTCTTGATACCCCGACTCACGGTGTCAATCATATTGAAATTTACCATAGCACGGCAAAGGCATTCGTTGCGGAAATAGCGTTGAGGTCCTTTGGTTGTCAACACATTTTGCAATGTACCCGGAATGAAACTACCACCGTTGGCGTAATAAAGATAGCCGGGATTTTCAACAAAGTTGATACGTTGCTGTAATGTGTAATCCTGATGAGCTATGGCATTGTGCAAAGCTTCACGGATGGTATAGTCATCATATTGCTTCATCGTTTCCGGAAACAATGTACCTCCGGGAAGTTCCCTCATTGTAAGATTGCGTATCTTACTTAAAATTTGGTCTACAGTAAGAATAAACGGTGCAGTGAAGTGTTCGTAATCTACCACTTCTTGCCGTTCATCTCTCAAAGTCCAAGTTACCTCAACTACAGCCGGGCGAAGTTTGAAGACTGAAACAGGCTTGCCCAACAGTATAATGGCGGCACGAGTCAGTTTTCCGTCTATCATTATACCGCTATTCGACAACAATTCTTCCACTGTCCAAGCATCTATTTCTTCCGCCGGAATCTTAGAGGCATGTACTTTCTTGAACATTACACGGGCTTTGGCTACCGCCAATTCGTCTAAATCTGTCAATACCGCATTTGGAACAATCTCCGCCGACCAGTCTTTTGCCTCAAAAACAGGTTCTTCAAGGATTGCCGCAAGCCGTTCCTGTGTCATTTCCACCAATGAATCTTCCACCCGCTGCCATGCCTTCTTATGGGCATACACCGGGCGGCGGGGCAAATGTTTCGGTATATGGATTATCCATACTGTCTTATGGCTATCCTCTGTTGTGTATTCATCTATACTTAACCCCTCAGACGACAAGTTAGTACAATGTTCCAATAGTTTCCACACGGCAGATTGTGCGTTCAAATTAAATTTGGAAAGGTCCGTACCCACAATCTCCAAAGTCTTATCCTGCACGCCAATTACAAGATGCCCTCCTTCCATATTGGCTATGGCTGCAACATACGATATTACATCATTCTTTTCGTCTCCTGCAAATAAGTTTTTGAGATTCTTCATCTCTTTCCACTCACAACGAGCATTCTCTTGTGGAAACTCACGAAGCAGATATTGTTGAAGTTCTTGTGAAGTCATAATAATTAAGATCTAGATGAAGAATTTCAGAATCAATCATTTTTGCTATACTTTCAGCTCTCATGTTTGGATTAAAACCCATAGCAGGCTCGACAACCATTGTTTATTTGCCGGTCTGGAGACTGCTGCGCTTACTGCGGTTGTAGCTGCGGTACTCGTCCAATTCTATCTCTACATCGGGTTCCTGCAACTCTCCGCACTGAGGAAGCCGGAACTTGACGTATTTTATGGTCAGGCCGCGGTCCAGCCACTGCTGTTCGTAATAGGTGCGGATGCCGAGAATATCATCCACCAGTCCGGAGTGGTAGAGGTCGTCGGTGATGAACTCTACGGGAAGCCCGTTCTTCTCTATCATGTATTTGGTGTAGGTGAACATGAAGTTGCTGTCGGTCTTTACATGGATAGTGCCGCCGTCTTTCAGGAACTTGCGGTAGCGTTCCATGAAGTAGGTGGACGTAAGGCGTTTGGTGGCTTTCTTCATCTGCGGGTCGGAGAACGTGAGCCATATCTCGCTCACTTCGCCCGGAGCGAAGAAGCGGTCTATGATTTCGATGTTGGTACGCAGGAAGGCAACATTCTTCATGCCCGACTGCAAGGACTCGGTAGCTCCCGTCCACATGCGCGCCCCTTTGATATCCACGCCAATGAAATTCTTGTCGGGAAACATGCGTCCCAATCCCACCGTGTACTCTCCACGGCCGCAGCCCAGCTCCAGCACAATCGGATTATCGTTCTTGAAAAACTGTTGATGCCAGTTGCCCTTCATCTCAAACGGAACGTTGTCCACCGCCGAGTACGGATATTCAAACACGTGCGGATAACTCGCCATATCGGCAAACTTCTCTAACTTATTCTTTCCCATTCGTATGTATTAAAGTGTTTCTACCCGACCGGTATAATTATAAAAAGTACGGTCGGCAAAGCATTGGTGAAACAATGCGTATTTATCAATGCCCGTACAATGACAAACGCCCAGCCGTTGCGGCAAATGGCTTTCAAGGAAACGGGCTATCACATCAAATTTCTCTTTCTCGGTATTACGGATATGGAAACCGCCCAATACCAGTTTCAGCGAGGTCTGCGGAAAATACTCCTGCACCGCACGGATGATATTCGTAATGCCCCGGTGCGAGCAGGCACTCAGCACGGACACTTCAGCGCCCTGTTTCAACACCAGCGCCAGTTCGTCCGTAAAGGTATCGGCCTGTTTCCGCCCTTCCGCCCACGTGAAGAAGTGTTCAAAATGCGTATCTTCCTCATCCGTAACGGGCAACTGCGGAAAGACAAACACGCCGCGGCACAATTCAGTAACCTCATCCACAAAACGGAAACGGGTGCTGTCCAAAGCATCGGGCTGCATCACTCCGTTTTCCCGTTCATCCTTGAACTTCAGTTGGAAGAGTTCTCTCTTGCAAACAACCTGTGCCTTGTCGTTCACGGCAAGAAAGTGATGCAGTCCGCCGGTATGGTCGCGATGTCCGTGCGACAGTACCAGGAAATCCACCTCCTTCAAGTCAATCCCAAGTATCCGGGCATTGCGTATGAAAAGGTCGGAAGCTCCGGTATCGAACAGCAGGCGATGCTCACCCGTATCAACAAGCAGGGAAAGCCCGTGCTCTCCCTGTAGTCCCTTGCCGTAAACCGAATTTTCCACAAGGGTTGTAATCTTTATGCTCATGCGTTATTCCACGACAGTTACCCAACCGTGCGTATCGGGCTCGTCACCGTACTGGATAGCACGCAATTTATTGTACAGCTTCGTGCAGACCGGTCCTGGTTTTCCGTCTTTGGCAATCACGTACGACTTACCGTTCTCCACATCGTCGATGCGCTCTATCGGACTGATAACGGCAGCCGTGCCGCAAGCGCCCGCTTCCTCGAAAGTAAGCAGCTCTTCTTCCGGAACCGGACGGCGTTCTACTTTCATGCCCATATCCTCGGCCAGTTGCATCAGGCTCTTGTTGGTGATGGACGGAAGAATGGAAGTGGACTTCGGAGTGATATACGTGTTGTCCTTGATGCCGAAGAAATTGGCAGCACCGCACTCGTCGATGTATTTCTTTTCCTTGGCATCCAGATAGAACTCGCAGGCATAGCCCAAATCGTGCGCTTTCTTATTGGCGCGCAGGCTGGCTGCGTAATTGCCGCCCACCTTGTAGACACCTGTGCCCAAAGGTGCGGCACGGTCGTATTCGCGGATAATAACGTACGGATTGGTGGAGAACCCGCCCTTGAAGTAAGGACCTACCGGCGTTACAAACACGACAAACAGGTATTCTTTTGCCGGATGTACGCCTACCTGTGCTCCCGTCCCCACCAGCAACGGACGGATATACAGGGAAGCTCCCGATTCGTAAGGCGGAATGAAACGCTCATTCAGCTTCACAACCTTAAGAATAGCCTCTTTAAAGCGTTCCGTCGGCAACTCAGGCATCAGGATGCCACGGCAGGTAGACTGCAAACGCGCCGCATTCTCTTCCAAACGGAAAATACGTACCTTGCCGTCTTTGCCCCGGAAAGCCTTCAAACCCTCGAACGCTTCCTGACCATAGTGCAGACAAGTGGCTGCCATGTGCATAGGAATGGTTTCCTCGCTGCATACTTCCAATGCGCCCCACTGTTCGTTACGATAGTAAATTCTCACATTGTAATCTGTCTTCATATAGCCGAACGGCAGATTAGCCCAATCCAGTTCTTTCATATCTCGCTCGTATTAATTTAATTTCAAGACTATCTATTTGTAACAAAAGTAATGGTTATTCTTCATATTTCCTAAAGAAGCACTGTTTTTTTACAACCTAAGAGTGACGATACGTTTTTTCCATCACATGCCAACTATGATAAAAAGATAAGCAGCCAGATTTTCATTGGTTGGAACTTTCTGTTTCCCTTAGGAATACCCTAAGTTTACCCTAAGTAAACTGATAGTTTAATGCGGTGAAACCAATAGTTTACTTAGGATAAACTATTCGTTTTTCCTGATAAAAACATACTATTTTTTATTATGATGATGAGTTTTATAAGCTCAATCTCGATTCACATGATTACGAAGCCTATGCATTGCTTTTTTAGCAGAATCAGCAGTGATTTTGCCATGTGCAAAACTCTTTAATATTTCCTGCAATTGAATTCGCCTTGATGAATTAGAACTCAGAATGCAGATTTTTTCATATAATTGTATTCCCTCAATAATCTTTTCAAAACGAACTGAAGAAATATTATTCGGATAGACTAAAAACGTATCACCGGCAGCCCAAGTATGAAAACGCGAATCCTTATTAGGATACTGAACCCAACTGTTATATGCCCAGCGCAAATAACCATCAAGGTGTCGTTCAGCAGCAACGGGACCAAAAATTGCTCCTTCAATAGGTTGTGAGAAAGTAAAGGTATTTGGGAATGGTTCGCTACAACAAGTATAGAAAGTAGTTATTTGGCCTGATTCACGGCGTTCTTCTATTACACCGTCAGGATATTTATCATTATATGGAATACTGTAATCATGTATATCTTTATTTAATTCACTATGATAAACCCCAGCCAATGAAATCTTATACTCCGGATCAGCATTTCTAATTACACGCAAAGCAGCCTCCATACTTTCCTTTGGTCGTTCATCCATAGCAATAATGGTGTTTTGAAACCAACCCTTTGACTTAAGATGTGATGCAAAAGCTTTAAGTTTATTTTCCCAATAGTTATAAAACTCAGGATTTTTAACATCGAGCTTTTTATCTACCATAGAATTGGTACGCTGATCATAATAACGAAAGGTAAGATTCCATGGTATTACAGAATAACAATAAATATATGGTCCTACTCCACAAGATTGCATAAATTCAACCCATTGGTCAAATATAGTAAAATCATAGCTCCAACTACCATCTATTCTCTTTATTTCCGTAATCATATTTTCAAAATAATCATAAGTTTGTGCGTTCCATGGTTTATGAGTGATAGAAGTTGTTATTCCTTTCTGTCCAGCTTTAGCCAAGCGTTCCATTAATGGGCGCATTACTTCAAAATGCTCTTTACTCCACACTGCAACTCCAGCATAACGTGCAACAGCAAATGGATTTTGCCATAAATCCAAATGAAATTTTTGCTTGCTTTGTGTTGACAAATTTCGATTTAATACGCGAACAGAATAAGGCAATACCTTACATAGTGATCCATTGTTTCTGATTTCTACCGAACCTTGGTAAACTCCTGTTTCTGTGTCATTAGGGACTTCAAGTGTTATCCAAATAGGCAGTACTGTTTTCGACTGATATTTTATTTTTTCCATGGGAACGATTCGATCAGCTACCAAAGAAGAATCAAACAAAGTTTTATCAGGGCGATAGCCACATCCCCCAGTCTTTTCTTTATTCAGTTCATCAGTCATTACATAATCTAAAAAGCCTGTGGTGGAAGCATCAATCCAAGAACATCCTTCTGGCTCTTTCACCACAAAACTAATCTCTGAATCATTAAAATTAGATCCTACTAAAATCTTAAGACTAATTCGCTCTCCCCTCCATGCTACTATTTTTTTATTTCCTGTATCCTCTAATTTAAATGGAAACGACTCTCTACTCACATGATAATCCGTTGTGCTCCATGTAATCTGCAACGGATAAGATTGAGATCTTCCTGTCCATGAGTAAAATAGGAAGAACACTAAAACAAGTAATTTAATTATTTTCATAACAATAAAGTTTATTAATGAAATAATTGTTCTGGCGAAACCGGTTTAAATTCTTTATCATCAGCAGCTCGCATATATATACTCGAATCATTCCACCAAGAAGGCCATCCTCCGATTATATGGCCTAAAAAAACTACTTTCATAGTATGGAATCCCTTGGACAATGCTATAGACTTATCATGACGAGAAAAACGCTTCACTTCTCCTTCATTGCTAATTAACATTTCATTATCCAGCCAAAGTTCTTCATTATCAGTAGAGAAGAAATAAACGCCATCAGCTGGAATATATATATATCCTGTAGCTACAGCTGCGTGTGGTTGTATCTTAGTTAAATATTCTTTACCACCATTCAAACCGCGCAGTTCACTCAATTTTTTTATATTTAATTCAACCCATTGATTCGCTTCTTCTAATTCAGAAGATTTTAAATAACAACCATTAGTTTTCTTCACTAATAATCCCGATTGCATCGACTCTGTAATAATAGATGGTTTCAGTTTTTGCTTCTGTACCTTAATTTTACGTACTGGACTCATTTTTCCAGAAGGTAACACAGAACGAATCTTTATTAGAGCATTCTCAGTAAATATTAAAGGTTCTGTATATTCCTTAGAATTAGGTAGCGGCTCCGTACCATCTAATGTATAGACCATTTTGATAGGACGACTACTTGTAAAATCCAACCTGGCAGTGTCTAAGAATGCCACATAATTACAGGACCCATACGGTTGTTCTGGTTGCGGTATATGATAATGTATATGATGTGCATCCAAACGTACATATGCATTATTTATCCTTCTTTCAAAATCATGGTAATTCTTCTTTTCTTGAGGAGTCCATGCAATTTCAGCCAAAGCCAACATTCTGGGATACATGCGATACTCCAAAATATCTGGTGTATACATGTATTCTGACCAATGGTTACACTGTACTCCACGTACAAAATGTTCTTTACCTAAAGTTCGTAAAGTATCAGGTATCGGATTGTAGCTATATGTACGTTCAAGTGATGTATAACCTCCAATAGAAACTGGTTCAATTTTGGAGTCACCTTGAAACTGATCTAAATACATACCATTACCATGAGAAGCCATGATGACGTCATGATTCTGCAATGCTGCTTCTATTCCCCCCGTTTCCCCTCTCCATGACATTACTGTAGCTTCTGGACTTAAACCTCCTTCTAAAATTTCATCCCAACCTATCAAACGCTTTCCATACTTTTTTAAGACTTTCTCCATTCGGCGTACTACATAACTCTGCAAGTATTGTTCTGCTGTATGTTTCTGATCGTCAACTAATCCTAGAGAAGTAATTCGATTCTGACAATTAGAACAGTTTTCCCAACTTGTTTTAGGACATTCATCTCCACCTATATGAAAATACGTACCAGGAAATAATGTAACCATTTCTTCTATTACATTTTCAAGAAAAGTAAACATGGTTTCTTTACCGGGACACATTACAACATCCTCTACTCCCCAAACAATTCTCGGTGAAACTATGGAGTTACGACATGACAATTCAGGATAAGCTGCAATAGCTGCCAATTCATGTCCAGGCATTTCTAGTTCAGGAATAATAGTAATAAATCGTTCTGCTGCATAAGCAACGATTTCCTTAATCTGTTCTTGCGTATAATAACCTTCATGCTTGGCGCCTTCTCCTTCTACACGCTTTGCACCAATTTCTGTCAATTTGGGATATTTCTTAATTTCTATACGCCATCCTTGGTCATCGGTCAAATGCCAATGCATAGTATTAACCTTGAACAAAGACAATACATCAATCTGTTTCTTTACTGCTTCGACCGGTAAAAAGTGACGACATGGATCTAACATAAAACCGCGGTATTCAAAACGAGGAGCATCATGTATTTCTACACAAGGTGCAACCCAATTCACATCCTGTTGTAATTCATCAAATTCAACTTCGGCTGGAAATAGTTGCAATAAAGTCTGCAAGCCATAAAACAAACCTTGTGAAGTAATAGCTCTAATTTCTACGCGATGTTCTGTTACTTTTAATGTATAACCTTCTTTATTATCAGTAGATTCTGGATCCAAAATTAGAGAAATTATATTCTCGTCATGACATGTCTTAGCAAATGGCAAGGAAAGACCTGTAGATTTCCTTAGTTTTTGAGCAAAAAACTCTGCAACTCTCTGTGCTTTTTCGGAAGAAACATAAAAATGCGTATTTTTATTAAGCACAAACTGGCCTTGATTTACCTGCAAATTCTGTGGTGCAGGAATGATGTTAATCCCTTGGTTATAAGTTTTGTCAAGGTCAGAAGAGGAACTACATGATATACACATAGTCATACTGCACACGACAAAAAGTTTATTTATCCATTTCATATATTACTATTTTACAAGTTTATAAGACTTACTAACCCAAGATTCTTCTAATGAATAGAAATCAATGACAGGCATACTCTCTTTGTTCCAATATTTCAAGACCATATCTATATAATGCTTCCACCGCATAGCATAGAATTCCTTAAGCAAACCAGACCATTCTCTATGGGCATAATCTCTCAGACCACCTTCATCTGCCGCTACCCTGTTTCCCCAGGTCGTTATCTGTACCTTAGCATTCCACACATAATGAGCTTTCTCAGCGTCAGTGGTCCCCAAGCTAGCCGCTTGATTTAGCCAGGTGTCCAAGCAAAATTCCGGACGAGAAGACAGAAGTTCATCCTGCTGGTACAATAATTCCATGAAACGGTTGCTGCAAGTTTCGAATAATAGTTTATCTTTTTGATCCAACGCTAGCATCATCATCTTATAAGTCATGCGCCCCTTTTCAGCGATCGCTTGACGGACAATATCAACTCGGTCGTAATCATAATTATTATTGCCCTTCAATGAATCTGCAACACTAACAAACAGTTCTGCGGCACGAATAACATCTTTGGGATCATAATAATCGCTCATTTCCGACCAACTGGATACCTGGAATACATGATTAGACGGACGGGCACAAAACACAGATTCATGGGTTCCTTGCTGTGTAGACTCAACCGGGCAAGCATAAATAGAATTGCTCAAAAGCAGCCATGCCTCATATAATGTCTGGTTAAATTGGCCATAACGAGACGTTACATAATCCTTTAGCCAATCATCCTTTGAAAATTTATGCTCGTGCCAAGGCAATTCACAAAGCAGTTCATACATAATCGGATTATTTTCAATACCCTCCATTGTAATGCCAACCCCCTTTAATGAACTGCTAAAAGGCGTAGAACGAGCCTTAAAATACTCATCGATTACATGTTGCATTTTTCCATGAAGACCTACGTTTCCTCCATAGTTCAACAACATACAATACAACCAGTCATGACCGTTAAAACCTTCTGGGCGATACCAAGTAGAATTAGGATCCCCCCATTGTGGACGACTTTCTGAAAAGAGATCCAGTACCACCACCCCCCCCTTAGGCAGATTTTTAATCATAGCTTCACGTGGATTATCTCCCCATGCCTGAACCACCCAGGTCGCCTTAGGGTTACATTGTTTCATCGCATTCATGATGGCATGACCCGCTTGACCTAAATCGACATGATCCACGTTACCACCTTCATGAAAGGGATCCATGCTGTAATAATTAACCTTTCCGAACAGACGCGTCATCTCATCATAATATAATTTGGCAATTTCCGCAAAACGTGCATCCGTAGGTTGAAGGAAAGCCGGACGTTGATAGCCGCACCATTTGCCCGGATCAGCCACATTCAATCCTAACTTTTCTTTAGCATTGTGTGGTACCATACCCGAATACCCAGCAAATACCGGTTGTATGTCCAATTCTTTCATTCGCTTGACTATTTTCTTTTGCAAAGCTTCGCGTTGCTTATACCAGCTGTCCGGATTGGGTCCTCCCCAACCTTCAAGATTATTCATCAACCACCAAGCAAAGAAACCAGGGCCACAGATAAATTCATCGATCTCTTCACGAGAGTAACCCATTTTTTTCAGTACATTAAACCATACGCATTCTGTTCCTGTAATAGCCAAAGGCAAATTGATGCCATGCAAAGCCATCCAGTCAATTTCCTTTTCCCAGCGCTCCCAATCCCAAAATGCCATAGAATATGAATGCGTACAATAATTTAAATCATAACGCAACGAACAATCCGTTTCATGTCGTTCCTTCTTTACCATGGGGAGTTTATCCGGCAATTGAATAACCATGTTATTCCAGGAAATATTAGTGTGCAGATAATACTTTAGGTACCAGCGTATGCCTGCTGAAATATTGACGTAAGTGTTTCCTCTTACAACTATTTTATTCCCCTTGCTTTCTAGCTCAAAAAAGTCTCGATCAGACTGCACTTTTTCAATGATAAAATGTTTGGATGCCCCTTTTTCTAGCCGATCCAACAAAGCAGAAACAGGATTGCTAGCCTGCAGTACCATTGGAAGCAGCATAAAGCATAAAAAAATACGAAGAATTTTCATGGCTTATTATTTAAAATCTGTTTTTGGGATATAATTATTCTCTCTTAATAATTTTACTCCTTTTTGAAAACGATCAAAGTTCTTATTTTGCTCCTTAGTCCATCCAACTTCAGCATATGCTGCTAGCCTTGGATAAACCTGTCGATACAGATCTGCCACTGTAATGACCCATTCACTCCATAGTTGACAACCTAAACCTAGTACTTGAGATTTATACTTTGTATCAACTCCTTTCGGAAAAGGATTAAAATCATAAGCTTTAGCCAGTGGAATTAAATCATAAGTATAATCCAAATACGTATAAGAATGAGTAGAATTGACAATTTTATATCCATTAACTAATGCGTCAGTCATTAGGGAACTATCACCTTTCCAAAAATGCACAATGGCATCCTTGGACAAGGTGCCTGACTGTGAGTTATCCTCATCCGACCATTCATGAATATTTTTTCCCATTATATCATTCCATCCCATCATATGACGCTGATGTTGCTGAAAAAAATGAGACATCTGATTTGTAAAATACAGTTGTAAGTCATTATAGTTCTTAAGATTCTTTTTCTTCATGAAACGATTTATGTCTTTACTAGCTTTCCATTCCTCAAAATGGATTTCATCTCCGCCGATGTGAATGATTTTACTAGGAAAAAGTTCAAATACCTCTTTCAATATGTTGTGAATAAACTGAATTGTTTTTTTATCTGCTACATTAAAGACTGAAGAACTGACTCCGAACTTGCAAGGTACTTTTATGGGATGATCTAGTACACCAACTTCAGGATATGCTGCAACCACTGCTGTAGCATGACCTGGCATTTCAATTTCGGGAACAATCATAATATGTCTTTTGGCAGCATATTCAATAATTTCCTTTACGTCTTCTTGTGTATAATATCCACCATGAGGTTGTCCATCAAATCGGTTGGTATGCCAACCTCCGATTTCTGAGCTATCTCTAAATGCAGCTATTTCTGTCAATTTTGGATATTGCTTAATCTCTAATCTCCAGCCTTGGTCATCCGTCAAATGCCAATGGAACACATTCATTTTCAAAAAAGCCATACGATCTAGCAAATCTTTTACTACACGCTTACCTTTTAAATGGCGAGATTCATCAAGCATCATAGCTCTCCACTCATAATTTGGAGTATCTACAATATTAACTGAAGGAATAAGCATGGTTTTACGATCTACCAACTGGCGTAGAGTCTGAATTCCATAAAAAACACCTGTTGAATTAGCACCCGTAATCACCACAGAGTCGGGGTTTACATGTAACGTATAACCTTCTTTTCCAACTGATTTTACGAGGTTCTTATCTTCTTTTAAAATAATTTGATTAGTACCTTTTCTATTTTGTAATACCAGCAAAAAATCTTGTTCTAAATAATCTCTCAAGAAGACGTTATTATCGACAGATGATTCATTTTTAATACCGGTCATGGGAGATAATTTAAAAGGTGATAAGTTCTGTTCGCTTAATTCTAAAGGATAAGGAATTAACGGACGAACAACCTGAGCTCCCATCATTAAACAAATTAACAAATTAGCGAATAATAAAAAAATCCTTTTCATAGTATATTTATTTCTTGAGTAATAGTTATCATTTTATCGGACTTAAAATAATGGCATCAAAAAAAGCTACTCCATTAGGAGTGTTTGCATCAATAGTAAACGATACCTGACCTTCTTCTAGTGCCATCACACCTAGACTATTCCAATGCCCAATATGCTCTTTAGGTGTGGATGTAAGGATTTGATCTTTAGAGGCATTAGAGAGTTTTACTTTCATTTTATTTGGCATCATTTCGCTCGGTATACTTGAAGAACAATAGAATAAAACTTCATATCTACCAGGCTTCTGTACATGCCCATTAATTGTTATCTCACCAGACTTGGATTCTGCTCGTGTATAACTGTTCTTATAATAATAACCTTCTATACGATTCCAAGAACCGGTTCTTTTAATAGAGGCCAAATCACTATCATCTAAAAGTATTTCAGGAACACTACCATCAAGATAGGGATTTTGAATCAATACTTTCTTTAAATCATCCACATTAACATCCTGTACATCAATTTGATTATCTAAAGCCATTACAGAGGCTACTGCAGCTGATTGTCCCAAAACCATAAACACAGGTTCCATACGAATAGAGCCATATGCAATGTGGGAAGCTGAAACACAAACAGGGACTAAAAGATTAGTACATTCGCTACGTTTAGGAGTAATACTACGATAAGAAATCGGATATGGAGGGAAACCACCAGATTCTACGTCGCCTTCATTTTTTACCATGCCATTAATTACAACACGTTGGCAGTTGTGAGAATCCATAATATAAGCAGCTAAACCAATACCATCTTCTACAACTTCGTGTCCTTCACAATTCTTTTGAGTCATAATGTACTCACCGATCATACGACGCGCTTCTCGAATATATAATTGAGTCGGAAAGTTATCATTATCTACAAATTCATCTTTTGCCCAGCCAAATTCAGAAACTGCTTGACGTAATTTTGCAGGAACAGATATATCATGAGATAAAAAATAAAGTAATCCTTTTGTATAATCGACATGCTCTTGCCATATACGAGCTCGTGTTTTATAATCACCATCAGGATAGTCATAGTTCATACCAATCATATCAGTAGATAAAGGGCCTCGATTATTTACATCGTATTTATCTTCAGGCATCTGCCCCCAATTAATCAGTAAAAACTTATTTATATCAGGCTCCATCTTTTCAATAGCACGTGCTAATAATTCGTAATGTTCGCGCTGATAATTTGCAGGCTTTTCAAACGATCTACGGTTTTTGGGGTTATTAGTCAAACAAAGTCGAAAATTGTAAGCTTGTATAAAATTATCTCCACTTCCGGTTTCTGCTAAGCGATGGTTATTAATGCCCCAACAATAACCACTTGTAGAATCTCCTTTTATTACATAAGGATCGACCCCGTCCGGAAATTGATGCCAAAACGACATTTGGACACCATTCAAAGACTCACCATATTGCTTACTATCTTCTCTACCGGTAGCATAAGATATTCCACTTTTTGCCATTAAGTCCCCTTCATAGCTGCAATCAATAAATTGTTTGGCCTTAATTGTAACAATATCAGCTTCTTCTTTTGCAGCATGTTCTACCTGAATGCCGGCAATACGCGTTCCATCTTTATCAGCAGAAATAATACGATGTTGATACAGAACATCAACTTGAGCATCATTAATGAATCGCATCATAGCTTTAGTAGCAACACTAGGTGGAAACATCCATTGTTCGAATTGTCCATAATGTTCCCCGACTCGGCGATAGAACAAACGAGCCAATCCTGTTACAGCATATTTATTTCCAATATCTGTAGAACCAAGTCCTCCGGTAGTCATACCTCCCAAGTACTTTCCTGGTTCTATAAGTAAGACTGTCTTCCCCATCATCTTAGCTGAATAAGCAGCTACTACACCAGCAGAAGTTCCACCATATACACAAACATCTACTTCCTTTATATTATGTTTTGTTTGTTTCCTACTTTGAATGCAAGAGGTCAATAAAAAGAAAGCGATAAAAAATAAAAGAAATTTATTCATCAGATTAAGTATTAAGAAAAAAAGAGGGAAACCTTATCACACATTAGTTCAACGATTTCCCTCTCACTATTGCTAATTAACTAATAATGTGGATTCTGGCTTAAGTTAGGATTAGTCTGTCTATCAATATCAGGAATCGGCCATAAATAATCACGTTCTGAATTGAATTTACGCGATTCAACTAAACGAAGTTTAAAATCCGAGGACTCACCTTCTTGAGCTATGAATTCAGACTTATAAAAAGCATTACCCCATTCGTCCACCTCAGGAGCTACAGATGGATAGGATTTCTTCATACGGCCCAACACTGGTTGGTTCATTACTTTATCTGCAATCTTCCAACGTCTAATATCAAATAAACGCAATCCTTCACCTGCAAATTCACATTTACGTTCTTTATAAACTCTATGGAGCAATTTAGTAGAATTTGTTTCTGTAATAGCTGGCATATGAACACTAGGACGCTGACGAACTTTGTTTATAGCGTCATAAACAGACTGATCAATCTGGCCAGCACGAATTTTTGCTTCAGCATAGGTAAGCAAAACTTCAGGATAACGTAGCATGATTGTGTTAACACCACATTTTGTCATAGCTGTCTGATCTACTAAATTGCAATATTTACGCCAACAAAGACCGGTAAAAGTTGCATACGGATGAGTGGCTTCAAGATTATCAACACGTTCTACAGGTTTACCCGATTCGTCATATTTCCAACACTTAAGGCTATCTCCGTGAGTTTCAAATTGATATCCTAAAAATTGAGTACCGGGAACAGCTATAGTGTAACCCAATCTCGGATCACGATTTTTATATGGATTCTTTGGATTAAATAAAGGGGATTCATCAATGGGTAATCCATCCGTACACTCCCAAGAATCTGCCAACTGATAAGGAGGCTTTTTGTTTGTAAACGCTTTACCATTTCTAGAACCGAAAAGGCGATATAAAGAATGTTCTTTGACATCTACTAAATATTGTACCGAGAATAGAATTTCCTTTGAGTCTTCTCCCTCATAAGTAAATAATTTGCTATAGTCATTTTCTATTATCACTTCTTTTCCTTCTAGTTTCATAACCTCTTGGGCAGCTGCTATTGCAACATCCCAACGCTCATTATATAAAGCTGTCCTAGCTTTCATAGCCATTGCAGAAACAAAGGATGCGTGTCCGGAAGTTGGTTTGTTTTCAATAGGAAGTCGCTTAGCTGCTTCTGTAAGATCTTCTAATATAAAATCAACAACTTGTGCCTTCGGAGTTCTAGAAAGTTGAGAATTTTCTATAGTTAAATTATCCATTATCAAAGGAACATCTCCAAATAGTTCCGTTAAATAAGAATAATAAACAGCTCTCAAAAAACGAGCTTCTCCCTCTACAACAGACTTTGTCTTATCGTCAGCGTTTACAACTCGATTTAAATTATTAATAAGAAAATTACAACGAGCAATACCAGTATAAAAATTAGCCCAGTAATCTTTCACCACATAGTTACTAGCATCAGCAGCTCCTTGAGCCAAAGGCTGAATACCATTGGTGTTACGATCATAATTCATATCTGTGACACAGTCTAGTGCCAAGAAAAAAGTCATACTTTCATGATTTAACCACAAAGGAGTATAACAGCCTGCCAAAGCCATTTCCATTTCCCTAGAATTAGAAGGGAAATTAGCATCTGAAGGAGAATTCAAAGGTTCCTTATCCAAGAAACTATCGCAAGAGCTAAATATGAATAATCCCAATAATAAAATTAAATTATATTTTTTCATCTGATTTACGTATTAGATTCCACAATCAAAACTTAACATCGATACCGAAAGAAATAGTCTTAACTTGAGGGTAATAATTACCATTTCCAACAGGAGCTTCTACATCAAATCCTTCCCAAAATTTACTTATGGTCAATAGGTTATCGCCGCTAAAATAGATTCTAACATTATTCAATGAACATTTTTCCAACCATTTTTTGGGCAAAGTGTAACCAACCTGTATATTTTTCAATCGACAATAGGCTGCATTCTTCATCCAAAATGAAGAATATTGGATATTATTAGTTTCGTTAAACGCTAAACGAGGGAATTTGGCATGGCGATTATCTTCTGTCCAATAATCCTTGTGTTGTTCTTGAACAGTACCTCCTTCAAAGAAAGGCTGAATGCCATGACCTTCAATATAACCATTAGCTTTTCCTACACCTTGAAACAAGAGATTCAAGTCAAAGCCTTTATAAGCTCCATACAATGATAAACCATAAGTATATCTTGGAATTGTTCCGCCCAAAATCTGACGGTCATCTGAAGTAATAGTTCCGTCATTATTTGTGTCCTCATACTTAATATCACCAGGACCGAAATTACCAAACTGTTTAGCATACTTATAATTTCCTGTTTCATCATAGTCTTCAGGTTGAATATAGCCAATAGCTTTGAGCCCATAGATAGAATTCATTTCTTCACCTTCTCTATTAACCAGCAGTCCCGTTTGATTAACCCCTTTCATATCGAGAATCTTATTGCGTACATCAGATATATTAAACGTTGCACGATAAGTAAAATCACCTATTTTGTCATTGTAGCTTAGACTTAAATCCCAACCTCTATTTTCTACAACTCCTGCATTTTGCATAGGTGCCTTCATACCAATAATCAAAGGCACGTCAAGTTGCAACAAAATATCTTTTGTTTTCTTATAGTAATAGTCAAATGAAACATTTAACTTATTCCACAGTGTTGCATCAACACCAAAATCTGTAACAGTAGTAGTTTCCCAAGTAATGGCCTTGTTAGCCATATTTGTAATAGCTGCACCTGATACACCTTTGTTATTAAAGATGTAATTAACCCCTTCAATATTTACTTGAGAAGCAAACGGATAATAATCACCTACATTTTGATTACCCAACTGTCCCCAAGAAGCTCTCAACTTCAAATTAGAAACAGTAGATTTTAAAGACTTCCAAAATTTTTCTTCTGACACTCTCCAACCTAAAGAGAAAGAGGGAAATACACCATTTCGGTGACCTGAAGCAAAACGTGAGGATGCATCGAAACGAACATTGGCTTCAAATAAATAACGGTCAAACAAAGAGTAGTTCAAACGACCGAATAATGATTGTAGAGCAAATTCTTTTGCCGTACCATTTGATTTCTGACCTTCAATACCACCTGCATCCAAAACCGGAAAATCAGAAAACGGAAAATCTAATCTAGATCCTGAATGCATATCATAACGATAACTGTCTTGCTGGTAGCCTAATAAAGCTGTGATACCATGTACTCCAAATGTCTTATCGTAAGTTGCAGATGCAGTAAACTGCTGGCGAAGATTCTGTGTAGTACTTTCAGATAAAGCACTTTGTTCGGGAGCTATATAAGCCAATGTTCCATCTGCGTTATAAGTACTTATGCTTTTTTCATAAATAGACTGATGAGCTTCATAATAATGAGGAGAATAAGAAGCTTGAATAGTCAAATCTTTAATCGGTTTATAAATCAAAGAGAAATTAAATAAAGCATCTGGTTTCTTTACATTTGAAGTACCGCCATCCTTTGCCATTGCCAGCGGGTTATAACCATTCCAACCTTTTCCCCATTTTCCATTACTAAGAATTCCTGATTCATTAGCTGGAATACGGCTCAACCAGTTAAATATGTCCGGATTAGAAGGTTCTTCACGTTTGCCATACACAACATGAGCATCAAGTCGCGCTGTCAAATTTTTCATCAGTTCCATATCAGAATTAATACGGAAAGTATATCTTTTATAATTTGAATTAGCAATGATACCTTCTTGGCTCATATAACCTATATTTGCAATAGTTCTAATGCGTTTTGATCCACCGCTTAAGGTAAGAAAATGATTTTGTGTAAATCCGCTGTTCGTTAAACACTTATCATACCAATCTGTATCAGGATACATATCTGGATTTGCGGACATGTTTTTTTCATACTCTTTGATCTTTTCTTGGCCAAAAATAGGAGAATTACCGACATTTGTATTAGCCAAGTCAATCAAACGCATGTGGTCTAAGGCTCCAACTTTCTCAGGAAGTTCAATTGCATTTTGCCAACCAATATGGCCGCTGTAAGAAATATTAAATTTATCTGTCTCAGCTCTTTTTGTAGTGATCAAAATTACACCATTTGCAGCACGCGAACCATAAATAGCAGCAGATGCAGCATCTTTTAATACAGACATTGATTCAATCAAAGAAGGGTCAATGTCATCAATACCCATTTCAACTCCATCAACTAAAACTAAAACATCGTTATTTCCTAGAGTTGTTTTACCACGAACACTTATTGTACCTCCATCTTTTCCAGGCTGGCCGCTACGTTGAGTAATTGATATTCCAGGAACTAAACCCTGTAAGGCCAATGAGGTTTGGCCAACAAGGCGCTTGTTCAGGTCTTTAACAGACACTGATTCAACTGATCCTGTCAAATTTACCTTTTTTTGAGTACCAAAACCAACAACTACCACTTCATCAAGCATCTCTGTATCTTCCTTTAATGTGATAGTTAAACTGTGCTTTGTTCCTAATTTAATTTCTTGAGCTAAGAATCCAATATAAGAAATCTTAAGAATATCACCTTCTTTTGCATCCAAATTAAAATTTCCATCAATATCTGTGATAACTCCTATTGTCGTATTTTCAACCAGTACATTAGCGCCAATAATCGGATTACCTGCTCCGTCCTTTACTACACCTTTGTATTTTCTATATTGTAGATTCTCATCTGTTTTTTTTATAATATTTACATTCCTACCAGATATAGAATAAGTTAATTTAGTATGCTCTAATGCTGAATTCAAAATCTGATTGACAGTTTTGTTTTTTGCTGATATTGAAATGTTTACATTTTTAACATCTGCATCTTTGTAAAAGAACAGATACTCACTATTTTGTTCTATAAAAGAGAACAAGTCAACTAAAGCGATATTAGATTTGTTAATTGAAAGTTTAACATTCTGATAATACTCATTCCATGCAAATACACTATGTGCACATGCAAACATGAGTACGAATGCCAACAAACAAACATGTGATAATTTTCTTTTTTTCATGTTTTTACATCGTTTTTAATCGGAATTCATCTGTACATTAAGTATATATGAATTTCACATTAAGGTTAAATATTTTTTTAACAATAATAATTTGCGGAAACACCGTATTTTTCATTATTCCTTTCCCATATAGTTCAATTTAAGGTTCAACAATTAATTTATATAGTATATACCATTTACGTTTTTCCACTTAAACTCTATCGTACGTTTTACTATCTCCAGTGCTGAATGAAATGTACTATCCATGTCAAAAGTTCCCGATACTTTTAGATCTGGTGAAAGTAATAGCTTGTTATTAATTACGACTGAAGTTCCATAATCCTTTGCCAATTTAGCCATTAGGTCTTTAAAGGAAAGTGATTTATATCTTATCAAACCGTCTTTCCAAGCAGCTTCAACAGCTACATCTACATTTTTGATTTCTACGTTTTTTGTTTTCTTGTTAAAAGATAGCTTTTGATTGGGTATCATTAAAATACTCTGTTCTTTACTTGTAAACCTAACAGAACCTTCCAATAACACAGTTTTTACCATTGGAGAGTTTTCTCTATTACATACAGTAAATTTTGTACCCAAAACTCTAACAACTGCTCCATCTGTATCGACAATAAAAGGAACATTTTCGTTTTTTGTAACCTCAAAATAGGCTTCACCTTGGAGCCTTATTCGACGTTCATGATTACCATAGGCGCTTGAATAAGTAAGTTTACTATCTTTATTCAACACAACCTTAGTACTATCTTGTAAATAAAAAGTAGAAGAACTTCTATCGGTCATGCATATATATTGTTTTTCCTCCTCAACCGGGCTATTCTTTTTTTTCCAAAATTCAACTGAGAAGATTAGCAATAGAGAAGCTGCTATACTAGCCCCAAAATACAGAACACGAATTCTTTTTTGCCTTTTCGATTCTGTCTGTTTTATCTTCTGCTGTAAATTATTAAAAGATTTTTCAGGAGTGATATTTACATTAGATATGGCCTTTGTTTCCCAATAAGCTTTTATTTTCTCAAATTCTTTTTTATTAGAAGCTGAAGCGTTTAACCAATCTACAAATTCCATAACCTCTTCTGCTGAAGCCTCGCCTGTTAAAACCTTTATTATAATATTATCTATATTCATAATATATTATTAGTATTTACAGATAAGTCGCAGTGATGAAAGAAAACCCTTAATCACTCCACAATTTTTTTTTTATTTTTGCGGCGACTAAGGGTTTTTGATACTAGATGCGACTGATTAAATAATATAATTATAAGTCTTGTGGAGAACACTGAAAAAATAGCCAAATACGTAAAAGACATTGCGATTAATGGTTCAGAAATTGCATTAGGTAAATTATACAACCTTTACTACTATGATCTTTTGCATTTCAGCCAATTATATGTTATAAATGAAAATGATGCAGAAGAAATTGTATCTGATGCTTTTTTAGATGTTTGGGAGAAAAGGAAAAAACTACAAGATTTAAATAACTTCAACGCTTATATATATACTGTCGTACGTAATAAATCAATTAGTGTATATCGTTCTCATCATAATAATATAAACTTAGAATCGATTCCTATTGACCTGTTAGCTCAATCACGAGTTACACCTGAAGATGAATTAATCAGCAAGGAAAAAGTAGCAAAAATAAATCATGCAATAAATACTCTACCCAATAAATGCAAATTGGCATTCAAACTGGTAAAAGAAAATCATCTAAAATATAAAGAGGTTGCAGAGATTTTAAACATTTCCATTAAAACTTTAGAAGCTCACTTGACCACAGCTATGAAAAAGATTAGAGAAAATATTAAAGATTAAGGGAAAATAAAAATGCCTTTCTCTAATCCAAATGTAAACACAAAATGGATCAAATCTTTCGGGTTTCATTTTTGCGATAATAAGCTCAGTTGTATTGCTTTATTGTAAAGGGATGAAATATCGACTTGTTTGATACTTGCCGTCAAAGTTGCAATTCTGTTGCAAAGATCTGCATCTATGAATCTGTCAGACGTTTAGATTTGGATTGTAGAAAGTGCAGTCCCACAAGGGACTGCTTTTGGTCTCACACTTTCATCCATCCTGCTGCCGATTGGTGATTTTTCAGTCTTGCTGCACAGAAATGAGTGTTGTAGGTGTCGGGGGTGTTACCAATCATCTTTGTCCGGCAATTGTAGTAGACTTTGATTGCCAATCTTTTGTTTCCGATACTGTCAAAGTCAAGTCTGTTTTGCAGAAGAAGAATCCATCCCGATTTGGCAGGATATTGGCTCATCAGCCTTATACAATGTTTTGTGTTTTTTCTTTCTTCTCTTTCAGTTCCTGTCTGACAAAAAGTTCCTGTTTCAAATGTGCCATGGCTTTTACCCATTCTTTGAAATTGTTTCTCATAACTCTAATCGTTTTATATGGTTTTGATTCTTTTCCCGTTTGTAGATATTCTATCTACTCCGGTTCGATAAATAAAAATCTTGGTGCCTGACAGAGTAAGCTCTTCCTCCTTTAATGTCGAAAGCCTCGCAACGCTGAAAATCGAGTTTCTTAAAATTAATCTTCTCGCCTTTGATGCGTGGTCGTCCCCGTTTGCCTGTGCGGACAACGTCATGTGAATACCACAAGACGGCATCATCACGCAGACAGCTAATGATATGGAATCCCAGCAGACAGGCTTCACACACGAACTTTGCCTTTGAGAACCAGGCATCTGCTACGACATAGCGTGTTATGTTAAGCAACTTGTCCTTTTTTTACGGAGAACGTCAAGATACCAGTCCACAAGGCTGTACTCTTCGCCTTGCTTTTCCAGATACGCCTTGTCCGGTGTCTGTTCCGCACGTAGCATCATACAGTCCCGGCTGTCAATGTCGACAATGCCGATCCCGAGAATCTCCAGTCCCCGTTTCATTGCAGAAGCGCATCCCGACCAGAACTTGCCGATATAAGGAGTCTTCTTTCCCGACTTTGAAATGTAGCTTGCGTCGATAGCAATGGCTTTTCTTGTATTTTCACCAAAACGCTGCCGCATGAGGAAGAGGTTGAACTGCATCCAGTCAAATTCACGTTCAAACAACTGACGGAACCGTTGTTCCGAGCTGTCTGAGTAACGCCCCATTTGGGTGAAATTAATCTTTCTTGGCAGTACCATATACAAAATCATGAGTTGGATGAATGCTGTTTTAAAACTTTTGCGTAACTTCGCAGAACAACTTTTCAAAGCATTGGTTACGATTTCCTCATATTGGTCAAGTGCTGTTTTATTCATCGCTTTAATGTGTGGTGGTTTACCATTAAAAATACTGAAAATCAGTCACTTGACCTATTTTATTTTGCTAAACTTTATTAATTAACTTGTTTATTTTGGGTCAATGTAAAAACCTGAGGGGTAAATTTATAAATTGTTATCTTTGTCTCCAAATTCATAGCTTATGGAGTTAAACGGTTATCGCCTTCTTCTTCCTGAAGGCACTT
>OWIN01000133.1_pt1 | contig 47233 bp, 42 predicted proteins | sample 1732771 | NCBI WGS metagenome assembly OWIN01 (sample SAMN05065752, study PRJEB22554) | human gut metagenome | biome: ENVO:2100002; feature: ENVO:00000062; material: ENVO:00002003 | host: Homo sapiens | place: USA | reverse complement strand
TGGCACCGCTGAGGTCGAAATGAAGCACAGGATGCTTCACCCATTCCTTCTCGTAATCAGCAATAGTCAATCCTTCGAAAAGTTCTTTTCTTCCCTCGAAATAGGCTTGAAGGGTAGAGGCAAAGAGCGACTTGCCGAATCGTCTTGGACGATTCAGAAAGATGAACTTCATACCTTTCTCTCTAAATTCCGCGATGTATTGGGTCTTATCTATATAGAGATAACCTTTCTCGCGTATCTTCGAGAATGTCTGTATTCCTACGGGATATTTGTTGACTATTTTTGCCATATTCCACTCGCTTTGCATTTTGCGCTACTAAGTTACGAAGAAAAATTGAACTACTCAAGCATATATAGTATTTTTAAGCTAAAATCTCGTGGCAATGTGGCCTTTCTGCCGCAATCGCAAGTTTCCACCTGCCACGATCGTAAGTTATCGTCAGGCCCGGAGATAAGTTATCACCAAGCATGAAGGTAACTTACCCTTAGGCATGGAGACAAGCTGCCCTTGGCAGGGTTTGGGCTGAGTCCACAAAATGTTAGAAGACGAATGTCATAAAGCGCTTGGTGTTTACAGCCTTCTGTTTCAGTTCGTCCTCCATTCTCCGCATTGCCATCTTGAAGAAGAAGCGGACGAGGTGTTCGTCGGTTGCTTCTGTTCGAATCATACGAAGGGCGGAGATGTATTCTTGGCGTGCTTCGGACGGGATGATAAGAAGCGGGTGGCCTGATCGCAAAAGGATATAGTTGCTGACGAGTCTTCCTGTCCTGCCATTTCCGTCGCGAAACGGATGAAGGTATTCATAGAAGCCATGAAAGCGGGCGGCAAGTATCATGGGGTGGACTGCGGCTGAGGCGATAGCCTTTTCTGTGGATTCCAATAATTTGGGAACTTTGGCTATAAGCTGCTCATGGTCGCCAAAGACAGTGTCCCCTGCCGCCATATCTGTGGTGGTGTATTCGCCCGGTATTGCCTCAGGAGAGCGATAAGAAATGGTGTGAAGGGTGACTCGCTTGTTGATTTCTTTCAGCAATGCTTCGTCGAGCGGGTGTTGCGTGTTTTGCATCACATACTCGAACGCCTCAAAGTGGTCGAGCATTTCGAAGGCTTCGAAAAGGGTTTTTCCCGCAGGAATCATACCCAGCCCTTTCTCCTTCAGCTCGCGGGTGTCATCCACGGAAAAAGAGTTGCCCTCGATGGCGCATGAATGTGTAGAAAAGAGCACTTCGTTATATTTAGTGTACTCTTCTCTGTCCATCTTGTTGATGATGAGCGCTTGATACTTACACCTTAGGCTCTCATATAGCTTTATTTCCTCTTCGAATGCCATAGACGTAGTTTTTGTCTTCTGCAAAGATAGTGCAAACCGAATGCAGAATATTAAGCTTGCTTGAATATTTTGCTGAGGTGCAGCCTATCTTCTGCAAAGTTAGTGCAAACCGAGAACAATACAAAAAGAATCACATACTTTTTTATATTTTGTGCGAAAATGGAGCGGCAGGGTTTGTTTCCATACCGTTTGCCGCTAACAAAGGCGCCCTGTGCAGCGAGTATGGCAAACAACAATGCTACATCATTTCTCTTTTAAACCAAAGTTCAAATACGCTATCAGCAAGGAATATGCCCTCTTTTTCTATGGTGATGATCTCTTTGTCCACCAAGCTTTTCTTTATGCGGTCTATATTTGACTTGCTGCCCAAAGGGTATGTTTCTGAGACCGCCTGGGTGGTAAATCCAGCATGTATGCCTTGGCACAAAAGGCGAATGAAGTTGAGCTGATAGGTGGTGAGCCCCTCGGTCTGTTGTATAAAGAGACCGCTGCTTTGTTCCAGCAGGGCTTTCAGACCTTCCTCGAAACTTTCCTCATTTACTTCTTTCTCTGTTTCGGCCATTACGTTCCAGGCCAGTTGCTGCACATAGGAAGAGTAATTCTTCACCACTTGGCATATTCTGCCAGCATACGCTTCGCTTATCTTCTTGCCATACTTCTCGAATCGGGAACAGATGAAGGGGACCCAATATTCCGTAGGGATGCATTTGAGATGGATCATCTCGCCAAACTGGTAGAAAGGCATACGGCGACTTTGGAATATATTCTCCATCAGATGTTTCTTGCTGCCACCAACCGACATACCATATACAAAAGCTTTTTCCATCACCTTTTCTCCTTTATTCGATTAGGCTACAAAGGTAAGCAAAAAAGATGGAGTTCACAAGTCTGTGGACCACAACATTGTGAACTTGGTCGGAAAATCGGTTTTTGGCGCGAGGAGCGGGACGGGGAGAAGTCAGCTGCGCCGTTCTGTCTCAAGCAGTTGTCTTTTGGCATCCACTCCGCCAGCGAAGCCTGTCAGGGAATGGTCGGACCCGATGACGCGATGGCAGGGAATGATGATGCTGATGCCGTTGGCGCCAATGGCTTGTGCCACGGCTCTTGCGCCTTGGGGGTTGTTGAGGCTGAGGGCAATGTCTTGGTAGGTGCGCGTCTCGCCGTATGGTATCTCGCACAACGCCCGCCATACTTGCTGTTGAAACGCTGTGCCGACAGGGTGTGTCTTGAGGTCGAAAGTCTTGCGAACGCCAGCAAAATACTCGTCAAGTTGCCTCTTGGCGCTCTCCAAGACTTCCGACGTAGCCTCGGTCAACGCTGCATCCAGGTGCCTTATGAGTCTGCATCTGTTGCGCTCGGCGCGTGGACTCTCGCGCCAGTCGCAAAGGCACAATTCGTCGCCAATGGACGCCAGGGTGATTTCCCCGCAAGGAGCGCAATAGTGCTGAAAATGTATGGTCTTTCTCATTCCTTCTTGCTCAAGACATAGACCCTTGTTTCGCAAGGGTTGAGGCTGCCCACGCTCAAGTTGTTCTCTATTTCCCCTTCGGTCTGCGACCATATTTCGCGGCAGATGTACCGGGTGTTGGCTTTCAGATAAATGGCCGTGAGGGGAATGGCTGGTACGCTCGCTGCCGAGGTAGCGCGATTGGTGATCGAGACGGCTATGCGACTGTCTGTCAGGTCTTTGACAAATACGTCATAGCCCGAGGGGGAATAGTCGGTGGTGCCTGTCGAAAGGACTTCCATGTATTCGGCCTGCTGGCCCAGCGCGTCTTGGTTGATGGCGAGGATTTCCTGGTTGGTCAACGTCTGCACGTCGGCTTCGGTGATGAGCGGGTGTGGCATGGGCTGGTCGCTATTAGCCTCGCCCTTAGGAGCCTCGCGCAGGTCGCAGGTCAGGGCCAGAGGACTTGCCAACATGCTCCACAAGGACATCTGTGTGCGTGCCTGCGCGTCGGTCAGTCCTGTGATCTTTCCTCCGTTGGTTTGATGCTCTGCCGTATTGTTGCTGGGTCCTCCGAGGCCATGAAGGCCAATGCACATCATGTCGAGGTCGTTGAAGTGGTTCACGCCGGCATACATCCAGAGGCGGCGGGTCTCGTCCACACCTCCTATCACGCCCGGACGCGACGGGTTGCCAATCCAGTCCTCGCGCGCATCACTTGTCGATCGCCAACTGCTACCACCTGCGGCGGCTCCCCACGTCCAAGGCTGGGTCTTTCCCCATTCGCAGATATTATACACGAAAGGCACTTCGCCCTTTGCCTTGCGCGTCTCGTTGAGGGCAGCCACGGCTTCGCCCATCCGCGTGTAGCTCACCTTGGTGCTCGCCTCGCTATTGCAATAGTCGTATTTGAGCATATCGACACCCCATGAGTCGAACAAGGCAAGATGCTGGTTCTCAAAGCCATAGGACCCTGGCTGATAGTTCTCGCAGGTCATGCTGCCCGCATCACTATAGATGCCGATCTTCAGTTTGCGGTTGATCGCCTTCAAGGCAGTCTTCAGGCCGCTAATACCTTCGGGAAACTTTGTGGGGTCGTATGTGAGTTTTGCTTTGTCGCTTTCCTGCGTTGCCCAGGCGTCGTCGAGGACAATGGTGTTGAATCCCGCGTCTATCAATCCGTATCTCTCCATGCCTTTGGCTATCTCTACCATCTTGTCGTGGCTGATGGCACGGGCAAACCAGTTCCATGTGAGCCAGCTCATCATGGGGGTGGCCGACTGCAAGTGGCTGCTGACGACCAGCCGGATCTTGGCTTGCTTTTCTTCGCCATCCGCACCCACGAGATTTACCGTGTAGGCGTATTCGCCCTCTGCTTTTGGGGCAACGCCTGCCACATACTTGTATTTGTTGCCCGTCTCGATACGGTCTTCTTTGAGCGAAAGCGTTGATGTTGAGCCAAAATCTACACTCGACACGGACTCGCCTTCGTGGGTAGTCAACTTGTGGAGATATTGAGCTCCGGGCAGCGCATACATAAGGGACGCGCAGGGCATGGAGGCTGCTGCAGGGTCGATGATCTCCCATGCAGAATTGGCGTCGCTTGCTGTCCAAAGGTTGAGCATGCTGCCGTCCTCTATGCCGCCTGTGAAATTCCATGCTGGCGAAGATGTGCTCGGGTCTGCTACTGAGCCCGGAATGATGGCTATCGTTTCATCCGAAAGGCAAAGCAGTTGCCAAGTATTGGCTTCGTCTGCATGGGCAGTATATCTTACATGGCTGTTGGTGGTAGTTTTTGCATTACCGCCATTCTGTGCTATCGTATAATAGATGTAGCAGTTGGCTGTTTGGTCGTAAATGTAGTATTGGCCATACGTTTTCTCGATGAATATAAATTTGTCGGCTTTGCTTCTATGGGTAGTATGCGACAGGTTCTCCTTAGTTTTCTTGACAAAAGCGGCAGGCGTGTATAAAATATAAGGATATTGCCTTTCGGCGTCCACGCTTATGGTGGGTGTGAAAAGCTGGATGAATTTTACGTCTATTTGGTAGTTGGCGTTGTCCACGGTAACTTTGGCCACATAGCCGCCACCCACTTTTACCTTCACGTTTGCAGTCTCAAGTTTCGCCGACTTGATGTGCGCATCGCCTTGGGCGTTCAGGCCACGAAATTCCTGACCGTTGATGATGACAACGGCTTCGCTGGGCATACCGTCGCTAAAGAGGGTGTAGTCATGCTTGGCATCTGCTTCGTCTATTCTCTCCTCCCAACTGCTTGCCTTCGGGCGAAAGTGACAATAGGTTTTGGCAGAGGAGGACGTTTGGGTTGCGACATTCCCAGCAATGGTATTCAAAGCTAATGCCAGTATGTATGCCACAAATAGTTTTTTTCTCATTTTGCTTTTGCTATTTTATTCTGTTTGGCCGCGAAGTGTCCTTGAATTTTTTTGGCAGCAATACCTATCAACGACCTTTGGGAGGGCAAAGGTAAGTAAAAGCGTTGGGATTCTTCCTTTTCTGCGGAAAAACATGCTTGTAGGTTGCCCAAAAAATGAAGTTAACTTCATAGGCCCACGAAGTTATATTCATCGGCCCACGAAGTTATATTCATCGGCCTACGAAGTTATATTCATCGGCCTACGAAGTTAACTTCATCGGGCTTCGAAGTTAACTTCATTAAACAGCGTACTAAAGACCCTCTATCGAGTATTCATCATCCAAAACAAATATTCAACCTTCCATGTGTGATTTGACCATCAACATTTACGGCGGAAACAACCAGATTCTGCCCAACGCCACCGAGGCAGTACAAAACCTCTATGTCTATGACCATGCCAACAAACTGCAGGTCGTCCAGACTACCAGCGACGCGCTTTCTTCCGAGGCAGAAAAGCTCTCTCGCTACATCGACAAGGACCACATCCCGGAGCATCTCAACAAGATTCGCGCTTGCAACAACGCCACCGATCTGGCCCAGGTCGTCGTCTCCCTGTTGGATCAAGAGTCCAAGCTCACCGAAGATACCATTGTCAAGGAGAGCTTCATCCAATGCCTGCTTCCTTTCGCCATCAACATCACCACGGGAAGAAGTGTGAACAACATTCGCGCCCGCATCAACGATGCCTTGGAGGCCCGTCACAGGTCCCGTCCATGACAAAAAGTAGTAACGCCCAACTCATGTCCGATTAACGGCGATTAATGTAAAAAGCCCTGACGGCTTGCCCGCCACCAACACCCCTTATGCTATAAGCGCGCGTTAAAAACCGAGAAACCCTTGGCCGTTTAGGAATAAAGTCGTACTTTTGCCAAATTAAAGAAAGGAATAATCGTCATGAAGACAATAGATCAGATATTAAAGATAAAAGCAGTTGTGCTTTACATTTTGAAGGCATTCCCAGAGGGAGTGGACTACATCCACCTCTTTAAGGTCATGTACTTTGCCCAGCAAAACCAGCTGAAAGAGTACGGCTTGCCCATCATCTACGATACTTTTGCAGCACGGAAGCATGGCCCTGTTCCAACATTGACCTACAAGGTGTTGCGTGGAGTAGAAGGAAAGGCTGAGATATCTTCACCGGAGTTGAAAGACTTCGCCGACTCATTGAAGATAGAACTATCACAGGACGGTCATCAACTTATTCTTGCTTCAAAGCAAGCTGTTTGCGATATGGACGAACTCTCAGTAGCTGACGTCAAGATGCTTGATAAGTGGATAGACAAATGCAAAGGTGTAGATTCCTTTGATTTGTCAGACAAGTCGCATGAGGACAAAGCATGGAAGCGCGCAAAGCGACAAGCAGATAAAACTGGCGAGGATACAAAGATCACGATGTATGAAATGGCAGATGCTGCAGGTGCCAGCAAAGCAATGTTGGCCGTTATTCGTGAGCGTCAATCCGTTCAAAAAGCGTTGTCATGGACTTAAGGGAAGTGCTAGGACATCGTCCTTGCGAAGCCTTGTTCATGTTGTTTCCCTTGCAGCAGGAATTCTGTCCACCCAAATGCCTTGCCGAAGGCGTTGTTATTTATTGTACTAGTTGTTCTAGTTGTTTTCCCTTATCAGTAAGTAATATCCACATCCGAGTGGCGGCATAGTGCAGAGCGATACTGCGGTGGGGAACAATGTCGTATTACCGTCCGAATGAGGGTATCCCAAAATATTAACGACAGATTAATGTCCGATTAACGGCGATTAATGTGAAAAGCCCTGGCGGCCTGCCCGCCACCAAAATCCAATCCATGTAGGACGTTCCCTTTTATAAAGAGTAACGCACCGCATGAACACTAATCACAAAAATCGCTAAAATCCTTTGTGATGTTAAATATTAGCCTTACCTTTGCTGGGCAACAGAAATGGCAATAATGATGAACGGTGCTGAATGTATTAAAAAGTTGTCTCCTGTTCTATTTTGGGACATAGACAAATCACAGGCTGACATGGACAGGTATCCGTCCTTCTTTGTTCAGCGGGTTCTGGAGTATGGCAATTGGAATGATTGGAAACTTCTGCTGAGCTACTATGGAAAGGATTAGATCGTGGAAATCTGTAAACGGTTGCGTTCGCTCGACTCGATATGCCTTTCGTACATTTGTGCTATATCAAATACTAAAAAGGAGGAATACAGATGTTATCGAATGAAACAATCGACCTCTTGGTCTGACATTCAGAAGCGTAATAGTAGCCAAGGTTAGACAATTACAATAACAAACTATCCCCATACGAGTGGCGGCATAGCGCAGAACGATACTGCGGTGGGGAGCAATGTCGTATTACCGTCCGAATGACGGTATCCCAAAATATTAACGACAGATTCATGTCCGATTAACGGCGATTAATGTGAAAAAAGAAATAGCAACTACCCAATTAAACGAAATGCGTAAGAAGATGTTCCGTCAATTCGAAGAACAGCTAAAGGTCCGCAAGCCCGAAGACAGTTGCTTCTATTGCCACTCTTCTGAAGACCGCATTGTGTTATCCCATGCCCTGTTCTGGGTAATGACCCAAAACATAAGGGGGCGGATGGCAAAGCAGAAGTTCCTCTTGTTGCTTCGTAAATACCAGGAAGAGATGCTTGAAGCCTACCTCATAGAATCGCCAGATTTCTCCGACCTACTTCACTATTGCAATATCATGTACGACTGCCTACCCAATATTCTCTTAGGCTTAAGCGAATTTCGTGGCGACAAAGATGCCCGAAGACTCGCTGCAATATCCGTTGTCGCCTGCGGTTATGGTGGAGACATGCCGGAAGACCTTAGCTATGAATTGCTCGACGATATAGACTTCTATTACAACAAGGTCAAGTGCCGCAAGATAGAACGTATACTGCCATTGCTAAACAAACTGGTGGTGGATGAGCAAAAATCGTTCAACTATTAGTGACGTCAGTCCCTAAAAGTATTGACGACCGATTAATGTCCGATTAACGGCGATTAATGTGAACACCGTGGCGGCTTGCCCGCCACAAATATTTGCGTCACAAAAATGATTACTATTCCCAATAAAGACTTCAAGTCATCCAACATAATGTTGCAGCAGATCATACATTCCACTACGAAGGTGAAAATGCTTAAGGTCTGCAAGAAGTTTGACTTGTACGTCAGCCCCAATCTTCGGAAAGACGAGACAAGCCGCAGAATCGCCTTGGAAGTCATGGACAACCCCATTGAGATTCTCAGCAGACTCAGCAAGACCGAACTGCAGATCCTCGACGAGTTTGTGCGCGGCGGCGACGATACCTATGTGGTGCGCAAGCAGCGCAAGACCCCTTACATACTCCAGAAATATCTACTCGTTGTCACGTATTGCGACGATGAAAAGAACGAATGGCACATGCTCATGCCTACGGAACTCCGCGAATCCCTTGCCCCGAACCTCCCATTCTTCTTAGACTGTGCGATGAAAGGTGTAAAGGCACCCTCTGCCAAAGAACTCAGAATCATGTCCGCCCTCCAGCGCTTCATGGGTGGTGAGTAATCTGAACATCTTCTTTATGTTCGGTCTGTTGGAAAGTTGCAAATTGAACAATGTCAACTTCGGTGAGTACATAGAGGACATCCATACCCGCATTCTTTGTGACGAGGAGGTTGATGCTTCGTTCTTACCATGTGACTATGTACGCCATTTTAAGGATGGCAAGAATGCCGAGGATATCAAACCATCATAGCCTGTCGCTTGATAGTTAAATAATACAAATTCAAAGCTTCGTTAGAATAGATGGGTATAGCTAACTCGCTGATAAATAGCGGAAACGCTGTATTGCTGGAATAAATAAAAACTAATAATAATGGCTATTGCAAAGGGAATGACTGATAGAGAGTGGGTGATACATGAGAAGGCAAGATGTCTTCAATGTCTTCTGTCTTCCGTTATGGAATCTGTTGATGATATGCGGACTTCAATGATTGGAAATATATCAAAAATGGCAGAAGAGGAGTCAGAAGGTGATCCTGAGATACGACATGAACGTGAACAATATTATCTCAATGTCTTTCATATTTCAATTCCAGACGATATGGAGCAGACATTCCTCCAATCGATGGTAGTTCAGATATGTACTTATTTAGAATCAATCTTGAAGGATATTGCTAAAAACAAGAAACAAGATAAAGGTCTTAGCATGATAGAGTCTTTCTACAATCATATTCAGACGGAAAAGAACAAGAGCCTTGGTTTTATCACCAATTATATATCTGATTGGCCCCGACTTCATGATATGAGAAACGATATTGTTCATAAAGGATACACTACACAACATCTTGCTCAAGCATATATTGAAAAGACAATTGAGGAAGCTAGATTGTTCCTGAAAAAAGTTGAAAATGTATAAACTCAGCTTTGAAATACCATACTCTCATAGAAAGCATTAACGACCGATTAATGTTCGATTAACGGCGATTAATGTGTAAGCACTCAAATTAGGGCTCATTTTTGAAAGGTATAACTTTGCAGCCAAATTTTAAACATTGATTTATGTGCAACAGCGAAAATTTGGAACATTTTCGATTAATTATGAGCATTGCAAGCTTGCTTGAACTTTGCCATAGTGAGGAAATGTATGTAATAGTTAACAAATACGTGAAAATTTAATAACTCAGTATATAGGCACTTGCAAAAGTGCCTATACAAAGGGCTATGCACTAAATTGAGCAGTAACCATGTAGCAAAGTTTATGTCCATTGATTTTACATATAAAGACCTCCAATCATCTCGGTACACATTCATTCCGCTATCGCATATTTCGGATATCGTATCGGGTATTTTTACACGGCTCAGCAAAACGTTCGTTCTTAATCCTTATAAGTGCGAGCCGATTTTTTCTATTGGCTATTCTCGATGCTTACGGGAAGACGTAAAGTTGGAGTCAGATGTTGTCATGCCTTTTCTGACAAACAGTATGGAAATAGCCTTTTCAGGTCCAGATTTTGAAACTGTAAAAAAGGGAATTATATTGTTTAAGGAAAAAGACATAGACAAGGATACTCAAACGATAAATGCTCCTTTTCTCAACACGCATCCGTGTCTAACGAATTATATAGAGTTAATCACATGTAATAATACCAGATGTTGCGGTGAAGGGATTGGTTCCGTTTTGAATATTCTCAATTACAAGCAGTCGAAAGTATTCACACAGAGCAAACATATCCTGGCAATTAAAGGAAAAGAGTGTCATTCATTTTATGATGAAAGTGCCCGTTATGCTATAGCGAAAGAAATGTATGGTATTCATGTGAAAGGCAATACGCTTCCACCTAAGGTGATTACGGCGATATTCAATTCGGCATTTTTTTGTTGTCTGCGCTTTCATAACGAGATGTCTAGTAATAAAATCCGTTACTCAAAATTTGAATCAATACGAGATTTCCCTGTTCCAGCATATAGCCCAAACCAAGTACTAATTGTTGCTTTGGAACGAATAGTTGACTGTTTGATATGGGGCAAAAAGCAGATAGCAAAAAACATGCCCACAAATCGTCTTGAAAGATATCTTTATCAAATGCTTGATATGATAGTGTTCGAGTTATATCTGCCTGATTATTTGCAAGAGAAAAGTCTATCTTTATCCAAAGACTTATACGAAAGTACTCTAGTTAGTGAAGGCTTTAGTGCTTCAGAAGATGTTTTTGAAGTGTATCATTGGTTTATGAGTGCAAACAATAAGGTTCGTCAAAAAATAATGCTTCTTGACTCAAGAAGTTCTGATTTTTTATACCCTATGTTTAAATTTTTAACAAGATGAGCAAGATTAAAACATTACATATCAACAATTTTAAGTTCTTTAGATGTTCAAAACCTCTAGACTTAAATGGCAGGCATCTGCTTCTTTATGGAGAGAATGGTAATGGGAAGAGCTCTGTGTATTATGGATTATACACTTTGCTAGAAGCTGCATCAAAGCAACCAGACTCTGTTCGAAAGTACTTTGATCCTGATAATGACCAGTCATTGGTTAATATCTATGCAGACACCACACATGGTAAAGAAAACACTGGTTCATATATACAGATAACAGACGATGCAGCGCATACATACCATTTGTCGTTTGCCGACCTTGATTGTATTGCAAATAATAATCTGTTGGAGTCAAACCGGGCTTCAGATTTTATGAACTATGTCTCTTTGTTTCAATTTCAGATGTTTCGCAGTAGTGAGGTTTCTGATTTGCGAGATGTATTTCTGAAATCTATCCTACCTTCTGTGTCATTTCCTGCAATAAAATATCTTGACCAAGAGTTGCGAGGGGCTATGGAAATGTATCGGGCTTATAAAGCAGAGCCTGTAAAGGTTAAAAATCCCAAAGGTGATATCATTTTAGCCTACAAAAATAGCCCAGAATATAAAGCGTATTCAGAATTGGAGGCACACTTCAATGCACAAATGCACGCTCTTATTGATTTTATCAATGATAACGTAAATGCAAAGATAGAGGAATTTGATTATAACTTTAAAGTTTATTTGGAGTACCAGGACGCTAGTCATTATAAAAAAGATAAAGTTACGGATTTTACAGAGTTCCGCATTATTTTGCGGCTCATAGAATATAATGGTAAACCAGTCAGCCTAGATCACCCCAATACATTTCTAAATGAAGCCCGTATGGCAGCCCTTGCTTTTTCTATTCGTTGGGCTGTGCTTGATTATCGTCTCCAACAAGATGTGGCACCTGACGCTCTGAAGGTTCTTGTGCTTGACGACATAATGATAAGTCTTGATATGGCCAATCGTGAGAAGCCAATCAGTATTATCATTAACAAACTAACACCACAGTATCAAGTTCTCTTCTTCACTCACGATAAACAGATTTTTGAAAGCATGAAGCACGAGCTTATGCGTGTTTACCATAAGCATAGGGAAGATGATTTGCAAGAGACAGATTGGTTCATACAAGAGATGTATGATGTAGAAAGTGCAGGTGTTCATGAACCTATTTTCCAGCCATCTAATTCACATTATGCCCGTGCGCTTAGGTATTTTCAAGGAAAAGACTGTCTTGTTGATAATGTAGCCAGTGGTAACGCTATTCGTCAAGCAATAGAAGGGGCTTTTAAAGAGTTGTTTCTTAAGGCAAATATCCGGCGCAACTCCAATGGTGATCCTATAGAAATATCATCTTTAATGATTTCTGACTGCATTGAAATTGCGCGCAAAAACCTAACCTGCCTTGGTCTGTCTGATGAATTTATGAACAAAATTGATGGGCTGAGAGAATGTTTGTTCAATCCTGCTTCACATCACAATCCTGGACGTAATTTCTATCGTCAGGAACTCAAAGAGGCTTTTAGAGTATGTGAAACACTTTTCAAGTGTGATCATCGTGTCGTTGTACCAAAGGGAGAAGAGGTGAAGTTTTTAATAATCCCTGCCGATGGGGTACATCACGACTATACCGTAAGGCTTAAGCAAGATCTCGTAGCATTTAGGTTTGTTGATTCATTTTCTTATCAATATTACTGGAACCAAGGTCGTTTTTTGATTACAGACAGTGCTGATCCTAAAATTAGAAACAAAAAAATTAGAAAGCGGACTTTAGATCAAGTGTATTATGAGAGCTTTGAGCACTTTTTAAAGAGAGGTATTTTTAAACAAGAAGATATTCCTGACATTTTGGGGGCTGTAACATATAATGGAAAGACTCTTCAAGAGTTGTTGCTTATTTAGCTAAGTATAGATTCTTCAATGGAGTCGTTAAGAACTATAAACGTTCAGAATATAAATTTGTGTGCTATCGAAAACAAAGATTAGAGAGGTTCAGCGAACTCTGTAATCTATGTTTTTCGACTAAATCGAATTAGAATGGTTTTCGTTTCTTCTCTCAAGTCTCTGGAGCGAAGTTTTCCATCTCAACTATGTTTAGTGATATTGAAGTATATTTAGATAAATCACGAAGTCTCGTAATAACAGTTGTTCAGGTGACTGTCTTGAGACTCATGTTGTTCTGTATCTTCAACAAATTTATGATGTGTTATGTCAGATAGATTTAACAAAAAACTGATAATTAGCGGTCTAGGATGGACTACTATATCTACTATAACAAATGGGCTTGTCCAAATTCTTCGTCTTTCAATACTTTCGAGATACTTGACAAAAGAGGATTTTGGTCTTGTTGCAATTTTGACATTAATTTTAGGACTTACCCAGGTCTTTTCTGATATGGGCTTTTCTGCCGCTATAATGTCGCAGAAAAAAATCGAGAATAGAGTTTTCTTGAGTCTATATTGGTTGCAGTTTGGAGTGTTTGTGCTGATGATGTTGGCAATATCCTTGTGTTCGCCAATTATTGCAAATTATTATGACAGCCCTGTCTTGTTAATACTTGTCCCTATTATGATGTCTGAATTGTTCTTTGTCAGTTTGGGTAAATTGTACGACACGGTTTTGCAAAAAAACATGGAGTTTCGAACTATTGCTATACGTAATATAGTAACAGCTTCTCTTTCGTTAATTATTGCAGTAATACTCGCAATGCAAGGATACGGAGTGTATAGTCTAGTTATATCAACTGTGTTGCAAACAGCGATGGTAAATGTGTGGAATCTAAAGACAGGACAGAAGCATTATAAACTTGCATTTCAAAAAATTCAATTCAAGGAAGCAAAGAACCTAATGAAGGTTGGTTATTATCAAATGGGTAGTCAAATTGTTGATTATTTTGCTTCGAAACTTGATATAATAATTATAAGTAGTACTCTTGGAGTAGGTGCTTTAGGTATCTATAATTTGTCAAAGGAACTGGTGTTGAAATTTGTCATAGTTGTTAATACGATTACCAACAAGGTAATGTTACCAGTTTTCACTAATTTTCAAGATGATGTTAATGAATTAAAGAGAGTTTTCGTCTTATGTTTGAAGGGTACATTCTTGTTTAATGCTCCTATAGTTGGGCTTGTAGTATTGTTTTGTAACTATATTGTTCTGGTTTTTTATGGAAAGACTTTTGCCGAAGCTATTCCGATAGTTCAAATATTAGCAATCTGGTCGTTATTTGTTGTAATTGGACAACCTAATGGCTTACTAGCTATAGCAACAAAAAAAACAAATCTATCTTTTTGGTATACAATTGTTAGATTAGTTGTAATGTATATTTTTCTCACCCTTTTTGGAAGGTTTTCCTTATTAGCATCTGCGATTACTGTCACGGTTGTGTATGTTGTAATGTTTTTTGTAAGTTGGTTTATGTATGTTCGAAAATGTATTTCGTTATCACTTATGGAATACATACGAATTTTTGAAAAATCGTTCGTTGTAATGGTATCGGTTGTGCTTTCTCTATTCGTTATTCGAACTTCAATGGTTAGACTGAACTCCGATATTACGAATGTTATGATACTTTTTGCCTATATTTTGTTAATTGTTTTATTCTTGTATTTTTCAGAGAAGGATACTATTCGCAAATTTTTAAAACGATAATGATGTTTGAACTTACAAAATTTAACCCTTGGCTGGTAGGGTGCAACTTAATAATGATTCTTGTTGGCTATTTAATAGTCTTCCCTGCATTAAAATCTCCGCATCGTTTGAGCAAAACTAGACGGCGTGGAGCATATTGCACAATTGTTGTTTTTTGTGTTTTTGCTTTTTGGGGAAGTGATTTTTTTCATGTGTATGATAACTACAAAGAATTGCTCTCAACAGGATGGACCTTGGAATCTGTTTATCAAATAATTGCTCAAGAAATCGCACCTAATAATTACTTTCTATGGCGACTTGTCGTTTGGGGATTGGCAACGATCTTAATTATAAAAGTATTTAAGCGTGTTGATATAAACCAAGATTTGGCTCTCTGTTTTTTCCTTATGATATGGTTATTATGGTTCTCTTATGCACGTGCTTCATTGGCTATGGCTATGGTGTTTTTGGGCTTGGCCCTTGTGTCGAAGGCACCTAGTTCATTTTTCTCTCTTTTGTTTGGCTTGTCTTTTATTCTCTCTTCTTTGTTTTTCCATAAAAGCGCAGGTTTTATAGTTTGCATTGCATTTTTAGCCTTGTTAGTTCCCAATAAATGGAATAAAAAATGGATCCTGCTTTTATTATGCTTTCCATTGTTGGTGTATTTGGCAAGTACATATTTAAGTTCATTTCTCATTGGTGATTTGTCCTCTAGTAATGAGGAAATAAACTCATATATAGAAAGAGGTCAGAATTACATGAATGATGACTCTTATATAGAAGGATTTGGTTATTTCCTAGGACAATTATTGGAGCGTGTTCCTTATTATATGTTATGCTTGAGCTCGTTAAAAATACTTATTTATAAAACTTATTCGATACCCAATAGAAGTGTCGTAGTTTTTATGAAAGTATTGGTTCTATTAGTAACCGTGGCCTCCGTGTTTGCATTTGACATTTCGATAAACACACAGCTAATTTATGAGCGATTTATGCGATTTTCATTTATACCCTCATGTGTTTTGTTAACCTATTTTTGGACTAATCGTATTTATCCTAAATGGCATAAATGGACTTTTAATATAGCATGGATAGGCTCCTTGTACCAAATTGTATATATGTTGTATTGTTCAATACTGTATGAGGGAAACTGATAGTGTTGCTTTAACGATACTGTCATTTATATATTGTAATAGCTGGAGTTTCATTGGAACGTTCAGTGACTCCGTCTATACGAATGTTCTACTTTAGGTTGTGTTAGCCTATTCAATAATAGAATTGCTGTATTATTTTCATTGCTTTTGTGTGGTGTAAATAACTGATTGAAAATATGAATATGTAATTATCTTGAATATGAAAATAACAAGAAAAAAAGTGAAGCTAAAGCAGTTGTTTTGTTTGGTAGTATATTATGGAGTCGCTCAGTATCTCCCTAAGTCGGGATCTTATGGCAATGTGGGGGGAGTAATTAGAAGATTCTTGTGTAAACAAATCTTTAGGAAATGTGGTAAGGGTGTAAATGTGGAACGAAAAGCCTTTTTTGCTTCAGGACTAGATATCGAGATAGGTGACTATTCTGGAATAGGGATTAATGCCCATATTCCAAATGGAACAATTATAGGTGATTATGTTATGATGGGACCAAATTGCTTTATACTAGATGTAAATCATAGTACCTCTGACACAACAGTCCCAATGTGTATGCAGGGAATGACCGAAAAGAAAACTACTCGTATAGGTAATGATGTTTGGATAGGTAGAGATGTGCATATTACTTCGGGCCGTACAATAGCTGATGGTAGTATTATTGCCATGTGTTCCGTGTTGACAAAAGACTATCCTCCTTTTTCTGTAGTTGGGGGTAATCCAGCACGGCTAATTAAAAGTAGGAAGCCTTTGTGAAGGCCGCACTTTATACGACGTTTGTTGAAATGGGGTATTACCCGTAATGTTATGTGATTTTTATGAAACTGTTACTAACTTCTTCTTCGTTCAAAGGTGGGGGAATTGCGTCATACGCAGTGGAACTTATCAACTCTTATGCTGAGCATTTTGAGATGAGCGTCCTTATTGGCGATGATTCATTGTATCCACTTGATAAATATGGTGTAAGGGTTTACCATTATGATATGGCGGATACCTCAGAAAAGAACGCACGGGAGGTATTAACGCTCGTGAATAACGAGATTAAGCCAGATGTGGTCATTAATAGTTGCTCTCGATTAATGGCTTTGCTCACACCTTTTCTTAATAATGAAATTAAGGTTATAAACGTGAGCCACTCCCTGCGTTATGATGAGGCTGATTATGCTGGTTTTAATAGTGAGTATGCTGATAAAGTAGTCGCATTGTCTGGTTATAACAAGGAGTACTTAGAGCAGACATTTGATTGTAGAGGTAAAGTTGAAGTTGTTTATAACTTTGTTCGAGAACTACCAAATCAGCATCAATTGCTACAAAACAAATTAAAGGCAAAGACCCCGGTAATTGTATTTACGGGAGGAGGTACAGCTGCAAAGTCTCCTGAAATAATATTTGGCATAGTATCCAAATTGCTGAAAACAGAGTTGAATTTCAAGTTTTATTGGATGGGTACAACAACACCACCATTTAAAAAAATACAGCCCTTTAAGGATATCAGAGATATATTGCCTAATGATCCTCGGTTGATTATAACGGGACGAATACCACGGGACAATGCGATACAAATATCGAATGAAGCTAATATTTTTCTAACCCCCTCGCGTAGAGAAGGGTGTCCGATGGCCTTGTTAGAAGCCATGCGAGTTGGAACAATAGCAATAACATCTGATTTTGACAATGGCTGCAAGGAAATAATAAAAGACGGGTATAATGGATATGTTATACCTCATAAAGACTTAAATGGTTTTGTTGAGCGCATAAAAGATATCATTTTAAACCCAGAGAAATATACGGGAATTTACGTAAATTCGTATAAAACATATCTGTCAGAATTATCTTTCGCTGTATGGAAAAAAAATATGGATATTCTTATTAATGGATCATGTTACCAACATAAAAAACGGTATGAAGCTTTTGATGTGAAAATGTATTCGTTGAATAAAATCAAGCAGGATAATGCAAGTAAGCACAACCTACGACACCTCTTAATGCATGAATACCTGCCGTCAGCATTGTGCTTTTACAAGCATTATCTCAAATTCTTAATAGGTTGAAATGAATATATTACAAAAAATCAATGTACGCTTTGTCGCAAAAGTGTTTCCGTCTCTTTCATATTGCATCTCTTATATACATAACCATAAAAGGATCCCAAATCTTATCTGTCCGAAAGATTTGTCCGAAATATGGTATAAGAAAGCTATAAAAGGAGAGTTTCTAAGATATTTTGAGTTGGCAGATAAATATAAGGTTCGGAAATATGTTACTGAAAAAGGTTATGAAAACACCTTGATACCTTTATTAAACCATTATGATTCTGCCGACGACATTATCTTTGATACTTTACCAGAAAAGTTTGCTTTGAAAATGAATTTTGGGGCAGGTATGAATATTATATGTCTGGATAAATCAAAACTGGAGGTCAAAAAATGCAAGCAACAACTTGCAGAATGGTTTAAGGTCAAGGATTATAGTTATACAGAACAACACTATTCAAAGATAGAAAAGTGTGCAGTTTGCGAAGAATTTATAGATGACGGAGGAGGTGGTTTTCCTACAGACTATAAATTTATGTGCATCCATGGTAAGGTTGTATGTGTGCTTGCTTGTAGTGGGCGTGAAACAGGCCATGCTGATTATCTTCCATATTCTTTGGATTGGCAACCGATGTATGACTACTATAAGGGATTTGACAAAACAATCCCTTTGATTCCAAGACCGCAGAACTTGAAAGATATGATTAAGTGTGCAGAAACTTTAGCTGCAGATATGGATTTGGTCCGTATTGACCTTTATTCTAATGGATCTCGTATTTGGTTTGGCGAAATAACGCTTACCCCTGCTGGGTGCGTCTTCCACCGATGGTCTAACAAAGCGTTGGACGATATGGGTGCTCTATACTTAAATAAAAAACAATGAAACTTTGTATAATATATAATTTTGCACAGCACTATCGCACAAATATCTTTACCTTGATTGATAAAACATTTAATTGTGGATGGGTGTTTGGCGATGCGATGAGTGATGTGAAGAAAATGGATTATGCGCTCCTCAAAGGATGCGTGACGGAGACTCATACTAGGCGTCTCTTGGGTGGCTGGTATTGGCAACCCAAGATCGTTGCACAGTTGTTCAAGGATTATGACCACTATATCCTTCTTGGTGAGACCCGTGCTTTGAGCACATGGGCGTTTTGTGTACTTGCGCGGCTTTTCAAACCAAAAAAGAAAGTATATTTTTGGTCTCATGCCTGGTATGGAAAGGAAACGAGAATTGAGGAGCTGATAAAAAAGGTCTTGTTTCATTTGCCAAATGGTGGGGTGTTCTGCTATGGCAACTATGCGAGGAAGTTAATGATAAAGGAAGGGTTTGATCCTGACAAGCTATATACGATTCATAACTCGTTGGCTTATGACAAGCAAATAGAAGTAAGGAAACAATTGCAGGAAACGTCTGTTTACCAAGAGCATTTTGGTAATGATAATAAGAATCTTTTCTTTGTGGGCCGACTTACCTCTGTGAAAAAGCTGGATCAGATATTGAAAGCTATGGTTGTGTGTCGTGATAAGGGACGGAACTATAATTTGACGTTTATAGGTGGTGGCGAGAAGGCAGAAGAGTTGAAACGGTTGACACGGAGTCTTGGCCTTGAAAAGCAAGTTTGGTTTTATGGACCTTGTTATGATGAAACTGAGTTGAGCTCGCTTATATACAATGCTGATCTCTGCGTGGCACCTGGTAATATTGGACTTACTGCCATGCACGCTATGGTGTTTGGTACTCCATGTATCACCCATAATGACTTTCCTTACCAGATGCCAGAGTTTGAGGCGATTAAAGAGGGTGTTACGGGTTCGTATTTCGAACGGGACAACGTGAACGACCTTGCAGGACAAATTGACAGATGGTTTGATGACAACGGGCTAAAACGCGATGAGGTTCGTCGTGCGTGTATGAAGGAAATAGACGACGAATGGAATCCATATTTCCAAATTGAAGTTTTAAAGAAGAATTTGAAGTGATATGTTTCCAATAGCACATTATATAAAGGGGATGGTGAAAAACCTCTTTAACCCCCGAATCTCGAATTTTTCTTTTGTCTCTGCTAATGCCGAGGTCGATAAATCGGCCTATATCTATCGTGGAGTAAAGGCTAAGAGAGCAAAAATCGGGGCATATTCTTATATAGCTGCCAATACTGACATAGAGAATGCGGAGATAGGCAAGTTTTGTTCGATTGCTGATCATTGTCGCATTGGAATGAGTAGTCATTCGATGCAGTGTATTTCAACGTCTCCGATTTTCACGCAGAAGATCAATGCGCTTCAGGAATGTTGGGTAGAGACCGAGGTGTTTACACACAAGTCCGAGGATGAGCGTGTTTTTATTGGCAACGATGTGTGGATCGGTTCTCATGTACTTGTCAAAGGAGGAGTACATATAGAAAATGGTGCTTGCGTTGCTGCAGGAGCAGTGGTTGTCAAGGATGTTCCCCCGTACGCTATAGTTGGTGGTGTGCCAGCCAAGGTGATTCGCTTCCGTTTCTCGCCCGAGATTATTCAACGTCTCTTGGAATTGGAATGGTGGAATTGGGATGACAAGAAGTTGAAAGACAATATCAGTTTCTTCCAGAGGGACAATTTCAGTGTAGATGATATCTTAGGGTTGGTTGAATAATATAGGCGCAGGGGCAATCCACGGAGAATTCCCCCTGCGCCGAAAAATAGCGGGGACGCTGTATTTGTGGTATACTCTCAAATTAATCGTTTAAATATGGACAAACCACTTGATTATGTCTTTATTGACACTTCGATTTTCAAGAATCAAGGGTATTTTAAAAAGTCTGGGGCTGTTTATCGTTTATTCGAATTAGCAGAAGCGGGTTGGATAAGAATAATAATGCCCGATATAGCTAAGAGAGAGTGGATAAGGCATTATATGCAGGATACACAACTTAAGTTTAAAGAGGTCGAACGAAAGGCCTCTATTATGGGTAATACAAAAGATGTAAACGAGTTTGTGAAAGAGTACAAATCGCTTTCCTGCAAATATGAATCTATTGCAGAGGGTTCATTTTCTGAGCACATTAAACGTGCTGGGGTGATAGTCATTCCAACAAGTTACGCTTCAGACCTTCTTGATATTGTAATAGATAAATATTTTGCTAAGGAAAAACCGTTCGGAGATAAAGGAAAGGATAAAGAATTTCCTGATGCTTTCATTCTTGTTTCTCTTGAAAAATATGCTAAAAATAATAGCATAGAAAAAATTCAACTATTTTCGGCCGACAGAGATATGAAAGAGTTTAATTCAACACTTTTTGTAAGTCAGGAGCCTAATGCATATTTGGAAGACTTTGTTTTAAGACGAATGCCAAAGTATGAGCAGGAAGAAAAGCAGGAGCTGGACAAGAAGGATGTCGCTAGGCTGAAAGACTATTTGAGGGAGGAGGGGATAAGATTGGAGAAACCATATCGCAGGCATATTGAGGAGGTTCTTGAAGATGCTTCGTTGTATTCAGAAAGATTTTGCGGCGCGGATATTTCTGATGTAGCAATTAAGTCTTTGACTTTGAAGAGGAGTGTAAAAAATATGGAAGTATTGGCTGTTGAGCCAAAATATATCCGCGCGCTCCTTTTTGTAGATGTTGATGCGGAAATCATAGTTAATCATTTTTCAGAGATTGATAGCCCTTGGGATGGCGAAGAAAAAAAATACGTCTTTGAAACGTATTTGGATTCTGATGTCATGATATCTACTTATGTAAAAGTCTGCGTAGAGATGGATCGAACAGAGTTGCAAATGGGACAACCACCAAAGCTTCATTTCTACGATATTGATATGGATGACTTACGGGACGCCATAGGCAGCGACTGCAATCACAAAAATCACAGATCAAACAATCAGCAGCATCATATCTTTGATATTCAGGCTATCCAGAAAAGTATAGATCAGCTTAAGAATGCTACAAAAATAACTGAACAGGCTGAAGATGTCATCTCTTCCTTAGCAGCTTTGCAGTCAAGATTAGGCTGTTTTAATACTTTGGAGATTGTAAAAAAAGTAAATCAGATGTATGTTGTAAATCCTGCCATAATGGAGTTTGTCGAATCTGCAAAAAAGCTCAGAGATAGTATACCTACTGCCGGAATTGAACAATTAAGAAAGCTTGCTATGCAAAATGTACGAAAGGGCATGGTTGAGTAATCAGCGCAAAAAAATAATAAATTGCCGTTACTCTTGTCTCCGATTTTAAACATTTGCATCTGTTTGTAATTTATGACTCAGGAAGTTATTGATTTCTATCATTTCGATTCTCTTTGGCGAATCATGAAAAGCGAAGAGAAGCGCGGAAAGTTGAGGGCGGATTTCTATTCATCGGAAGTGAAGGAGATTTCTAGAGTTTTGAAATCGCTTCGTTCCCAACTACGCTCTTCTCCTAAGGAGGAGCGTGACTCGCTCCAGCAAGATATCCAGGATCTGAAAGACGAAATGGATGAGAGGAAAAAGGAGGAGTTGAAGAAAAAGGCGTTAGATATCAGTAGGGGAAAGGCCAAACTGGAAATAAAATCTCTTACCATCAAAGGGCATAGGGCATTTGCCTCAAACAACTTGGATACGGTGCTCGTCAGTCAGATTGTCAAGTTGGAATTGAAAAGGTGTTACAGGCTTTACCCTGCCAATAGGGATGTGATCATAGAGCAGATAAAGGGATTACTGGATAATGGTATGTCCAAAATAGTGATCCGTGCTGATATCCGTAGCTTTTTTGAGTCAATACCTCAGCAGGGGCTCGTCAGCAAACTGGCTGATGACGGATTCGTCTCGAAAAAGACGGTGAAGTACCTGAAAGGGCTCTTTTATGTGTATAATGACAAAGCTGAAAATAAAGAGGGGATGGGGCTTCCAAGGGGACTGTCTTTCTCGTCTCATTTGGCTGAGCTCTTTATGCGTCCTATAGATGAGAGAATCAAGCAAACAGAGGGGGTGTTCTACTACAAAAGGTATGTGGATGATATCTTGATAGTGGCAGATCCTGCAAAAGGGGACGAGGAGCATTACTGGAATGTGGTGGATGGTGTTTTTAAAGAGAGAGGTCTGGCGCTGCACAATGGTTCGGAGAAGAAATACATAGCGTGTTGGGATGGGACGACTATGGAGGAACAGTTTGACTATTTGGGGTATAAATTTGTATATAGGAAGGGGAAATTGGACGTATGCTTGTCGCAGAAGCGTTATCAAAAATACAAAACTCTTATCGACGCCATTTTTGAAATTTATGCGCAGTGTTCGCATTATCGTAGGAAGGTCGATACTCGTGGTCAAGATGTTCCACGACGTGACGCCTTGCATCAGTTGTTTGACCGTCTGGAAGTCTTGACTTCTAACGGGTTGCTCTCTGGGCGTAAGAATTTTGTGGCGACGGGTGTTTATTACTCAAATAAACATTTGACGAATTTAGCGCAGTTGGAAGAATTGGATGGGTATTTGGCAGAAAAGATTGATTCAAAGGAGACGTTTTGTCCTCCAGCCAATCTGTTCAATTACGGAAAAGATAATGGGTACAAGAAGAACGTGGACCTCATCGTGAGCAAGCTGCATGATTTCTCGTTTGCTCGAGGATTCAGGGAGCGGAGGATTCATAAGGACAATCGTTTCGGCAGGGTGTTGCTGGATCTGCAGCGTATCTATTATTCAAGAAAGGATAGGGAAGATGAGTAAGTTGCTTCGTGTCTCTAGGTCGAAGTATCGGGTGGTCATTTCTGACGTACTTCCTTATGAACGGCCTGTGTTTTACTCCAATCGTTTCTTTGCCCGCTTTTTGAAATATTACGGGATAGAGGTGGAGGAGGGGATGCTTGTGGCCCGTCGCCATGGTGATGATCCTGGACTGAAGGATTTTTTGGAGATTCTGGGGGGACGGAAGGACGCAGAGCGTCGTAGCTTTCAGTATTCGATAAGCAAGGACTGGCATCGGGAAGGGCGTAGGCTGACGGTGATCCACCCCTTTCACCAGGTGGAAATGGTGGATTTTTATGGTCGCTACAAGATGCTGATCATAGACTACTGTATGCGAAGTAACTTCTCAATACGTTTCCCGTACAAGGTGGCTGATTGTCAGAAAAAGCAGAAAGGATTCCACAAGGTGTATTCAGATGATGCTAGTCCCGTTGATACAAGCGAGAGTTTGAAGCATTTTTTCGCGTACAAGTATTTCAAGAATATCAATTTCTTCTATGGGGACTATCGCTTTCTGCGCGCGGAGAAGAAATTCCGATGCATGACCAAGTTGGATTTGAAGCATTGTTTTGATAGTGTCCAGCCGGAGTCTTTGTCCATGGCGATGTTTGATCATGAAATGGAGGACTGTAAAGGAAGCATGGCGTATGATTTTTGGCGGCTGCAGGATAAATTTCGTGTTTCTAAAGAGGGAATCATCATTGGACCCGAGTTTTCGCGGATTTATGCTGAGATTATTCTTCAGCGGATAGACCGCAATGTGGAAAGACGCATGGGGGAAGACAATAAAGTGCGCAATAGGGATTATGTCTTCTACCGTTATGTTGACGATGGATTTCTGTATTTTAATGTTAGAGAGGATCGGAATCGCTTTTTCTCTTTGTATCGATCTGAGTTGAAGAAATACGGGCTTAGTATCAATAAAGAGAAGGTGGTGGAGTTTGCTCAGCGGCCTTTTGTCGAGGCTATATCTATTGCCAAGGGGCTGATCTTGCGTTTGATAAACGAACGCTTTCAGAATCGTCTGGATACTTTTAAAGGGTTTGTCCATTCTCAAAACAACCGCTTTGACACGCCTGCTGTCTTGGATTTTAAGACTTTTGTCAACGAGGTGCGCACCATTATGTGTACATGCGGTGAGAATATGAAATACAAGGATATAACCTCATTTCTTCTGGGTGTGATACAAAAGAGAGTGGGGCTTCTCGTCCGTGATTTCAATCTCTTGTATGCTCAGTATTGCCGGGCGATAGCTGATGGGAGTATCAATGATAAAGGGCTGGAAATCAAGGAGAAATATGAGCGAGGGTTCATAGATTTTGCCAAAAGTATCGTAGAGGTGGTCTTCTATTTCCTGAGTTGCGATATGCGTATGAGCACCTCGCTGAAGGTGGTTTCGATAATCAATAAGTTGCAGCTCTTTGTGCGCGGTAGATATCAGATAGATGAGTGTTTGATGTCTGAGAAATTTCCTGCGTATTTCGTGGAGACTTTGGATGACAAGATAAGTGACGAGATAGCCTCTTTTTTATTGAATGCGACACCGGAAAACTATAACTTGATGGAAATCTTGAATATCTTGGAAGTGGAGAAAATCATGTTGCCGAAAAATCAAATAGCACCCAAGGTGTTGACAGACTTTTGGAAGAAATGTGAGAAGAAGTTGGCAGGCTTGAATTTCTTTACAGTTTTTGAAATGCTGCATTTTATCAAGGACGCTGCGGGGTATCATGACCTGAAAGATCGTCTCTTGGGGTGGATAGACCAGCAGGTAAAGACACTAACGGATGCAACGGAAAGCAATACTGAGGCAGTGCTGACTTTCATGGAAACGATGTGTTGCCCCTGGATTGATCAGGAGGTGAAGAAGAAATATGCCCGTTCGTTATGCGGGGATGCTTCTGACAAGTTGTACAGATTTGCTCAGAAACAGAAGAATTTATTTATACAATGGCATGGTTATCGGCTGGATGAAGCTATTCAGCATGTCAACAGTGCCGAGGTATACTAGAAAGATATTACAACCGATGCCCTTAGCAGTTTTTACACACACAATCGGTGACAAGACAGCCTAAACCGTTGTCTTTAGGGGCGCCTCTAAAGGGCGGGCGCTCCTACCTTTTAAAAATATGGGGACGTTTGCGGATTTTTCTCATGCTTTACATGGATTCCATCTCTCGAAAGCGGGAAAAGGCGAGAAGGAGTATCACTCTATAGAGTCTTTGTGTACTGTCGCAAAGGAGTTTTTTGAGGATGAACTGGGAAAAATTGATGAGCGTGAGTTTGGGCATATATATTTGTTTCGGGCGAAGGCCTGTGAGAAGAAGGACAGACTCAAAAAATGGATTGTCTGTATCATAGACAAGATCAACGCTCTCGTTAAAGCTGAGTCGGACAATGAACTGTATGCAGCAGATGGGCTTTACCGTTTGTTGTTTGATGAGAAAACTGGCTTGCCACAATATAAGCACCTGACGTCTGTCGTCAAGAAGCATACCAATTTTTATCGGGTTCGGGATGCTAAAAAATATGAGTTGTATGATAGAAAGGGTATGTTTGTCTTGTCCGATCGCTTGGAGCACCTTGTGGGGCCAGGGCGTTTCAATCCCTCGGGTTATGCGTGTCTCTATCTTGCCTCTAACTTGTATCTTGCATGGGAGGAATGTAGAAGGCCTGACTTTGACACCTTCAATTTCTCGCGTTTTCAGAATACTCGGGATCTTGAGGTAATTGACTTGACGATTCGTAGGAAGTTTTATTATCGGGAGCATTTTCTCTTGGCTTACTTGGCCCTTCTGTGTACAGCAAAGACGACAGACGAGGATAAGCACAAGTTTCAATATGTGGTGCCTCAAATGATGATGAAGGTGCTATGTGCAAGTCAGCGACAAAGAGACAAAACGGCAAAGGGCGCGCCAATGATAGATGGGATCAAGTATATGACCTCACGTTGTTATGATCAGAAAGATTTGCTGTTTGATGATAGGCAACTCACGGAGGCTTATGTCTTTCCTCAGCATCCTCATGGTGATGATAAAGACGTTTGCCCCTATTTGACGAGGTTGTTTAGGCTGACTGAGCCCAGGAGCTACTTTTTGTTCAAGTCTCATAGGTTCCAGTTCTTTAATAGAACGGCTTACGTATCTCGTTATCAAGACTCTTTGTTCTATCAGATGGAGGAAACTCTGAAAAAGGATAGGTTGGCAAAGTATAACATAAAGGATAAATAGGCTATATTCGTCAAGATATTGCCGAAATATTTGCCAGTGTCGTGGAAATAGCGTAAATTTGCGATTGGAGACGGGTACTAGTGGCTCGTCAAATGCAATTATGATAGCCGACAAGATAGAATACATCATTATGCTCATAAAGCTCTTTGCCCGTCGTTTTGGGTTAAGCTATATGCAGGCTTTCCGCTATGTCTGTCTGCATGATGGCATAGAGTATGCAGAGAGACACTACAATATTCTTCACACGCTGACGTTTGAGGATCAAGTGGAGGCGCTTGCTGCTTATTGTCATAGAAAGGGAGGGTTGTTGGTATGAAGCTGTATCATGGGTCTAATATGAAGGTGGAGGTTATTGACCTTGCTAAGTCTCGCCCCGCAAAGGACTTTGGACGAGCTTTCTATCTTTCCGCTGAGGAGCAACAGGCAAAGGAAATGGCGCAATTCAAAGTGGAAGCGTTCGGTGGGGACGTGGTGGTTAATTGCTTTGAATTTGATGATTCTACTCTTGATGGGTTGAAGTTTCTATGTTTTGAGGAATACTCTGAGGAATGGGCTAAGTTTGTTTTGGCAAATCGTAAATCGTCAGATACTCTTCATGATTATGACGTGGTGTATGGGCCGATAGCCAATGACAAGATTGGTAGGCAGATTTTTAATCTTCAGGCTGGTTACATAGATTTTTCAACATTTATTAGACGTATTCAGTATCCAGAGGGTATTACTTTTCAGTGGGCTTTTTGTACTGAACGTGCCATTAAACTTCTTCGTGTTTTATGAAAGTGACAGATAAAGATTTTCAATATATGCTGGAGTGTATGGAGCGTGATGTCGCCACGCTTCTCGTTGAAAAGAGAGGGATGACGATTCGTCAAGCTCTCGGTGTGTTGTATGACTCTGAAACTTATCGTTTGCTGCAGATTCCGAATACAGGGCTATATTTTCAGTCTCCTCAATATGTGTATTCGTTTTTGCAGGAAGAAATGGATAGAGGAAGAATATCTAATAACTTCTCTTGTGTAAGTAATCGGTGAAAGCCGTACTATACTATAGGTTTTCAAGGTTTCTCACTTTGTGGCTTAACAGTCTTAAAGTCATGGCTTACGGTCAGTTAATACTGTCGGCGTAATAGGTATGGGATGAGCCTTCTGATGGTATCGTGGAAATGATGAAAACGGAGCGTGTAAAACTGATACAGGCCAGTGCCATGCCCTAAATTGAGCGCCAACCGAAGCGTGATGGCAATGTAAGATGTTACGGGTGTTATGTATATTCTCCGTAACTTTTAACATAAAACGTTCTTTATTCTCAATAAGCAGTTGTATCTTTGCACGAAAATAAGAGTGGCATGGATAGAAGTAAAATTATTGACACGCTCAAACAGCGAGGTGGGTTCATAACCACAGGCGAAGTGAAAAGCCGTGGCGAGTATGAACAGCTTCGCCGTGCAATAGAAGATGGAACGCTTATGCGGATTCGTAATGGTGTTTATGTGGAAATGTCTGCGTTGGCAAATAACATGATAGATGTGGAGCGTATAGTTCCGCATGGAGTGCTTTGCCTGTATAGTGCGTTTGCTCATTATGGGCTTTCCACACAAGTGCCTTCCGCTACTTGCATTGCCATTGAAGCCAAACGAAAGGTGCGCTTGCCCGAATATCCCCCGATTGACCTTTATTATTGGAAAAAGGAGAATTTGGAGTTTGGTATAGTAAAGAAGAACATATCAGTATACGAAGTACTCATTACGGATATGGAGCGAACAGTCTGTGATGCCGTAAAGTACCGAAACAAGATTGGGCTTGATGTTTGCGGTGAGGTGATAGACAACTATCTCAAAAAGGAGACCCGCAATGTGTCTTTACTTCATGAATACGCACAGAAACTGAGAGTGAAAAAAATATTGACTACATATTTGGAGACAAGGCTATGACAAAAAATGTAGGAAAGAATTTTCTGAAATGTTTGATATGTTTTAGCATCTTCACCCTGAATTGCTGATCAATTCTATGCTCAAATACATGCTGGTGAGGGAAACAACTAGAACTACAGCTGCGATACGGCAAGAAACTTGGGGGAAAACTTGCAGGAAAGCAAAGGAAAGTGTATATTTGCAGACTTCATTTGACATTTGAGATATGAATGAACTGAAAGTAGAAAACTTTGGACCGATAGGCAAGGCTCATGTGGAGTTTGGTGATCTTACCATTCTTGTCGGCGCGCAAGCTTCGGGTAAAAGCCTGTTTCTTGAACTGCTGAAACTGTTGGAAGACAAGGAAGCCATTGTCGAGACGCTGAGGAAGTATAATTATATCATCAGCAAGAATAACGTATCCTATTTGTTGGAGGCGTACTTCGGCAATGGTATGGCTGGCATTTGGGGAGAGAACACCAAAATAGTTTATGACGGGCGAGAGGCTTCTGCTGTCATTTCGTTGATGAAGAATAAGATGAAGGAGGCGGAGGAGAAGGTTTTCTACATACCTGCTCAAAGGGTGTTTAGCATTTCGGATGGGCGGCCCAAGGCGTTTTCAGAGTTTGACCCGACGGCTCCTTATGTGTTGCGCCAGTTTAGTGAGATTCTGCGTGTGTTTATGTCGATAGGCTTGGGAGGAAATACTACCTTGTTTCCCGTCAAAACTCGCCTTATGAATGCGCAGAAGAGATCTTTTGATTCTTCTATTTTTCATGGTGGAAGAGTGGAACTTGAGAATGAGAACGGACAGCGCAAAATGCGTATGAAGGTGGACGGGATGGATATGCCGTTTATGACGTGGAGTGCTGGACAGAAGGAGTTTATGCCCTTGCTGATGGGCTTCTACTGTGTGTCGGGTCCTCCTATGCAGCTGCTCAACAAAGATCAGTATGATTATATTGTGATCGAGGAGCCAGAGATGGGGCTTCATCCCAAAGCGGTTATGTCTGTGCTGTTGGAAATACTGGAGTTGGTACAGATGGGCAAAAAAGTCATCGTATCTACTCACTCTACCGTCCCTCTCGAGTTTGTGTGGGCTTTCAACATCCTAAAAAGATCGGCTAATAATAACCGAGAGGCAGGATTGGCAAAACTCTTTGATGTGTCGGGGAAAGGGGCTGGCATCTTTGCTGGCATCTTTGACAAGTCTATCAGAACCTACGCTTTTGAAAGAAAGGGTGAGAAGGTGGAGAGTGTTGATATTTCCTCCCTTGATGCTTTGGATGAGCAACCCGTCGTGAGCGAATGGGGTGGCCTTTCTTCTTTTGCCACTCGGGCTTCTGAACTTGTAGCGAAGTATTGTGATGAGTAAGGGTAAGAAGCAAAAGACAGCAGGAGCGGATAAAGCCAATTGCTCTTTTCGAAAGGCCATAGAGAATACGCCGGACGTGCAGCATGGTTATCGTGAAGGATTGCAGGCAATAGTAAAGGCTGACAAGCGGGCAGTGATGGTGAAGGATGCCAGAAGGCTTGATGGTAGCCTGAATATTGACGAAGAAACTAAGATGCTCTATCCCAATGAATCGCGGTGGGATTATGCGGTCGGCTATGATGGAAAGGTCTATTATGTAGAGGTGCATCCTGCAAACACTTCAAACGTAGAGGAGGTCATAAAGAAGAAGTTGTGGTTGGACAAGTGGCTATAAGAGAAAGCTCCTTCTATGAGTGCTTTGAAAGCTGGTAGCCCCAAGTATCAATGGGCTGCTACAGAAGCCGGTGTGCATGTTAGCCCCCAGTCAATGTATGCAAGAAGATTGAGTCAACGGGGAATAGAGAAACCAAAGCGCCCCGTGGTGTTGGGGTGATGTTGTTTTGTAAGTATGGACAACAATAAGGTGAACGATATGTTCGAGCAGCAGCAAGATACAGGGAAAAGTGCGTCTTTGGAAGAAGAATATGCCAAAGTGTAAGCGCAATTTCGATAAAAAGTGGTACATTTGCAGACGAGTAGATTGACAAAGATACGATTGAAGGAATCGGATGATGAGGACTGTGGCACATAATAAGCGCATGGTAAGGCTGAGGGATTTCTCTGCGGCCTTCTCTCGATCTGCCTTTACCGATGTTCTCCTGTTTGATGATTTCTCCCGTTTTGATTGGCTTCGTGCTCAGTATCGTCTTAGGAGCAAGACGTATGCGGGCTTGATAAGAGGGGCCTATGCTGCCATTTCCAAGGACTATCGCTGCGAATATGTTTACAAGAATGAGCTGGTGAACCTTCTGCTTCGTCGTTATGGAACGAGAAGTACGGTTTATTTTAGTGAGTTTCGGGTGGGCAGTTCGATAGCTGACATGGTGATGTTTAATGGTGAAAGCAAAGTCTTTGAAATCAAGACGGAATATGATTCCCCACGAAGGCTGGACAAGCAAATGGGGGATTACAAAGGGGTCTTTGACAAGTGCTACCTTGTAGTGCCGGAAAGTAAAGTCGGCGACTATTTGCAAGTGGTGGAGGAGGAAACCGGGATCATCGTCATGGCTTATGGCAGTGACGGGATGGAACTCCGAGAATGGAGGGAGGCAAGGCAGAATGAGGCTTTCAATTCCTATGCCATGCTTTCTTGTCTGAGGGCTTGTGAGTATGAGCGTATGGCTGAAAACTTGGGGCATGATATCATGTCTGTACCAGGGTATAAACGGTTTGATTACTGTAAGGATCTCTTTGCCAAGACTGCAGCGCAGGACTTGAAGAGGTTGTTTCTGCAGGAGGTGAAAAAGCGCCAAAACAACACGCGATTCTTGAGAAAATATCCTGTGCCTTTGAGACAAATGCTTCTGAGTTTGAATCTTCCAGAAAAGAAGGCGCTATTGCTTTTGGACAAATTAAAAACAACTATTCAATCATAGCTATGTATTATCCTTATCTTCGTGCTAAACAGTTTGAGTTGAAAGCTTTGCGGGAGTTCTCTGAGGAGCACTCTGAAAGCAACATCGTGCCTATATTGGAGCCTGTGAAGAAACAGTCTGTCGCCTTGGAACATGCTGTCGGGGATATGATGGAGAACAAAATGCGATTTGCCTTGGTTCTGAATCCTACAGATGGCGACTTTAAGCATGATACGGTATCTTTTGGGGCGTGGTTGGAGGAGTCGAAGCTGCTTCTCAATGGTAGTCAAGGTATAGATTGGATTCCTGCTTTCATTTGTACAAGAAAACTTCTGGATGATATTCCTTCTTTGATAAAAAAATATCAATTGAACAATGTCATGCTTGTTTTCAAGTCGTGTATGGATATGGAAGATCCAAAGGTTAGTAATTTAGTGAATGACGAGAGGGTCGAATTCGTCGTCAATGCCTTTGGTGCGATTGGCTCACGGCGTCTTAATACAATCTTGAAAAGAACGGGCAAAAAGATAATCCGTTTGGATGATTGTTTTAAAACCAGAACGCGCAATGCTGACTATGCGCTTGAAGATGATGAGCTGTTTAGCGAGGAGCCGTTCTATTATATGAACGACGGCTACGATGGCTTTTCAGACTATACCACTTTGCCTTCAGATTACGTAGAGGGAGGGATGATGCCTTATGCAGTAGCAATCCATCTGTCGTACAAAAAAGACGATGACCGGTTGAATGTTCATCATTTTGTTTCTGACAGTAATGAGAGCAATACCAATGTCAGAGGTAAATTTCATGAGGCGGCCTGCAAGATAGAACCGTTCTTTGAAGGCAAGGAGCAAACCTCGTCGGTGAAGGAACTTATATCAAAGGCTGAAGATCCTGATGGTTATCCTGGGTTGGGTTATCTGAAGAAATTATCGGTCAAGAACCATTTGGAACTGATTGCTTCCATCATCTAATTCTACAGATTATGTTGATTTGTAAGCATTGCTTTTTAGATGCGGAAATGCAATCGGAGGTTGAGGCTAATGCTTCCTCCGAGGGTGTTTGTGATGTTTGTCACAAACAGGGCAAAGTGATTGATTCGTCGGAGTTTGCTGATTTTTTTGAGGCTTTATTGTCTTTGTTCGAACGTTCTGACGCAGGTAAGCCTGTTGCGGAAATGGTGCAGGACGAATGGCATCTGTTTGCAGATAATCATGTGGCTGAGGTTTTGCTGGGTGAGGTTCTGCAGTCATCGTCGTTAGGCTTTTCCATCAAAGAAAAGGTGGCTTTTGCCGCTGATATTGTAGAGCGGATTGGAATTTGGGATCGATTGAAGTGTAGTGTGATGCAAAAAACTAGATTCTTTACGAATATGGATGAATTTGCTCAATATAACTATCTTGCCAAAGGGAAGCATAACCTTGGGGCTGGAACTACACTTTATCGCTCTCGTATTACACCTCAAGGAGTAGATTGCTTGGAGGTTAAACAAATGGGATGTCCGCCTTCGGATAAAGCTACTGCTGGGCGTGCTAACACTTTGGGAATCCCTTATTTATATTTAAGTGATTCAGCGAAAACTACATATTATGAGGTGCGAGCAGTCTATCTGGATAGGTTGAGCGTGGGAACATTTACTATTCCTGAGTCTCTCAGTTTGGTGGATTTTTGTGATGTCATCAATCTGTATCATGCTTATGGGGACTCGGTAGAGCCTCTGAAAGAAATCGTCATCAAAAAGAAGGTGATTGATAGTATAAGCAAGGACCTTTCCAAGCCTCTCCGACGCTATGACTCGGAGATAGAGTATGTGCCAACCCAACTGATATGTGAGTTCTGTAAAGAGTATGTTCATGCTGATGGCATCTGCTTTAAGAGTTCGCTCTATCCTGGGGGCGTGAATTATGTGTTGTTTGATCCTAAGGCGGCTGATTGTCTCAGCGTCGAGAGTCATGAAATTGGCACAATAGACATAGACCGATAGGGCGGTACGTTGTCGTTGTTGTAAATCTTATCCTCATCCGAGTGGCGGCAGGGCATGGAGCGATACCATGATGAGGAACTCTGAATCCTAAAACTGTCTATAGTTTCCCATAAAGGGAAGCGTTTTGTAACCATATTTTTGCTTAACCATACACGGGGGAATCGTATTCCCTCGCTATTGTATGGTATCACTTTTTTGGTCAGCGTTCGTTGGTCAAAGCGGATGCTTTGTCCTTATTCGAACGGGCGAGCTAAATGGTGTAGGCGTAGGAATCACAAAAAAACAATATGGTCATTTGCATAATGTCATATTTCAAATAGAGTGTTAATGATAAATGTGAAATTTTTAAGTAAGAAACCATGATTATCGTAATTGGAGCAACAAGTTTTATTGGTGTGCATACCGTCACGGAATTGGTAAACCAAGGATGTGAAGTGTTGGTAACGGGAAGAAAGGATCGTTTTAAGGAACACTATGAAGCACTTGGAGTGAAATATGTGAACCTTGACCTTGATAAGGAGGAGGATTTCAATCAGTTGCCCACGCAAAATGTAGAGGGTGTTATATTATTGGCTGGTTTGCTTCCTGCCAATGCGCCAGTCAATCTTGATGTGGATGAAAATGCAGCTGATTATTTTCGTATCAACACAATTGGCACGATTAATTGCTTAGAGTACTGTCGAAAGAATGGTATCAAGCGTGTTATTTCTACATGTTCGTATGGTGATGTTCGTGGGGCATGGAATGGTGAGCGTAGATTGACGGAGGAAGAACCACGCAATTTCTTCTTTACAGGGGACCACTCTGTTTACACAATCTCCAAGAATGCTGCTAACGACGTAATGGAATACTACAACCAGCAGCATGGAATGAAAAATGCAGTGTTCCGTTTTCCAACTGTTTTTGGCGTGACACCGCACATGAGTCTTTATGTGAATGGAGAAATGAAGAAGTCTGGATTCCAAATATTTATGGAAAAGGCGGAAAAAGCCGAAGATATCACGATATTTGGAAATGCAAAGATGATTCGTGATGTGGGCTATGTGAAGGATATAGCTCATGCGTTTTATCTTGCCATCAAGAGCGAGAATACATACGGATTGTATAATATGACTGCGGGTGGTGGTGTTACTCTGCAGGAGCAGGCAGAGGTGATGAGAGATGTATTTGGTCCTGCTGACGGACGTCGATCGAAAATCATTTATAAGCCAGAGATTCCTAATAATACGACTTCTTATCTTTTTTCTATGGAAAAAGCTAAAAGGGATTTCGGGTTTGAACCCAAGTTTAAGACCTATCGCCAAATGATGGAGGACTTTAAGAAGGATTGGGATAATAATCTTTATCGTGACTTGTTCTGCTATTAATACAAAACGTAATGTACAAGAATTGTTTTAAGCGGTTTTTTGACTTCTGCATTGCACTTTGTGCGTTCCCTTTTGTATTGTTGGTTTGTATTGGAGTTTGGATTGCTGTCAAGTGTGATGATGGTGGGCCTCTGTTTCACATGGCCTCACGCATTGGAAAGAACGGACGCATTTTCAAAATGTATAAATTTCGTTCTATGATTGTCAATGCTCCAGACCTTCGCATGGAGGATGGCAGCACTTACAATGCGGCTGATGATCCTCGTGTCACTAAGGTAGGTAGATTTTTGCGTAGAACAAGTATTGATGAGATTCCACAACTTCTGAATGTGTTGATAGGGGATATGGCTTTGATAGGGCCTCGTCCTGATTCGGCTTTCTATTTAGAGCATTATACTCCAGAGGAGCGTGTGATCTTAACGGTTCGCCCAGGCATTACAGGATGGAATCAAGCTATCAACAGAAACTCTGTTGGCACAAAAGAAAAGTTGCAAGCAGACATATATTATGTAGAACATTTAAGTTTTCTATTTGATATTAAAGTGCTTTGGCTGACAGTAATGGCTGTCTTGTCACATAAAGATGTGTATAGAGCATAAGATGAAGGACTGCATAGAGGTTGAATAATCTCTATGCAGTCCTTATTCCTCTTTTTTTTGCTCTGGGTGGCAAGGCGATCCTTTGCGGAAACGCTTGCTGGTCTCTGTAGGGGGATATTTGTTAGTTTACTTATTGAAACGATTCGCTCTTTGACATGATGAAAAAAATAATGGTATTGGCCGCTGGATTATTGCAAATAGATGTAATTGAAAAGGCCAAAAGTATGGGCTATTATGTGCTCGCTGTAGATGGAAATCCTAAAGCTGCAGGATTTAACGTCGCCGACAAGGCTATATGTGCTGATATAGTGAATGAAGAGACTATGCTAAAAATTGCCCGCGATGAACATGTAGATGGGGTTATACATCCTTGTTCGGAGGTAAGTATGGCAGTTATGGGTCGAATTAACGATGAATTAGGACTGTCAGGTATTAGTCGCGAACAGGCTATTTGCGCCACTAATAAGCATCTAATGCGCAAGGCTTTTGAAAAAGGAAACGCGCCTTCTCCTAAAAGCATTTTAGCTCAAGATGCTGAGGATGCTTGGAGTCGTTTACAGAATGAGTTTGATACCGATGCGATATTGAAACCGTCGCGCAATTCGGGTTCAAGAGGTATTGCAAAGGTCTCTCGTAATATGGATAAGGGTGATTTCATCAGAGCTTATGATGAGGCTCTAAGTGAAAGTCGGGATCATTCTGTGTTGATAGAGCAGTTTATAGAGGGCCCCGAGTTTTCTATAGAGATGATCGTATGGCGAGGTGATATTCATGTGCTGACCGTGACGGACAAGAAAACGACAGGTGCTCCGCATTTTGTGGAGTTGGGGCATAATCAACCTTCATGTTTTTCTGCTACTGATGTAGAAACGCTGAAAGCTGCTGCGGTTGCTGGCGTGAGGGCTTTGGGTGTGAACAATTGCGCTTGTCATGCTGAGGCTAAGTTGATGAACGGTAAGGCGTATTTGATGGAGGTTGGCGCGCGCCTTGGCGGAGATTTTATTTCTACAGAGTTGACGCATTTGAGTACGGGCATTGATATGGTGGCAGCGGCTATTGATGTGGCTTTGGGTGTGGAGCCTGACTTAAGCGCCAAAGAAGAGCCCAAGGGTGTCTGTATCCGTTATTTCTGTCCGAAGCATGGAAAACTTGTGAGTATTTCTAATACAGAGGTATTGAATAATCCTCATGTGTATCTTTGGGAGATTTATCCAAAGGAGGGGGACGTGATACCTGCAGTGACCAGCAGTTTATGTCGTTCAGGGCATGTCATTGTAACAGAAAAAACTCCGCAAAAGGCTATAGAACTCGCTGAGAGACTGATTGAAAGTGTGAAATTTGAAACCGTCTAAACCGAATGAAGGTATTACAATTAACTGGCTATTTCTTGCCAGAAAAAGCAGCTTCCATCTATCTTGTAGAGAATAGATTGGAGGCTTTTGCCAAAGAGAATTTTGATATGGTAATACATGCTTCTCGTCCTACCCGTGGACTTTCTGACGAGGAGTATGAAAAGTATAAGAATAAAAAGGAGGAATTGTTGTATGATGGCAAATTGCGTATTCACCGATTTGCCATGTATCGGGAGGGTAAGAATGCTTTGCTTCGGGCTTTGCGTTATTCTTTAAACTGGATAATTCAGCTATGGTATGGTCTGAAGGAGGATCATGTGGACTGTGTGTATTTGGAGTCAACACCTCCTATTCAGGGTATGCTAGGAGCATTTATAAAAATATTCAGAGGAATTCCTTTCGTGTACTGCCTGCAGGATATATTCCCAGACTCTCTTGCAGGTACAGGTCTTGCTAAGAAAGGTGGGCTTCTTTGGAAGATAGGGCGAGTCATCGAGGACTTTACCTATAAGCATGCGGATAAGATTATTGTTATCTCAGAGGACTTCAAGAAGAATATCATGGCTAAGGGCGTGCCCGAGGATAAGATCGTGGTGGTCTATAACTGGGTGGATCAGAACGCCGTGGTGGACGTGGCGCGTGAGAAGAACAAACTCTTTGACAAGTATCATTTGGACCGAGGGAAGTTCTACATCGAGTATTCGGGTAATATCGGACTGACGCAGAATATGGATATGCTGCTGGAGGTGATGAAGGAACTGAAGGTGTCGCATCCGGAGATTGGGCTGGTGCTGGTGGGCGAAGGTGCCTATAAGAAGCAGGTGGAGGAGATCGTGGCGCGCGACGGACTGACGAACGTGACGATGCTGCCGTTTCAGCCCTATGAAGATATCAGCTATGTATTCTCGCTGGGGGATGCGGGCCTTGTCATCTCGAAGCCTGGGGTGGGTGCCAATAGTGTACCGAGCAAGACGTGGAGTATTATGTCGGCATCGCGGCCTGTGCTGGCCAACTTCGACGAGAATGAGTTGAAGGATATTTTGGCGGGCAACGAATGTGGCATCTTCACCAAGGCGGGGGACAAGGAGGCGTTTAAGCAGTCGATCATCTCGCTCTATGAGAACCGTGAACTCTGCAGGAGGTATGGACGGAACGGACGGCAGTTTGTGATGGACAACCTGACGCGCGAGGTGGGTACTCAAAAGTATGTGGAGGTCATCAAGAGCGTGTGTCGTGGGAAATAACGACCGGGCACTGCTGCTCCTGCTGCGGATGGCGGTGAGGGAGGAGGTTGTGGACCTGCCTGCCGACATCGACTGGCGGGAGATCAAGGAGCGGGCTTTCCGCCAAGGGGTGGGAGGTATCGTCTTTGACGTGGTCGAGAAACTTCCCGCTGGGCAGCGTCCGCCGAAGGAGGTGGTGCTGGAGTGGATGGGAATGGTGATGCGCATGGAGCGGATGTATGAGCACCACAGGCAGGTGATAGCGCGTCTTGCTGCTTTCTATGCCGACATGGGGGTGCGGATGCTGCTCCTGAAGGGGTATGGGCTGTCGCTGGCATGGCCTGTGCCGAAGCATCGCCCGACGGGGGATATCGACATCTTTCTCTTCGGCAAACAACAGGAGGCGGACGAGCGGTTGCAGGCGCGGTTTGGGGTGGAGATAGACAACTCGCACCACAAGCACTCGGTATTTCAACTGTGGCAGACGATGGTGGAGAACCATTATAGTTTCCTGAATGTGCATGCGCATCGTTCGACGGCCGAGATAGAGGCTATCTTGCATGGGCAGCTTGACGAGGTGGAGCCATCGGGGATAGTGAACGTCTCCTTGCCTTCCGCACGCTTCAACTCGCTGTATCTGCTGCGCCATAGTGGGGAGCATTTTGCCTCGGTGGACATCAGCCTGCGTATCGTCTTGGACTGGGCGTTCTACGTCAGGAGGCATCCCGTGGACTGGCCTTGGCTGTTGGCGCAGCTGGACAGGGTGGGGATGAGGCCTTACCTGGCGGTGCTGAATGCCATCTGTGTGCGGTATCTGGGCTTTGAGGCTTCGGTCTTTCCTGACTTGCCTGTTGACGAGGCACTGGTGGATCGAAGCATACAGGATATATTGGTTCCCGAAGTGGAGCCGGAAGAACACAAGAACAGGATGAGGGAGGTGGCTTTTCGCTTTCGTCGGTGGTATGCGAACCGATGGAAGCACGACATGGTGTATCGGGAGCGGGCGGCGGTCTCGCTGTTTACGCAACTGTGGAGCCATGTGCTGAAGCCCTCGCTATGAGAAATATTCATCAACTAAATATTTTTGTTTATGACAATGAAACTGCGTAATGTGCCTTTCTCTCCGCCTGACATGACGGAGGCGGAGGCTGCGGAAGTACGCGACGCCATACTGTCTGGGTGGATCACAACCGGACCGCGTACAAAGAAACTGGAAAAGAATGTGGCTGCGTTTGTAGAGGTAGATAAGGCAGTCTGCCTCGGATCACAGACGGCGTGTGGGGAAATGGCCCTGCGGCTGCTGGGGATTGGCGAGGGTGACGAGGTGATCGTCCCGGCCTATACCTATACGGCGAGTGCATCGGTGGTGACGCATGTGGGGGCTACCTTGGTCTTTGTGGATGTGCAGAAGGACTGCCTGGAGATGGACTATGAGGCCGTGGAGCGGGCTATCACGCCGCGAACGAAGGCGATCATCCCGGTGGATCTGGCGGGTATCCCGTGTGACTACGACCGACTGTTTGCGATTGTAGAGCGCAAGAGGGATCTGTTTGCTCCGAAGACGGACCTCCAAAGGATGCTGGGACGCATAGCAATCTGTTGTGATGCGGCCCATGCCTTTGGTGCTACGCGCAAGGGAAAGCGGGTTGGTTCGATCGCTGACTTCTCTTCCTTTAGTTTTCATGCCGTGAAGAACTTCACGACGGCGGAGGGTGGTGCGCTGACGTGGCATCTGCCTTTCGGTAACGAGCAGGTGGTGAAGGACTTGGACAAGCAGGTGGAGAATACGTTTAGCGGTGTGCCGGAGATAGCGGGCGAGACGTGGAACGAGAACCTGTATCGCAAGGCGCAGTTGCTGAGTCTGCACGGTCAGAACAAGGATGCACTGGCGAAGACGAAGGTGGGTGCATGGGAGTATGACATCATCGGAACGTGGTATAAGTGTAACATGACGGATGTGGCGGCTGCTATCGGTCTGGTGCAGATGGATCGCTATCAGGGGATGCTGGAGCGTCGCCGCGAGATGATAGCGCGCTACGATGAGGCTTTCCGATCGCTGAATGTGGCGGTGCTGCATCACTATGGTGCGGACTATGCTTCTTCGGGGCATCTGTATCTGGTGCGCCTGCTGGGCAAGACGCGCGAGGAGGCGAACCGGGTGATAGAGCAAATGGCGGAGCGGGGCGTTGCCACGAATGTCCACTACAAGCCGCTGCCGATGATGACGGCTTACAAGAAGTTGGGCTTCGACATCAAGGATTTCCCGAATGCTTATCATTTGTTTGAGAACGAGATCACGTTGCCGTTGAACACGAAAATGACGGACGAGGATCTGGCGTATGTGATCGAGAACTTCGTCGATATCGTTTCTCATTTGTAGTATATTGCTCTGTGGAAAATATGATGGAGTTTGACAAGGATTTCTTAGGTGCCTTGTTTGAGCAAGCAGTGGGCAGTCCTCGTCGGCGGCAGGTGTGTGATTTGCGCACATCGCCGCAGGATGCTGGGCAGCGTGCGCTTTGCGCATTGCTGCCCGGTACGCAGATGCCGATTCATCGGCATGAGGCGACGGCGGAGACGGTCCTCTGCTTGTGTGGCAAGTTGGACGTGGTGCTCTACGAGGAGATCGTAGGGTATGAGCCGGCCGCTCCCCATGGACTCCCGCAGGGGATCGATGGGCAGGACATAGTGCGCAGGGTCGATTACCGCGAGGTACGCCGCATCCGTCTGTGTCCTGCTGAGGCTCGGTATGGGTGCCAGATCCCGAAGGGGGTATGGCATAGCGTGGACGTGATAGAGCCGTGCGTGGTGTTTGAGGGGAGGGATGGAGCGTATGCTGAGGATGGAAGCAACATGTAGGGACAATATAAAGCAAATCGTTTTTGAAAATTCAGTTTAATAATACTCTGAATATCATTCTTGTTGTATTATTCTTGCCAGTGTGAAGAGTATTCCGTAACTTTGCAGAGCGCTTTATAATCAAAAGGAAGAGCAAGAAAATGAGAAAACTGGTGATTCATCATATAGGTCCTGTAAAACATGTGGACTTGGTGCTGAAACGCATCAATGTGGTAATTGGCCCTCAGAGTGCTGGCAAGAGTTGTATTCTGAAGGTTGCTTGCTTTTGTGCCTGGGCTGAAAAAAGGATTCAGTTGGAGCAGGGGAAAAATGGCTTTGCTGATTTTGAATATGTGAGGGAGAATTTACTTGCGTTTCATAAACTAAAGGGGTTCTTGCACGAGGATAGCCGTATAGAGTACAGAAGTGATTATATGGCTTTCGTGATAGACTTTGCGAACGAGACATTTGATCTCCGCTGGGGTAACGCGAAAAAGCGATTCGACTACAAGCGACCGCGTGTCTCCTATATACCGGCAGAAAGGAATTTGGTCTCGTCCATTCCTAATTGGTTTGACGTGAAGATGGATTCCACCAATTTGAAGAGTTTTATTGCGGATTGGGCTTATGCGCATAAGTTGTGTGGGGATGATGCGGTGTTGCCGATCTTGAATCTTGGGGTGCGCTTTTTTTATGACAAGCAGACCGATAAAGACTATATTTTGCTGAATGATAAAAAGCGCATGGACTTGACGGATGCTTCGAGTGGCCTTCAGTCGGTGATTCCGATGTGGGTGTATTTGGACTATCTATTTAGGAAGCAATACTATCCTCAAGAAATGTCGAGTTCGAGGACTGAGACAGAGAACGAGGAGATAGCACAGCATATCTATGACTGCAAATATAAGAAAGCTGCAAAAAAAGCTGGGGAAGAGGGAAAAGTAGTCTTTGGCAAGGTTGGAGTGACGAAGCGAATGTTTGCCTCGGATGCGGATTTTGATGAATTCAAACAACTTGTATTGGCTTATACGCAAACATCGCATTCAGATATTTATCTAGAAGAGCCGGAGCAGAATTTGTTTCCTTTGACGCAGGTGGAATTGGTGTATGCGCTATTGAAGAATGCTGCACTGCATGAGGATCATCTGTTTATAGCTACGCATAGTCCGTATGTGCTCTATGCTCTCAACAACTGTATGCTTGGTTATAAAGTGAAGGATAAAATACCCAGCGAAATATCCGAGCTTAAGGCTAATGAGGATAGTTGGATTGATCCAAAGGAAGTTTCTGTCTGGGAAATCAAGGATGGTGAGTTTTCGTCGCAGGTTGACAAAATGAACTTAACGCTCCAGGATGCTGATGGTCTGATTCGTGGTAACTATTTTGACCGTATCATGAAGCTTATCATGACGGACTTCTCGAATTTTGCTACGTTCTATGACTAAGATTGAGAGTGCGTTCAGTGGCGTTATGGTCTGCCCTGGTGATATTTGGGTGGCAGACCTTGTTGTCAGCTCTGGCATCCTTTTGACGGTAAAGCCGCAGATTTGACTTTTTCTTCCGCTATGGCTCTTTGTTTTTTTGTGGCTATTGCTGCGTGGACACGATAGAGATATAGGTGCGCTTTTTTCTGCAAACTACTTGAACTGACTTTATCTACGTTTTTATTTGATCTTTTTGGAAAAATAGGGGAATAGTAAACAATTATCAAGTTCCTTGATTTTTTATCTGTCTAAGGTTGCGTTGAAACATCAATGCAGCCTTGGCGTTTTTGGGTATGAATCTTCTTTTTCTGCGCATGAGCTGGATGCGCTAAAGCAGAATGGTATGAAGGAGAGGCAGCTTTACGATTATCAGCTTGATATGAAACGGCGGGTGGGTGAGGCCTTTGGGTCGCACCGGTCCGTGATGGTGCAGATGCCGACGGGTACGGGAAAGACGTGCGTGCTGGTGGCGTGTGTGCGTGAGTGGTTGTCGCAGAACGAGGGGGCGGTGTGGATCGTGGTGCACCGAAGGGAACTGGTGGAACAGATCGTCGGGACGCTCCAGGCAGGAGAACTTTCGGGCGATTTGGACCATCGGGTGCGGGTATATAGTATCCAGTGGCTCTCTCGCCACGAAGGGGAACTGGCGGAGAGGCCTGGCCTGCTGGTGATTGATGAGGCCCACCATGCCGTGGCGAAGACGTACAAGGCGGTGGTGGAGGCCTGTCCCGGGGCGAAGGTGCTGGGACTGACGGCCACGCCCTGCCGATTGACGCGTCGGGGATTCACGGACCTCTTCGAGGTGCTGCTGCAGTCGTGGCCGTACAATCGCTTTATCGCCGAGGGCCGTTTGTCGCTCTACGACTATATGTCGGTGAGGGCGGACAACGAGGATTGGCGGGTGGTGCGGTCGCTGGAGCGATGTGGGGCCGATGGCGACTTCTCGCTGCGGGAGATGAGCGAGCGCCTGGACGTGAGGCCGAGTATCGGGCGGCTCTGCGACACGGTGCTGCGTTATGCGCGGGAGAAGAAGGGCATTGTCTATGCGATTGACATTCGCCATGCGGAGCATATCGCTGCGTACTATCGGGAACACGGTATTGACGCGGTGGCGATCAGTGCGAAGACACCAGGGGAGGAACGTCGTCGGTTGATAGAACAATTCAAGGCGGGAGATACGCAGGTGCTGGTGAATGTGGACCTCTTTGGCGAGGGTTTCGACTGTCCCGACGTGGAGTTTATCCAGTTGGCGCGGCCTACGCTGTCGCTGGCAAAATACTTGCAGCAGGTGGGGCGGGGCATGCGCGTCTTTGACGGGAAGCGCTACTGCCTAATCCTGGACAACGTGGGACTGTACCGCCTGTTTGGTCTGCCCTCGGAGGACAGGGACTGGCAGGCGATGTTTGAAGGGACGCTGGCTGGCAAGGCCCACCTCAAGCAGGCGGAGGAGCGGAGCGTGTATGCAGCCTTCTCGGTCTTGGGGGACACGGGACGGACGGAGACGGCTGACGCCCGGACGGAACTGGTGACGGTGATGACGCACGACGGCCAGCGCAACGAACTGGAGGCGGCTTATGCCTACCGAGTGGTGCGGAATGAGGCTGGAAGGATGGGCGTCGCCACGCTGGAGGGCGAGGAGGTGCTGCCGCCACGGTATGAGAAGGTGGAACTGCTGCCTTATGGTTTTGCCCGCCTGACGTCGCGGCGGAAGGTGGACCGGGATCGTCCGTGGATGGACTTGCGCAATGGGCTGCGCTTTGCCGAGAGGCCGACGGTGAGGCGGTGTGGCTTCCTGTCGTTTAGTACGGCGAACGGGCTGCGACTGTACCCACGGGTGGAGACGCGGCGGCTGCAGGAGACGGACTTCGTGACGCCGGGGGCTTTGCGCCATGGGCTGGCCGACGGTCTGCGCTTTCGTGACTACTATATCCCGCCGACGGAGGGGACGCCAAGGATCTATGTGGTGAAGGACCAGATGGACAATCGGGTGTTGCTGGAGGCTGAGGACGGGACGCTCTGTCTGCGGACAGGCTGGGGCGTGCGGTTGGAGGCCATCACGCTGGCGGCGTGGAAGAAGGAGAAGGAACTGTGGCGACGCACGTTGCGATCCTTTGACAGGCAGGCGAAGCAGTGTGCGGACCGCAGGATGTTTCCCTATACGGTGCGGGCGGAGGTCACGTCTGGTTATCACTTGTCTGACTATAAGGAGGTTTCGGACGTGCGTATCACGCGGAGCGGGAAGCAAGGGTATCATGCTTTCGTCTATGACGTGATGGCGCAGCGGTGGAAACCCGTGGGATCTTATCGGGAGATATTTCCTCCGGCCTATGGGTTGCGGGTGGTGCGCAACTGGGAGGGGAAGTATCTCCTGCGCACGCAGTATTTTGAGAAGATCGGTGTGGGTGAGGAACCGCAGTTTGACTATGCGGAACTGCAGGATGATGCTTACCTATATATATATAAGGAGAAGGGACGTGCGTATTATGTGGATCTCGAGAGTGGGGTATGCTTTGACAGCAAGCCGCTGCTGGTGAGGATCGGTTTTATGCAGTTTCAGAAGGATGGCGACCTCTATTTCCCGTTTGATCCTCGGTTGAGTGGACGCACACCCTACAGGCGGGGAGAGATCGTTGGCGGCGAGGATATCTGCTTCCTTGGCAGTCATATCGTCGTCCTGAAGGACAATCCTTCGGTCTTCTACATACGAAAGCGCTATAGCGACGGCAAGCGTTTCGTGCTAAGTACCAGTCAGACATCGCGCCCTAACGAACCGCTGTATGATCTCTATTATAATGGAAGAGTGGAAATGCGGAAACGGTAGAAGATAAAAAAGAGGCTGGCTCTAAGAATTAGGTGGAGATAATTCTCAATGTCCTAATTGTTGGAGCCAGCCTTTATTTTGTCCCGTTGGTTGGGACGGTGTGCGTGGGTAAAGGGAGAAATGGGCCGTTTTATCGGATGCGGTCCATACTCTTGATGAGGTTCTCGTCGTGCTTCACTCCCTTGTAGGCCATCAGGTTGAGGATGATGACCAGCAGGGGAAGGATGGCAGAGAGGTGCCAATGGTAGAGGCGGACGTCAGCCCAGTGGATAGTGATGGCAATGAGGATGTACCAAATGACCATCAGGGCTACACCGCCGAGGATCATCTTCATCTGCTTGCGACGCTCTTTGTAGGCAAAGATGGCTGCACCATTGAGCAAGAAAGCTGCCAGCATGGTGATGAACAAGCCGATGTTGCCACTCATGGTGCCTCCCATGGCACTGAGATTGAAGAGTAGGTCCTCCTGTCCAACGGCTCCTTCAACACCCAAGATGGGGAAGAAGAAGCTCAGGGCGATGACCAGCATGGAGAGCAGGAGGAAGATGGTTTGCTTACGCTGTATCATGCCTCCTCGTCCTGGCCAAATTCGTCATCCTTCTTGGAAGGGTCACGCCAATAGATGTTGCCGTCCAGGAACTCCTGGGTGGCGAGCAGTGTAGGCTTCGGGAGTTTCTCGTAAAAACGTGAGATCTCGATCTGCTCTCTGTTCTCAAACACCTCGTCGAGCGAGTCGTTGTAAGAAGCAAACTCCGAGAGTTTCTTGCTCAAGTCCTGCTTGATCTCGACGGAAATCTGATTGGCGCGCTTGGCAATGATGGCGACGCTCTCGTAAATGTTTCCCGTCGGTTCCCAAAGGTCTCGCAAATTGCGTGTGACGGTATTGACCGGTGCTTTCGATTTCTTGTAATCCATTTCTTTTATTGATGAAATATCAAGTGTTTTGTTTTGTCTTACTTTGATGGGGTGGGGCAGCGCGTTTACTCTTTCGTGAACTGCTTGCACTTCTCGATGTACTTCTCTGCCGTGGCGCGCTCCTTAGAGTCGGGGTACTCATTGATGAAGCCGTAGCACTCGTCCTCCGCATCCTGATAGCGCTGGAGCTTCTTCGCCTCAATACTCATGTTGGCCAACTCGTACTTGCTTTTCATCACGAGAATGGCAAACTTCTCGCGCATGTCGGAGTAGGGGTAGTCGTTGAGTGCATTCTCTGCCGTGACGATGCATGCCTCGTAGTTGTTGCCGCCGCTGGTGCAGTTGCCGAAATAGGATCCGAGATTGTAGTAGAGTTTGGCGGACAGATAGGCCTTGAGGATCAACTTATCCTGCAACTCAAACATCCGTTGCTCTGCCGTCGATTTCAACTTTCCGTTGGGGAAGAGGTCGAGGTAGTTTTGGAAGGCAGCGATGGCAGCCACGGTCGGTGTCTGGTCCAGTCGTGCCTCGGGAGTGCACTGGTAGAGGCTTTGGCCAATATAGAAGGAAGCGGTCTCCGCATAGACCCCCTGCGGGTAGGTCTGGTAGTACTTCTTGAAAGTCTCGGAGGCGGCTTCATAGTCCTTGAGCTGATACTCGGCCATGGCCAGCATGAACAGGCATTCCTGACCGTTGTCAGTGCCCTTCTGGATCGTTACGAGATCCTGCAGGAGCGTAACGGCATTGCTGTATTTGCCCTGCACGTAGCACTCCTTGGCATACTCGTATTTGAAATCCGTATCGGTGGTCCTGTACACCTTGTTGAACTCGCGCGCGCAGCTTCCGAGAGTCAGAATGGCTACGAGAGCGATGGATAATTTCTTAATCATAAGCCTATTTTGAAGTGCAAAGGTAGCTCTTTTTTATGTAATGACAAAAGTGACACATTCTTTTTTAGTATTTTTTTGTATTGTCTTCGATTTGCAGTAACTATTCAGCAATAACACACCTTTGAGTTCTTATCAATAATCCTGATACAACAAGTAGGCGATAATTTATTGAAAACCAATAAAA